>QWCB01001679.1_pt1 | contig 32252 bp, 19 predicted proteins | sample 1972511 | NCBI WGS metagenome assembly QWCB01 (sample SAMN09866719, study PRJNA288562) | Human gut metagenome isolate term5_stool, whole genome shotgun sequencing... | isolation source: gut | host: Homo sapiens | place: USA: California | reverse complement strand
TATCCCCGCGCACGCCGCCACCGCCACGCCGAGCCGTACCGCCCGCACGCCCCACGCCCACGCCTCCGGCCGCCCGCTAGTGACCCACCGCGGCGACAGTCGCTCCAGCACCCGAAGCCCCGCCACCCCCATCGCCGCCACGGTGGCCACCCACCACTGCCGCCATTCCACCCCGCCGCCCGCCAGCGCCTGCCACAGCGCCACTGACAGCCCCGCATATATCAAGCTCTCCACCGCCCACTCAGCCCATCCCTGTCGCCAGCATGCCACGCTAGCGCGCGCCGCAATCGCTAACTCTTTACACACCGCGATCTCATCTTCACGACCCTCTTTTATTAATAGCGTTATGCTATCGCACACCTCGTATGTTCTTCGGTAATACAATATAACAAAACCGATAGACAACGCCGAGGTAAGAATCGCATACCATACAACCCAACTCAACTTCGGCACACAAAAATTAAGCAGTAGGAGTAGAACCTCAGTCAACGAGAACGCCACAACAACGCCAAACACCCCGTAGTTCCCAAGCAACGGTGCAAATATATCATTATACTCTCGCACCGATGCCACCGCTGGTAAGAGCCCGAAACGCTCTGGAGATCTCTTGGCCAAATATCTTACGCCGAATAGCAAAAGATAGGTTACTGCCGCCCAAAAAAGAACTCCACACAGAATCACTATGTCTCCCGACCACAAAAAAATACCGCCTAGCGCAACAAGGCTACTCGGAACCATTGTCGACAACAATAGTGCATCCATAATCTCGCCCATGGCGTAAGCGCGCCGGTGTAAGCTTAATATGTCCACCCGATTGGTCTTCATATACTCGTCCTCCGTAAAACTGCTTCCGCGAGCATATCTACCTGTTCCTCATCAATCGTTTCGCCCAAAGCCGAGCAGCCAAAGCAGCAAGCAGCGCACGCCGCCGTGCAGCGAAACGTAGTAATCAGCGATAGCATCCGTGGCGTGGGTGCAAACGGTTCCATACCTCCTTCCCGCGCCATTCGCAAAGTTAAAAAGTTTTTTTGAAACAATGAGGGCAGCAAAAACAATGGTCAGCGGCTTATGGTCCATTGTCAGCTTGCTCAGCCATATTCCAGCAATAACAGCTGCGCAACCGTTGGTAACCAGCTAAACACCACCCTAAACCGCTGCCGCCGCGCAGCTCGCCTCACTGCAATGCACCCATCGCATGCAATCGGGGCGCACATGCAGCAAGCTTAGTTGATACATCCATTAACAACTGATTATTAGTGACTTACAACAATCATTCCGAGTATAGAAAGCTACTTGTCGCCATCAATCATGTCAATCTTTAACCTCTTGTTAATCAACCACCAAGTAGCCACCCCCTTCGCATCAAATTCGGATTTCTCCGGAGAAATCCGAATTTGATGCGAAGGGGGTACGAATTTGATGCGAAGAGGGACACCCCAGACTCCCCTCTCTTCCCAATGCAGACGTACCCAACTCAAAAAACTTATTATTCGTAATCAGCTTGTATATAGTCTATTAATCAAACTAGAAGGGCTAACATGGATTTAAAATTTTGCAGTTCTGCGTAAAACACCTACTTTTGCACTCGGAATTCAAGCCAATGCGGCTCGTAGCTCAGCTGGTAGAGCACGTGACTCTTAATCATGGGGTCGAGGGTTCGAGCCCCTCCGAGCCGACTGTAATGGGTATTAAGGTTTGTTTACAAAAAGAGTCCACCTTTCGTTGGTGGGCTCTTTCTGTTTAGTAGCAAGACGACTGAAGTATGCCGAAGAGCGTATACATTGAGACATTCGGATGCCAAATGAACGTGAGCGACAGCGAGGTGGTCGCAGCTATCCTACAGCTGAACGGCTTTGCGCTTACAGATAATCCTCAAGGTGCCGATGTCGTGCTCATCAACACCTGCGCCATCCGCGACAATGCCGAGCAGCGCATTTGGGGGCGCATTGGCTACTTCGAAGCCTTCAGGAAGGAGCGACCGCTCATCGGCATCCTCGGCTGCATGGCCGGCCGCCTCAAGAATGAACTGCTAGAGGCCAAAAAAACGGTAGACATCGTGGCGGGTCCCGACACCTATCGCCAACTCCCGGCCCTCATCGAGCGGGCCGCGGAGGGTGGAAAATCCATTGACACCACGCTCTCCCGGGTGGAAACGTACGATGAAATACTCCCCTACCGATACGCCACGCCCGGCGTATCCGGGTTTACCTCCATCATGCGCGGGTGCAACAACATGTGCAGCTACTGCGTGGTGCCCTTCACCCGCGGCCGGGAGCGAAGCCGAAGCCCCTATTCTATCCAAAAAGAGGTGGACACCCTTGAATCGCTGGGCTACAAGGAGGTAACCCTCCTGGGGCAGAACGTGGATAGCTACCACGCCACCGCCGCCAATGGGGCACCGATTGACTTTGCAGACCTCCTGGCCAGCGTGGCGGAAGCCCACCCCAACTTGCGGGTTCGCTTCTCCACTTCGCACCCTAAAGACATTAACATCAAGGTGGTTCGCACCATCGCAACGCACCCCAACCTCTGCAAGCATATCCATCTCCCGGTGCAATCGGGCGCCTCCTCCATGCTGGAACGCATGCGCAGGGGCTACACGCGCGAACGCTACCTAGAACTCATCGATATGATCCGTAGCACCATCCCAGAATGCGCCATCTCTACGGACATTATAGCCGGATTCTGCGATGAAACCGAGGGGGAACACCAGGCAACCCTATCCCTCATGGATGCCGTCCGTTTCGATACGGCTTTCATGTTTAAGTATTCAGAACGCCCCGGCACGTACGCCGCCACCCGATTGGCTGATAATGTGCCGGACGAAATAAAGGGGCAGCGCCTCGATGAGATTATCCAACTGCAAAACAAGCACTCGCTAGAGAGAAACCAGGCGCACATTAACCAAACGCTGGAGGTTCTCGTGGAGGGCCCATCAAAGAAACGAAACTCGGAACTCTGCGGACGCACCACGGGCAATAAAATGGTAGTTTTCCCGGCTGGAAACGCCGCCGTGGGGGAGCTTCGGAACGTAACAATTACTGACTGCTCCTCCGCAACGCTACTGGGCAACCTCACCGCTCCAGTATAAACGGAACAACTCAAAAGGAATCGGCATGGATACTAACGCAACGCTAACCATAGCAGTAGTACAGCGCGACATCGTCGCCAGGAGCCAGGAGGCCAATCTACATGGATATGAAACGCAGCTGCGCGAAGTGACAACACCCGTTGACCTAATCCTGCTCCCAGAGATGTTCCCAAGCGGCTTCATTGCCAATTCTACCCGCCACGCCGAACCCACCGAGGGTCCATCGCTGCAGTGGATGCGACGCATCGCATGGGAACGCAACGCGCTCGTGTGCGGCTCCATAGCAACGGAGGAAAATGGTAATTTCTATAACCGTTTCCACCTGGTAACCCCCGCCGGCAACGTATATCAATACGACAAGCAGCATCTTTTTCCGCTAGCCAACGAGCAGAAGCTATACAAGCCTGGCACAAAACGGATTGTTGTTGAATTCAATGGGTGGCGCATTCTCCCCCAGGTGTGCTACGACCTCCGCTTCCCCGAATCGGCACGCAATTACAACGATTACGACATCCTCCTCTACAGCGCCGCATGGCCCGCGGCACGCAGCAACGCATGGAGTACGCTGCTAAAGGCACGCGCCATCGAGAATCAGTGCGTGCTCGCTGCCTGCAACCGCATTGGCAAGGACGAGCAGGGCACCACCTACCGCGGCGATTCAATGGTGCTTGGCCCCGCGGGGGTCACTCTCGGCAACCTGCCTGCGAACACCAGCGGCGTTGTCGTGGCCAAGTGCCACCGGCAAAAACTCATGGATTTCCGAGCCAAATACCCCTTCCTGCCTAGCAGACCGCAGTAGGCAGAATGCATTGCCCCAGCCAGCTATTACAAAAAGACACCCCACACCGCTATTCTCGGGACGGCGGCAAGACGATGCATCGGGATGCTACGCCCAACAGCATGCGGGCAGACGCATAGAACCACCCTTGCATAGCCATCCGCATGCCCGCACGATTTCAGCCGCAACCCCACCACTAATCGCTCCCCTCTCCCTATTGCCGCAATGCGCTTTCAGTCAGCAGAGGACCCACGGAATAGGCGAAAACCTCAAGCCCCTAGCAACTTGCCCATGGCGCCAATCTACCGGAACAGTAACCCCACGCACCCTTTACTTATACCAATCCGCCCTCTGAAGCCCCTCCGTGTAAACAAAAAGTACCATTCTGCGTTTTCCAATTGAAGGTTTTTCCATTGCAGCACGCTACGCTAACCGCACCGAGGGACGAGGAAGCGGGGCGCTGCCTAACCGGAACGTAGATTTTAACAACCATAGAAATAGCAAATGAAAATACTCAATGGTAAAGAGGCCTCCCAGGCTCTCATGGAGCAGACGGCCAAGGAAATTCAAGCCCTCATCGATAAAGGGCAACGCCCGCCCTGCCTACAGGTCTTTATCCTAGGCAACAATCCCGCGAGCGAGGCGTACGTGGGGCGTATCACCACCAACTGCGCAAAGCTGCAAATCAAGTCGGACGTGCAGCGCCTCGATGTGAACACCACGGAAAAAGAGCTTTTGGATCGTATTGCGATCAGCAACGCCGACCCCAATATTGACGGAATCATAGTGCAGCTCCCGCTACCCGCGCACATCGATGGCACCACCATCACGGAGGCCATAGCCCCATGCAAGGATGTGGATGCTTTCCACCCATCCAATCTTGGGCGGATTATGCTCGCGGAGCCTCGCTACTTCCCCGCTACGCCCTACGGCGTGGTTAAACTCTTAGAGTACTATAAAATAGAAACCAAAGGGAAGCACGCCGTCATCCTAGGGCGCAGCCACATTGTGGGGCTACCGCTCGCGAATATGCTCATTCAGAAGGGATATCCAGGCGACTGCACCGTCACGGTGTGCCATAGCCGCACGGAAAACCTTCCCGAAGTGCTCCGCTCCGCCGACCTGCTCTTCGTGGCGATGGGCAAGCCAGGCTTCATCAAGGGCGACATGGTGAAGGAGGGGGCTGTAGTAATTGATATTGGTATAAACAGGGTGGCAGACCCCACGAGCAAAAGCGGATCGCGAATCGCGGGGGACGTTGATTTTGACAGCGTAGCCCCCAAATGCTCCGCGATTTCGCCCGTGCCGGGGGGCGTAGGGCCTATGACTAACATCGCGCTCATGCGCAATACGCTAAAGGCGAGACTCTCCGCGGAGTAATCCAACCCACGACAATGCATACCCGTATTAAAGCCGATGGGAGCGCTGCAAAACGCTCCCATCGGCTTTTCGCATTCAACCACCAATCGGCATCCCCGCATTGGGTGTGGCAAATTCAAATCGTTTTGACTACCTTTGCAAGTAACTTTTTTTAATCTTTTGAAACTAACGTGGAACTGGAAAATATTGAAGCGAAGCAGCTCTTTACGGTTACGGAACTCGATACAGCCAAACGCATGGGGTCTGGTAGCCTTGACGTGCTGGCCACGCCCCGCCTGGTAGCCATGATGGAGGCTACAGCCTGCGCAGCCGTTGAGGGAAGACTCTCGGAAGGGGAAACGAGCGTTGGGGTTCGCATTGACATCCAGCACCTTGCAGCATCGGCAGTAGGGGCTTCCGTCGAGGTGACGGCCGTATTGAAGGACCAGGATGGTCGAAAGCTACATTTTCACATCGAAGCCTACTGCAACGGTACGCTCATCGGGCGGGCGGAGCACGACCGCGTAGTGGTCAATGCGCAGCGGTTTATGGATAAACTATCGCAAGGTCTATAGGGGGCAGCCCGAGACGAAAACAGCTAAATGAAAGGTAAAAAATGTACTTTACCCATCCAGAAATTGGGCTAATATCTGTTGCAATAATTCTCATACTTGCAATACTAGCCAGCAAAACAAGCGGGAGGCTGGGGATGCCCTCGCTTATTCTCTTTATGCTCCTCGGCCTGGCGTTGGGCGGCCATGGACTCGGCGTGATACAGCTCAACGATTCCCCATGGGAAAGCCTAAAGAGAACCTGCGAAATTGCGCTAGCCTTAATTCTTTTCTCTGGAGGGCTCGATACGCACTTTTCACAGGTAAAACCGGTTATGTGGCGCAGCGTATCGCTCGCCACCGTCGGCGTACTCGTCACCGCCATCGTTACGGGGTTTGCCGCCTACTTCGTACTACACCTGACGCCAGCCCAAGCCTTTCTGCTCGGCGCGATTATTTCGTCTACCGACGCCGCCGCCGTCTTCTCGGTGCTCCGCTCCAAGGGGGTAGGGCTAAAGCATCGCCTAAAACCCACGCTGGAGCTCGAGTCGGGCAGCAACGACCCTATGGCGCTAGCGCTTACCCTAACCGCCATCGCCTTGGTGTTAGGGGAAGCCTCAAACGGTTTTCTTATAGGCGCAAACTTGCTCATTAATCTAGGGCTCGGCGCCGCTATAGGCATCGGTATGGGCTGGATGGTCCAAAAGATTATCAATCGGATGACGCTACCCTACGATGGTCTCTTTTCTGTTCTCGTTCTAGCCATTGCGCTGCTCACCTACGGCGGAACCGAATATCTGCATGGCAATGGCCTCCTGGCCGTCTACAGCGCGGGGGTGTCACTCTCCATGCACCCATTCATCCACAAGCAAAGCATCCTGAAGTTCTTCGATGGCATTGCCTGGATTATGCAAATCCTAATTTTCGTCTCGTTAGGGCTGGTTATCAATCCCATGGCCATGTGGCAGAGCGCCCCGCAGGCCCTCATCATTGCCTTGGTGCTAATGGTCCCGGCACGTTTGATAGCCGTTTACGTTAGCCTTGCGCCCTTCAAAGCGGTAAAGCACCGGGAAAAGCTCTTCATCTCGTGGGTCGGGCTCAAAGGGGCGGCCCCTTTAGTCTTTGCCCTTCTGCCCTTTATGTTCATTAAAAATGGCTTTAGCGAGGAGCTAGCCATCCTTTTTCTGAACATTATCATGTTCATGGTGCTGCTATCCGTTCTAATTCAGGGAACAACGCTCCCCAACGCGGCCCGCTTGCTGCACCTTGACCTCCCCTCCCTGGAACGCACCAACTACCCCCTAGAACTAGAGCAACGCAAGAATTTCCAAAGCCAAATGCAGGAAATTTTTGTGCCAGACGATTGCGATGGCGTGGGCCGAACGCTCGTAGAGCTCAATCTACCGACCGACTCACTCATCGTGCTAATTAGCCGCGGCGCAGAGTTTATAATGCCAAACGGCGGTACGGAGATCAAGGCGTTGGACAAGCTTCTCGTGCTGGCCACAACGCCAGAAGACCTCGCCGGGGTGTACACTGCGCTCGGGCTAGACATGCCCGAAACCACCTAAACCTGTAGAAAAGCGTTCCGCAGCCGACTCCCCGTACGGGATTGCCGCCCAAATGGCCGGTGCGCAGCAGAGCGCACGATACCTAGTGGCTTTCTCGGCAGAGCAGCTTAGGCACGCTAATTTCCCACCTTTGCCCATTAGAAACTAGCCAGAGAAAGGTGGAGATGCCGCTATGCCGAAGGAGGTAATCAAGGAGTACATTGGGGCAATCAACACGCAGCAGTGCATGGGGGCGGCGGGGGAGTACACCTACCGCCCCGCGCTGCAGCGGCTGCTCAAGGTACTGCAGCACCGGCCACACGGTGGTGAACGAGCCGGAGTAGAAGTGGCTCAAGGACTGCCGGGGGGAGCGGCTAGTGAATGGAGATTAGCAGTTAATGGCCTGTATTCATCGCAGAATGTCTGCAAGAACAGAACAGAATGGGGTGCTACGCCCATGTGGGCGTAGCACCCCATTCTGTCGCAATCTTTCCAACGTGCGCTATAGCTTGCCGTAGCGCTCGAATGCCTCCTTTTCTAGTACCTCCCTGTGATCTGGGTGCGCTATCGAGGTGAGCAGTCTAGCCCTCTCCTGGAGGGACTTTCCATAAAGGTTGACCGCTCCATACTCCGTCACCACCCAATGCACCCTCGCCCGCGAGGTTACCACCCCCGCCCCAGGCTTTAGCTGTGGCACAATCTTACTCACCCCCTTACTCGTTGCGGAGGTTAATGCCACAATAGGCTTGCCTCGTTCCGAACGCGCTGCACCGTACAGGAAGTCGACCTGCCCTCCCACGCCCGAGAAGAAGGTCGTGCCGATGGAATCGGCGCAAACCTGCCCTGTAATGTCAATCTCTATCGCAGAGTTAATGGCTGCCACCTTGGGGTTCTGTGCTATTACAAATGGGTCGTTCGTGTAGCGCACGTCCATCATCTGCACCATGGGGTTGTGATCGATAAAATCATAGACCTGCTGCGTTCCCATAAGAAACGTTGAGACAATCTTCCCTCTATCAATGCGTTTATTCGCCCCATTGATTACCCCCGACTGGACGAGCGGAAGAATTCCATCAGCAAACATTTCCGTATGTACGCCCAGATCGCGATGGTTAGTTAGCTGGGAGAGAACAGCATTCGGAAGACTGCCAATACCCATCTGCAGCGTTGCACCGTCCTCAATCAACCCAGCGCAGTAGCGCCCGATTCTCATCTCCTCCGGGCTTGGCTCCGCCATTTTCGCCTCATGCAGAGGCTCATCGTTGTACACAAACGTGTCTATGTGTTTGAGAGGAATAATTGAATCTCCGTAGGAAAAAGGCATATGAGGATTCACAACGGCAATGACGTGCTTAGCCATCTCCACCGCCGCCAACGTCGCATCAACGGATGTTCCCATTGAAACAAAGCCGAACTTATCTGGTGCTGATACTTGTATCATAGCCACCTCGCATGGTAATACTCCATCACGATATAACTTCTGCGTTTCACTTAAGAACACAGGGATGTAATCGGCCTGGCCAGCCTGGGTCTGCTTGCGCACATTGGCACCCACGAAAAACGAGTCAAGCTGAAATATGCCTTCGTATTCAGGGTTGGCATAGGGGGCTGGACCTTCCGTGTGCAGATGATGAATATGTACCTGACGAAGCTTCTTCTCTCTTGCGTACGCACACATTGCTTCAATCAGAACGCTCGGAGCACTCGCCACGCTACTTAAATGCACGTGGTCTCCCGATTTTATAACTGACACCGCCTCTTCAGGCGTAACAAACTTAATCTCGCTTGAAAATTCCATTGCCTACCTTGCCCAATTAACGTGTAACAAAAAAGGGGCGCAACAACGCCATAAACGCTGCCAAGCCCCCTAGAATCCCCCTACGAAAGAACTACTTAATCTTGAAAAGAGTATGCAGCTGCAAAAGATTAAACAGATCTCGCACAGATGGCTGCAACTTCTCTAACGTCAAATCCCACTTAAACTCACGGCACAAACGTAGAAGCGACAACAGAGCTCCAACTCCCGATGAGTCAATGTATTCAAGATTACTCATATCCAACTCCATCTTTCCCCCAGTGCCTTTCACTATCTTCGCAAACTCAGCTTTAACCCCGCTCGCCTGCATTAAATTCAACTTACTGCCTGGCTCAAAGCCTACCCGAGTCACCCCGCCAACATTACTTACCTGTAGCATACTACCAAACTTTAATTGTTTTTCTCCCCATAGTCGTCTATATCCTGTAGTACCTCGTGAAGCAACGACATTCCTCTCTTTAAAAGCGGAGCTACTAATAAAAATTCCTTGCCCTCACGCACCGTCTTCTCCAGCTCTGCCATGCTGTCCGTCACCGCCTGTAGCCCCAAGGCTGCCGCACTTCCCTTGATCTTGTGAGCCTGCTCCCTCACCCCTGCAAGCTGCGACACAGCCAACGCCGAGTTGAACACACTCAACGCCTCAGCACCCTGCTCCGCGAACAAGCCCAGCAACTCCACCACGAAGTCTCTGTCACCCGGCAGATTCTGCAACAACCACTGCTCGTCAAGCTGTTTATACCCCATGATGAACCGTAGCGAATTACGCCGCTAAGTTACATACTTTTTTCGTTTTAACAAAACTAAAGCAGAACTAACTTCTCGTAACGCTCTACGCTACGCGGATCCAAGTCTTTTGTTTTGCAAAAATGCACCTTGGCGCGGTAAAAGTAGACCCCTCGCGCAATACGCCTCCCATAGCTATCCGTACCGTCCCAGTATATCGGGCCTATCCGCCCTTGCCGCGTAGGATCATAGTGCCGCAGCGTACGCACCAACTGCCCATCAACTGAGAAAATCTGTATTAGCACCTCCACTGGTTGCTCGTTGCTCGTAACATCCAAATAGAATGCGGTTGCCTCCGTAAAAGGGTTCGGATAGTTCAAAAGGTTTTCTACCCGCGCATTCTGGTTGAGCACCACGTCAAAAGTGAATTCCTCCGTTCCCTTATTGTTGACTGCATCCCATGCCGTCACCCGCGCATGGTATTTCCCCTCCTGCAAATTCGTCAGTTGATACTGGATTCTGCCCTGTTGATACGTGTTTTCGTCAGCCGTGTAGAAATCGTTGAGCACAATGCTCTCCGAAGCTCCACTGGCTTCATGGGTCAACTCTAGGAGCAGATTATGCCCCTGCGCCGCCCCGCTACAGTTAATCCCGCTTTCATCGCTTAGCCGCACTATCAGCAATGGGTTTCTCCCGACGGAGTACTGCTTGCGCCTCGCCTCATCGTTCAGATAGATTTTTACAATGGGCCCTTGCGTATCGGTAATCGCCATAGCCGACTGTCCCCCAACGATAACCTTATCGTAGCTACCCGCAGCAAGACCCTCTTTGGAGGCTGCGAAGAGAGAGATTCTTCCATTGCCATACTGGAAATCAGCATCTCTTGGAGTTAACCAAGTAAAACGCACCTGGCCATTGCGCGCCGTTGCCTTACCCCGAAATAGCGTTGTAGTACGATCCTCAAATTCAAAAGGCTCTTCCAAATCATTTCCGTGGGTTGTTATCTTTTTTTTTGGACCTTGTACCTCCACGTATACCGTCCCATCAAAAGGTTTTCCACCTATATCCTCCACATGTGCATTCAAAACGCTTCGCCCCCCACCCCTCACCGTATCCTGCGCAACGTACGACTCCTCAGTGGTACCTACAGACTCCAACTCTACTTTTGCATCGGCGCTCAGCAACGGAAGTGCTGGATTCCCCAACAGAATGTATTTTCGTTTATTCTCTGCCTCTGCCGTCATGTTCTTTGCTTTTGCAACCGCCTCCCCCAGCATCCTGCATTTACTTCCCGTCGCTGCTGGATAAATGGATTGCATAAGTCTAGCATTGAAATCAAAATTCGCCCCGGAGTAAGAATACTGCGATGAGGCAATAAGAGCCATCAGCCCCCCCTGCGGTCGGGATACGGCGTCAGATGTAAACGAAGACGAGGTATACTGGTCGTAGACAGCCATGCGGCACGATGCTGCGACCATCACCGGGAGAGTGGTAAGATTGTTCCACTGTAGATAGTTATCCCGAGTTGACACCACCTCGTGCATCATGATGAGCTCCGATCCATGCCCTATATAGTTCACCAGGAAGGTTCCCCGCCGGAGCTCTGCGTTGAAAGCATCCCGAAGCGTTGGGTAAACCATCTTATACCAATAGGTTTCTTGCTTGAAGGCATCTGAATAGATCTTTCGCACATTGGTGGCTGGACTACACCGCTCCACATCACGAGCCAGCGAATCGCTTCCCTTCATGTAGGTCAACCCATCCCCATCGTCCGCCAAAAAAACAGCTCTTGAAAGCCATGGTCCCCAATTGCGCGAATCATGATAGGCCCTTTCGTGAAGTAGCACCGCCTCCGCCTCGTCTTCATCCTGCACAGCGTAACGCCCAACGCTTATGTCCATCCCTCCATACACCTCTCCTTCCCCCTCATCCAACAGGGCAAAATAGTCATCAGAGCCAAAAGAGGAGGCCGCATCGTACGAATCAATGGTTTGATAGTTGGGAACAAAGTTGGTAAGCTCCTCCGAGTCATATAGATCCCGAGAAGGTTTGCCAAATAGCAAAAGGTACTTGAACGCTCCACTCGCACCCCCGCCACGCCAATACAACATCCTACAAAAATTGCGTATCGCCGTGGCATCCTTCAATCCCGCTGAAAATTCGTTGTACACCTTTTCAACGTCAACTACCTCCACGTTTAAACGTGTCAATGGCGACTGCCTATATATTTGGGCTACCTGTTCCGCCTGTGACAAGAAATCTCCATGAGAAACTATCAGTAGTTCAGGCACCCTCATGCCGTGGAGATTTTGATTCGCAACCGCAGCGTGGTACGTTGGCTCCTTCACCTCCCCCATCGAGAACACCGCCAACTGCGAACGCATCCCTCCACCCACTTGAACCTCTGACGAAGAGGAAAAGCTTCGTGGGCGGAAAAAATCGCTTATATCCCACACCTGAACTCCTTCCCCTACTCCATCTATCAAAACGCCTATCCTCTCACCAACGCTACCCAGCGAATCTAAATACGGGTAGAACGCTTTACCATGCCACGCCAACGCATGCGGCAAATTAAAAGAATACTTCACTAGCCAGGCCTGCGCCGATACGCTAGGACGTTCGTACTCTATCTCCACTGATGCCGTCCCAACTCCACCAGGAATTTTGAAAACTCCTTCCGACACCGTCCCCTTCTGCATCAACTGATTTGTCCCTGGAATCCCCTTTAGCGTCATCGTTCCCAGCTCGCGGCCGCCGCTCCTTACTCGAAAAACGCTAGGCTTTGAAGACCGTGCAGCCACCCGCACCAACACTCTCCCTTCCATCCCCGCAATGGGTGCATCCATTCCAGCACTTACCACCTGAGTCTGCCCATACGAAAAGGGCTTGCCCAAGCGCTCCCGTCCATTCTTAGTTAAAAGGGTTCCATCCCCTTGATACCCAGACACCTCCCATCCTACGCTCTGCACCTGTCCCGCCGCTCCTCCCGCGGTTCCCTCCTCCACTTGCACCGCGGATCTCCCATCAGTTATAAAGTAATTGTAGTGGGTCTCATATTCGTGGCGGTGATACTCGTAATGTTTTTTTTCACCGTTCCATTCCCACCAATCCGGGCCTCGTAAATAGACCAGGGCATAGGCATCTGAGCTTCCGGCATTATACCACTTCAAGGGTACCTGTAACAAGTCGTCTAAACCATCGTCACGATTTATATAGCTCAGCTGCCGCCCATCCAGCCCCCAGAGGGTGACACTACTCGGATCAAGAAAGCCCGCCTGCTTCAGCCTTTCGTAGGAGAGTTTGTACATCCCGCTCTCGCGCACCGATATACGCACCCATCGCCCCCGCGCCAAAACCGACTCAGACTTCCCCGAAAAACTCTGGCCACGCCCAACATGCGGAGTAAATCGCTTTCCCCGCCATCCTAACCGATATCCAGCTAATCGTTCAACTCCACCAGAACTCCCCTCGCGGAAAGCGGGCAACTCCACCGCTACCCTCGTCTCCCCTCGCGCCCGCACCAGCCGCACTGAAGATTCCTCTCCATGCCCCGCCCACGCAGCCTGCTGCGTTACCTGCGACTCTAAAGGAACGTAACGAACGTCAAGCAGCACCGGGTCTCTGTCAAGAGACTCACCCTCCGCAGGAACAAGCTCGGCGTAGTACACAGTCCCCCCTTCAACCGCTCGGCACGCCCCGTCAAATGAATAGTCTCGCCCCAACGAATCCATACGCAGCGATGAACCAACTCTCCAAAGAACCTCTCTCTCGCTTCGCCACTGCGCCCCACCACGCTCAACGCCAGCTACCAACACTGCCAAAAGCAGCACTATGCACGTACGTAGCTCCCTGCCCACCACCTCAAACCCACGTCTTCCTAGCAGCAGCCGCCATCGTGACAGTGCCCATGGCCCCCATGACCACACCCTTCCTCCCCGCAGCCGCCATGCCCCCCGCAGCAGTGGTGCTGACTACGCATAGCCTCCAGCTCCTCTTCGCTCACCTCCTCAACATGCTCCACTTTCCCGCTGAACTGCAACACCTTGCCAGCAAGTTCGTGGTTAAAATCCATCGTCACAACAGCTTCTTCAACCTTCTGCACACGCCCTATCATCGTGCCGCCCCCATGCATCTGCATTGGCACCACGCTGCCTATCTCCAGCAAATCCTCTTGCAGCACCCCATCAATCACAAAAACATCCTTGGGTATCTGCACAACGTTTTGTTCCATATATTGCCCATAACCCTCTTCGGGAGAGAGCTCAAATGAAAATGATTCCCCCTCTGCCAATCCACTTATATTCTCCTCAAAACGAGGCAACAAGTGCCCCTGTCCGTAGATAAACTCTAACGGATTCGTACTCCCCGCATGGTCCACCTCTTGCCCTTCTACGATCAAAGTGTAGCTCAACGCTACCCTCCTATCTTTCTCTACTATCATTTCCTTCTTTCAATTTAACTTACTAACCTCTACTCCCGAGTTGGCTTGCACTGCACACTTTTGGGTTCCCTATCCGTCCTGCAAAACGCAATCCTTACCAGAATGTGCTCCTTTCCCCCACGCCCCACGTTTGAAAGACCGTACAAATTCAAACGTAACGACACCGTTGAAGTCAACAAAAAATCCCACCGCGATGGATTTCCAAAATCCTCGCTATCATACAGCACATTCCGATCCACATCAAATAAACGGTAACGCACCGCTCGCTCCCCCGATGCGCTCACAACCACAACGCGATAGTACACGTCCGCATACATTGTAAAACCGATGTCCATGTAGCGCCCTCTGTCCAAACTAACGCTCCACTCTAGCCCAGTCGTTTCAAACTGACTCCCAACAAGGGAGTCGGCACGCCTACTCAACTGGTTATATATAGCCGTGTCAACGAGCTCCTCTCCGCGCACGCCTTGCGCAAACATGCAGAGCACGAAAACCACTAGAAATACCATTCGAACCATACGTTCCACTACTCTCCTAGCATTACTGTTCTCGCCGCCTCTAGCGAACCCGCTATTGCTTGCAGCTGAGCTTTTGACATGGCGAACTGCATAGTGGCATTGATTTTTGAGAAATGGTTAGCCGTGTCAACCTCTACAGTCTGGTAGCTGTAGCCTATCTGCACTCCCCCATACACCCCATTCACCGCTGATAGCTGATTGTAAACCTCTTCAGCCTCGGGAGAATCATAAACATACCCCGACAGCAGCTCGCCCACCTCTGAAAGTAAAAATCGCTGCTCTGCCACTAGCCTATACAGCTCTTCCCTTCCACTCTGTAATGCTATATGCGACAATATCCGCGTGCTCTCAACCCACGTTCCCGACGCTATCAACGCGTAGTAATCTTCGTGCCCCCGCAAACGCAACGCCTTACCCAATCGCACTAACCGCTGCCCTATAAGGGGAATCAAGCTCTCCACATCGGTAGCGTAACTACAAGCCAACGCCAACTCCTGTAGCTGTAGCTCCTCCGACAACCCCAACGCATCAGCAGCCATACCCAACCTGAAAAAGCAACGCTGCACCGCATCCTTGTTATCTCCATAGATAAAGTAAAGTGCATCAACGCTATACATCCCTAGCATCACGGCCTCTCGTGCTGTACTCTTAGTTACTCTCAATGGAAATTCTACCGGCACTAAATCGCTGTCGAACGGCACTCCGTACCGATCAAGTAGCGAGAGCAACACCCTCGACGTGGGGCTCAGCACAATGCCACGCTCCTTCACCCACACCGTGGTGTCCGACAGATCAACACCCTCCTCGCTACCTTCGCCCCCTCCGCTCGCCCCCCCATTGCGTGCGCAGCCTAACGGCATGCCGCCCAAAACAAGCAACGCTAACAGTGCGGCTGCAACTCTTTCTACAAGCCTTCCGACTTTCCCACGTACCATTCAGCTTCTACGTCCTTTCGCATTACACTCAAGAAGACCCCGCAAAAGTACATATTTTTCCTCTCTTACCCAGCTACGCTACAGCGGTAACCCGCTCCTTCTCCCTACTTCGACGCTCCACTAATAACAAGCGCACCGCAAGCAGCAAGCCAATCAATGCGCAGGCCAACGTTAGATCCATTCGGCGTTCCCGCGCACGAATCGCTTTCCCTAGCAAATCCCCATCCGCAAAACCATCTATCGGGACATCCCGCATCCGCCACTTGCCCACAATCACACCATGCTGCACCAGTACTACCCCCAAGTCGGCGCGTACTATCGTTTTCAGGACCCTCTCGTCGGCTGTAACCACCGACACGTTCCTATGCTGCTTTGAAAACGCCGTCACAGCCTCCCCGCTAGAGCTCGTAGCCAATACAACACGCTCCCCCCGTTGCACCATCAACTCCGCCAATCGGTTCCATCGTTTCGCATCCTTTTCACCTATGTTCTCTAGAAACGGAGACACTCCAAGAAGTAGATACCCATCGTCCGCCATTAGCGAATCCGTCACATCCACCCCTAACGCATCAATCAACCGAAAATTCCCCATTGGAGGCTCGTACCCCTTCGCTATCAGCTCCGTTTTGCTATCAACAAAACTCCACGTTGAGTCATCCCACGGGTAGTCCTCCTCCGTAAACTCCTTCGACACACCATCCTTTTCGTACACAAACGTAGTAGCGTACTGATCCACAGGAGCACCCGGAGGAACCGCGCGCCCCTCCACAAAGCTAGCGCCTATGCGATAGGGCCGAAAATCTATCAACGGCAAATGCCGCAGGGCGTAGAGGCTAGGGAGCAACGCCGCACCGCCTATAAACACCCACCATACCGCCTGTAGCCATGGCCGCCGCCTATCCACGTAGATCCTATTTTTCCACCCACCCACCAGCAGCAACACCACGAATAGCAATAGCACCACGTTCTTACCAAACGTCTCCCAATTCGTCAGCTTGATCGCATCGCCAAAGCACCCGCAATCGCTCACAGGGCTCGCTATGGCAAGGTAGAGCGTCAGCGGCGTAAATATCGCCATAAAACCTGCAATGCCCCACACCGCCACGGGGCGCAGCTCATCCAAAATCATCAGTACCCCCAGCGTCAGCTCCGCCCACGAAAGAATCACCGCAAATACCAACGCTGCGCCCGATAGCCATGACATCCCGAACGCAGTGAAATAATCCTGTAGTTTATACGCCGTCCCCATCGGATCCACAGCCTTGACGAAACCCGAAAAAACGAACGTACCGCCCAGCACGTAGCGGGCTACTAACCGTAAAAAATACTTTATTGAACGCATCTACTTTTCCCTCTTTACTGCACGTACGCGACGTGCCCCATCCTGCATAACCTCTATCTCTACGTCCACCCCGCCCGAGGGCATCAACGCCTCGCCCACAGCTGGCCACTCCACCAATCTCCACGCCCCATCATCTAGCAGCACATCGCTCAACCCCAATTCTAGCAAATCCTCCTCCTTCTCTATCCGATAAAAATCGAAATGGAAGACCGTACCCCCATCCTCTGCGCCGTACTCATTCATAATCGCAAACGTAGGGCTCGACACCCTATCGCGCACCCCCAGCTCGTGGCAGATAGCCGCTATCAACGTCGTCTTCCCGCTCCCCATGGGCGAGGCAAATCGAACCAACCGCGCTGAACCCATCCACGACAATAAACCTCGCGCCACGCGGGGCAAGTCCTGCAGACTGGATGCTATATCGTGGTACTCCTCTTGTACACCCATGGCTATAGCGGACGAAGCGTTACGACCGGCACCAACATCTCCTCAAGGCTCACGCCGCCATGCTGGAACGAATCCCTAAAACTCGTCGCGTAGTAGTTATAGTTCTTCGGATACACCAAAAAGCTGTTGCCTGTGGCGAAAATATACCTTGAGCTCACATTGTTTTGCGGCAGGTGTACTGCCGATGGCGTAACGAAGTCCACGACGTCCCGCTTATCGTACGCCAGGTTCCGCCCCATCTTATAGCGCATATTCGTCGATGTTTCCCTATCGCCCACCACGCGTACCGCCTGCTTCACCTGAATTGACCCATGGTCAGTCGTTATCACAAGCCGCATGTTGTGATCCGCCGCCCTATTGATGAGCCCCAAGAGGTCTGATCTCCGAAACCAGCTCTCCGTGAGCGATAGGTAGGCGTTGGAATCCGTAGCGAGCTGCTTGATTATCTGCATATTGCTACGGGAATGCGACAGCATATCAATGAAGTTGTACACCATCACCGTCAGATCGTTCTCCGCTGCCCCGCCCAGGTCTGCCTCCGCCAAAGGTGTCCCATCAAGCGTTGCCCCTTTATAAAAGGCCGTCTTGTAGCTCCTCCCCGCGCGTTGTATATTCTTTTTCAGCAGCTCGTACTCGTACGCATTTTTCCCCTCCTGGTCAAGCTCCCCTACCCACAGATCTGGGTGAAGCTTCTCTATTTCTAGTGGCATTAGCCCTGCAAAAAGAGAATTTCTGGCGTACTGCGTCACCGTGGGGAGTATGGCGCAGTAGAGCTCCTCCGACTCCACCCTCCACCTCGGCCCTAGCAGCCCACGGATCACGCGCCACTGGTCGTATCGCATATTATCAATCACTACCAGCAGCACCTTCTCTCCCGAATCTATTACCGGGAACACCCGCTCGCGCAGCACGGAGGGCGACATCAACGGCCGCCCGTCACCGTCCGGGAACCATCCCTCGTACTCCCTCCGGATAAACTTTGCAAACGCCGAATTTGCCGAGAGTTGCTGCATCGAATGCATCTCAAGCATATTGAGTGTATCCACCTTGATGAGGCTCATGCGCCAGTCGCACAGCTGGCGGTACACATCCATCCACTCGTGTATCGTGGATGCGCTGTCAATTTGCGCTGCCAAATTCCGGTAGTCGGTGCGATACCCGCTCTCCGATGCCGTGGTAACCAGCTCCTTGCCGTGTAGATGCTTTTTTAGCGTAATAAGCATTTGGCTGGGGTTCACTGGTTTTATAAGATAATCAGATATGTTAGCCCCCACCGCTTTATCCATAATGCTCTCCTCCTCGCTCTTGGTAAGCATTACTATAGGCACCGCGGGTGCTATCTTCTTGAAATGCGATAACGCCTCCAACCCGCTTAACCCCGGCATCATCTCGTCTAAGAAAATAAGGTCTATTGGCTGTTTCTCCAGCAAGTCTAGCGCATCGTCCGCATTGGTTGAGCTGTGAATTTTATAGCCCTTCTTCTCCAAAAAAATTATGTGGGGTCGTAGCAACTCTATCTCGTCATCAACCCACAGCACATTAATCTCGCTCATCTATTCCTATTCCTTTCCTATCATGCGTAGCATCGCGGCTCTCAGCCTTGCGCCATGCGCTTCTCAAAGCGTAAAGGTATCATTTTTCTCCCTTTCCCCAAAACAAACCTATGCTTTCCCCTCTCAAAGCCCTATCCCTCGCCTATTGAGAGTCCTTTGGTACTGCCGTGCGTAGCGCATGTGTTGCTCCCCCGTACGCGAAAAGTTGTGCCGCCCGCTAAAATCATCCTTCGCGCAGAAGTAGAGGTAATCATGCGGCTCGTAGTTGAGCACTGCATCTACAGCAGTTATTTCGGGAAACGCAATCGGACCCGGCGGCAACCCCAAATGGATATAGGTATTGTACGGTGACTCCACCTGCGTATGGACAAAAAGAATCCTTTGAAGCGTGAAATCGCCAAGGGCATACTTGATTGTCGGGCACGCCTGCAACGGCATATCTGCCCGCAACCGATTGATGTATACCCCTGCCACACGGGGCATCTCATCTTTGTACCGCACCTCCTCCTGCACGATCGATGCCAGCGTGGTAGCCTCAGCTTCCGTAAGCCCAGTACGCTCCAAACGCTCACGCCTCCCAGGAGTCCAAAACGCCTCCCACTCCCGATGAAGCCTGTCAAACAGCCTTTCAAGCGTCACGTCCCAGTACACTTCATAGGTGTTCGGCACCACCATCGCGGGGAACTCCTCCACGGTGAACCCATAGCGTGCCGCCAGCGTGGAGTCCCAAAGTGCCTCCGCCAGCACGGACGAATCGAGCCACAGCTGGTGCGCCAACCGCCCCGCCATCTCCTCGCGGGTTCGCACGCTCGGCACAACGAGACGCACCGCGGCCTGCCTATGGCTCGCAATCATGTTCGCCAGCGCACGGGTGGTCGTTCCCCTACGCACCTCGTACCGTCCCCCGTAACGTTTTTGGTCAAAGTTCCTCACCTTACAAAAACGCTTGAACTGCCTAGCGTCTCTAATCACCCCCTCTTGTTGCAGCTGCACCGCTACGCTATCAAATGGAGTCCCCGGCTTAATGAGTACAATCCGGCTCGCCTCGTCAAATGCGGTGTTACTGGTCCAGTAGGCTCTTCCATAACGCAGCGCAACCCACGCTGTAACGCCTCCAAGAAGAAGAAGAGGCAGTACCAGCAGCGTCACCCACCGATACCGCCGCGCGCAGCGTAGACCACATTTGCTCCCTTGCGAACTATTCTGCATTCGGATTCATCCTCCTTCTGTTTTTCAAGTCTACAAATTGAATACCAAGCGAAATATTCGCCATGCGCTTCGCGTTCTCCACGCCATGGAGCACCGTTGCCACGCTCGCTGGGTTCGGATACATCTCCACGCCAGCCAGCAGCTCGCTCTCCACAGGGGTCGTGCTTCCATTGTTCTGGACTATCTTCTGCAGCACGAAGGTGAAGTCAAGACCATTCGCTCCAATAGTCACTGGCCCGCTGCTCGCCTCCTTGTACCCCTCTGCGCTCACCGAGATGTTGTAGTCTCCTACAGGAACACTGAACGCTACGCAGCCAGACTCTTCCGTCACTTTGTCGTCGAAATTGGGAACCTTAACCGTCACACCCTTCACCGGCTTCAAATCCTGATCCACCACGAACACGTGCAGGTATACATCGTTCGCCTCCCACTTCGCCGTCAGCGTGATGTCGGCGTTCACCTCGTTACCAAAGTCGTACTCCGTATCATCCGGTAAGTACCAGCCCTTGAACGTGTAGCCCTCCTTCTTCGGACCAGGCACCGGCCTACTTGCCCGATCACCCTCGTTCAGACTCTGCCCCCGGGGCGCCGGCTTGCCGCCATCCGCATCGAACGTCACCGTGAAGGTGGGCATCGTGCCGTCCGGCGTCCAGCTCGCCATCAGCGCGATGTCCCCAGTCACCTCCTGTTTGAATTCGTACTTCGCATCGCCGTAATACCAGCCTGCAAAGGTGTAGCCAGCCTTTTCGGGAGCGTCATTTGGCGCGGCCGCCTGTTTCCCCTGCTCCACCGATACCACCAGCCGCCCATTGCCGTCCTTAAACATCCCCCCTGCCGCATCGAACGTCACCGTAACCTGCTTTGGCAGCTCCGAACCGCCCTTCTGCTGCAATCTCACTACAACCGTCATGCCGCCTACGACCATCTCCACGCTGCCCTGAGCCTCTTCGTAACCATCGCACGACACCCTGTAGCTATACGTCTTGCCAGCCTCCTGCCCAAGAAACGTCGCCAAGCCCTCGCTGTCCGTCTCAATCTCCCTGCCATCCGCCTTTACTATTGCCTTTTCCAACGCACGCCCTTGCCCATCCTGCACCAAGAAACGTAGCGCCGGCACTTTCGCATCCTTCCATTTGGCATACAGAATTTTATCTTTGTCTATCTTGTTTGAAAATTCCCATTTCGTCCTTGGATCTTTGGATCCGGACTGCCACTCAACAAACTCCTGAAGAACCTTTGTGGGAGTCTCAACCTCAGCTTCCTTTATTGTAGAACCCTTCACCACATATTTTATGAACTCCTCAGCACCATCTTTAAACCTCCCCCCAACAGCCTTAAATGTCACTTTACATGTAGCAGTAGCTGTACCCACATTCTTCATCATCCGCACCTCTATCCTCGCACCATTCTCCTGCATTGTCACTCTACCTTCAACTTCCTTATATCCATCCTTTATCAAGGTGTAATCACGACTTGACCCATCCTGAAACCGCAGACTAAACTCCGCAACCCCCTGGCCATCCGTCTTCTTCTCAAACGCTCCATCCCAATCTTCAACCGTCACTTGTACGCCATCCAACGGCTTCCCTTCTTCATCTAGTACCACGAAAGACAACACTGACTTTCGTCTTTCCAAAAGTATAATCGGGGGAGACACCTTCCCATCGTTTTCCACTTTCAGCTCAACTCTCTCCTTAGTGATGTACCCTCCCGCCTCCACCTTTACGTTCTTATACTCTTTTCCTCCCTGCACGCTCAACCGCACCACCCCATTCCCATCCGCACTCACCTGCTGTACGCCAATCGACACCTTTGCGTTAGGAATTGGATGACCAGACTCGGCATCGTACACCTGCACCGCTACCTCTACGATCTGGCTGAGATCCACCCTATCCGGATCAGCCTTGCCTTCCCCATCTACCCTTATGGGCAACGTTACAGTCCTCTGCTTGCCGTCAACCTCCCCCATCACCGTCACAGTACCACCTCGAACTACAGGCACTTCTCCTACTTTCGCCTCCCCTTGAAGATTGGTAAAACCTTCGTGAACCGCACCCTCGTCATCCATTATTATCACCTTCGCTCCGGTCACTGCATCCTTGCCATTCACCACCGTCACACTTACTTCATTCCCTGACCACTTCGCATCCAGCGTGACTTCTTTCGTCAACTGCGCGCCGAATTTGTACTTCGTGCCATTCAACTGCCACTCCTTGAATTGGTATCCATCCCGCTTCGGTTTATCATCCAATTCTGATAACGTCCCATTCTTGGGTACCCACACCTCGTAAACCTCGCTCCCATCAACAAACCTCCCACCGGCCGCATTAAACGTTGCTTTCACATCATCTTTCCTCCCCAACGTCACTACAACCGTGATGCCTCCCTTCGGCAACTTCACCTCCCTCTTGATAACATCACCTCCAAACCGCACTTCGTAACCGTACTGCGAACCAACCTCAAGCCCCGCAAACGCCGCGCGGCCTTTTGCGTCCGTCTCAAACGTCACTCCGCTCACTGTCACTTTTGCGTTTTGCTGCTCCTTCCCTTCCGTATCTTTCACCACGAACCGCAGCATCGGCTGGGAGAGATCTATCACGCTGGGATTCGCATTCCCCTCACTATCAACCGTCACCGGCACTACTATCTGCCCTTCCGTCTGGGTCGTCACCTTAACGTAACCACCTTTCACCTCCGGCACGCCCCGCAGCGCCGCTACGCCTTCTTCTTTATTAGTCAAACCGTCCGAAACGCCCGAACCGCTCTCACTGAATATCGCCACAGAAGCTCCAGCCACTGGTCCAGAACCGCGCACCACCTTGATCCTTACTGCGTTCCAATCCAACTCAATTACGTTTGGATCAGCCTTGTTCTCGTCTATATCAATATCTCCATGCTGCACCGCGTAACGCGCTGCCTTAGCTTTATACCTATACTTGCAATGCGGAAACACCCATAGATCGGCTTCACCTAAGTTATTTGTCACACACTCCTGCGCCCCAAGGAACAACCGTGCATCTCCAATTGGATGTTTATCTCCTTTATCTATCACTTTCACCTTCACTTTCCTACAATCCGCAATACGCAGCACCGGCGGCTGAATCACTCCCTCTTCATCTATTGTCACCGGCACCGACACCGTACGCTTTTCGCCATTTGCATCCTCTACTTCTGCCGAAACTGTTCCTCCTATAGGGGCTGGCACATCAGAAAACACATAAACACCCTTCTCGCTTTTGCCCGCGTCCGCCGAATGCTCCACCCCCTCATCATCCATGAGCTTCACTACGGCACCTCTCGGCGCACCCTTCTCGTCCACCACTTGAAACGTCACAGCTCTATGCTCCCTATTCATCTTCAGCACAACGGTCGTACCCTTCCATCTAGGCTCTGCCCATACATCACGGTAGTCCTCGTAGGATTTTGCAGTCACGTAGAAGCTGTAACTCCCACCATTTATCAATTGCGGCTTCGCTACCCCATCGCCGTTTGTCAGCACCCGCTGTCGCCCTACCGTTACCGTTGCCCCTGCAATTGGCGCTCCTGTTTTCGCATTTTCTACCCGCACTGGAATCTCCACAGATTGGGAAACATCTACACTGCTAGGATGCGGCTTACCTTCTCTGTCAATACTAAACGGTACAGTAACCGTCTTTCCATTGGCTGTCACTGTAATACTACCGCCTTCCCCAATTGATTGTAGATTGTGAAATTTCACCAGCTTCCGCCATGTGTCGTTACCTCCTTCCTCCTCAGCTTCCCAGCTAACGCCATTCGCATTATCTATCTCTACGCGAATAGGCCCCTGCAAGTTATTGCCGCCATCAGTAACTCCTATAGCAATGTAGTTATCCGATTTCAACGTCTCTACAAGGTAGCAATACGCATCAGGCGACGACAACTTGTACAATCCTTCGCGGATACCATTCCCAACGCTGATTAGCTCTGTATAGAACCTCTCTCCTGTGGCATCCTCATAGTAAATCCCACTTACTATGTGTCCCAAATTCAGCATCTTGCACCGTACAATCAAGCTCTCGCCAACTTCTACTTTATCGAACTCCTTCACCTCTGTATCATCCGATTGACGGCGAAAACTAATCTCATAATCACCATGCCCCCCACCCGAAGCTCCGCCACAGTATCGAAAAGTAACCGCAGCCGGTTTAAACGTCGCCCGCACCGTCACATCGCCCTTTGGCATTGTAAACTTCCGATTGTGAACCTCGTATGCATCGCTACTTCCAGCGATGGAGTAGGTTATCTTATCTACTTCGTAACCTTCCACAGGGTACGGCTCAAGCTTAATCTCGGCGCCCGCCTTAGCCCCTTGCGCCAAGGCGGATATAGGGGCAACGTTCACCGTTCCATACTTCATTGACTTCGCAACATACACTCTGTACAACCATTCGGGATCCTCTTCAAATTCCGCCTCCACGATCACATCGCCTTTCGGCATTACAAACGTCCCCCTTACTACGTTCTTATTCAGATTTGTTGGAGCCGCTGCCACATCTATTCTAGACTTCCCACTCGGAAGTGCAGCCAACGTGTAGGTCAATGTTTTCAACTTATAGGATGCATCGGGGTATACGAAAACTTCCACCGTACCTCCATGCGCCACCTCCGTAGCACTCGCCCTCACCGTACCATGCTCTGCTGGTTTTACCTCCACTTTGAATTTACTCTCCGAATCCTCCGTGAAGGTAGCCTTCACAGTAACCGAACTCCTAGGCATCGTGAATGATCCATTACCATCTATCTGTACCTTGCTCCCGGTGCCGTCCACGCATTCCAACACATCAAGCTTATACCCCTGATCCGCTTCTACCGTGAGTGCAATCGTTTCTTGCCACTTCGCTTTGTCCTTATCAGAAGTCACTTTACCTCCCGCAGAAGCCTCACATGTAATCGAAAACTCATACTCCGGATCCTCTTCAAACTCCGCCGTCACTCTCACATCTGCCGCCGGCATAGGGAAAAGAACCTTTCCCGCCGAAACGCCAGCCGTTAAATCCACACAGCTCTCATTCGTCCCTTCGCTATACCTATAATCTAACTTCTTAAGCTTATAGCCCGGCTGTGGTTCAATCGTCAGCTCAACCTGTGAACCGACTAGCTGACCGCTACGATCCAGCTTAACGACACCATGGCTCACGCCCCCATCCACTGTCACCTTATACCTATGCAACTCAATCGTATTATCGTCACCCGCACTAGTTTTCGCCGCAGTTAATTTGAGGGTACACCCTTCAGCATTATACTTGCTATGGGTAGCTACAATGCTGTACTTCCCCCCTTCTATTAGGCCTAATATCGCCTCGCCTTGACCATTCGTATTGACGCGCTGCGCGCCCACTACCACTGCGGCCTCCGCAACCCCAACTCCACTATTATCAACGTCAATCACCTTCACTGTCACTTCAATCCGGCTTGATAGATTTACTTCATTGGGTGAAATACGCCCATCGTTGCCAACCGTCACCGGCACCGTAACCTTTTCGGCCGGATCTTTCGGATTTTCCACCGTAATAGTTCCTGTTAGCGCTGGAACACCCCCTATGTCCGCATTACCATCATTCCCTGTTATTCCATCATACTCGTGGCTGCTCCCATCTGTAATGATTACCTTGGCCCCGCTCACAGGCGATGTTGCCTCGCCCACATACACCCTCACCGTGTTCGTAGATGCCACCTCGTTGAATACTGCCTTCACGATAACGTCCGACCCCGGCATTTCGAAAGCTCTTTTATTCCCCAACGCAACTGATTTGCCACCAAAAGAGTACGAAATCTCTTTCACTTCCCAGCCAGACTCGGCATCCGCGGTCACCTCTATCTTTTCCTCAACGTTCGCCTCCTTGAGCGACACGCTCACCTTCCCCTGGCCCTCTGTTTCTGTATTGACGGTAAACTTCCGGTTCTTATCTACCTCAAACTTTACCTCAAGTTTTACTGCATATGACGGCATGGTGAAACTACTATTGGACAAATCCAATTCCACCTTCCTCCCGCTAACCGCCTCATTATAACTGACGCTTGCAAGCTTATACCCGCTTTTCGGCGTAACTGTTAACTGAACGATATCGCCTGCAAAGGCCTCTTTTAGTCCTGGTTTAACTGTTCCGCGATTCTCGTCTTGCGCTACAGCTATTTCATACACCTCGCCGTACACCACTTTTATGGTGGTAGGCTTATTGATCTTCAGCACAGCTTCCCCCTGTAACTCTCGCACGTAGTCACCTCCGCTATGCTCTTTCCCATCAACCAGCAGCTGCTTTATTCTCTTCCCAGGTTTACCCTGTATCGCCACTCTAACCTGAGTCCCCACCTCCACTGCCTCCCCACTCGCAAGCTCTTCCCCTACAGCAGTGGTCACTTTCAGACCTTCATCCGTATCAAAATACACGCAGGGTCCCCATTCTGCCACCAACGTTTTGTCTGCACCTATCTTCGTCCTGAAGTCAAAGGGGGCACCACTTCCATCCGCCCAGTACCTGAGCAACCAACCCTCTCGCCATACGTTCGGCTGCTCTGCATACCCATCCGAATCTATCCGTTGCAAACCTCCCTCCAGCACGCCGCCATTCGCATCAAACCTCACTATATATACTTTCTTCCACTTCGCTCGCAGCTTGATATCTCCCGTAACAGGCCGAGAAAAATCGTACGACTCCCACGTGCCCGGCGTACTCTCTACCTGCCACTCCACCAAACGGTGGCCTTCCTTCGTCGGCGCCGGTCTCAGCTCCCTCGCCGCTTCTTCTGCAAGCACCTCTACTTCCGCGCTTGTCTCCCCTCCAGCCAAACTCCCCCCATCAAAATCAAAGCCCACCTTGTAAACCTTAACGTTTTTATCTTCCAGCTCCCACTTAGCGTACACACTCTTCGCTTCTGTCACCTGCAATTTGCTCACCAATCCGCTATACTGAGCATCACTATACCAACCCCTAAAAATAAATCCCGGCTTCTCTGGTATATACTCCAAGGCCTCCAAGTTCAACATCTCGCCCTCATCCACCTTTTGCGGATTCTCTTCTAGCGTCCTCAACAGCCCTCCAGCTAGATCAAAGGTCACCGGAAACACTTTCTTCCACTGCGCTATGAGCGCAACGCTACTTCCTACAACCGCTATATCCCGCACTGCTTGTTCATCGCGGTATGACTCTCCCTTATCTGTTCTCCATTCGTCAAACCGATACCCCTCTGCCGAATACTGATTCCTGCTCAGCTTCTCCATAACCCCTACAGGCACCTTCTGGGCATCCATAATGCCCTCCACTTTCACTCCCGGCGCGGGCGCCCCGCTATTGTAATTCACCCGGTAGTAGCCTTCTGCGAAAGCCACACGAACGTATACTATCCCTGTGCCTACCACCCATGTATCTGACGTGCCTACTCGCTTCGTCACTGCCCCGCTCACCGTAACCGCTGGCAGCTCCGCCGCTTTCCCTTGGCTTACTACCCGCACTCGCAGTAACTGCCCCTCCTGCAGCAAGGCCCCATCGCTGAGCATATGCCCCCCTTCGTCTCGCACCTCTAACTCCCCGCCCAATTGGCTGTTCTCAACCTCCACAACGAGCTGCGACTTGTGCGCCCGCAGAAACCCAGCACGAACCACAAGGTCTCCTGCTAACTCCGCACCCAGCTCGTACAACGCCCCGCTCTCGTGGGGCAATCCATTCACTTGCAGCACCCCTCGTTGATTGCTCGGAAAGGGGTAGCTGCTTATGGTCAACGCCTCCCGCCTTGCCACCAGCTCATCCAAAGCGTCTCCATCCTTTAGCTCGCGCCCCGTCGCATCAAACACTCTCACCTCCCCGCCCGTCGGAACCAATATGCACAGCCTATGCTTTACCTTCGATACCCTATCACAAAACTGGGCCTTGACGTAGAAATTCCCTTCTCCCACTTCGCACGACACGCCCTTGCCTTCCTCCGCCTGCAGCTGAACCTGTTGATTGAAAAATAGCGCCCGCAGCTGGCTCTTCCCAGCCACTCCTCTCGCCGTTACCCGCAGCCGATCCTGCGCCTTTACTTCTGTTCCATGCTGCAGCCGCTCCACCTGCGTCCCTCCGCGCAGCATTCGCTCTACCATCACCTCGCCCTCCCCCTGCTGGTCTACCACCAGCACGTACGAATTCTGCTCCGCCATCACCGCCTCAACCTCTACATTGCACCCATCTGCAGGCACCACGTAGTAGTTCCCATTCCCCAGCAGTTCTCCATTCACTTTGAGCTGCACCAACCGCTTCCCTGCAGCCGGCTGTGCCGTGATGACCAACCGATCGCCCGGCTTCACCGCATCCCCCGACTGCAGCCTCTCGCCATCCCGAAGCACTTCCACATCCCCAACGGGCCACGGCTCCCCTGCTACGCTCACATACAGCGTTTGCTCCGCCTTCTTCCCAATTACCGCTTCGATAAAAACGCTCCCTACCTTCGGCACTCCTACGCTTATCTCCTCTCCATCTTTCAGGCTACCCACGGGCACTGCTCGCCCATTCACTAGCACTCCTACAAACTGGCCTCCTACTGAACTATACTCAACCTTCAACTTCAACTCCGATACTTCCTGACCTAGCTCAGCTCCTTGCTTTAGCTCCGTACCATCCGCTCCGTACACACTCAGCCGACCTTCTCCGCGTACCCCATACGTAACCACCCGCTTACGCTTCGTACGCCACACCCCTACAATCTCAACGCTCTCTGCATCCGCAGGCACCTTCCATGCCCCGCTATAACCCATCCACAAACTCTTCCCTGCCGCCCCAGCTACTATCTGACCATTGATGATGATGCTCTCCAGGCTCGCATCCACTCCCATCGCCGTGCACAGCCCCTCCTCAACGCGGTAGACAAGCTGCGCCCCTTTCGGCACCTTGGGCATCGCAACGCCCCAATCCACTTCTCGCGTCTGATCGTACTTCACCACCAGTCTTTCCGCCACTTTTCGCTCCGCCCCATCCAAATATTGCTTCGACGCAAGGGGAACAAAGCCCTTATCTACCCTGCGTACGTATATGTCTAAATCCTTACTCCGGTCAACTTTCCCCCAGTACGCAGATCCTTTCACCTCGGAAGCGGTCGCTCTTTTTAAGCCCAGGCCCTCTCCCCCATTGGCTACCGTAACCTCATAGCTCGGATCATTCGACTCGGGCGGGTACACTACCCACGCATAATCGCTTGGATTCTGCGTTAGCTTTGCAGGGTCTTTGGGAACCCCTAAAAGGAAAGAACTCCCAGCCTCATTGCGAAACGAATCTCCATCTTTTATGGGGTAAACCTTACCCGGGTTACCCTGCCCATCGCCGCACACATCCACTATGATGCTTGCCTCCACGCCCTCCCCTCGCTCTATATGCACCACTGGAGCCGGCGCTTGTAGCACGCTAAACTCTGCGCCCACTACAAATTCAGACCGCGCTGCATCCTCCTTCTGCACCTCGTAATCTACAGACACATCTGCTAATTTTCTTCCTGACGCCGCCCCTATCTTCTGCTCTTTCCCATTAATCTCTATACGCTCCACTGCGGTCTCTGCCCCCTTGCTGCCCTTCGCTCTCACTCGCAGCTGCTGACCCACCTTCAGGGTCTCACCCTCTTCCACCATCCGCCCAGTATGCATATCCATCACCGTGAGGTAGCCTTTCCCTTCCGCATGCACCACTAGCGCGGGCTTGGAATCCTCCCTCACAAATATCGCCTTCACGTAAACGTCTGTCATCTCTGCCCGTACCGGCAAAAAATACTCATTCGTCTTTTGCAATTCCCCAGGATTAGCCACCTCAATCCGTTTCCCATTAACCTCAAAACCCGCTACGTTCCACCCTGCATCCGCCACCAAACGAATACTTACCTTCTCACTCACCTGTGCAGCCACTATACCCGATGCCGCCACATCTCCAGCGAACAGCATTTCTCCATTCTTATACACCCTGTCTTTCTCCTTCGCATCGCGCACCTCCACTCGCCCTGATCCTTTCACGCTCCACTGCAGTATCGGCGGATCAAATAGCGCTATGTTCAGCTTATTCTTTTCATTTGAAATGAACTCCACGAGCACATCCCCATGATCCGGCACCAAAAACTCATCCCCAGGAACGAAATCTTGCCTATTCACGCGTAGGCTCTTAGCCTTGGCGCCATCCGTTACCAACACCCTTAGCCGATCGCCCGGAACTAAGTAATCTCCTTGCTTCAGCTCCTCGCCTCCTCGCTTCACTACAACCCGCGCCCCCTCTCCTATCTCGCTCACTATCAACACCTGTTGATGTTTTTCCTTCACAAATACTCCAACCACAGTCCGCGGCTCGTTCTGCGATAGCCGAAACGACCTCTCATCCACCATTGCCCCATCTAGCAGAATCGCCGCCAAACGACTCCCTGCTTTCGGCTCCGCCAAAATCAAAAACTCGTCTCCAGCCTGACACAAATCGCTCGGACGAATCCCGTAGGGACGGAACTTTTTTCCATTTTCCTCCGCCTTCGTCACTCCTTGCAACGGGTAGCGAGACTCCCCATCCAACGGCACGGTGTTTACTTGAAATCGCTTCCACGACCCATCTCCCAACGTCTTCGTTATTATGTAGCGCCTATGCTCCGTGGCTCTTGATAGGCTCGCATCTAGCCATAAATCCCCCTCTGCCATTCGGTACGTAAAAAGGGTTGACTTGGCTCTCTTCTTCCCCTGCGACTCCCCATTTATCGACACATCGGTAAGGTCAAACGCTGTAACACTTCGCACCGTCAAAACGGAACTGCGGCCATAGGCATACGTTCCTCCATTGCTCAGTTTCACATCCCCCGGCTTCCCTTCTTCCTGCGCAACCAAATGCTTCTCTTCCCTTTTCGTGTTATAATAGTTCACGTGCAGCAAAAACTGCTTTCGCGCAAACCTCACCCCTACGTGCAAATCTTTACCCTTTTCTACCCGCACGCCCATTGATGTCCCCGCATCTTTTTGCACCACGCCGTTCACTCGCCACTCGGCCACGCCCCACCATTCCGACTTAATGCCAAAGTCTAGCATCTCTCCTCGATCGCCCTTCGCATCCTTGGCTAGCTTCACTTTGAACTCTAGCATCACGCCTGCCTTCACCTTTGGGTTAACCGACGCCGCTGGCACGTAGTCACTCCCAGCCACGCTTACCCACAGCTCGCCTCCCTTCTCGTGAGTCATTTCATTCTGGGCAACCCCATATTCGTCCCGCACAAACGTGTTGTCGTAGCTGTCAAATACGCCCGCAGTAACAAACACCTCATCCCCAGCTTTCTCAGCCCGAACCCCTACTGGCAGCAGCAATACCGCCATGAGAAAACACCTAATAAACCTCTGCATCCTCTTTTCCATTATACTAAATTCCTTCATGCTTTTCTGCCCATCATTGAGCCATCGCAATGCCTTTCCCTTCCACAACACACCACTACATCCTGCCAAACGTGATACGTGGAGTAATTGTTACACCTAAGCACTCGCTTCAATCTTAGACTTCCATTCAAACTTTCGTAAAACAAAATATTATGTGTGTCCACTCCTGTGATTCAAAAAATGATGAGCGCAGCATTCCGTTAATCTATATCCTCTATTTTCAAACTCCTTGGCTACACCACCACGCCCCATGCAAACACAGCGCGGCCTTCCCCGCGCTAACGGGGAAGGCCGCGCTCTGCCTGTTATAGCCTAAGGCTACCTACGCACAACCAGCTTCAACGCCTTACGCTCGCCGCTTGCCGTCTGAACAATCACCACGTACACCCCCTCTGCCATATGCTCCACGCTCACACGCAGCTCCTTCTCGCCATGAACTGCCTGGCTCATCACCTGCACACCCGTCACAGTATAAACCGCTATGCGCTTCGCGTTCTCCACGCCATGGAGCACCGTTGCCACGCTCGCTGGGTTCGGATACATCTCCACGCCAGCCAGCAGCTCGCTC
>QWCB01002073.1_pt1 | contig 32350 bp, 27 predicted proteins | sample 1972511 | NCBI WGS metagenome assembly QWCB01 (sample SAMN09866719, study PRJNA288562) | Human gut metagenome isolate term5_stool, whole genome shotgun sequencing... | isolation source: gut | host: Homo sapiens | place: USA: California | reverse complement strand
ATGGTGTTGCCATCCTCAGACAGCTCGAAGTAGGTGCCGGCCTCGGGGCTCACATAGTAGGAGCCGTCCAGCGCATACTTAGAGCCCTCGCTGTCGTCCACGGTCCGCTGGATGCCATCCAGGAACACGCCGTCGCCGGTGGTGTAGAACGCGCCGTCGCCGACGAAGACGGGGTTTTCCTTGCCCTTAAACTGGATCCCCAGGATGACCAGCAGGACAATGAAAACACCCAGCGCTACGAAATACGCTATTTTGGTGCTTTTCTTTTCCATGTGTGTGATTTACCTCCTCACAAATTGGTGGTGAATACCATCAGCCGGCGAAACAGCGTATCTGCCCCGCCAACCTCCTGTATCATACCGTCACGCCAAGATATTGTCAAGTTCTTAACGTCATATTCCATTATTTTAACAAATTGTGAACTCCGTTTTCGTCGTTTTTACAAGAGAAACCGGGCGGCAAACACAGCATCGTGTGCTTTTTACGGCAGGCGGCACAAGTCTTTCCGGGTCCGCGGACGCAAAAAGAGACGCCGGTGCGGCGGCACCGGCGTCCCCTCTGTTAAGTAAGAGTTTGTTTATTAACAATTCGTCAAGAGACTTTACAGGAAGAATTCCTTTATCTGACCGTACAGGATGAGGACCATGATTAGCGGCGTGATGAACTTGACGCAGACCTTGAAGAAGCCGTAGCTGCCCATGGCATGACCGGACTGCTCCGTCTCTTCCTTGACGAACTCGGGGCCGATCTCCCAGCCGATCATCAGAGACATCAGCAGCGCGCCCAGCGGCATCATAACGCCCTCGGACAGCGCATCCCAGAAGTCCAGCCAGTCGGCAGCCCAGGTCTTGGGATTTGCAATGTTCAGCAATTCCGCAGGCGAGAAGCTGCTGGCACCCAGACGGTCAGCGCAGACCAGGATGCAGCCCAGGCCCACACAGGCGGCGGCGATGAGGGTATAGCTCTTGCGCTTGTCGCCCTTGCCCTCGTCGCGGGCCTTATCCACAAAGTGAGCCACGATGACCTCCAGCAGGGAGATAGAGGAGGAGATGGCGGCAAAGACCACCAGCAGATAGAACAGGATGCCGAAGATGGGGCCGAGGCCGCCCATGCGGCTAAACACGTTCTGCATGGTGACGAACAGCAGGGACGGGCCACCCACTGCGCCGGAGGGATCCAGAGCGAAGCGACCGGGCAGCACGCACAGGCCGGCCATCAGAGCCACCATCGTATCCATGACCACGATCAGCAGCGCGTTCTTCTGGATGTTCTCCTTCTTCTGCAGATAGGAGCCGTAGGTGATCATGGCGCCCATACCCAGGGACAGGGAGAAGAACATCTGGCCGCCGGCGGTAGCCAGCACAGTCAGGACGTCGGGTGTCTCCTGCTTGAAGGTCACGATGCGCTGCATGACGCCGTTGATCTCCACCGCGGACATTTTCACGCCATCAATGACGGCGGAGGCGGGAACATAGTATCCATTTTCAGTAGCCCAGCCGGGGGCAAACATGTACTTCAGACCATCCAGGGCGCTGCCGTGGATCACGTGCTCCACCAGGGAGCCGTCCGCCTGGAGCACCTGCACGGTGGTGTCCACACCGTCCAGCGTGCAGGCGCGGATGATGCAGATCAGCAGAGCCACGAACAGGGCGGGCATACCCACGGAGCAGACCTTCTCGATGCCGCCGCCAACGCCGCCGAGAACGATAAGCATAGTCAGCACCACGAAGATCAAGCCATAGATAATGGCCTCGGTGGTGCTGGACATGAAAGCGCCGAACACCGCGTCGCCCAGAGAGGCGCTGGCCGCGTCCGCCGACGCGGCGGCGATGGCACTGGCGCCAAAGCCCGCGCCGAACAGGTCGCCTACATTGAGCACCACATACTTAATGCAGTAGCCGCCCAGAGCGCAGTAGAAGAACAGGATGAAGAACGCGGACAGGATGCCCATCCAGCCCATCCAGCTGAACTTCTTGCTAAGGGCCTTATATGCTGCCACAGCGCCCTTGCCTGTCTTACGACCAATGGCCAGCTCGCCCACCATGACGATGAAGCCGCAGCAAACAGCCAAAATGAGGTAAATGATGAGGAACGTGAAGCCGCCGCAGGCGCCCATCTTATTGGGGAAGCCCCAGATGTTGCCCAGGCCGACCGCCGAGCCGACCGCGGCCATCAGGAATCCGAAATTGGATCCAAAGCCTTTTCTTTCTTCCATTGTTTTCTCTCCTTACAAGTTTCCCCCGCCGCGCCGCGGCGGGCGTGTTTGTATCTTACTGCGAAAAAACCGCCCTGTAAATACAGACAGGTGTTTCTTAACACGGTGACAGCGGAAATGCGGTTTTTCTTTATCCGTACATTATAAAATTTCCGTAAAGCGTCGGTTCGTGTCGGCAGATATTTTCTCCAAAAGAAACACCCCGCATATGAAAAAGACCGCCCGCAGACGGTCTTTTCTTCTCGGTATGTATCAGTCTCCCTCGCGCATACGGTAGCCGACGCCCACCTCGGTGAAAATATACTGGGGGTTGCCGGGGGTAGGCTCGATCTTGCGGCGGATGTTGGCCATATTTACCCGGAGGATCTGATTGTCGGTCTTGGCCTTGGGCCCCCACAGCTCCCGGATAATGAAGTCGTAGGTCAGGACCTTGCCGGCGTACTTGCCCAGCAGGGCCACGATCTTGTACTCATTGACGGTCAATCCGGCGTTCTCGCCGTTCATCAGCACCTGGTGCTTATCATAGTCGATGGTCAGATCGCCGGTGACGAACTTGCCGGACTGGGCGATCTGGGTGTTGGAAAGGGTGGTGCGGGTGTGGCGGATGGCGGTGCGGATGCGGGCCAGCAGTTCGGAGGTGCCGAAGGGCTTGACCAGATAGTCGTCGGCGCCGTAATCCAGGGCCTCCACCTTGTCGTGCTCGTGGTTGCGGGCAGAAACCACCACCACCGGCAGATTGGACCACTTGCGGACAGATTTCAGCACCTCCATGCCATCCATATCGGGCAGGCCCAGGTCCAGGACGATCATGTCCGGGCAATGGGAGGCGATCATGGTCAGGGCCTCTTCGCCGGTGCGGACAATGATGGTGTCGAAGCCGTTGGCGGTGAGGATCATGGAGATAAAGTTGCTGATGGACTGCTCATCCTCCACGATCAGGACTTTGTCTTTAATCTTCATCGTTTTCTCCTTTCATGGGCAGGGTCACGGTAAATACCGCGCCGCCCTCCTGTCTGTTGTCTCCCCGTATCACACCGCCGTGGGCCAGCACAATGGTGCGGCACACGGACAGACCAATTCCCATGCTGCGCTTGCCGTCACTGCTGCGGTCGCTGCGGGCAGAGCCGTCAAACAGCCTGGGCAGCAGGTGCTGGGGAATGCCGCGGCCATCGTCGGCCACGGTGAACACCGCGCAGTTGCCCTCGCTGGACAGGGTCACATCGATATGGTGGGTCTCGCCGTGGATGACGGCGTTCTCCATCAGGTTCACCAGTACCTGCTCCATCAGCAGGGGATCCATGGGCACCATCATCAGCTCATCCGGCAGATGGACACGGATATCCACCTCCGGGTAGTGCTTGTGGGTCTTGGCCACGGCGGACTCGATGACCTCCTCCGCCGGCTCCGGCTCTTTCTTGACCTTAGCCTCCTCAGAGCTTATGCGTGTGATGGACAGCAAATTCTCTACAATGCGGATGAGCCACTGGGCGTCCTCGTTGGTGGATCGCAGCAGCTGCTGGCGCTGCCCCTGCGTCAGTCCGCCGTCCTGCTCCAGCAGAACGTTGGTGGCGCCCACGATACCGGTCAGCGGCGTGCGGATGTCGTGAGACACGGCGCGCAGCAGGTCGGCATACATCTTTTCGCGGTCGGCCTCCCGGCGCACCTGCTCGGTCTGCTTGGCCCGGCTGGTAACGGTGGCGGTCAGGATGGAGATGGTCATCATCACCAGGAACGTCAGCGGAAAGCCCGTCAGCGTAAAGCTGATATGCCAGAAGGGGTAGGTAAAGATGATGTCCACGCTGAACATCCCCACCACTGCCATGATGATGCCCAGCAGATAGCCGTCCGTCCAGTAGGCGGTAAGGAACACATCCAGCAGAAAGATCATGGCAACGTAGCTGGTGTCGTTGTGCATATCGAAGCTGCGAAGCAGCAGACAGCACATAACGGCTACCAGGTAGAGTCCCAGTGCTTTCAGCACATCCATGCCGGAAAAGCGCAGGCCAATGGTCCGCAGCAACTGTCTCCGGCGGGCTTGTTTACCGGTCATAGCCGCCCTCCCCTCCTTTTGATGACGCTATTATAACATACATTGTCGCTAAGGTAACGCTAAGATATCGTTAAGGTATCACGAATATCTCATTAAGAGCAACCGAAAATAACAAATAAGAGACGGCGTTGGCCGTCTCTTTTCATCTTTGCTGCGCGGGGATCAGGCTTTGCGATCTATGTGCAGGAGGCGTTTTCTGTCGAAAAACACCCATAAAAAAGCAAATCACCACGCTTTCGCGTGGTTTCCTCATCGGTATGCCTTACCGCTGGCTCACTTCCCAGTCGCTGTCGGCAAAGATCATGTCATCCAGGTCACCCCAGATCCAAGTTGTCGTCATGGTGATATCACGCTCCTTTCTTCCGTTTTACAGTGTTATTATATGCCGCGGCAGCCCGGATAACAAGGGCAAAATTGGATATTATGTATAAAGCTTTTGTAAACTTTTATTGCACATTGCACAACACCTATGAGTTATTTCTGTGTAATGCTCTTGCGCTGTTGTGTGCTGTATAGTATAATAAAGTGTTCAAGCAGTCTTATGTGGTGAGGTGAGCACCTGATGAGAGAGTTTCACGGCGGCGACTATGATGTGGCCGTCATCGGCGCGGGGCACGCGGGCATCGAGGCTGCCCTGGCGGCGGCCCGGATGGGCATGAAGACCGTCTGCCTGACGGTGAGCCTTGACGCGGTGGGGAATATGCCCTGCAACCCGGCCATCGGCGGCACCGGCAAGGGGCACCTGGTCCGGGAGCTGGACGCACTGGGGGGTGAGATGGCCCGGGCGGCGGACAGGGCCTGCATCCAGTACCGGATGCTGAACCGGGGCAAGGGTCCCGCCGTGTGGTCCCTGCGGGCTCAGGCGGACCGGCGGAAATACCAGCAGGTGATGAAGCACACGCTGGAATTGCAGCCGGGGCTGACGCTGCGGCAGGCAGAGGTGACGGAGATACGCTGCGACGGGAACGGCCATGCCGCCGCCGTGGTGCTCCGCACCGGCGCGGTGCTGGGTGCCCGGGCGGTCATTCTGTGCACGGGCACCTACCTGACCGGGCAGACCATCGTGGGCGAGTGCATCGAGTCCTCCGGGCCGGACGGCCTGCACCCGGCCAACGCCCTGACGGACAGCCTGCGGGCACTGGGGCTGCCCCTGCGGCGGTTCAAGACCGGCACGCCGCCGCGGATACACCGGGGCAGCGTGGACTTCAGCAAAATGGAGATACAGGAGGGCGACCCGGATCCGCTGCCCTTCAGCTTTGAGACAAAGAACGTGCCGGAAAACCGGGCGGTGTGCTACCTGACCTACACCAACGAGGAGACGCACCGGATCATACGGGAAAATCTGGACCGCAGTCCCATTTACTCCGGCGTTATCGAGGGCATCGGCCCCCGGTACTGCCCGTCCATCGAGACGAAGGTGGTGCGCTTTGCGGACAAGCCCCGGCACCAGCTGTTTATCGAGCCTATGGGGCTGGACACCGAGGAGCTGTATGTACAGGGCTTCTCGTCCTCCATGCCGGAGGAGGTGCAGCTGGAGATGCTGCACACGGTGCCGGGACTGGAGCACGCAGTGATGATGCGGCCGGCCTACGCCATCGAGTACGACTGCATCGACCCGCTGGCGCTGCTGCCCACGCTGGAGGTAAAGGCGGTGCCCGGCCTGTACGGCGCTGGGCAGTTCAACGGCTCCTCCGGCTACGAGGAGGCGGCGGTGCAGGGCTTTGTGGCCGGCGTGAACGCGGCGCTGAAGCTGCAGGGTCGGGAGCCGCTGGTGCTCAAGCGGAGCGAGAGCTATATCGGCACGCTGATCGACGACCTGGTGACCAAGGGCACCGAGGAACCGTACCGCATGATGACCAGCCGGTCGGAATACCGGCTGCTGCTGCGGCAGGACAACGCCGACGCGCGGCTGTGCCCTATCGGGCACGAGCTGGGGCTGGTCAGCGATGAACGGCTGGCCGCGGTGGAGGCCAAGTACGAGGCCGTGGCAAAGGAGATACGGCGGCTGGAGCGCACGGGCATACCCGGTACGCCGGAGCTGAACGCCCTGCTGGCAGAACGGGGCACCGCCGCCGTGGACAGCGGCTGCCGCCTGATCGATCTGCTGCGGCGGCCCCAGTTGACCTACGCGGACCTGGCAGAATTCGACACAAATCGACCCGACCTGCCCGCGGAGGTGCGGGAGCAGGTGGAGATCACCGTGAAGTACGAGGGCTATATCCAGCGCCAGCAACGGCAGGTGGCGGAGTTTGAGAAGCTGGAGCGCCGGAAGCTGCCGCCGGATATGGACTACGACCACATTCAGGGTCTGCGGCTGGAGGCGCGGGAGAAGCTCAGCGCGCTGCGGCCCCTGAACGTGGGGCAGGCCGGGCGGGTATCCGGCGTGTCACCGGCGGATGTGGCGGCGCTGCTGATCTGGCTGCAGACACACGACAAGGAGGCGGACGCATGACGGCACATGAGCTGACCCACACCATACGGAACGATATGCCGGTGTATCCCGGCACGGAGCAGCCCCGGCTGACCACCGCCTGCACGATCGACCAGTGCGGCTACCGGGAGACGCTGCTGCATATGTTCTCCCATACCGGCACCCACATGGACGCCCCGGCCCATATGCTCCGTGACGGTACGGCGCTGGACCGCTACGACGCGGCGAAGTTCGCCGGTCCCGCCGTGGTGGTGGACTGCCGGGGGCAGCGCGCCATTACTCTGTCCCTGCTGCAGAGCTATGACCTGAACGGCGCGGACTTCGTGCTGTTCTGCACCGGCTGGGACAAGAAGTGGGGCACGCCGGGCTACTATGAGGGCTTTCCCTGCCTGACGGCGGAGGCGGCGGCATATCTGGCCGGCCTGCCGCTGAAGGGCGTGGGCGAGGACACCATCTCGCTGGACCCCTGCGACAGCGTGGATTTTCCCAACCACATGACACTGCTGGGCGCGGACTTTGTGAACACCGAGAACCTCAAGGGGCTGGACAAGCTGCTGGGCCGACGCTTCACGTTCGTTACGCTGCCCCTGAAATTTGAGAATGCCGATGGCTGCTCCTGCCGCGCCATCGCTCTGGAGGAATGACAATGGGTAAACTGCGGTTCCTGTTTGCGCTGTGGATGGCAAAGCTGTCCATCCCGGCGCTGAAGATCACCCGCCACAACGGCACGGACTTTCCCGGCAGTCTGGCGGTGAAGCTGTGTCCGGACTTTTTGAAGTATATCGGCAAGCCGGAGCACATCATAGCCGTCACCGGCACCAACGGCAAGACCACCGTGGCCAATATGCTGAACGACGTGCTCACCGCCGAGGGCAAGACCGTACTCAGCAACCGGGCGGGCAGCAACATCATCTCCGGCGTCAGCACGGCGCTGCTGAAGGGCTGCGGCCTGCTGGGCCGGGTCAGGCCGGAGTACGACCTGGCGATCCTGGAGATCGACGAGCGCTCCGCGCCCAGGATCTATCCCTATGTGAAGCCGGAGCACATCGTCATCACCAACCTGTTCCGGGACTCCATCATGCGGAACGCCCATCCGGGCTACATCGCGGACATCCTGACCCGGTCCCTGCCTAAGGAGAGCAGGCTGATCCTCAACGCCGACGACCTGATCTCCTGCACGGTGGCACCGGAGAACCAGCGGGTATATTTTGGCATCGACCGGCTGCCCACCGACGTGACGGAATGCGAGAACCTGCTGAACGATATGCGTATCTGCCCCCGATGCGCCGGGAAGCTGCGGTATGAATACCGCCGCTACCACCACATCGGCCGGGCCGTGTGCGAGAGCTGCGGCTTCCACTCCCCCGACTGCGACTATCTGGCCACAAAGGTGGACACCGCCGCCCACACCATGTGCATACGGGAGGCGGGGCAGGAATACCCGTACACCCTCATCACCGACAGCCTGCACAACATCTACAACACGGTGACGGTCATCGCCGCCCTGCGGCAGCTGGGCTATGACCACGGCACCATCGCCCGCCGCATGGCGGAGGTAAAGATCCCCGCCAGCCGGCTGTCCGAGGAGGAGATCGGCGGCGTGAAGGTCATTATGCAGATGTCCAAGGACAAGAACGCCCTGGCCTGCTCCCGCAACTTCGACTATATCCGGTCCAAGCCGGGGAAGAAGGAACTGCTGCTGATGATGAACTGCCTGGGTGTGGCCAAAAGCTGGTCGGAGAACCCCAGCTGGATGTACGACACGGATTTTGAATTCCTGAACAGTGACGATGTGACGTGCCTGGTCTGCGCCGGGCCGCGGGCCTATGACTACCAGCTGCGGCTGCTGCTGGCGGGCATCCCCCGGCAGAAGATACGGCTGGCCGAGGACGAGTTCGCCGCCCTGGAGCTGCTGCCGCTGACCCCCGGCGACGACGTGTATCTGCTTTACGGCGTGGACGGCACGCCCCTGGCCTTCCGGGTCAGGGAAAAGCTGAAGGAAAAGCTGCTGGCAAAGGAGGGCGCGCAATGAAGGCGGAAATTCTGTTTCCGGAGGTCTGCAACCTGTACGGCGATCTGCAGAACATCTACTATCTGAAGCGCTGCTGCCCGGCGCTGGAGATCATAGAGACGGACCTGCACAGCAAACCCCGGTTCCTTACGGAGGATGTGGCGCTGGTCTATATGGGCAGTACCACAGAACAGGGGCTGCGTCTGGCGGCGGACGCCCTGCGGCCCTATGCCGCGGACATCGCCGCAAGGGCGGACGCGGGACAGCTGATCCTGCTGACCGGCAACGCGCCGGACGTGTTTTCCGCCGTCATAGAAAGCGACAGCGCCGACACCATAGAGGGGCTGGGCATTCTGCCCGGACGGGTGCGGTACACCATGATGAAGCGGCACAACAGCTTCTTCCTGGGCACCTTTGACAGTATGGAGGTCGTCGGCTTTAAGAGCCTGTTCGGCTTCCACTACGACGCAGCGGAGGCGGAGGGCTGGTTTGACACCGTGCGGGGCGTGGGCCGCACGCCGGAGTCGAAGCTGGAGGGCTTTTGCCGGGGCGGGCTGTACGCCACGGCGCTGATCGGCCCGTTGCTGATCCTAAATCCTCCGCTGTGCAAGTGGCTGCTGCGGCAGATGGGCGCCGAGGACACCCTGGCCTTCGAGGACGCGGCCTTCGCCAGCTTTAACAAACGTGTGGCGGAGTTCAAGGAGCCGGGCAGAGGTTTCCAATACTCGTAAGCAAAAAACATCCCCCGGTCGGGGGATGTTTTTTTATCAGAGCTTTTCGGACAGCGTTTCGTCCAGGCCCACGCCGTAGAGGTTCTTGGCCGAGCAGCCGGCGCGCCCGCCGCCGGCACAGGCGCAGGCGCACGCACAGGCGCAGCTGCTGGCGCAGGCACAGTGGCTGCCGCCGCCGAAACCGCCTCCACCAAAGCCGCCGCCACGGCTGCCGCCGCCGAAGCCGCCGCCACCTCTTCTGGGCGGTCTGGGCTTTGTTTTGGTGCCCACGCTGCCGGGGCGGGGCCTGCCGTCCGGCCCGGCGGGATACCACAGGTGGTTGACGAACACATACCGGGTGCCGAAGCCGCCGGCGTAGCCGTCGCCCCGGCGGGCGGCGGAGATCAGCACGATAATAAAAATCACCACGAAGATCATCACCATCATGCCGACGATGGCGTCACCGGTGTCGTCCTCAAAATGCTCGCATGGCACATACACACAGTGGTCGTAGTCGGAGGGGAGATTGTCGGCGCTGTATTCCTCCGACAGCTGGGTGGGCCAGTCGGTGTAGCGCACCTGTACGTTCATTTTGTAGCCGTAGTCCAGATCGGAGGCGGTGATGGTCATGCCGTTTTGCACCGTCACGCTGTCAGCGCCGCTGACCGTGCCCTCGGTGAAATCGCCGGTCAGCCCGGCGGGGTCGTTCCAGATGAGGGTCATCTGGCCGATCCTGGCCTCGTCGAACCAGCCGGGGGTGTAGTCGTAGGTCACGGCGCTGCCGTCCAGTTGGTACATATACTCCTGCACCCAGGAGTAGGCGAAGGAAAAGGTCTCGTTCGCCTCGTAGGCGCGGTCAAGATAGACATACATATAGCTGTTGTCGAAGTCCAACCGCTCGATGTTGTCCGTCAGTGCCGCCACGTCCCGGATGGAGCCGTTGGGCACGCCGATCTTCAGCTCCTGACCGTAGGGCAGCTCCTCCAGCGGCGTCCACTCCAGCTTCACGGTGATAAGCAGGCTGCCATCCTCCGTGTTGGGCGTCACCATAACGCCGTACTGCTCGATGTAGTCGTAATCCGCCCATGCGGTGGCGGTAAAGCAAACCGCCGCCAGTAAGACAAGCAGCAGAACGTGCAGTTTCTTCAGCATAGGGTGCCCTCCTCCCGGTTGCTTTCACGCAGTTGGCACAGCTGCTCCATTTTGGCGCTCCTGGCCCGGATGGCCGCGCAGCGCTCACTCTGCCAGATCTTGTCCCAGTCGTCGGCGAGGATGTTCCCCAGGGGCTGGCTGCTGAGCCAGCTCTGGCAGGGGATCACGCCGCCGTCCGGGGCGATGGCCATATTGCTGAGGCAGGCGCCGCAGCTGGGCACCAGGGTCAGGCCCAGGGCGCGCAGCGTCTCCTCCTTCAGCCAGCCAGGGCTGGTGAAATCCAGCTCTATCTCCAGTTCCTCCGTCGCCGCCACAGCCTTTGTCAGCACGTCGGTGAGCTGCTGCTCGGTCAGCGCCGTGGCGCGGCTCTCGTCTCCCACCGCGCCGCCGGAGGGGATCAGCCCGGAGCAGGTCACGTAGCGGACGCCCAGACCGTGGACGACGCGCAGCATCTCGTCATAGGCGGTATTCAGGCTGCACAGGGGCGTGTTCACGGACACGGACAGCCCCGCCGCCACAGCGGCACGGATGCCCGCCACGGTGTCATCAAAGCCGTCGGCACCCACCAGGGCGTTGTGAATGTCCTTATCATGGCTGTAGAGCGTCACCTGCACACTGTCCAGGCTGGCGTCATACAGCTTTTGGCACAGCGCCGGCGTCAGCAGGCGGCCGTTGGTGTTCAGCCGGGTGACGAACCACTGGGCGGCATCCACCAGCTCCACCAGATCGGCGCGCAGGGTGGGCTCGCCGCCGGTGAACGTCACCTGGGGGATATTTGCCGCGCGCAGCCGATCCAAGACCTCCTTCCACTGGGCGGTGGTCAACTCCGGCGTGTCGGACAGGGGCTGTCCCGCCGCATAGCAGTGCAGACATTTCTGGTTGCAGTGCCACGCGCCGTCACGGGTCATGGCGCTGACCATCAGGTCCATACGGTGGGGCGCGGTCATCTCGGGGGCGTATTCCCCCAGCGTCAGCGGCGCGACCTCCGCCTCCGGCGCCTGTCCCCGGGCGATGGCCACCAGGGACTCTATCATGATTTGCAGGTCCTCCGCCAGACGCTCCTTGGGCGTGAAGGGGTAGACCTTATGGGTCCGGGCCACCGCGCCGGCAGCCATGGCGCTCCAGTCGCTCTCAGTGATCTCCAGCCCGGCGAAGGGCTCCAGCCGGTCCATGAAGCAGGAGAGCAGGATGGCCCAGCTCAGGTTCAGGGGCACCAGCTTGCTGCCGTTGAGCAGCAGCAGAAAGGGCGCGTTTTCCGCGTCCTCACGGGGTGGGATCATGTGGATACGCACCACGCCCCGGCCCTTGGGGTCCAGGGTGATGTGCCGCACACAGTTCAGGTGCTGCCGCCGGTAGCGGCGCTCCAACATTGTAGACACAGGCAGTCCTCCTTTATGAAGGCGATGTGGGGATAGATATGTGCAGTATACCACAGCGCGGGGCAAAGCGCAACAGGACGCACAGTGAGGCAGCGCGTTGGCAGGGCGCAGCAAAAATAAAGCCACCCTTGCGGGTGGTTTATTTTTGGTGGACCTGAAGGGATTCGAACCCTCGACCTCTCGGATGCGAACCGAACGCTCTACCAAGGCTGATATATTGCATCCACATACGTTTGATTCGTTGAATTTTTGCACTATTTTATTAAATTCGAGGCTAATTCAGCAGGAAAATGTTATATCCGCAGTTCGACATATATGGCCCGCTTTGTTCAAAAAAATACAAGTGTCAATTATCTTTTGCCTCTCCCTACGGACAACGACCATTGTGTTCTGCTACACGCAAGACAGAAAAAGGAGGACAGACGCATCTGTCCTCCCTAAGTGAACTCCTTAGAGATACACCGCGAGTGCTGTTTCCGCTATTTAAGAACGTCGGAATCGCTATCCCTTGCCAACCTAGAGTAGAAAAGCAATAATATGTTTGAGCTCCTTTGCGAAGCACTGTGTTAAATCCACACAGCGCACTTCGTTATGCAAAAGCAACTTCATCTACTTTGCGCGCAAGCCCCGCAAGCTTTTTTGCTTGTCCCTTGCTTAACTGCACAGTTGTTTGATCTTTGTGAATTTCGGAGTGATATATGTTCTCGTTTTCAGGTGCGTAAATAACAGTAGCCCCTACATCATAGCAATCGTGTACTGTAACATAGACAATCGTACCAAACAGAGGCCCAGCGCGCATAATTTCAACAGCCTCGGCCAAAGGAAGATTCCCTGATCGGTTAACAGAAAGGCCGTGTGGGTCTTTAAATGCAGCGCTTGATAATGACCCATCACTTCTCCAATACTTCTCATCCGGCCTTACAGCACGAAAAAGCGCTTCAGTTAAAGAAAAATTTTCATCCATAAAATTCAGCTACTATTTTAGCAATGTTACCAGTTACATCTTCAAATTCGTCCTCAGATGAATCCTCGTTGATTCTAAATACTTCTACTGTAGAATCTTTGTTTAGTTCAAATTCAAGATACTGTCCGGCCTCTTTAGAGTACTCCATTTGTATGCGGCCATCTGTGAGGGGATAGATGTCAGGTTGAATAGGGATAGTTTTAATCAATCGAATTGCACTTTCAATGTAAGAGCTATCAAATGCTTCTGCTCCATAGCCATTCCAATTGGCTTTGTACTCGCCAAATTCCCTCAACTTCTGGATATTTCTACTCGACTCCAGCATAGGCACACTCTCCGTCAGACTAACAGTAATGCCATTATAGGCTGGAGTTACGGGTTCTATTCCTTGACTTTGATATTGGCAAACTTGCTGTACCTCACCAACATATTGCGCTATCGGAGATAGAGAGCTACCCCCATTTGGCAGACTTACAACAGCAGCTGTAAATACTGCAGCTACTTTCTTACCAACTTCAAGAAAAGCTTGGCTTTTTGTTTGTTCAGCAAGTGAAATAGATAATGAACTCATTGATTTACACTTCTAACATAGACAGGAATTTCTTTTGTGCCAATTAAACTGTTATTGACATATACTTCAAGTATATATGCACCAGAAGTTTCAATAACTACATTTCGAAAGTCTATACACGCTACAAATCCGCTATACTCTATCGGAAGAATATCATCTTCTCCAGCAATTGGCAGCAATTTTTCGCCTAAATCGCTCAAAACATCCCCGGAAGGATTTTTCAAGATAATGTGCATCGAATTTTCATTATGCATATCCAGCCCACGTACGCCAATCGATACCGCGAAAGAATAATTGCTAGGGACAAACTTTGGACGCAGTATCGTAACAGGTCCGGTTAATTGTTGGACAACTCCTCCTTGGCCATTAGAGATGTTTTGTGACGATTCGAACAGCGCAAAAGTTGCAATATCTATCATAAATAGTCCTCCTCAAGCAAAAACGTGACCTTTCCAATTTTCAATATACATAATATAACATTTTAAGGCAGAAATCAATGACAATTTTGTAAAATATAGTAGTTGACTTTGCCTACTTCTCTCAATCAGATTGCACCTTGTAAGGTTTCAGCTTTCATGATGTCCTAAACCGAAGATGTTGCACACATCCATGCAGCCCGCTTACAGCTCCATCCCATTCAAATACTGCGCCTCGGAGATATTGAAGTCGATCTGAATGCCGTAGCCGCGGGTCAGGGTCACGGCTCTGATCAAATGGGACGCGATAAGCTTGCGCTCGGCAGGGGTCGCGTTGTCAAACATTTCCGCCCAGGACAGAAGCTGCTGGTGCTGTTCCTTTAGCTCCTGTGTAAGTCTGTCGCTGTCAGCCAACCGAGTTTCCAGCGATTCGATGCTGGCAGTCAGTGCCGTCATGGCGTCTTTCACGGAATCCAACCGGCTCTTGACCTGCTCCGGTGTGAACGGACACTTGCCATCCAGCGAGTCCAGCATCAAGCCCTCCCAGCGGCCCTGCTCAATGTGCTTCTTGGAAAGCTCCAGCTTGGCTTGGCGGATCTGTTGCTGCAAATCAGACGCCGTTGCACCGATCTGATTCTGGACAATGTCGTACTCGCTGACAGCTCCAGCCTTTTGCAGAATATCCCGGATGAGCTTGCTGACAACGGCATCCACCTTTTCAGCACGATAGGTGGTAGGGCCATCGCAGTTTCCTTTGTGCTGGGTTCGGTTGTAGCATTTGTAGATGGCCACACGTCCATTACTGCCATCGGTGGGGTGATGGGTCTTCCGCGCTGTAGACGCAAAAATGCGGCCACCGCAGTGACCGCAATACACATTGCCGGACAGCAGAGCACTGCCGGTATTTTTTCGGGGATAGCTGCGAATCGGACGAGAAACCTCTGCTTCGCTGCCATCCTTCAGTGTGATGGTTTCCGTTCCATAGGCCGTAGCACACTTGGACAGATAGTCCGCAGATCGCTGCTCCCGTCCCTGCTGCACCCGCTGGAATTGCTCCGGCGTGATGATCTGCAATTCCGGAAATATCTCCGAAACGCTTTCGCCGCTTCGGAGTACACCGGTGTAGGCAATATTGATGAGGATATTCTGAATGGTGGAGTAATGGAACGGCTCACCGGTGCGGAGGTTGAGGAATCCTTCCTCTTTGAGCGTGGTGGAGGTCTTTCGTCCACCGTAGCCGTACTGGTCGGCCAAATCAAAGATACGACGCACAGCAGCGGCTTCCAGGGGGTTGACCTCAATATCAAACAGCTCGCGGTTCTTTTTGCCCATGCGTCCCTTCTTCACCAACTGATAGCCATAGGGCGCGTAACCGCCACGAAATCTGCCCTCCATAACGATCTGCCCCAAACGGGTCTTGGTACGAATAGAGGTCTTGATGCTTTCGCCGGACGCCTGCCAGTAACGGATGTAGTTCAGCAGCTTGTCCACATGGTTATCAAACCGCTGCTGGCCTTCCTCGGCGCTCCAAACCTCGATGCCGTTGTTGACGAACCATTCCACAATGAAAGGTGTTTCGTCATCGCGCCGGCCAAGGCGGTCAAACATGAAAACAAGAAGGATGTCAAAGGTGTTCAGTGCCGCCTCGCGCTGAATCTCCTGTATGGCGTCGCGCTGCTTGGCGGAGACCTTGAAGCCGGATACGCCTTTCTCGGAAAACTCTCGAACAATGTCCCAACCCATTTGTGCGGCGAACTCATGGCATCGCTGCTTTTGCATGGGGATGTCATCCTTTTCGACCTGCTTCAGCGTGGAAACGCGATACAGGCAGCAAACTCTTTTAGCCAAGGTCACGCCTCCTTACGTCTGGAGCGTCCGAACGTAGCTGTTCTTCAAAATTGCTCGGACGGCGGCCACGGTATCATCCGCAGGAAATGGTGTAAAGGTAAGATGCACATGGAGTCCATTTATCTCCAGCGCTATCATGTTTTTAGAAGCTGCCATAGCTTGTCCCCCTTTCTTCAGTATCCGATTCATTTGCGAAATGTTCGGCGAGGTCATTGACCGCCCGCAGACGGCCAACGACCTCGCTCAATTCATCTTCGGTCAGGGGTGTATCCCCCGTAATGATGATAGCTCCGTCAATGCAGGCGATCTGCACCTCCGCGTTCGAGTCGATGCCTGCTTGCCCCAATAGTTGCTGCGGTATGGCGATCTGCTGGGTGGTATCCAATTCAGAAAGAGATACCGATGAAACTGTGAACTCATGGTATCGGTTTGCGAGGTCATCGTCGGTGATATAAGCCACAAACACGTCCTGCCCCGCAGTCAACCCCATTTCAGTCAAGTCATCCGCCGGGATCACAAGGCGTCCGTCATCGCCAATGGTATAAGAGCTTTCAGAAATTTTAATGAGTACCCCTCCTCTTGCAGTTGCATTGATTCCTGATGGCACAAACACGGATGCTGCGGAAAGGGGTAATAGGGGTGTAGGTAGTAGGTATGTGAGGGAGAGAGAAAATGCAGCACCCGCGTTTCTGCCATCAGGCAAAGGTCGTGGCGGGGTCGCCCCGGTTTCCCGGAACGGCCCACGCCGTTTCTGTCGTTTGTCCAGTCCTATTCGACACTACTTCCCGGACTGTTGGGCGGTCAACTGGTCTGCGGCTGGCACCGCACATGGGAATCTCACCCCTCCGAGGATCTCTCCGAGCTGCACCGATTTTGTGAAGGCATCGCTATGCAGAAGTACCATAATAGGCAGATGAGGTCATGGCGAAACAGCCTGCCACGGCTGCTTTTGGATGAACGGGTATCGCTGGGCACCTTCCGATCTGGGACCTGCATTGACACGAGAAACTCCCGTGCAGGTGGTCATGGCGCGTTCTCCGCATCGCTGTCCTCTTTCTTACGGAGGCTCATCTGCTGATGTGATCCAGTTGCCGGATATGGCCGTATGGCGTTTTTCAAGGTACAGTAAGCCGCTATCTGCAGCTTTGATGTAATTGTACCTTGGACGATCTCACTGCAACAGAGACAAGCTGGCAGGCTTCTTACACTCTTTGTCAGATTTCAAAACTCTCCTCCAATTCAGAAAGAAATGCTATCACAGTTTGAAGTGCTTGCTTCTTGTCATTACCTGCTGTGCCCAGTAGAAGATAATCCAACGAAACGCCAAAACAGCTTGCCAGTTCAACCGCAAACTCAACAGAACCAGTTCTTTGGTTGCTTTCGATTTTCACGATGTACGTACCGGACACATTCAGTTTTTCTGCGAGTTGTTCCTGGGTAAATCCCTTTCTGATTCGCAGTTGCCGAATTCTTGCCCCGTATGATTTGTGGTCAAAGCGCATTTTCTTACCTCCGTTTCATCAAAACTCCTAAAGATTTCTCAAATGGTGAAAACGGTGGGGCACGGCAATGTGTTGTGTTGTCTGGTCGCATGGTTAGGCGGCCTCTCGAATATCTCCAGAGGCCAATGTGTTCCGGGAACTCCGCTTCCTATATCAGCGTTCTCTATATCCTGGCGCCTCCATTATCCCCCCATACCACTGCCGAGATCATAGCCAAGGTCACAGGTATAGCGCCACTCCACGACGTCGCCGTCCTTCACCTGGTAGCGGGAGCAGCCGTAGTTGGGAAACCAGCCGTTGACGGAATACATCCAGCCGGACAGGCTGCCCACGTCAAACTCGTACAGGTTGTGGATTCCCTCCACGTAGGCGCTGTTGTACATAGGTGTCCAAACGGACTCCATGTGGATCTTATTGTCCTGGCAGACACGCTGAAGCACATCGAACACACTCTCGCCCTCGCTGAAGGTCACGGTGGTGGACGGCAAAATCACGCCGTCCGCAGGGACGAGGGGCTTCTTGCTATCGTCGCACTTGTCCCAGTTGTCCAGAATCGTGGCGCAGGAGATGGAGAAGGTGCAGGTAAGCTCCGCATCATCGTCCCTCACCACGTCCTGCGGCTCTACCGGCGCGGGCTTGCCCTCCGGCACCGGGTCGGTCATGTATTGATCCTTGTTTTCTGTATCCTCCGGCTGCACAGGAGCAGCGCCGCAGGCGGTACAGAAGAGCAGGAATACCGCCAGCAGCAATGCCGCTGCGCATCTGTGCTTCGTACCCATGTCACTGCTCCCTCTTGATGCGGCGGTAGCGGCGCACCATGGCAAACGCCAGTATGGCCACTACGATAACCGCCAGCAAGATCGCGCCCAGCGGCGTTTCCGTCAGGGCGGCGCCCACCACCTCGAACACGCTGCTGCCCTTGCCGTCGGGGCCGAATGTGCCGTCCTCGGCGGCTTGGAGGTAGGTCAGGGCGGAAACGGCAGCAGAAGCATCCATGACCGGATTGGCGTAGACCGGCAGGCTGCCCAAATCATCCAGCGGCGCTTCCACCTCGAAGCTGGAAAGAAAGCCCACTCCATCTACATAAAAGGTCTTCATGGCGTCCGCCGCGGTTTTTCCGTTTTTCACGAAGCGAGGGTCGTCCAGAGATATTCCCAGCGCTTCCATCATTTCCAGCACGGCGAGCGTTGCCTCGCCGTTTGAAGTACCGGTCATACCCGGAAAGCTGCCATCCGAAAGCTGTACGGAGGACAGGTATTCAATGGCACGGTCTATCGCCTTGGAAATGTACTCCTTGTCCGCGTGGGGAGCAAGGGCGGTGACATTCTCGGCAGTGTACTGCACATAATCCCGGAGTATCGGGGTAACTATCCCGCTATAGCTTGCGTAAGGGTCAAATTGCCCGTCTGCCGTCTGATATTGCAGTATACCGGCGGCGTACTTGTCCACGACCGTATCCGCGTCCACGCCGCGCTTACGCCACATAGACGCATCTACCGAGTCAAAATCCATCAGCGCCTCTCTGTATTCCGCAGTGTCCATGGCAGAGAGATTTGTCAACGGTGCCAAAAAGTCCATGCCGTTTACGTCTGCAGGATCCATATCCAGCGCTTTCATGGCCTGCACCAGAACCGGCGAGTAGGTGTTCGCCTTGCGTCCCATCAGATATTCGCCGCTGGCTCCCGACAGCATCTCAACAAGGCTTTCCAGCTGTGCACGTTGCTCCTCCGGCAGCTTACCGCCGCCGGCTTCGGACATGGATAAGATCTCCTTGGCCAAATGGCTTAGAGCACCCTCGGAAACGATCGTGCTGTTTCCATCCCCGTAATACCCCTCTGCCAGCTTCTGTGCATAATCCGCAGACTGCGCCTGTAAAAGTTCACTGTAATCTATGGCATTGTCTTGACGGTTTCCCTTTTCCGGCGTGCTTGCGGACGGTGTTCCCGCCACAGCCACTGCCGGTCTGACACTACAAAGCCCTATAAGTCCCGCTTCGTTTATGTAGGTTCGCCGTTCCACAGCCTTGCCGCGGTCATCCGGGGCATCCGGATCGGACATCAACGATGAGCTGGAGGCGTACCAAGCATCCCCTGATCCGCGGTACCCCCAAAGAATATCATGTCGGTAGAACCCCTGTCCCGGCGCGGGGGCACCGTCAAAATAGCTCTCCTGATACCAGTCCATCATGCCGTCCAGCACGGTGTGGCCGTTCTTTACAAATCGCCCGTCGTCAGGGGAGATATCCAGCGCCGCCAGCATTTCCAACACGGCGGCATCCTCCTCCACGTCCTCCTCGCCGTACCTGAGAAAGCCACCGCTGTCCAGCTGCTGCATCGAGAGATAGCTTACCGCCTTTTCTATGGCGGCCCTGACCTCCGGACGGCTCTGGTAAGGCGCCAGCGCCTGCGCGGACTTTGCCGTCAGCAGGATGTAGTCGAACCGGTCCGGCTCGGCAGCCACGCCCTTTTGCTTCAGCTCAGCGGGCCACTTAGAGGTATAACGGAACTCGCCGCTGCTCTGCTGACGGGCCAGCGCCTCGGTCAGAAGCTGCTCCCGCAGCGCGCTGAACTCGTCCGTCTTACCCGCATCACCTGCGGCGTCCAGATCCAGCAGCATATCCAACCTGTCCTCGTCCGCCTCCACCATCTCCGGCCGCCGCAGCGGCTCCAGCAGGTCGTGACCGGCGAGATCCGTCACGTCCAGCCCCATGGCCGCCACCGTGCGGAGCGCGCCGGGGATATAGGCGTACCTGCCCCGCTGCTCCGCCAGCGCCAGCCAGTCTGCCAGCGCCTGCAAATACTCGTTGTAGAAGCCCTCCGGCACGTCGGCGCCGGAGACCCACAGCGCGTACACCGCCTTGGCGTTGGTTTCCTGCCGTGCGGCGGATAGGTAGTCCCTGCTCTCGCTGACGGAGTCCGCCACCAGTCCGGACACCGTTTGGTACGCCGCCTCCAGCTCCGCTGTCCAGCCGTCCCATGCAGGCGCGGCCTGCGCCGTCACCGGCAGCAGCAGGATCACAGCCAGCAACGCGGTCAGCAGCCGCGTCAGTTGTCGTTTCATTTGCTCTCCCTCCTGCGGCGGACGAGGATGCTGCCGCCGATCATCACCACTGCCGCGCCGCCGATGCACAGCAGCAGCGTCCGCTGCGCCGCGTCCGTCTGCGCCTTTACCGCCAGCACCGCATCCCAGCTCTCCACCAGCTCCCTGTCGTGTTCAGACAGCGCGCGGTACCGCTTCACGATACCGTCCACGATGGGCTTTTCCTTCAAGCCGGCGTCGGTCATAGGCAATATCTCCGCGGCGATATCCGCGTTCAGGCTCTCGATCTCCGCGTACAGCGCGTCAATCTTCTCCTGCGCCGCCGTCAGCTTCTCCATGTACCTGTCATAGCCGTCAAATTCACGGCTCATCTTCAACCGCTCCAGCAGGAAGGCCACCTCCTCCGCGTCCTCCGTGGACAACGCGTCGGGCAGCGCGTCCACGCGGCTTTGCAGCTCCTGCGTAAACTCATAGCTGCCGGCGAAGGACACCTCGCTCTCCTCCGGCGTCAGTATCTTGGAGGATACGCCGCCGGGGCGGAAGTCGTACAGCGGGCTCATGCCCTGCGCCTGCCGCCACACGGACACCAGCGCCAGTAGCGCCTGATCCGTGGCCATGCTGTCGCTCTCCCCGGGTACGGCGGAGGGATTACCCTCATCCAGCTCGTAGGAGTGGGCAAAGCCGCCGTCCTCCTGTTGGTAATAGAACAGCGCGTCCAGCAGGTTCAGTCCGTTCTTCACAAAGCGGGGGTCGTTCTGCGGGTCGATGCCAACGCTGCACAGGGAGATGATGACCTGCGAGGTGGACTCGGAGTTCCGCGTGCCCCAGCTGCGGAAATCCGCCGTGTCCAGCTGGAGCTGCGACAGGCGCTCCAGCGCTCTGTCCACAGGGTCCTTCACATTCAGGGTGGAGGTGCGGTAGTACGGCCCCATGGACTGTATGGCCATGGCCGTGATGTCCGGATCGGCGGTGCTGCCCTGCGCCACCCGCAGGTTAAAGCCGTCGTCGCTGAGCTGATAGGACAGGATGGTCTTTACCAGCTCCGTGCGGGTATAGCTGGCGCCTGCGGGGATGGTGTACTTCATGCTGTCCAGCGTAATCAATCCCCAGAGCCAGCCGTTCAGCCCCTGCCGTCCCAGATCCGCCGTTTTGCCCCGGTCATACACGCCGTCGGCGATCAGGTTGATATCCGCGCCGTTTTCATCCCTGCCGAAGTGGGTGGGGTCGCCGCCGCACGCCAGCACCGCCAGCGCGATGCGGTGCCATTCCGTCGCCTTTGTTCTGTCCAGCTTGTCCGGCTCGCGGTATTTCTGCTCCACATACGTTCTCAGCGCCGCCAGATAGCTGTCGTAGTCGTCCTCCGCGCCGTAGCGGGACAGCCCGATGGGCAGCCAGTCGGCGGCGGTGCTGCCGGCATAGGTCAGCAGCTCGCCGCTCAGCAGCGGCTGACCCTCCGCCACGCCCTGCTGCGCCCGCTTCCACGCCAATATGCCGTCGATGGCCTCGGTGATGTCCGACACGCTGTATTTCCCCTTGGGCACCACCTGACGCTGGTTGGTCTTTGCCGCCGCGTCTGCCTGCTGCTGCGTCATGGGCGTGACGCTGATGGTCACGTCACCGGTGAAGGTGCCGTCCTTGAACTGCACGCGGCCGAGGATGTTGGAGCCCTCCACCGGCGTGATATTGCCCCACGTCTCCTCGCTCCATTGGGCATCCCTGCCGATCTGGATCTCCACCGTACCGGTGAAGAAGTCGGGATGCTCCAGCGTGACCGACTGCACATAGTACATCCCATTGATGGAGATACCGCAGGCAGCTTCATCCTCTTTGTTTTTGCCCACAGCCAGCGACACACGGGCGACCTTATTTGTGGGCAGGGTATGCCCTTCGTTGGCCGTCAGGTTCAGCACATCTGCGCTGTCTACGCCCACTTTCTCAAACACCCAATAGGGCAGATTATTCCCTGTTGGGGCGTTGACGGTGATGCTGTATCCCGCCGCGTAAGCTGCGGGTATCATGCCCAATACCAGCGCCAGCGCCAGCAGAAACGCCGCCCAATTCCGCACTTTTCTTCTCACAGAGGCATCCCTCCCATTTCCGTTTATATAGCCGTATTCGCGTGGACGGAAATTCCGCCCACGCGAATCGGCAGACCGCCCGCTAAGAGCCGTCTATTTCACTTATTTCTTGCTGGCTGCGTCGTCGCGCTCATCGCGCTTGACCTTATGGTAGCGGCGCACCGCGCCCACGATGACCAAGGCCGCAACGACTGCCACGATGGACCACACGATAATGGGGTTTTCCCGCACAGCTGTGCCGATGATCTCCCAGATGGAATTGCCGCTAACCTGACCCTCTGACTCCTGCCCGTCCGGAACATCCTCCGGGGCTTCGGAGGTCTGGGTGTCATCAGGCTCAGCCTCAGGTTCTTCCGCGTTCTCGGACAGGCTCTCCATCGTCACCTGCTGGGAATCCAGCCACACGGGGAAGGTCAGGGACGTGCCGCTGCTTTCCCAGTTGGCATACAGACGCTCCGTCAAGTTCAGCAGGCTGTCGGTGTACTGTGCAAGGATCTCCTCCACTGTGCCGCTGGCCATACCGCTGCCGGTGGTCAGCCACGTACTGAAGGTCGCCTCGCTGCCGGTATCCATGTAGCGCTGGAGCGCCTTGCCGATGATGTCGCCGTTCTTGCTGTTCAGGCCACTGTGTTCGTTCAAGCTGGCCAGCAGCAGCGCTGCCAGACCCTTGGCCTCGTCGGTATCCTTGGACTTAGCCGCTGCGGCCATGTTGTCCAGGCTGTTGGTGATAAACGCACGCAGCACGCTGGGGGAAGCCTTCAGCCACTGGGCGAAGGTCTTACCGCCGCCGTTAGCGCCCCACTCGGCGTAAGCGGCCAGCACCAGGCCCTTGATGTTGTACTCCACATCCATATTCAGGCCGTCTTGCAGGCCCTCATCGTCCTCATCGCCTGCGCCGTCGCCGGTATCTGTGCCGCTGCCATCGCCGTTACCGCCGCTGCCGCCAGTGCCGCCGCCGCTGCCGCCGCTGCCGGCGCTGGCAAAGGTGGCCACGACCTTTGCGTTGGCCGCGCCCAGCGCAAAGCTGCCGGGATTGGCAAGGTCAGCGGTCGTGCCGGTGCTCATCAGATCCAGCGTCAGGCTCTTGAGCGCATAGCTGCTGTCCTTGGGCGTGGCGGTGACGGTCACCTTGGTGCCACTGGGTCCATAGACCGCGTTGTCCGCGTCGCCGGTGCGGCCATCGCCGCGCTTGATGGTCACCGTGCCGCCGGTGCCGCACTCGGCCTTGGCACGGTAGTAGCTGGTGGAAGTCCCCTCACCGATGGGAACAGGATAGTTGTTCGCGCCCTGCGTCCAGTAGTTCTTGTGGGCATTGACGCCGCCGTCCACGCCCCACGCCACCTTGCCGCTGGCAAAGTCGTCTGCGCTGGCCCACTCGCCGACGCTGGAAACGGAGTCCTTCTTGTCCGCCAGATAGTAGCTGTCGGACACATTTTTCTCTTTCAGCTCGGTGGGCGCAAGGCCGATATTGGCGCCCGGGACATAGCTGAAGGAATTGCTGACCTGATTATGCGCACCCCAGCCGTAGAGGATGCCGAAGGCCCTGACAGACGTGCTCGCCTCGACCTTTCCGGTGTTCCAGCAGAATTCCGCCACGCCGCCGTAGCCGCCGTTGGTAAGGATACCCGCCGCATAGTCCGTGCCGGTAATCGCGCCTGTATTGCTACAGTTCGTTGCCTTGCTGCCATTGACGCAGATGCCCGCAGCCTGCTGGCCGGTCACAGCGCCGCTGTTGCTGCACCGCTCATAGCTTCCGCCCGCCGCAATGCCGGAGGCGTACCCCTGTGTCGCAGATATGCTTCCACTGTTGGCGCAGCTCGTGTAGGAGCCGTCGCTATGTGTTTCATTCCCAGTCATTCCGCCTGCGGTTCTTTTGCCGACTACCTTAGCGCTGTTGGTACAACCCGCTAAAACGTGATCCTGAAGGTTGCTGTATCCCATACCGGCCAGTCCGCCTGCATAACTGCCGGTCACGGAACCGCCCCTGTTGTGGCAGTTTGTCATTGCGACGCGTCCTCTGCCCAGAAGGCCGCCCGAGCCAAATATGCCGCCGCTGACCGTCAGGTTTTCAGCAACGACATTACGCAGCTCCAGCACAGTTTCGCCCTCTACAGCCGCCACAAGGCCACCGCTGCATGACGTCCCGCTGCTCGTAAACTTCACGCTGCCATTTTTCAGCGTCAGATCCCGCATCGTCATGGGCACACCGTAAGTACCTCGCACGCTGCCGAAAAGTCCTGCCCATGCCCCGTTTGTTTCCACCTTCAGCCCGCTGATGGTCTTGCCGCCGCCGTCCAGACTGCCGCCGAAGGAATGGAGGGCATCGACGCCGATGGGCGTCCACAGCTCGTTGTTCAGATCGATGTTATTGGTCAGCCTGAACCACTTGCCGGTGTAGCTGAAGCCGTTTTCATTGACCTGCGTTTGCAGGGCAGTCAGCTTACCGACATCGGGAATCTCATAGGGAGCAGCTTCCGTGCCGCTGCCCGCCCATATCGGCGACCACACGGCATAGAGCGTCAACGTTTCATCTTTCTTTACGCTTACGGAGGCAGGGGTAATGCTGCCGTCGTTTTTCAGCTTGAACGCAACCTCACCGCCGGCCGTCTTGCTCCAGCCGAGGAATGTGCCGTTCTCGTGCTTGAAGCCCAACTCCGTATCGGACTTAATGGTGAAGCTTCCGTCGGTATCGCCTTCGACCCGCTGCTGCTCCGTTACAGCCGCTCCTTCGCCGCCGTTGGGGTCATAGACAAGGGTGATCACGCCCTTCACGCCGGGTTCAAAGCTGCCGTCCCAGCGCGTGATATGCACGGGGTTATTGGGCGCCTCCTGCTTGTTGATCCACTCCAGTGCACCGGAAATATTTTTGCAGGCTCCATTCAGCACATCCACCAGCTCAACATTGCCGACTTTATAGGCCTTTTTCCCATCGACTTCGGTTATTGTGATACTTTGAGACTTGTCGGCGTCAGTGATACCAGCACTGTCCTTGACGTAGATACCGGTTTTCCCGGCAATATCAGCATAGTAGCTGTTGACCACCGTGCCGCTGCCAGTGATACCAGCAGCACCTTGGCCACTCACAGCTCCGAGGTTATAGCTGTTGGTCACGTTGCCATTGCCCGAAATGCCGCCCGTCACATATTTATTTTTTTTATTCTTACCGGTTGCACCAGTGACACTCCCGTTGTTATAGCAGTTTGTTGCAGCTCCGTATCCGACAATACCGCCGGTATATATTTTTTTCTTAGCCGTTCCAGAAGCGGTTACACTGCCGGTATTCCAGCAGAGATCCGCTGCACTGTCGACCTGTCCGGCGACACCACCAATGTAACAATTCTTGCTATTAATGTTCTTTACGGTTATCGTTCCTTCATTTAAGCAGTTGGAAATCGCACCTTGAACTCTACCCGCCACACCGCCGTATAACAAGGGAGTAGCAGAGCCATTTGTAGCATCGACTTCAACAGCAATATTACTGCGGCAAAAACGGATTTCGCTTCCACTTTCAGTCGTACCGACAATTCCGCCCACATAATTTATCTTGCCGTCTGCCTTCACTGATCCCGATACGGCAAGGCTCAATATTTTGCCAGTCGAATCCAGTTTTTCAAACATTCCCGCAGTCTTTGAATTGAAGTCATCATCTGTGTAGTTTACATTTAAGCCCGTGATCTCATAGCCCTTGCCATCAAAAGCACCTGCAAAACTTCGGATAGGCTTCCATTCGCTATTTTCCAGATCAATGCTATTACCCAACGACAGAGTCCATCCATTAAAATTCTCGGATTCGCCATCAATACTTCCATTGGCCAGCAGGCAGAAACCCATCAATTCGTCAGCACTCTTGAGAACGTAGTTTTTTTCCTTCCCAGCGCTTTCATACCAGCGAATGTCGGCCTTGACCAGTGAATAGGTATACTTCACATTACTGCCGGTTATACGAAGATAGTAGTCTGTTCCTCCCACTTGTGTTGCCGCAGGAGCAAATACGATTTGATATCCTGTCGGCGCGGTGAATGTGACCGGCACATCAGATACGCCTTTGGGGGGGTAGCCGCTTGCAGCATAGTAGTATTGGTTTCCGGCGGCATCGGTCAGCGTCTTTTTGTCGCTGTCATTGCCGAGTGTGACCTTCACCCCTTCAGGCAGTTTTTCCGGTTTGGTCAGCTTCAGCTCACTCGCCACCGCCATTGTCATTGTTGTGGAATTGCTCCCCAACTGCGGCGTTTTTTCAGCCTTGGTCGTGTCATATACCCAAACGGAAGAAGATGCCCCCAGTTCATACGCCACACGGCCCAGCTGGAACTCCTCCGCTGTACGTTTGCCGGTGTCGCTGCTTTTTGCGCCGAAGGTGGAAGTATCTGCCAAATAGAAGCAGTTGGTCACCGTGCCGCTGCCGCCCACGGCAGGCACGTTGATGCTGTCCGCGTTGTAGTAATAGCTGTTCTTTACCGTGCCGGTGCTGGTCCCCACCAGTCCGCCGCCTTCGCCGGTGACCTTTGCGGTGGACATACAATTCTCCACCGTGCCGGACTCCAACTCGCCCACCAACCGACCTTTGCCGCCGTCAATGGTCACATACTGTATGATGCCATTTACCACACCAAACAGGTCACCATTCAGGCCGGAAATGGTGTAGTAGGTACTACCGTTTCTGCCGTTGAATGTCCCCTTGAACGAGTTTATCGCTGTGCCGATAGATTCCCAATCGCTGCCGTCCAACACAATATTCTTACCCAGCGTGATGGTCTTGCCGGAAAAATCATTCTCGCTATTCACCAACTGTGCGAAATTCGCCAGCTCCTCGGCGCTGCGGATGGTATACTTTGTAGCACTGCCATCGCCATACCAAGCAGAGACAAAATCATCCTTCGTGCCGTAGTACAAAGTGATGTCGGTTTCCTCTCCGGTAAATACATATTCCAGTGTGCCGTCGTCACCCAGCTTGGGCGTAGTTTCGGCCACAACTTCATCCGCGGAGGACTTGATATAAATAATGGGGTTATCGGTATAATCCTCCGTGGTCAATTTCAAAGTGATTTTCTCATCGGTGCCGGTATACTCGGTGCTCAGCGTTTCATTGCCGCTGCCGGCATTCTCGCCCTCGCCGGGTGCTTCAGTCGTTTCGCCCTCGCCGGGCTCGGAAGTCGCAGCGGGAATGACGATCTTCACATCATAAGCGGCATTTTTATTCCACTTCTCCAGTGTCACCGTGCGCTGGGCAACCACGGGGGTATCAGTGCCTTCGCCCTCCTGAGTATCGGCTTCATTGGAAGACGCGTTGACATCGTCCTCACCCTCGCCGGGGTTCTTGTCCTCATCACCGGGGTTGGTAGGCTGTTCATCCCCGCCGTGCTCGGTGTCCTTGTTTTCGTCGTCCTTGCCTTCGTTGTCCCCGCTGGGGTTAGCGTCAGCCGGGTTCGTATCGCCCTCGACGATGGGCGTGCCGCTGCAGTCCACCACCTCCGTGGCAAAGGCCGCGGGAGTCACCAGCGTCAGCGTGAGCACCAGGCTCATCAGCAGGCTCACCACGCGCCGGGACACTCTGCTTGTCCGTTTCTTCATGTGATCTGTCTCCTCTCGTTGTTGAACGTATCTATATAAAAACTATTTAGTTACTGCTCTTTGGCATCACCACATACAATTTGCCTGTCTCCGGGTCTTCGTACACCGTGCCCTTCTGCTCAAAGCTGCTGGAGGACTGGATGTCCTGCTCCATCTCCTCCGCGTTGTCCAGCTCCTGCATCTGCTCCCGCTGGAGGATCTCCACGCGGGTCTTGCTCAGGTCCACGTTCCAGTTCAGAATGACCGCCGCCATCAGCCCGCAGGCGAACACCAGCATCACGTCCGACAGGTTCGCCAGCCCGGACATGGCGTCCACCTCCTCCGTCACATGACGGCGGGAGGAAAACTTACCCTTCAACATCGCTCGTGACCTCCTCCAAAACTGCCTCCATCAGCGTTTCCAGCGACACCATGTCGTCGTTGTACCACCGCTTGCGGATGTGGGAGATGACGCTGGCCACCGCCGCGCTGATGACGCCGGCGATGGTGGTGTCGAATGCCACGTTCATGGACTCCGACAGCGTCACCGTGTCGCCCTGTCCCAGCGCCACGATGCCGGGACCCAGGGGTATCAGCGTGCCCAGCAGGCCGAACATGGGGCCCAGCTTGGCGATCATGTCCGTGATGGAGGTGGTGCGGGCGTTCCGCGCCTCCTCCGTGGCCAGCAGGCGCTCCGCCAGCGCCGTCAGGGTGTCCTTGGGCAGTCCCCGGCTCTCCGCCAGCTCCAGCAGGGCCTTCTTCTGCCGCCGCAGCAGGCCGCTGTTTTCAATCAGCTCCGCAAGGCCGTCCGCACCCGCCGCGTGTACGTCGCGCAGCAGCTGGGGGACGTTACACTTATGCTTGCGGCGCTCCGCGATGTATTCAACCACGATGTCGCCGATCTGCCAGACCGCCCCGGCCATCAGAATTATCAGTATAATGAGGCAGGGGATCATCAGCGCCTGGGCGATGGTATGCAGTATTTCACTCAAAGAGATCATGTGTGTTTGCTCCTATTCCTGTTTCTCGCCCCGCAGATGGGGCGTATTTTTCCCGTTACCTGCCCCGCAGGGACGGGTAACATATTTGCTTTTGTATGTGGTTTTGGTCTTGCCGTTCAACAAAGAGAGGAGGTGGGAGGGGCGGCTTTTCCCCTCCCACCCTTATGGAAAGCTGACAGTCTCCGTTCAGACTGTCTCGGCTTGACAAGGGTAATTCAGCAGGACACCTCCTGCTCTGCGGCCTTTGCCGCTTTCTCAATTTCGCGCTGGCGGGCAGCGGCATCACGAGCCTCTTTCTTTTCCTGCTCCAGCCGCTTTTTCTCTTTCAGCCGTGATTGCTGCGCCGCATGACTGGCTGCGGCCTTGGCGCGTTTCGCCTTCTTCTTGCGCTCGGATTCCTCGTAGAACAGCGGCTCCTGCACGGCTTTTTCCCGCTTGTAGCGTGCGGTGTCTTTCAACTTGGGCTCTTTCGCCGGTGGCCGCAGACGTGCCATCTCCAATACTGCGGCCCAACCGCCGAAGCGCTCCTCGATAAACGTGCCGCCGTCTATCTCGCAGGGACTGGGCGTGTGCCGCAGCAGTTCAGCACGATTGCCGACGTATTGCGCCAAATGCGCCAGCGGCGTATCCGCGTGCTTTTCGGCAAACTCCGCGTCCCGCGCTTCCAGCGCCGCCACGGTACGCTTGGCCACATTACGCTCAAACCAACTCTTGTAGTCAAATCTCTCGCGGGGATTCCTGTTGGACATAGACGTGATCCTCCCTTACAAAAAAACGCCGGTTTTCCAAAGAAAACCAGCGGTGATCCGGCAGAAATGAAAATGCGCTGACGAATCTCGCCAGCGCGCACTCCCGCCTATGCCGTCAGGGAGAGATCGCCCGCTGTACAACACTGATCCTCCATCGTGCAATTCTTCTGCCCTAACGTCACGAAGGACGTTTGTCCTTCTCGTACCTGAACCTACCTTCTCAGAGCGTTCGCTCCAATGGCTGCTATTCGCCACACGACATTTCTGCCGCTTGAGTCCATTCCTTACGTCAACAGCGCCGTCCGCAGGGGGCATCACCCCATTCCTTCAAAACTGCCGCCTGACGGTAATGATATACCGCCTTTACAGTGACAGCCACACGACTTCGCAAGACCTTTTATTCAGTTTTTGGCCTCGATTTTTTTCGCAAAGTAACATACTTTGCGAAAACTTTCCAATTTCAACCGAATAACAGTATATACCAGCCGTTTTTCCGTGTCAACAACGAGTTCTAATTTTCGACTTTTTTCTGGCATAAATCCGGAATGCCTTGCAGCACAAGGCGTCCCGCGCGTTTTCGCAAAGTATGTTACTTTGCGAAAATTTTTGCGTTGACAATATGTTTTTTATCACATATAATATGCATAGGAAAAGAGGCGGTGGTTATATGGATTTCATGGTGGAATACTATGAAAAAGCGGATGGTTCACGGCCTGCCGAGGAGTTCATTCTGTCACAGGACAACAAAATGCAGGCAAAGATATTCGCCGCCCTTGAATTGTTGGAATTGAAAGGCCCAGCACTGCGAGAACCATATTCCAAGCCGCTGGGTGACGGCATTTTCGAAGTCAGGGCAAAGCAGGGGTCTGACATCAGCAGGGTGCTGTATTTCTTTGTAGTGGGAAAACGGGTCATCCTGACCAACGGATTTGTAAAGAAAACCGCCAAAACCCCGTCCCGCGAGGTCGAACGGGCGAAGCGGTATCGGGCTGATTACGAAAGCAAGGAGGTATGACGCTATGGGAAAGAATTTTCGTGATACGCTGAACGAGCGAATGAAAGATCCCGCATTTCTGGCAGAGTGGAACGCGCAAGAGCCGGAGCGTCAGATTATGCGTGCGATTGCCGAAGGCCGCGAGGAAAAGGACATGACTCAAAAGCAGCTGGCAGAGATCACCGGCATCACGCAAGCTGACATTAGCCGTCTGGAAAGCGGCACAGCCAACCCCTCGCTGCGGACGCTCAAGCGTCTGGCCGCCGGTATGGGCATGGCTCTCAAGGTAGAGTTCGTCCCCATTCAACCATAAGCAAAAGAGACAGGTATTTGCCTGTCTCTTTCATGTTATTCCCTTGAGAAAGCCTATCCCCTCCACAGCCCTGCGCTTGTAGTCCATGGACGAGTGAACGTACAGCCGCAGGGTGGTGCGGACATCGGCGTGGCCCAGCAGCTCGCTGACGCTTTTCACGTCCACCCCGCGCTCCACGCAGCGGTTTTCGGTTATCTGGCAAGGTTTTTCATCCTTTTCCAAACCGAAAAATCGAGCCGCGAAGTAGTTATATCGTAGGGGGTGTTATAGTAACGACAAAAATAAAATACTGTTTGGGCAGGCTGTCAGCCCGTCCAAGAAATCAGGACATTTCCTCTGAAAAGAAGAAATGTCCTTTTTTTGTACCCAAAATCAGATGCCGACAGGAGGAACACAATGCCTGAAAAAACCGTGCAGAAGGAACCGGGCAAAAAGCCCGCGCCATCCAAAAAGCCGAAACCGCAGCAGGAAGTAGTCGTTCAGATTCCGCTCTCCGAGCTGCATCCATTCCCGGATCATCCCTTTCAGGTGCGGGAGGATGCGTCCATGCAGGAAACCGCCGAAAGCGTCAAGGAGTACGGCGTCCTCGTCCCCGCGCTGGCACGGCCACGGGAGGACGGCGGTTATGAGCTGATCGCAGGCCACCGCCGCAAACACGCCTGTGAGCTGGCGGGGCTGGCCACCATGCCCGTCATTGTCCGCGACATTGACCGGGACGCTGCCACCATTATCATGGTGGACAGCAACCTCCAGCGAGAGAATATCCTGCCCTCTGAACGGGCGCAGGCGTATAAAATGAAGCTGGAAGCTATCCGCCGCAAGGCTGGCAGACCGGCAAAAACAAGGGAAAAGGCAGATGAAAATAATTCGCCGCAAGTTGCGGCGAATTTCCGAGCAGATGACACAGTTGCAAAAGATGCCGGTATCAGTGGTGACACCGTGCGCCGTTACATCCGCCTGACAGAACTTTCCCCGGAGCTTCAGCAGATGGTGGACGAGAAGAAGATCGGTATGACCCCTGCCGTGGAAATCTCCTACCTCAAGCCGGAGGAGCAGCAGATGCTACTCACCGCCATTGACAGCGAGCAGGCCACGCCCTCGCTCTCACAAGCACAGCGGATGAAGATGCTCTCCCGCGAGGGAAAGCTCAACGACGATTCCATGCTGGACATCATGATGGAGCAGAAGAAACCGGAGAAAAACGACATTACCCTTTCCGGTGAAAAACTCCGCAAATACTTCCCGCGTTCCTATACCCCGTTCCAGATTGAGAACACCATTTTCAAATTACTGGACGCATGGCAGAAAAAGCGCCAGCGCGACCAGAGCCGTTGAGCGGACAAGCAGTTTGTTTGTCCGCTATTTTCATGCCAAAAGGAG
>QWCB01003000.1_pt1 | contig 32397 bp, 32 predicted proteins | sample 1972511 | NCBI WGS metagenome assembly QWCB01 (sample SAMN09866719, study PRJNA288562) | Human gut metagenome isolate term5_stool, whole genome shotgun sequencing... | isolation source: gut | host: Homo sapiens | place: USA: California | reverse complement strand
AACAAGGATAAGACAAAAGAGAAAGTCAAAAGGAAAGTAAAAGAAAAAGTAAAACCAAACAAAAAAGATATGACCAGAGAAATCTAAGGGAGTAACAAAAAGTTACACCCTTAGATAACCATAATAACAAGACTTCCAAAAAGCAGAAGTCCAGAATTCCGAAAATCGGAAATCAAGAATTTCGATTATCGAAAATCTGGAACATATCAATGTAGAAAGGATATAAAATTGAATAAACACAATATTTATGATATAATTAGAACAATTAAGAGGTCAAAGAGGTGCTTGTATGAATAACAAAAATAACATAGATAGAGTTCATGATGATGTTTTTAATAGTATAAAAACATTAATGGATAAGGCAAGAAATGAAGTCGCAAGAGAAGTCAATAATATTTTAGTTCAAACTTACTGGGAGATTGGACGTATTATCGTAGAAGATGAGCAAGGTCATTCAGAAAGAGCAGAGTATGGCAAAGAGCTTATAAATGACTTATCAAGACAGCTTACAAGAGAGTATGGCAGAGGATTTTCAAGGTCTAATTTACAGAATATGAGAAACCTATATTTATCATATCCAATTTGCCAGACACTGTCTGGCAAATTGACCTGGTCCCATTATTGCGAACTCTTATCTATCAGCGATGAGAAAAAGCGAAGCTTCTATGAAAAAGAGAGTATAAATGCAAACTGGTCAGTAAGAGAGCTTAAAAGACAAATTAAAACCTCACTTTTTGAAAGATTGCTCTTATCATCAGGAGAAGAGAACAAAGAAAAAGTCCTAGACCTAGCCTTAAAGGGCAATGAAATAAATAAAGCATCTGACCTTGTAAAAGACCCTTATGTGTTTGAATTTCTAGGCTTGCCAGAAGAAAAACCAATGATGGAAAGTGATTTAGAAAAAGCACTCATAGATCATATCGAAAAATTCTTGCTTGAACTTGGCAAGGGATTTATGTATGTAGGTAGTCAGCAAAGGGTAACGCTCGGCAACACCCACTATTATGTGGATATGGTATTTTATAATAAAATATTAAGGTCTTATGTCTTAATCGAACTAAAAACAAGTAAGCTTATGCCGGAAGCAGTTGGGCAAATAAATATGTATCTCAATTATTATAAGGCAGAAGTCAATGACGAGATGGACAATGAACCAATAGGTATAATCTTATGTACAGACAAAGACGGAGTACAAGTAGAATACGCCTTAGGAAATTTATCAAATAAAATATTCGCTTCAAAATATACTTTGTATATACCAGACAGGGAAGAGCTTGAAGAACAAGTAGAAAAGGTCATTAAAAAATACAAGGAAAAATAAAATATTGGGCAGAGAAAAAAAGAAGATACAGACAAAATAAACAGAGGACATTGTCCTTAATGAGTCCAACCCATGTCCGACAAGAGATAGAGATAGAGAAAGATATAGAGATAGATAAAGATAGAGAGGGAGAGATAGAAAAAGATAAAAAGTCCACCCCCATATTTTATGGAAAATACAAAAATGTAAGGTTAAGCAAAGAAGAATATAAAAATCTTAAAGAAAAATTAAACTCACACACAGAAATAATGATAAATAAACTATCAAGATATATGAAAAGCAGTGGTAAGACCTACCAAAACCACTATGCAACAATCTTAAATTGGTTTGAAGAAGATAAAGAAAAACTAACACATCAAGGGGGAAATAAAAAAATGAACTATGATGTAGGAGAATCTTTATAGATAAAAAGAGGTGGAAAGCCAATATTAAAGACTTTAAGTCTAAAAAGGTATAAAAGTATGCCAGAGATAAAAAATGAAATTGAGTATAACAAATATAATATTGATAGTAATAAAAAAGAGTGCTATAATAAAAATAGTTTTAGAGAAAGTTGTGTTATTTCTGAAAACTCAAACAAGGAGGAATAGGAAATGATACAAACAAATTCAAATCACTTTTCATTCAAAGCTGCAATTTATTGCAGACTATCTAAAGATGATGAGCAGAAAGGAGAGAGTGCCAGCATACAAAACCAAAAGGAACTTTTAGAAAACTATGTAAAATCAAGAGGTTGGAGTATTTACGATGTATATATAGATGATGGATATACTGGATTAAATACAAATAGACCGTCATTTCAAAGACTAATTAGAGATATTGAAAATAAAAAAGTGGATATAGTCATCACTAAGGACTTATCAAGGCTTGGAAGAAACTATTTGCAGACTGGATACTATACAGAAAATTTCTTCCCAAAGAACAATGTCAGATATATAGCTTTAAATGATGGAGTAGATACCTTTCAAGAAAACAACGAAATAGTTCCTTTTAAAAATGTTTTAAACGAGTTTTATTCAAGAGATGTTTCTAAAAAGATGAAATCTGCCTATATGACAAGAGCAAGGCAAGGAAAATTTATTGGTTGTCTTGCTCCAATAGGATATAGGAAAGACAATGATGATCCACATAAATTAGTAATCGATGATGAAACTTCATGGATTGTTGAAAAAATTTTTGATCTTGCTTTTAGTGGTTATGGAGTACAAGCAATTAGGAGAAGACTTTTTGAAGAAAAAATACCAACACCTACCTGGTGGAATAGAAAAAAAGGACTTAGAAATAAAAAAACTAAGTTAGAAATGACTGTAGATGGTGGAGAGTATTGGTGGGACTGCACAACCTTAAAAGAAATTATCGAAAACCCAGTTTATATTGGTCATATTGCTAGTCAAAAAGTTAATTATAAATTCAATTGTGAAATGTCCCGATTGTGGAAAATCTTTAAATCTTGGAAGAAACAAATCGAAAAAAAGAGAAAAGTTACTCACTTGTAACACTTATAGAAGATATGGAAAGTCATTATGTAGTCAACATAGAATTTATTACGATACTCTTTATGAGATAGTGCTTAAAGATATTAGAAAAAATGCAGAAATAGCATTAAAAGACGAAAAAGAAATTATAAAAGCACTTGAAAAATCACGAGAAATTGATAATGAAGAAGAACAAAAATTTATCATGGATAAGATTTACGAAGATCAGATAAGAGTAGAAGACTTAACTAAAAAGATTGAAAGACTATATGATGACTGGCTAGATAACAAGATAAGTGAAAGCAACTTCCAAAAAATTCTTGAAAAATCACAGAAAGAACAAGATTATCTAAACCAAAGAATAGAAGATAATCAAAAATTGATTGTTAAAGAAGATCTTGAAGATATTAATGTCAAAAAATGGATTGAACTCATAAAAAAACATAAGGATATGGAGAAATCACCCAAACAATTGATATTTACTACAATTTCATAGGAAATACAGACACACTACAAGTATTTTACAATCTCTAATTAGGCATAAAGCAGCTGATGGCTGGTGGAGGAATTGTTCTCATTGGCATGAAGTTAATACCATTATTAAACAACGTATTTAGCAGCTAATTGGAGATAACAAATGTTTTTGTTATTTGGTATCGTCGACAAGATAAAAGATATGCTAAAAGAAATTCTAATTGGAAATATAACAGCAAATTTTGAATCTATGTTTGGCGAAATAAACAACAAGATTGGCTCTATTGCAACAGATGTTGGACAGACACCTATGGGGTGGAATAAAGAAGTTTATAATTTTATTAAAAACATAAATGACGATGTAATAATACCAATTGCTGGGCTTATTATAACGGCGGTGCTCTGTATAGAACTTATACAGATGGTTATGGAAAGAAACAATATGCAAGATGCAGACTCTTTTGAGTTATATAAATATGTTATAAAAGCTTTTGTAGCTGTATATTTAGCAAGTCATGCTTTTGAGTTTTCAATGGCAGTATTTGATGTAGCACAGACTTTAGTTAATAAAGCGGCTGGAGTTGTTGGTGCGTCTACAACATTTACTTCTGAAGAATTACTTGCTTCAATTGAAACTCTTAAAGAGCTTGACCTCGGAAAACTCTTTGGATTAGTGATAGAAACCACAATATTTAAAGGCGTTTTGTGGGTTGTTGGCATTTTGATAAATATAATCATAGCAGGACGTATGTTTGAAATATATGTATATTCTTCAATATCATCAATTCCATTTGCTACTATGGGAAATAAAGAGTGGGGTCAAATTGGAACTAATTATATTAAAGGGCTTTTTGCCTTAGGATTGCAAGGTTTATTTTTAATGATTTGCCTTGGAATATATAATGTTTTAATTAAAACTGTTGTTTTATCAAGTGCCGATTTTATGGCTGCACTAAGTAGCATTGTAGGTTTTGCATTACTTCTAGGTGTAATGATGTTTAAGAGTGGATCAATTTCAAAGAGTGTAATGAATGCAAATTAAAGGAGGTTTAAATGAATAAAAAAGATATAAGTATTATTATAGGAGTTGGGGCTTTGTTTACAAGTGCATATAGTGCATATATGCTAAAGAAAGAAAGAGAAAGTCAAGATAGATTAAATAAAAGAATAAAAAGATTAGCTATATGTCACAATAATTTTGTTAAGTTTCAAGGAGCACATAATGAATTAACATCAGAAAATGTTGAAGAAATTAATGATAGAATGGACTATCTAGAGGACGAAAGCGTTTCAAATTATAATCACATTGTAGAGCTTGAAAGTTCGCTTAATGATGGTTGCGTGAAAGATGATTTTAGTGCTGAAAAAGAGGAAAGAGTGAATTAATATGGCGTATGTACCAGTGCCAAAAGATCTTGACAAAATTAAAACAAAAGTAGCCTTTAATCTTACTAAAAGGCAGCTTATAGGTTTTGCAGTTGCTGCTTTAATAGGAATACCAGTATATTTGACTGTAAAAAAATATTTGCCTAATGATATTTCGCTTATATTTTTACTAATTTTTACATTTCCTGTTTTTTATATAACCTTTTTTGATAAAGACGGCTTAACTTTTGAAAAATATTTTAAGTATTTTTATTTACACAAGTTTTATCAGCCACAAAAAAGAGTAAGAAAGGAGGTATATCTTGAAGAAAAGAGAAAAGCAAATGCAAAGCTTAAATCAGATTCAAAAACAACTAAAAAAGGACAGCAAAGACTTAAGAGGAGTAAAAACAAATAAGAATGGTAGAAGTAATCTTTTAAGTGTTTTGCTAAAAAAAGAAAAAAAGTTGTATACAGTTGAGGACACTATCCCATACTTAAGAATGTTTTCAGATGGAATTTGTCAACTTGATGAAAATCACTATTCTAAAACTATAGCTTTTCAGGATATCAACTATCAGCTAGCTCTCGAAGAAGATAGAGACTTAATCTTTAATCAGTTTGCAAACTTTTTAAATTCTTTTGATCCTAGTGTTCATATTGAACTTAATTATATAAATCAAATGGGAAGAAATAAAGATTTGCAAGATGCAATTAAAATTGCAGATAAAAATGATGGTTATGATGAAGTCAGAAAGGAATTTAGAGAGATGCTAAAAATGCAGCTAAATAAGGGAAATAACGGACTGAAGAAAATGAAGTTTGTTACTTTTACAATAAAAGCTGATAATTTAGATCAAGCAAAAGCCAATCTTAATAGGCTTGAAGTTGATATTCTATCAAACTTTAAGTCTATGGGAGTTAGGGCTGAAAGTCTTGTTGGTGAAGAAAGGTTAAGGCTTATTCACGATATGCTTAATCCAGATGAAGACTTTAACTTTTCTTATCAAGACTTAAAAAGAAAAGAGTCTACAAAGTCATATATTACACCAAAAGTATTCAATTTTGCACCAGCTGAAATATTTAAGTTTGGTAAACATATAGGTTCTACTACACACTTTCAAATTCTCGCAAGTGAATTATCCGACAAAATGTTGTCAGAATTATTAAATATTGAAGATAACATATATATTGGATTTCATATAGATGTAATAGAACAGACTGAGGCTGTTAAGATTATTAAAAGAAAAAACACAGATATTGATAAGATGAAAATTGAAGAGCAAAAGAAAGCTATAAGAGCTGGATATGATATGGATATTATTCCATCAGACATTAACACATATGGAAATGATGTCAAATCAATGCTTTCAGATTTGCAGAATAGAGATGAAAGGCTTTTTTTAGTAACTATAGTTATTATGAACTATGCAAAAACTATTCAAAAGCTTGAAAATACTATTGCTCAAATTTCTTCTATTGCAAGCAAAAACAACTGTCAAATTAAAAGGTTAGGTCATATGCAAGAACAGGGTCTTGTTACGGTTTTACCTCTTGGAAGAAATGAGATTGAAATACAAAGATATTTGACTTCATCATCAACTGCTGTGTTTATGCCATTTACAACAGAAGAATTATTTATTGACTCTTCAAACTCATTATATTATGGGTTAAATGCTTTAAGTCAAAACTTAATAATGGCAGATAGAAAACTATTAAAAAATCCAAATGGCTTAATTCTAGGAACACCAGGCTCTGGTAAATCGTTTTCGGCAAAAAGAGAGATGGCAAATGCCATATTAGTAACAGATGATGACGTTATTATATGTGATCCCGAGGGCGAATATGGAAACCTCGTTAGACAATTTCACGGTGAAGTTATTAAAGTATCAGCAAAATCTAAAGACTATTTAAATCCACTAGATATTAATATGAACTATGGAGACGGAGATGCTCCTCTTAAGGATAAGGCAAACTTTATAATGTCGCTCCTTGAACTAGTTGTTGGAGGCTCAGGGCTTACTGCTGCAGAAAAATCGGTTATAGATAGGTGTTTGCCTAAAATATATCAAAAGTATTTTGACAATCCTATACCTGAGAACATGCCGATACTTGAAGATTTATACAACCAACTTTTATCACAAGACGAAGTTGTTGGCAAGAAATTAGCAACAGAGCTAGAAATTTATGTAAAAGGCAGCTTAAACGTTTTTAATAATCGTTCTAACGTAGATATGCATAAGCAACTTTTATGTTTTGATATAAAAGAGCTTGGAACTCAGCTTAAAAAGATAGGCATGCTTGTCATTCAAGACCAAGTGTGGAACAAAGTTTCACTAAATAGGGGTCAAAAAGCAACAAGATACTATATAGATGAGTTTCACTTACTTTTAAAAGATGCACAAACAGCTTCCTATTCTGTTGAAATTTGGAAGAGATTTAGAAAGTGGGGAGGTATTCCAACAGGAATTACACAAAACGTTAAAGACCTATTAACAAGTATGGAAATTGAAAACATCTTTGATAATACAGACTTCATACTTATGCTTAATCAGGCCAGTGGTGATAGAGAGATACTTGCTAAAAAACTTAAAATATCACCTTATCAACTAAATTATATTACTAATTCAAATGCTGGTGAGGGACTTTTGTTTTTTGGAAACACCATAGTTCCATTTATAGATAAATTCCCTAAGAATACTATGTTATATAAACTTATGACTACTAAGCCAGAAGAAGCAAAGTAGGTGAGATATGAAAAAACTTAGAAAAGATTTTCAAAAAAATCTTAAAAATATAAACAATTCAAGAGATGCACCTAAAGATAATAGTTCCGTAGATAAAATTAAAAGCAAGCTTGTACATTCTGAAGACTATAGAAACAAAATCATTAAGACGGGTGAAAAGTTTAAAGATAAAATTGCTGAAAAAGATTCTAAACTGTCTAATGATAGCAATATAAATTTGGAGGATAAAACTAAACCTAATATTACAAAAAGAAGAAGGGTTATGCTATCTAACAAGACTAAACTTACATCTATGAACACTGTTAAAAGCAAGCTTGTACATTCTGAAGACTATAGGAATAAAATTATCAAAGCTAAAAACAGATATAAAGATAAGTTAAGATCTAAAAATTCTAAATTAATTCAAGATGAAAGTAGTTCAAAGAATCTTGACTATGATGGAATTAAAAATGACTACAAAAAAAGTAAATCACAATTTTATAATAAAACTGAAACTGATAAAGAATTAAAAAATGATAGTTCTAACAATTCAAGTAGTCAAAAAGGAGCTTACAAAAAGTCCAAATATAAAAGACGAAACTATGAAAATAGTCAGTATACTCGTAAAAAAATCAATGATATTAAAAAAGACGTAAACAAAGCAACTGAAGACAAAGGTTTCAGCTTTTCAGATAAAAGGCTTAAAAAACAACAGCAAAAACAATATAAGCTAAAAAATAAGCTTGCTAAAAACACTAAGTTATCTAATTTTACTGATGAAACTTTAAAAGCAAGTGCTAAATCTTCAGAAATGGCTAGAAATTATCTAAGTCAAGGAAGAGAAAATGCAGGTATAGAATCTGCTGAAAAAATAGAAAATACTTCAGCTAGTTTACAACATGGAATTAGAAAGTATAGGCTCAATAAAAAGAAAAAATCACTTAGAAAAATTTCAAAGCTTGAAAATAAAATAAATAAGCGAAAAAGCAAGCTCGAATTCAAATCAGCAGTTAAAGATTTAAAGGCTAAAGATGAATATGTAAAATCAAATGCTATAAAAAAGTTTTTTAAAAGAAGACAAATGAAAAAAATGATTGCTAAAAAATATGAGACTACATTTGTAGATAAAGTTAAAAAACGTTTTTTCAATTTAAGCAAAAAGGCTAAAGAAGTGGTTATTAAAAAAGTCAAAGGCTTTTTGTTTATTGTAATTATAGCAGCTTTATTAATGTCAGGTATGATTAGCCTATTTAGTTTAGGAGGTACTGGCATTAATAGTTCTACTAGTTCAGTCTTAGCTACAAGTTATTTATCCGACGAAACTGTTCTTAATGGGATAAATACTAACTTTACTAAGCTTGAAGATGAGCTTGCCGATAAAATAGCTAATATAGAAAATGATTATCCAGACTATGATCAATACATCTATATTGATACAGAAAACATTGGACATAGTATCTACGAATTGTTTGCCTATATTACTGCTAAATGTGGAGGGCCAGATGATCCATCTGAAGTAGATCCTGACTTAGTCGATTTATTTAATCGAATGTATCAACTTGAATTTAAAGAAAAGGTTGAGATTAAAACTAGAGTAGTCAATAGAGAGTATATTGATGAACACGGTAGAATTCACACTGTACAAGAGCAAGAACCTTATGAGTATAAAACATTAATTACTACTCTTAAACACAAGACAATAGGGGAAGTTGCTCAAGAAGTTTTCCAAGGACATGAAGACAACATGCTTCATTACAACACTCTTATGGAAACTAGAGGTAACTCTGGTGCTACCTTTGGAAATTCAGAGCTTATAGAAGCCAATGGTGGAGTAGGTGGTGGACAAGATTATGAAGCGTCATCTGATGTTCAAAAGAAAATTGTTGATGCTTGCTATATAACCCCATCGCCAGGCAAAGGTTGGTGCGCAATGTGGGTTTCACAAGTTTATCAAAATGCAGGCCTTGGATACATTGGAGGCAATGCATGTGACTTATATAAAAGATATGCATTTACTTCAGATCCATCTAAACTTGAAGTTGGTATGCTTGTAATGGTAGAGAGTTCATCAAGTGGTACAGAGGCTGGATTAAGATATGGACACGTTGGCATTTATATTGGTGATGGCAAAGTTATTGACAATATAGGTAAGGTGAGAGTTACAACTTTAGATAATTGGATTAAAACATTTTGTAAAAACAGTCCAGTTGGCTTTGGTTATCCACCATCAGTTCAGCCATAGAAATAGTTATAGATATAACAATAGTAATAGTAATAGTAATAGTTATAGTTATAGAATAGAAAAGATTAAAGAAATTAAAAAATATTATTTAAAGGAGTAAAAATTTATGAAAAAAATACAAAAAATATTAAGTTTGGCTTTAGCCGTTTTAGTGTTATTTGGAGCAGTTCCATTTGCTGGACTTTTAAAAAATAACATTGTTAAAGCAAGTGACGATTTTGTCGTTAGAGATTTTGGCGAGGGAGAATTAAAAGATTATAACGAATTAGATGATTCTACAGATCCAGAGTTGAATAAAAAAATAACACACCAAGGTAAAATGTGGCTATCTGCTTATTCGCTAAGATATCCAGACGGGGAATATAGACCAACTAAACAACCGTTTTATTTTTTAGAGCCATACGATCCAGTTAGGTCTAGCATGAGCGGTTTTTATCTTGCTGGTGTTTCTGGGCTTATCTCTTCAAACACAGGAAGTGGTACTGAATATTATTTTGCTTCTAACGTGGATTCCGTTGTTGCATCAATAACTGAATATGTAGACCTATATGAAATATACAAAAACAATGAAGATGGAAAGAAGTATGCTGTAAGAAGCAATGATCGTTATACACCAAAATATAAAAGCTATGTGGTTACTATTTATAGGCCTGGAGCTTTAACACCATCCGAAGAACTAGCTAAGGCAAAAGAAGATATACCTACAGTAAACCAAATCGTTGAAGATGCTAAGAAGAAAGACGCAGATAACAAAGCAGCTTCTGATGAAAAAGCTAAAGAAGAAGAACTAGCTAAGGCAAAAGAAGAAGCTAAGAAAGAAATCGACAAGCTTCCTGGATTAACTAACACTGACAAAGACGAATATGCTAAAGAAATTGATAGTGCTAAAACTGTAAAAGAAGTTAAAGATATTATCGATGAGGCAAAGAAAAAGTCTGAGGCTAAATTAAATGAAAACGACCCAGAATATTTAAAAAATAAACTAAAAAGCTTAATTGAAGAAGCAAAGAGGGTAAGATATCCATCTGAAGTATTAGAAGAAGCTATTGATGAAGCTTACGATATCCTTTTAGATAGATATTCAAGAGTTGAAGATTACAAATACGCAATTGAAAATCTAGAAAGAATACTACAAAACATGAGAGACACAAGAAGAAACAGATTTAAACTAGACGTAGATGACCTTAATGAAAAAGATGAAGAATTAACAGGTAAAACTGAAACTAAGTGGTACATCGATGTTTATAATGGAAAGAAGCGTATTTTAAGTGGTCAAGCTAACTACAAAGGTGACTTTGCTATCGAAATTAAGAAAGGCAAAATAAAAGCTAAAGATACATTAAAGGTAGTTGCAACTGACCCACAAAATGACAAAAAGTATAAAGAAGTTGAAATAGAAGTTGGTGGAGATTCCAAAGAAACTAAGGATAACAAGCCAACATTTAATATCAACGATTTATTACAAGCTGATGGTTCAAAACCTTTAACCGACTTAGCTGTATTCCCAGTAGGAAAGAATTTCTATAATGTAGTTCAAAATGGTCAAAAGACTACAGTATATATGGACGTAAAAACATTTATCAGTGGCAATAGAACAATGCTTCCTATTAGATATATTGCATATACTTTAGGATTTAATGTTGAATATGATAACTTTACAAGAGAAGCTATATTCTCTAACACAGAAAATTCAGCATTAGCTAAAAAGACTATTAGAGTTAATATTGACACTGGATTAATGAAAGATTCTTATGGCAATGTGTTTGCATCTGATGTTAGACCAGTTCTTATAAACAATAGAATTCACGCTTCAATAGCAAATATTGCCAGAATGTTTGAGGCAAGTCAAGGAACTATTGAAGATGGTATAAACCAAACAATAGAATGGGATAGTGCAAGGAAAGCTGTATACGTATTTAAAAATATAAAATAATTAAAGGAGTAGACTATGATAAAAGATAAAATAAAGCAAGGGGTAGCCTTCGGGCTGCTCTTTGCAACACTTTTAACACCGACTTTTTCACTTGCTAAAAGTACAGAAGAAGTCATTGAAAGTCAGCCTAAATCTATATATGCTCCAAGTTCATATGAAATAGAGGGAATAAATGATGATTTATTAACTCCAAGTAACAAGAGCATACCATATCAAGACTACACGAAGAGCAATCAAAACAAAGAGAGCGTCAAAACACCTTTAGTAAAAGGTGGAAATTTAAAAGCGGTCAATCCTTTAGCCACTAAAGAAAATAGAGCTAGGGGAACTGTGCTTGAAAATGTGGATAAAACAGGAAAGGACATTACTCCTACGGGAGATGCAAAAAAGGATAAGGACAATCCTGTTGATGTAAGACAATTTTTAACATTCCAAACTAAAAGTGGTAAAACTATGCATTTAATAGTAGATCACTCTGCTGAACAAGAAAATGTACAGTTGTTAACTGAAGTTGGAGAACAAGATCTTTTAAATATGATTGAAGCTGATGAAGACACAAAAGAAGTAAAGCCTATTGTAAAGGAAGAGCCTGCACAAAAGGAGGAACCTATAAAAAAGGAAGAGCCTGAAGAAAAAGAAAAAGACACTAAAGAAGAAAATTCAGGTTCTTTTATTATAATAGCACTTGCGGTTGTTGGAGCAGCTGTTGCAGCTTATTATTTTAAGGTTGTTAAAAATAAAGATCAAAAAGATATGGAAGATTTTGAGGAAGAGGATGATGAAGATTATATTAGTGAATCTGATGAAATAATTGATAACTCTCACGAAGATGACGAGTTTGACAATTCAATTGACGACGAGGAAGACGATGATAATCTTTTATAATAATAAATAATTATGGTTAAGGGCGAATGATATATTTGCCCTTTCATTTTTTAAGCATATTTTAAGCGTAGCGTGAATTTTAAGAGCATGTCCATATATTTAATAGGCTAGAAGTATAAAAATGAACTATGAGCCTATTAAGTGGCTTAAAATTGAAGTGAGCGAATTGGAGGTGTAAAATGCCAGATTTAAAGGAAAAAGTAGATAAACTTGTCAAAGATTTTGTAGATGCAGTCGACGAAGTAGAAAAAGATATTAATGAAAAAGATTCGGAAGCATATAAAAATTTTATGAACTATGATAGTTCTTATTTGTCGGATACAGATATTGAAAAATTAAATAGCAGAGCAGATTTTCCAAAGCCTGATAGAAATATATATTTTGTTAAAGGACGAGGAGATAAAAAAGGCAAAATGTTTAAAAACTTTGACGAGGCAAAATCTTATGCTATAGAAACAAATAAGTTTTTATTTCAAATTAATGGCTCTGATTTTTATGATAAGAAAATGGAATTAAAATCATTAAAACAAATTGATCTAACAAAAGATTATTCTAAAAAAGAGTCTGTTTTAGGTAAAATTGCTGATTATAAGAAAGAAGAGAAAAGCATGACAAAGACTAAAATAGAAAAGAGTAAGGATATGGGGGTAGAAATATAAAATGCAGATTTCTGGAGAAAAGTTAAGAAAACTCAGAAAGCTAAGATCTTATACTCAGAAAGAACTTGCCATTAAGTCAGGAATAACTGATGCAGCAATAAGAAATTATGAGCTAGGGAACAGAACTCCAAATAAAGAACAGTTGAGAAAAATTGCAGAAGCGCTTAATTGTGATGCCTCTGCTTTATTAGACTACGGATCTTCGTCTAAAATAATACAGATCTTGTTTGATTATGAAAAAGATATTAAGCTTACACCTATGGTAGATAAAAGTGGTGTAAAACTAACATCTACTAACCCTGGTTTTGTTTGTTTTTTATTGGAATGGAATAAAATGAGGGAAAAACATAATAATGGCGAAATAACAGACGAAGAGTTTGAAGATTGGAAACTATCTTATCCGACTACGCCGATAGAAAAAAGTATAGAATTAGAAATGGAGATGTAATATGAAATTAGTAATAGCAGAAAAGCCAAGCGTGGCATTGACACTTGCAAAGGTTATAGGAGCAAACACAAAAAAAGATGGATATTGCGAGGGCAACGGCTATATAGTATCTTGGTGTGTAGGCCATTTAATTCAAATGTCAAATCCTGATAAGATTAATTCTCAATGGAAAATATGGTCTTTAGGGAATTTGCCCATTATACCAAAAGAGTATAAATATGAAATTACAAAAGCAACTAAAAAGCAATATGCAGTTTTAAAAAAGCTACTAGATTCTGATAGAGTTGACACAGTAGTTAATGCTTGCGATGCTGGTCGTGAGGGCGAGCTAATATTTAGACTTGTATATAATCAAGCCAAATGTAAAAAGAAAATTCAAAGACTTTGGATTTCTTCAATGGAAAATAAAGCTATCGAAGATGGCTTTAGAAATTTAAAAGATGGCAGCAATTATGAGAACTTATATAAGTCGGCAAGTGCGAGAGCGATTGCGGACTGGTTAGTTGGAATGAACCTAAGCAGACTGTATTCTTGTCTATACAATCAAAGCTATTCTGTCGGCAGAGTTCAAACTCCAACTTTATATCTAATTGCTAAAAGAGATAGCGAAATTAGTACTTTTAAGAAGCAAAAGTACTATACAGTTGATATTGCAAGTGACGAATTAAAGCTTGTGTCAGAAAGAATTGATGATTTAAGCGTAGCAAATAACTTGCTAGAAAGTATTAAAAGTGAATATTCCAATAAAGATATAGAGCTTACGAGCGTAGAAAATAAAGAAACAAGCATTAAACCTGAAAAGCCTTATGACTTAACTACACTCCAAAGAGAAGCTAATAAGTATTTTGGGTATAGTGCAAACGATACTCTAAATACTACACAAAGTCTTTATGAAAAAAAGCTTGTAACTTACCCAAGAACTGACAGCAGATACTTAACAAATGATATGACAGATACAATTAAAGAATTGTTGCAGGGTCTTGATAATGATTATGTTATTAATGAAGATAATTTTAACTCAATATTTGATTCGTCAAAAGTCACAGATCACTATGCGATAATACCAACACTTACAGGTATATCGAAAGCAGATGGTCTGTCAGACAAAGAATATAATGTTTATAACTTAATAAAAAATAAACTATTAGCTTCCTGCTCTGATAATTTGATTGAATCAAATACAAATGTTAGTATAATATATCAAGGTCATAACTTTAGCACAAAGGGAAAATCTGTAATAGAACAAGGATTTACTAAGTATTTACAAGAATACATTAAAAATAAAGGTGATAGTAAGCTTCCGAACTTAAGTCAAGGCGATTTGGTTAAGCTTAATTCTTTTGACTTGGCTGAAAAATACACAAAGCCACAAAGTCATTACAATGAAAACACTCTTTTAAAGGCTATGGAAACGGCTGGAGTTGATGCTCTTGATAAAAATATAGAAGTTGAAAGAAAGGGCTTAGGAACGCCAGCGACTAGAGCAAGCATAATTGAAAGTTTAATTCGCAAAGAACTAATAGAAAGAGATAAGAAAAATTTATTAATAACAGATAAAGGAAATAGATTAGTTGCCGTTGTAGAAGATAAATTTAAGTCTGCTGATACCACTTCTGAATGGGAAATGAAACTTTCTAAGATAAGTTCTGGAGAAGTAGATGCTGATGATTTTATAAAAGAAATAGAAAGATCTATTACTGAAGTTATTGATAGATATAAAAGAAATTTAAAAAAATAATTTATAGGAGGTGCAAATATGGCTATAATTAAATTAAATTATGATAAAGAAGAGTTTAACAAACTTATGAACTCACTTTATAATGTGTATGATTTTGTAAATGAAAGTGAAGATATTGAAGATGAAGCAATTAAAAGTAATATAGAGGAAGTTTTAGCAAGTATTAAAAAATATTCCATTGGAAGATATGATGAAGATAAAGATGAATATCTATATATAAGAATTCCTCATACTGAAAGAGATCTATTTATTATATGGGACACAAGAGATTTTGCTTCTTTTTTAGATGCTCGTTCATATTTTTATACACTTGATGAGCCTAAAAATGTTGATTATTATTCAGAATATATTAAGGATTTTAAAGCAAAATATGAAATATATAAAGAGGGAAAAGTTAAAAAGCTACAGCAATCTATGGACAAAAAAGAGGCAATTAATAAAATCGAAAAAGAAATAGAAGATGACAAAAAAGAAAATAACAAAGAAGAAGAACAAGTACCAATAGCAGAGCCACTTTAGGCTCTGTCTTTTGTTTTATCGGGAGGAAGTAAGATGAGAATAAACGATTTTATGAACAATATAGAGATAGTAAAAAACAATATACTTGAAGATGAAATAGAATATCTAAAACTTCTAAAAATAGTTGGCAATAATCAGAGATATGATTTTGTAACTCAATTAAGTATTTATAATAAAGTTCCTAACGCTAAAGCTTGTGCTAAATATGATTACTGGAAAAAACAATATAATAGAGCTGTTTATAAAGGCGAGAAAGGTATTCCTTATTTAGCAGATAAAGACCAAAAATCTATAGATTATATCTTTGACCTAAGCCAAACTACGCCTATTGTTAAGAATATAAATAAAATTAGATCAGTTGATTACTGGCAATTCGACTTTAATTCAGATATTGATATTTTAAAAGGTGCAATATCTGAAAATAGTTATGAAGCAAGTGAAGTGTTAAATGAAAATATTTTTTCTATAAGCAGGATATATGGAGACGAAGATATAGATGTTGCCCTTAATGACCTTAGGGTTAGTGCTGATAAAAAATTAAACTTTCAAAAGTTTATGAGAGAGTCAATATCTTATGCTGTAGCAAGTAGATTCAACATACTTTATCCAATAGATGTCGACAATGTAAGAGAAAATATTTCAAAGCTCACACCAATATCACTGGAATATGTGGGAAATATAGTTTCAACTACAAGTCATAATATCATAGAAGATATAATGGAAAAATCTATAGAATTAAAAAGATCAAAAGGCTTGACAAACATTAATGATATAATGTACAATAGTGATGAAGTAGAAAGAAAAGATATAGGAGGTATAGAAAATGAGCTTCGAGGAGAGTTTGAAACAATACACGGACAAGAAGATAGAGAGTCCATTCGATCAGTGCGAGGACACGGAGGAGATAGCTTACAAGATGAACGAGATAGCGGAGGACGAGCTACTAGCGGACGAGGAATTTCAAAAGAATCATGGAGTGAATTGGGCGATAATGAGGCTGGACTATCTGTCACTGGAACACACGGAAGAGAATTGGATGAAGCTGCAGGAACTATATTGGGACAAGACCTTGATAGACCACTTGAAAGAGACGCAAGTGAGAGCCGAGAACTTCATCAAGACGGAAAAGCCGAGAATGATGAAAGCGTGGAAGATAGAGAGCGAGGACAGTCCACAATATCCAGTGATGATGTCAGCCCTAAGAGAGATTTTAATCAAGGAGATAATAGAAGAATAGCAGATGATAAAGATTTGGAGAAAGAAGCTAACAAGGCTTCTTTTTTTGTTGATCCAAACTTAAAAAACTTTCAAATCACGAATGAAGTTTTAGTTGAAAAACTAACTCCATCAGAAAGGCTTAAAAATAATATTGAGGCTATATCGACATTAAAGAGAATAGAAAGTGGCGACTTAACATTAAATATTAATACACAAGAAATTCTAGCTAAATATGTTGGCTGGGGTGGTCTTGCAGATGTATTTGATGAAAGCAAAGAGGGTCAGTGGCTTACGGCAAGAACTTTCTTAAAAGAGAGTTTAAGCGAAGAAGAGTATAAAAATGCTAAAGAGTCTACACTTACAGCCTTTTATACTCCAAAAATAGTAATGGACGGAATGTATAAAACTCTTAGAGATATGGGTTTTAATTCTGGGAATGTTTTAGAGCCATCTGCAGGTATAGGAAATTTTATTGGCAATATGCCTGCTGATATGAAAGGATCTAAAGTCTATGGTGTAGAACTTGACTCGATAAGTGGAAGAATAGCAAAAGCCTTATATCCTGAAGCAAATATTCAGGTTAAAGGCTTTGAGGAAACTAATTTTTCTAACAATTTCTTTGACTTAGCGATAGGCAATGTTCCATTTGGAGACTTCAAGCTTAACGATCGTGAGTATAATAAAAGTAATTTTTTGATACACGACTACTTCTTTGCTAAATCAATAGACAAAGTAAGGAATGGAGGTATTATAGCCTTTATAACATCATCTGGCACTATGGACAAGAAAGATGAAACAGTCAGGAGATATATAAATGCAAGAGCAGAATTTCTAGGAGCAATAAGGCTTCCAAATAACACTTTTAAAGGACTTGCAGGAACAGAAGTAACCTCTGATATTATTTTCCTTAAAAAGAGAGATTCAGTCATCGACAGAGATGATGATTGGGTACATCTTTCAGAAGATAAAGATGGCTTAGTATATAACAAATATTTTGTTGATAATCCTCAAATGGTACTTGGAGATATGAAAGTTGTATCGGGTAGATTTGGAGATGAGCTTACTTGTGCTGAAAAAGAAAACTCTGATTTTGAAAATTTATTTAATATAGCAAGTAGTGAAATATCCTCAAACAATAAATATGAAAAGGTAGAACTACTAGAAGATGAAGATCTAAGTATTCCAGCTACAGACGATGTTAAGAATTTTTCTTATACAATTATTGATAACGATGTTTATTTTAGAGAGAATTCTATTTTAATTAAACAGAATGTAACAGATAAAAATAAAGATAAAATAAGAGACTATATTGCTGTTAAAGATGCACTAAGAGATGTAATTGACAAACAAAAAGAAGATTATTCAGATGCTGAAATACAAGAATCACAATTAAAATTAAACGATGTATATGATGATTTTGTTGTAAAATACGGAATAATCAATAGCAAAAACAATATTAAACTACTAAGAGATGATAGCAACTTTCCTCTATTATCATCAATAGAAATCTTAGATGATAATAGCAACTTTAAAGCAAAGGGTGATATTTTTACTAAAAGGACAATAGTAAAGGCAAAAGTGGTAGACCATGTTGATACTTCACTTGAAGCATTAGTACTTTCTGTTTCGCAAAGAGGCGAGGTCGACTTTGACTATATGCAAGAACTCACTGGTAAAAATAAAGATACTTTGATAAATGAATTAGAGGGAGAGATTTTTCTTAATATAACTGCTTATGATAAAGCTAATAATTCGCTTCCATTTAAGCGTTTTTATAGCGATAGTCCTTTCCATTTTAAATATGTTTCTAAAGATGAATATTTAAGTGGCAACATTAGAAATAAAATAGAGTACTTAAATGAATATATCAGTCGTTTTAACATTATTAAAGATCAATTGCCTGATGATAAAAAAATAGAAATGGAATCAGAGTTAGCAAAGCTTAATTTTCAAAAAGATAGGTTAAAAGAAGTAATGCCTTTAGATCTAACTGCAAGCGATATTAGCGTAAGACTTGGAGCGACTTGGATACCAGAAAAAGATGTTGAAAACTTTATGTTTAATCTTTTAAAGACTCCTAGGTCTGATAGATGGAATATATCCGTAAGATTTTCTCCATTGACAAGCGAGTGGAATGTTCAAGGTAAAAGTGTAGATTCATACAATGACTTGGCTAATATGACCTATGGAACTAATAGAGTTAGTGCATATAAGCTAATAGAAGATGCTTTAAATTTAAAAGATACGCGTATTTTTGATCAAGTTGTAAATGATGATGGTTCTAAAACTTCTGTATTAAATAAAAAAGAAACTTTACTTGCTGGGCAAAAGCAAGAGTTAATTAAGGAAGCTTTTAAAAATTGGATATTTGAAGAGCCTGATAGAAGAAACAGATTAGAAAAAATATATAATCAAAGATTTAATTCAATAAGAAATAGAGAATATGATGGTTCTAATCTAACGTTTGATGGAATGACGACAGATATACAACTTAAAGAACATCAAAAAAATGCTATAGCAAGAACTCTTTATGGTGGAAACACTCTACTTGCCCATGTAGTCGGTGCAGGTAAAACTTTTGAGATGGTAGCATCTGCAATGGAGTCTAAAAAATTAGGGCTTGCAAGCAAATCATTGTTTGTTGTGCCAAATCACTTGACAACACAAATAGGTCGTGAATTTATGCAGCTTTATCCGTCAGCTAACATAATGATAGCTGACAAGAAAGACTTTCAGCCAAAAAATAGAAAGAGATTTATCGGTAAAATTGCAACAGGAGAGTGGGACGCAGTAATTATTGGTCACTCACAGTTTGAAAAAATACCTATGTCAAAAGAATATCAAGTAAAACATATTCAAGATCAAATACATGATATAGTGTCTTTTATAGAAGAGAATAAATATAGTGAAAGTCAAAAGTTTAGCGTCAAACAGCTTGAAAAAACAAAGAAGAAACTTCAAGTGAGACTAGAAAAGTTAAATGATGATTTTAAAAAAGATGATGTAATAACTTTTGAAGAGCTTGGGGTTGATAAGTTGTTTATTGACGAAGCTCACAACTATAAAAATCTATTTTTATTCACTAAAATGAGGAATGTAGCTGGTATAGGACAGTCTGAAGCGTTTAAGTCTTCTGACATGTTTATGAAGTGCAGATACATGGACGAGATGACAAATGGCAAGGGAGTTGTGTTTGCAACTGGTACACCAATATCAAACTCAATGACCGAGCTATATACAATGCAAAGGTATTTGCAGTATGATGAGCTTAAAGAAAGAGGCTTGGAGCATTTTGATGCGTGGGCATCGACTTTTGGCGAAACTGAAAACACTTTTGAATTGTCTCCTGAGGGTACAGGTTATAGACAAAAAACAAGGTTTTCTAAGTTTTATAATTTACCAGAACTAATGTCTATGTTTAAAGAAGTTGCAGATATTAAAACTGCTGATATGTTGGAGCTGCCAGTACCTGAAGCAAACTTTGAAGTTATTAAAACAGAGCCAAGTGAGGAACAAAAGGCTATTCTTGAGAGTATATCAGAAAGAGCTGATGCTGTTAGAAATAATGCTGTTGATCCTACTATAGATAATATGTTAAAAATAACAAATGATGGCAAAAAGCTAGCCTTAGATCAAAGGCTAATTAATCCACTTTTACCCGACAATCCTGATTCTAAAGTTAATGTCTGCGTTAATAATGTTTATGCAATATGGGATAAGACAAAAGAACAGTCATCTACTCAACTGATATTTTCCGACATGTCCACACCTAAAGGCGACGGAGAATTTAATATTTATGATGATATAAGAAACAAACTTGTAGAAATGGGAATACCTAAAAAAGAAATAGCTTTCATTCACGAAGCTGATACAGATAAGCAAAAAGATGAGCTATTTGCAAAGGTTAGAAAAGGCGAAGTCAGAATTCTTATGGGTTCTACTCAGAAGATGGGAGCAGGAACTAATGTGCAAGATAAACTAATAGCTTTACATGACTTAGACGTTCCGTGGAGGCCATCAGACCTTGAACAAAGAGCTGGAAGAATAGTCCGTCAAGGTAACGAGAATAAAGAAGTAAATATCTTTAGATATGTAACAGAAAATACTTTTGATGCGTACTTGTGGCAGACTATAGAAAATAAGCAAAAATTTATATCTCAGATAATGACTTCAAAAACTCCTGCAAGAGTTGCTGAAGATGTCGATGAAGCTAGCTTATCTTATTCTGAAATTAAAGCACTTGCTACTGGTAATCCACTTATTAAGGAAAAAATGGACTTAGATAATGAAGTTTCTAAACTTAAAATGTTAGAAGCTAACTATAATTCTAATAAATATAAACTACAAGACAAAGTTAACATTGAATATCCTCAAAGCATATTAAAAACTAAACTTGAAATAGAGGCAGTAAAAGAGGATATGTCAAGCGTTGAAAAGCAAGGAGTTGGCGAGAATAAATTTACTTCTATAACTCTTAATAATAACAAAATAACAGATAAGAAAGAGGCTGGAGAAAAGTTGTTAGATGAGGTTAGGAAAGTAAATATCCATGAAAAGAAAATTATCGGTAAATATAGAAATCTTGATTTACAAGCATCATATAATAATTTGCTTAATCTATATTCATTTGAACTAAAGGGCAAGGCAAATTATTATGGAGAATTTTCTAGCTTTGCAGATGGTAATATTACAAGACTTGATAATGTTATTAATAAAATGGGCGAAAGACTTGAAAAACTGCAACAAAATCTTGAGGGTTACGAGGCTTCACTAGAAAATGCTAAAGAAGAGTTGACAAAACCATTTGAAAAGGCTGATGAACTTAAAAACAAAACTTTAAGATTAGCTGAAATAAATAAGCTACTTGATCTTGGCGATGTTGATGAGATTGAAAATAATTCGCCACTGCTTGAAGATTTAAAAAGAACTATAATAGATTATGCTAATTATGAATTTTCAGAAGATAATCCTTATGAGGCTTTTGATAAGCTTTATCCTGACTTAGAACATATAAGCTTAGCGTTTACTCATACTCCTGATGATAAACATACTATACAATATGAAATAAATGCTGAAAACAAGTCATGGACGCAGTATGTAGATGATATGCCTATAAGAACTGAATCGTTTTTAGAAGATGGTGTATCTGAGCAAGAGGCTATCAATAATATGATTGAGGTTATAAAAATGTCAAGTTTTGATGACCTTGTATCTGTTGATCGCGAAGATCTAAAGAAAGCACTAGGCTTAGAAATAGATGATGATGGAAACTTTTATGATCCATTAGGTAAAGACTTGGATAATGATGGAGTTCCTGACAGATATGATAATGACTTTAGAGATAGCGACTATTTTGAATCATCATATGATGTTGAGGACAATTTGCACAGTAGAGATGATAAAGAAGATAAGCCATCTGTATTGTCACAAATAGCTGAGTTTAAGAGTGAAGAGTCGAAATCTGTAAGTAGAGACAGTTCTGAAAAAGAATACGAAAGATAAAAGGAGTGTATATTATGAACTATAAAGAAATAAGAAAAGAAGTAGAAAATATGATAAATAATAATTATAGCGACTTTATCAAGGCTGTTGTTGGTGTAGAGTTAGGAATAAATGATGAAAAGGGTCTTGATCTTATATATGACAAGTATATGGAAGATGATAGCGCAGGCTTGCTAAATGAAAATTTTGATTATATCGTTGATGAGCTAAAAGAACAAGGCAAAATAATTGACAATCAAACAGATTTGAGCGAAAATAAAAATTTAGTTAATATCATCGGAAATATATCGGGCGAAGTTGAAAAAACTGAAATTAGTCCTGGAGTCAATGCATGTAATTTTGCAGTTGTTAGCAGAAATGATGCTGGAGACAAAGTGTATGCCAATTGCTCAGCTTATGGTAGTAAGGCAAAGGATGTAGAAAATTTAAAACAAGGAGACTTTGTTAAAATCTTTGGAGAAGAAAAGCCTTATATAGATAGCAATGGCAAAGAGCATAAAAATGTTCGTGTATTGTCGGCAAAATTATTAAAAGCTAGAGAGCTTGATAACGAAAAGCCTAAGAAAGAATCTGTCTTAGGCAAAATTGCTAACTACAAAAAAGAAGAAAAAGAACAATCTAAACCTAAGGCAGAAAAAGGAATTGATAGATAGTTTATAGCACTTGAAATATTTATTAAAGTGTGCTATAATATACTTACAATTAGAAGAGGATTGGGGGTTAATGTTTATCCTTTAGCTTAACCGGGAGCGTCGGAAATACCCGAGACAGCGAAAAACATTACAGTTTAGATTTATCTGTAGACCCTAGCGTGGGAGATGGAGGTGTCTTCGGAAACACGTTAAAAATCGTATAGAAAGGAACTAAAGAGGTGATAAGTATGGATATAGAAATAAAAACTTTACCTATGCATTTGCAAGTATCGATTAATGGCTTTTTAAAAGCTAAAGAAGATAAAGATGATATATTAGAAGCAATGTATTGGGGAGAAATTTATGGGTCAATAAATTCTGCGGAAGTAGATAGAGAAATATCCAGCGAAGTCGCTTGGGAATTAAGAAGAAAATATTTAGGAATGGAGAAAGAACAATGATTAACTTTAGTAACTGTGATATAGATTTATCAGTTAACTATAACGGAGCTAATGGCAAAAAGGCTTGTATCATTTATAATAATGAAAGATATATGATAAAAACGGCAGGATTAGCAAAAGATAATCCTAATATAAAATATTCAAATAGTTGTATAAGTGAATATGTTAGCTGCAACATAATTAATAAGCTTGGATATGAAGTTCAAAAAACTATATTGGGCGAATTTAATGGCAAAATAGTCGTAGCTTGTAAGGACTTTAGAGAAAGTGGCAAATATACATTCTATGATTTTGCTTCATTAAAAAATAATATTGTTTTTAGCTCAACAAACGGAACAGATGCAGAGCTATCAGAAGTTCTAACAACTATTGAAGAACAAAACTTAATTCAAGTAGATAAGCTTAAAACATTTTTCTGGGATCAGTTTATTATAGATGCTTTTCTCGGCAACTTTGATAGGCATAACGGTAACTGGGGATATCTCTATAATAATGAAACAGGAATATGTAAGCCAGCACCTATATTTGATTGTGGCTCTTGTTTATATCCACAATTAGCAGAAGATCAAATGAAGATTGTATTAGAAGATGAAAAACAGATAGACGAAAGAGTATATGTCTTTCCTAACTCTGCATTAAAAATAGGCGGAGCTAAATTAAATTATTACAAATTTTTAAAAAATACAGACAATGTAGATTGTCATAATGCTTTAAAAAAGTTTGTAGAAAGATATGACAAAGATAAGGTGTTGCAAGTGATTAATGATACACCTCAAATATCTGATATTCACAAAGAGTTTATATATACAATGCTAAATAAATAGAAGAGTATAAGAAAGATGCAAATATTATAAAAAGCGTCAAAAAACATAATAATGACTTAGAATTATAGAGTGAGTTTTATACTCACTCTATTTTTTAATCATATTTTAAGCGTAGCACGGCTTTTGAAAGACTGCCCATATACTTAATAGGATAGGAGCATAAAATTGAGTTATGAGCCTATTAAGCAGCTTAAAATTGAAATGAGCGAATTGGAGGTGTAAAATGAATAAATTAGAGAGAATTCTTGATAAAATTGAGAAAGAAAACAAGAAAAAAGAAGATTCAGCTGAAAAAATAAAAGAGCTTAAGTTGCAAGCTAAAGAACTTGAAAAAGAGTTTGAAAATAAAAGAAAAATTGAAAAAGGAGAAGCCTTTGAAAAGTTTGAAAATAAAATTACAAGTAAAGCTACTTTAACTGATGGCAAGTTTGTGTCTGACTTTTTAGAGTTTGTATTTGATGATAAAAAATTTAAAGATATATTAACTGATTTAACAGATTCATATTTATCTAATAAATAAAAAAACATAAATTTTAAGCGATGCATATCAAGTAAAATTTATGTAGCACAAGGGTTAGGGAATGTAGTTCCCTTATATAATTATAAAAGGTGGAGGGTTTTATCTCTCCACCTTTTTTTCTTTGTCTCTATCTTGATCTTTTCCATAATAATTATCATAGTTGTTCTTATATTGGATATATTTAGCAAAGTTGTCTTTATTAATATTATACTTATCCATTAACTTTTCTTTATCTGCCTGTAATGTATCTAGCTGTTCTAATATATTCTTAGTGTCTGGTAGCTTTCCATATTTTTTTAAAATATCTTCAGCTGACTTTTTATATATTGTTAGTTCGCTTTTATATTCACTTTTAAACTCTTTGTCTTTAGGATTTTTTTTGTGATACTTATAAATTTCACGATACTTATTTATAGTGTGAACATTTTCCATATCATCAGATAACTCGCTCATTTGCTTTTCTATATTTTTTATACTATCAACAATATTTTGTCTATCTGAAACAGTTTCTTCTATTAGCTTTTCTAATTGTGAAGCTGAATTAATGCCTAAGTTTCTTAATTCCACTATAGTCTCAGCCATAGCTTTTAAATTATGTTTAGTTGCCCAAAACTCATATCCTTTTGATGTTTTTACTTTTTTAGATGTAGATAAATTAATAACATTATTAACTCTTTTCTTGTTAGGATTATTTCTATTTTTAACGGATTCATTAATTCTTTCTTTAATTTTATCTTCTGTATAATCTTCGCCAATAGTTTTAGCACGTGTAAATCTTTTCTTGTCTTTGTGTTTAAATGCAATATATTTTCCGTTCTTAATTTCATAATCTAATTCTTTCATATTTTTTAAAAACTCATCCCAAGAATTAGATTTATTTATCATTCTATCAATATCGAACTGCAATTTAGATTTCCATGATTTGCCTTGTTTGCTTTGCTCATATTCATACCAAGATTTCCCAGCAGTTTTATATTTCCTTTTATATGCTTCATAATATTTATCAATCACTGATAGCTTATATTTTTCACATAACTCATCGCTTTTGCTTCTAATTATATGATAAGTTCTTTTATTAGATTTATAACATTTACCCGTTTCAAAATTTACATTGTTAAAAATAATATGGTTATGAATATGTCCTCTATCTATATGAGTTGCTAATATAAACTCGTATTCGTCTTTCAATACATTTTTACATAACTCCATTCCGATTTCGTGTGCTTTTTCAGGTGTAACTTCACCAGGTAAAAAAGATTGAATTAAATGTCTTGCGTAAACAGTTCCTTTTGTATTGTTACTTTTTCTCGTCTCGTCAAATTGTTTATATGCAGTAGATGGATTACATTTATATGATGATACTAAAATATTTTCATCTGTTTTTTCTTTTTTAGTTATATAATCTATAGCTAAATTTACAGTTGATTTTATTGGGTGAATTTTAGTAATCGCCATTATTTTCACTCTCTTTTTTCTTAGGATTTTTTAATAATTCTGAATATAATTTACATAAACTCTTAGATAAATTATCCAAATCTTCCTGCATCTTTTTTATGTCATTTTTATAAATAATTGCGTTCGTGTTTGCAACTTTTGCTATCTGATTTATGTTATTTCCTACCTTAGAAATTTCCCATTGCAAATCTCTAAATGGATTAAGATCAACTACATTTATTTCTTTTTCTAAAACGCATCTTCGAATAAAATGACTCATAGTTTTGCAATTAGCTTTTCTCATTTTTTCTTCAAAAAGATCTCGCTCTTTTTCTGTCAATCTTATTTTTAACTGTATATTTCTTTCTCTGTTTTCCATAAATTTCTCCTTTCGCTTCATACTTAATTGGGGTCTTAGGGTTCTCCCTAACAAGCTTGAAATTGATAAAAAAAGAAGCAGACCTTAACGGTTTGCTTCATCAATTTCTTCGCCAATGGGTACCCAGTGGCTGTGCTTGCTACTAACAAAACTACAATAAAGACTGCTTTTAGATTCGCTTACATTTTTACTGTAGAAGCCATCTTTAAAGAGCTAAGATTTTACATGCATTAAGCTTGTATATTTAATTTTTATAATTACAATGTTGTTCCAAATCTATCATATTGTTCTCTCTTTTCTTCATCAGATAAAACTTCATATGCTTCATTTATTAGTTTAGTTATTGTGTTTGCCTTGTCTGAATTTTTATTTTTATCAGGGTGAAATTTTGCCATTGATTTATAGTAAGCTTTTTTTATTTCATTTTGAGTTGCAGTTTTATTTACTCCTAAAATTTTATAATAGTCTTTACTATTTTCTCTTTCCTCTTTTTCATACTGTTTATTATTATAATAACTATTTGAATAATCGTTTTGTTCATATTCAAAATTTTCTTTGTTATTTTCGTCCTCATCTATAATGGTATAATATATTGTCTTATTATTTCCAAATTTATCATTTAAAAAATTCATTCTTTTTTTATAAACAAATATACTTACAATTATTACTAAAATGAAATTAATAATATCATCAACAAATTTATTGTGTGTTAAAACTAAGCTGCTGTAAGAATTTTCAAATATACCTATTCCTTTTAAAACACTAGTAGTTAAAGATATAATTATTTCTGTTCCAATTATAGAGCCAACTAATGATGCAACATAGTTCATTATTTTTCCTAAAATTGATATTTTTTTATTTGTGAATAATAATATAGCTCCATATGCTAATAAAATAATAATAGTAGCTATTATAGCAGAATCATTTCCTATTTTACTTTTTAAAAATACATAACTTCCAATACCTAATACAACAAAATCAAAAATAAATAATATTGCAAGTGATGCGTACTTATATATCAAAAAGATTAAAAACATACAAATTAAAAAAATAGTTATCATGATAAAACTCCTTTATTTAAATTTATTAATATAATAATTATCTCTTTCTAAGTGAGCCATTCTTACCTCTGCCATTGATTTACTTACTTCAAATATCCTTGACAAATCATCAACATCTTCATATTTAAATTTATTTACTAAGTGGACTGGCATTAAAATGTTTTCTGCAAAAACATTTGCTTGTATCTCAAAAATATCTTTAGTCTTTCCATTAAATTTGATCAAGTTATTTTTTAAAAGCTTATGATGATTTAAAACAATGTGTCCAACTTCATGAGCTAAAGTAAAGCGATTTCTTTTACTTTTAATTTCGGGCTTACTAATAAAAATATTATATTGCCCGCCTTTATAAATAGTGAATCCGTCTTTTGAAACCTTTCTAAGTTTTTCGTCATCATATGTGATTACTTTCCAGTCTTTTTTTGAACATAAGTTTCTAGCGGGGCAACATTTGGATAATCGTTATATATATTAGGAACCATTGCCCTATTATAAAAATTATTAATTGTTGTGTATAAATAATAATTGCTATTCCAATTCATATTATCTCCCTCTAAATTGTTTTATCATAGATTCTATTATAGCCTTTTGCTCTTCATCTAAACTTATGATATCTCTTGCTAAAAGTAAAACCTCTTCATCATTTGTTTCTTCTTTTCTCTTTTCTAATAAGTCACTTCTTCTAATAAAAAGGAATTCACAAATTTTATCAACTTTATCCATTCTTGGCAAGTTGACCCCTGTTATATAGTTTGTTATTGTTGGTTTAGATACCTTTAAATACTTAGCCAAATCTGCCTGTGTTTTGCCGCGCAACTTTAAATAATATTTTAAATTATCAACAAAAATATCTTTTATATCTGGCACGCTAACACCTCCTTTTATTTTCTATCTATATTATACCATAGATTTGACTGAATTGTACAGTTTATATTAACATTTTGCAAGAAATAATTCAGTTTTTTTAAAAAATATACAAAAAAAGACTTGACAGTTAAGTTAATATTAACTATAATATAGATAAGGAAGGAGAGATAGCAGATGAAATTTACTTTAAAAGATGCTAGAATAAGTGCTGGATATACACAAAAGGAAGCAGCATTAAAGCTAGGAGTAGCTGAATCTACAATAGTTAGATGGGAAAATAACAAATGCCCTATTAAAATTGAAAGTTTTTTAAAGCTATCTCGTATATATGGCATACCAATTCAAGATATTTTATTGTAAATATGGTTAAGTATAACTTAAATAATATAAATATAGTAATAGTAAAGGAGAGAAATAGTAATGGAAAGAGCTGTTTATAGAACAAAAAATAAAAACAGAATAAGAATTAACTTTTATGCACCGTTTTGGCAAATATTAAAAGCTATAGGTGTTACTATAGGCATTTTAAGTGGAGTTGTATTTTTTTACATGTTATACATGTTTATGTGGGCTATTATGGGGTGTTAGTATGTATGAAGTGAAATATTCGAATTTTAAAGTTTGTAAATCAATATCCTTATTATTTAAAGACTATAGGGAAATTAATAGATATTTTGAAAAATATGACCTTGAGGTTGCTGATGGGTCAAAAATTATTAGAACTGACGATTGCAAAGTTAAAATTACAGAGATATAAATTATTAAAAATTATATAACATCAATAACTACTTAACAATTAATAATATAAAGTACAACTTAATAGACCAAGACAAGACGTTCCTCATTCTAAGAGCGTGCAAACATATTCGCCATAACCTTTCTTTATTGATTCTGGTGGCACAGAAAAAGAGAGCTAGCGATAAAATAGAGTTGAAATATAAACGTGGAAGTTTATTCGCAGAGACGAGAGTGAGGCATAATGATACTTCTTTGGTAAAGGCCGTTCATCCGAAACAGAACGGAGGTGAAATTCCTATGTTGCCATTATCCAGTGGCACTTGTCAAAGTCAAGAAACTTATTTAATTTAGATAAAGATAGAAATAGAAATAGTATAGGAGAATTAAAATGAATGATAATATAGATAATAATGTAAATAATAATATAGAGGTTAGTATAAAAGATAAGGCCTTTCTTACTATTAAAGAGGCTTCTGAATATTTTAGCATAGGTCAAACTAAAATTAGATCCTTAACAGATCAAAGCAATTGTGACTTTGTTTTGTTTAATGGAAGTAAAAGACTAATAAAAAGGGAAAAGATGGAAAAATATCTAGATGCTCAATATTCTATATAGTTTTAAGCTTTTAAATAGGGCTTGTTTGTGATATAATATATACAAACGAGTTCTTTTTTATTTAGTGAAAGGACGGGTTTTATTTTGAAAAGAAGAAAGGATAGTAAAGGAGTAGTTCTTAAGGAGGGTGAATATGAAAGAGCGAACGGTACTTATGAATATAAGTATCGGAACAAGTTTGGAAGTCGTAAATCTATTTACGCAAAAACATTAGCTGAACTTCGCGAAAAAGAAAACGATGTATTAAGAAATAAGCTTGATGGAATTGATGGCTTTGATTCAAATATAACTATTAATGATGTGTTTGAAATTTGGAAAAAAGTTAAAAGAGGGCTTAAAGATAATACTTTTAAAAACTATATTTACATGTACCAACAGTTCGTAGAACAAAGCTTTGGCAAACTTAAATTAAGTAAACTAAAGAGAACTGATGTTAGGAACTTTTACAACAAGCTAAAAGAAGATGGAAATTTAAAAGTATCTACAATCGATAGTGTTCATACAGTTTTGCACCAAGTTTTAGACGTGGCTGTAGATGATGAATATTTAAGATTTAATCCATCTGATAATGCTTTAAAAGAGCTTCGACTAGCATATCAAAATGAGTCTGAAAAGAAAAGAGCTATGACGCTTGAACAACAACAAATTTTTCAAGATTTTTTATTAAGTTCTAACGCATATAAAAGATGGTATCCAATATTTTATGTAATGTTATGGACTGGAATGCGAGTAGGAGAAGTAATAGGACTTCAGTGGGACGATTTAGATTTTGAGAATAATATTATCAATATTAATAAAACTCTTGTTTATTATAGCAAGGGCAAGGGTTTAAGTCTAAGGTATGCAATTAATACTACTAAAACTGAAGCGGGAAAAAGAAAAATACCTATGACGAGCGAAGTTAAAAAAGCGTTTTTTATGGAAAAAGAACTACAAGAAGCGTTTAATATTAAGTGTTGCGACTCAATAGGGGGATACAATGATTTTGTTTTTCTAAACAGATTTGGTAATGTTCACAATGGTGGTACACTTAATAAAGCTTTAAATAGAATTGTTAGAGATTGTAATTTAAGCTTAATTGATAGAGCTTATAAGACATCTGATGAAGTTGTGCTGTTGCCACATCTTAGTAACCACATATTGAGGCATACTTTTTCCACTAGGCTTAATGAAAACAATATAAATATTAAAGTTATGCAGTCTATTTTAGGTCATGCAGACATTTCTACGACAATGGATATATACGTAGATACAACAGAAGAGTTTAAAGCTGAGTCTATGAAGTCTTTTGAAGACTCAATGAAATTGCTTTTTTAAAATTACGACCTAATTACGACCAAGTTACGACAGATTTTAAGAAAATTATAACAATATAAAAAAGTTTATGTTGAATAAATTTTAAAGATGTTGTATAATATAGACGTTTAACAAACTTTAATAACTTTTAAATATTTTGAAAAAGATTTCCCTACAATGAAACCTATTGGCGCTGACCCGAATGCAGAAGCGGCACCAAAGGCAAGCGTTAAAGCAGATGAAAAGATTGACTTCTCAAAAGTTGAGATAGAGCCATTATTCAAAGACATGGTAGACTTTGAAACATTCTCAAAATCAGATTTTAGAGCAGTAAAGGTTAAAGATTGCGTGGCAGTACCTAAGTCAAAGAAATTACTTCAATTTACACTTGATGATGGTACAGGCGAGGACAGAACTATATTAAGCGGTATACATGCATACTACGAGCCAGAAGAGCTAATCGGCAAGACACTTATCGCTATAGTTAACCTTCCACCAAGAGCCATGATGGGCATAGACTCATGCGGCATGCTTTTATCAGCAGTACACGAAGAAGAAGGCGAAGAAAAGCTTCATTTATTAATGGTAGACAATCATATACCTGCAGGAGCAAAATTATATTAAAAGAATACGCTAATTATGAAACTGGGGTTTGTTATGAATCCCAGTTTAATTTTTATATTAAGCATGATACTACGTTATTAAACGTAGATTCTACTTTAGATCTATATAACACATCAGAAACAAGATCAAATCAAAAATATTTTGGTCTAAATTACCAAAAAACTGGGAAGGAACTTATGAGCCAAGATGAAATAACTGTAATGGATGGCGGTAAGTGTATATACCAGCTAAGAGGAGTAATACCTTTTCTATCTGATAAATTCGATATTACAAAGCATAAGAATTACAAGTTATTGGAAGATTATGATAAGAGAAATGTATTTGATGTAGAGAAATATTTACAAAAAAAGATGGAGTTAGGTTAAATGAAAAATAAAAACAGGAAAAATTTAATAATAGTGACTTTAATGATAGGGTTGATATTTATAACTTCTTGTTCT
>QWCB01004522.1_pt1 | contig 32571 bp, 27 predicted proteins | sample 1972511 | NCBI WGS metagenome assembly QWCB01 (sample SAMN09866719, study PRJNA288562) | Human gut metagenome isolate term5_stool, whole genome shotgun sequencing... | isolation source: gut | host: Homo sapiens | place: USA: California | reverse complement strand
TCGTTAATGCCCCTGTCTCTTCAGGAACCCAGAGACAATATACCTTGTCTACTCCGAGCGTATCTTTAACATTAATATCCGTGGCTACGGGAACGTAACAGTTTCCGCTTTTATCCTTAATGGTGAATAATTCTGTTTCAGCATATGCTGGGACAAAAGAAACCATTCCAAGGCACAACACGACAAGCAAGCAGCAAACCAATACGCGCTTTACTCTGTTCATATTTGTTCTCCAGTTCTGAGCAGGGTAAGGGCGGGGCGGAAAGCCCCGCCCTTACCACTCTATTCGCTCTCTACGTTTGGCCCGCTAATCAACCCCAAGGATGATGCGTGTAGTTGCAGCAGATGAACCAGCAGATGGTGTCACCTGCAGTCAGGGTATAGCTGGCGCCGCCTACAGCGGGAGTGCTCCACTTGGTATAGTCAGCCTTACCATCACTGGTCCAGGAGGGGCCGTCGGTATACATCCAGCCGGACATATTGCCGAAGGTGAACTCACCGACACCGTTCAGAGTCGCCATATAAGTGCAGCCTTCGGGGACCTCGGAAGTATAGCTGTACTTGACAGCAAACTTGTGCATGATATCCATCACGGTCTCGCCGGAATTGACAATGATCTCGCCATAAGCGCCACAAGTCTGATTGTCGGCAACACCAAAATACTCCTTGGCCTGGGAATACAGATTATTCACCGCAGTCGCTACATCGCCGGTATAGTGGGAATCAGCCATAGCCTCGGTAAAGTCGATACCATACTTCACTTTGAACGTACCAGGGTCGGTCACAAACACATAATACTTACGAGTTTCGCCATTTACCGTAACATTCATAAATGTGGACGGATCGCTGAGATTCAGAGTAAGGCTCCTTACTCTACCATTGCCGACTACACTGGTCGTACCCAGGCAACCGCCAGAAGCAGTCATACCTGTAGGAATAGTAAGATTTGCCGCAACGTTCTTACGGTCAGTGATTGTTGCAGTAGCCGTAGCATCTGCCTTGTAATTCACGAAGGTCCACTTGTTTTCCGTGTTTACCAGAGTGTTGCCCATGAAGGGGTTCTGCACGTTGGTTCCAGTGAACGTGGCATCCACAGTGCCAAACTTCAGTGCGGTAATGCGCAGGGGGTCGTTGGGGGCAATGGCAACAACACCATTGGGCAAGCCGGCAGCCAGCTTATAGGTCTTGCTGGTCGTGACGCCGCCCTCGGAGGTGCTGATGATCACGGTATAGACCTTGTTGAGCAGGTTCACATTCGTCGCCGTGCGGACATTGCCCGCACCCGTGAAGGCAAGGTCGCCGTTGATGGTGGCGCCGGCATTGCTCAGGTTGATCACCACGTCGGTGCTCTTCAGGCCATACTCGGAGCCGCCGGCCACCATGGCGCGGATATAGATCTGGTCGCCGGTATTGCTGTCCTTCTCATAATAGGCGGTGGTGCCGCCAATGGTGACGGAGGACACGGCGTCAATGGAATTGACGGTCGTGCGGGTTACTTTCCCGGTCGTGGTCGTCGTGGTGCCGTCGGCAAATGCCATGGTGCTGAGAGACAGCGCCATAACGAGAGCCAACAACAATGCGGTGATCTTCTTCGTCATTTTCATGTTCGTTCTCCTTCTGTTAATTTTTTGTTGATCTCTTCTGCGCAGGGAACGCCGTAATCCCATGCATCACCTCTTTTCTATCATGAGCCGTTACCGGCTCAGCCCTATTTCAAAGCCGTAGGAACGGCTGCTTGACCCATTCTCTATAATCAGATCCCGATGTTCCAGCGTCAGATCCAGCACCATGCGGCCGCCCAAATCTGCCTTCAGGCAGGGACTATCGCCTTTGACGGACGCGCCGTCCGCCAGCGTAATGTTGGCTGTGCAGTTCTGGAAATCCGTTTCTATCGGCAGTGTGATACAGATGACGTATTCCGCGTCCTTGCCGCTGCCGCGCTGTTCCACCGTGCCGATGCTGTCGCCGATGATGAACTCCCGGATAGCCAGCGGGTCACTGTTCTGGCCACAGCCGCCCAGCAGCAGACTTACGCTCAGCGCGGCGATCAGCAAGTATACTGTACGCTTCATCCCATCGCCTCCTTGAGCCGCAGGCAGTAGGTGCGGGTATAGCCCTCGTTCTGCACGGTGATGCACGGTTCAAGAACCGTTAGATCAACGATTAGAGAAGTGCCGTCAGCGGATACGATGCACGGCTCAGTCTCGTCCAGCGTCGCGCCCTCGGATAGCCGGAGCGTCAGCGGGACGGCGGTCATGTCCATGCCCTCCGTGGGAGGGATGAACACAACACAGCTCAGCCCCGTTTCCTGCCCGCCCCAGTTCTTGGTGACGGACACGGTGCAGTCCGCCTCGCCGCACTTGGCGGAAAGGATGTCCCACTTGCTGCGCTCCTGCGGCTGCTGGGGTGCTTTCCCGCAGCCCGCCGCCAGCGTCAGCAGCAGGCATGCCAGCAATAGAAATACAGTTTTTCTTTTCCTCATGGCACTCAGCTCCAATCCCGCTTGGTGTGGCTGGTCTGGTGATCCGCCACATCCGAGTTGTTGCCCAGCTCGTCCCAAAGCTGCTGGGAAACGCTGCGCTCGAAGGTCACGGTGACGGTATAGCGGCTGGTTTCCTCGCCCAGCGTCACGGTGTAGACCACCGGAGCGGTAAGGTTCACCACCTCGCCGGACACGGGGCTGACCACCGCGCCCGCCGTCACGGTAACGGAGGGGGCTACCGCCGTCACGTTCGTACCGGCAGGCAGCGTTACGGTGATAGTACCTACGCTCTGGTTGATGACGCCGTCCACGCCCAGCACGGAAAAGGCCGTGATCTTCGCGCCGGTGGCCGGCGTTACAGGATCGCTGCCGCCTCCACCGCCGCTGCCGGAGATCAGCTTACCCGCCTTATTCAGCACGGAGACGGTGTAGGTGCGGGACAGCACCTTTTCATTACCCGCCACGATATACTGCACCGTGCGGGAGAAGTCCTGCGCCAGACCGGGGGCAGGAGAGCAGACCAGCGTCTCCGGTCCAAGCGTCACATCCGGTGCGAAGGAGGTGCTTGACAGATTGCTGTCATCCACACCGGACACGGTAATTGTGTTGGCCTTGTCGTCGATAACACCTTCATAGACCGTGCCGCCGATGGTAAGGCTGAAGGCGGAGATAGACGCCTGCGTCCGTGCCGTGGCCTTGATGCGGTACGTCCGGGTATTCGTCCCGTCGCCGGAAGTGATGGTGAAGGTCGTCCAGTCCGACAGGTTCATGCCCTTCTTCCCGTCCAGTGCCGGCGAGGCAGTGGCTCCATAGGAGAGGCGGGCGTAGATCATCAGATTTGAGGTGTCCTTTCCTGCGTCAAGCAGCAGCTCAATATCCGTGCTGTCCGTGCCAGCGGTGATATTCTTGCCCAGAATGTCCAGATCCCGCAGGATATTGGCGTCCTTCAGCATAATGGTATCGGTGTAGATCTCCGCGCCGGAGGGCTTTTCTTCATCCGAGAGCTTGACTACCACATAGTAGGTCTTGGTGGTCTTGCCGTCCTCCGCCTGCACGGTGAAGGCGGTCTTGGTATCCTTCACAAAGGTGATGCCGCCGGTAAGATCCGGTGCAAGGATCGTGGCATAGTCAGACAGCTGAAGCTGCGGGTGCATGTCGTTCAGCGGCGTACCGGCAGGCAGGGTCACGGTGATGATGTTGTCTCTGCCCTCCGTGGTAAACACGCCCTGCTTGCCCTCCAGTGTAAAGGAGGTAATGTCCGCCTCGGTGGACAGCTTACGGGAGAAATCGAAGCGATGATAATACAGGGAATAGGGATGCCCCGCGCCGCCGCCCTTCAGGAAGCCCAGATACCACTGTGTGGCATAGCAGCCCTGATAGGTGGCCATGGCATTCTTGGGTGTCGTGTTGCTGTGGGCAAAATAGCCCTCGTCAAAGTCGGCGTAGTTGAGGAACGAGGTCAGCACGCTGTCCTTTCCGTTATTGAGACGCACATCCGTGTGGACGTCAACACCCATAGCGGAAAGAGCGCAGATGATCTGGGACGCGCCCTCAGAGGTATACACGCCGCCCCACTGTACGCCGAAGGGATTGTCAAAGGGGTCGGTGCCGAAGCTGTCCATGACGATGCCAAAGCCCTCCCACAGCTTAGCCGTGACCCGCTCTCCGTAGACCGGATCATCCTGATAGGGCGCGATGGACTGCATCAGCATGGTCACCATGTCCAGGCCAAAGCCGTCCGACAGGTACTTATGGGTCAAAATTGTCTCCAGCAGCTTGTCCCGCGTCCACAGGGCATTTTCAGGAATGGTGTAGTTGCCCATATCCAGGGCAATCAGTGCGAAGATGGGGCCGTTGATAGTCCAACCGCCGCTGTAGTTATAGAGGATGGAAACAAAGTCGTCCACCTCGTTGCCCTTGGCGTCAATAAAGGGTTCACCGTTGTTGTACTTGGACAGCTTGGTACAGTCGATGCCGCGGGCCGTCAGGGTCATAATCTTGCGGTCAATGTTGGTCATGGCCACATTGGTGGTGGTGTCCAGCCGCTTGATGCACTCCGCGATGGAGAACCCGTCGTCAAGATTACCCAGCTTCTTCTGGGAGAAGCCCAGGTTCATCCATTCCCAGTCCTCCCACGCGCCTGCCGTTGTCCGGCTGTACCGCGTGGTGATCTTCTGCACCAGCGACTCCATATCGGCCTTGTAGGGGTTCTCCACCTGCTCCTGGGAAACTGTTACAGTGACGGTATAGGTATTGGTGGAGCCGTTCTGCGCCGTGACCTTATAGATTACCGGCTTGCTGAAATCCTGCGTCTCGCCGGAGGCCGGTGTGACCGTGGCGAAATCTGATACGCGGATGGTCGGCGCAAAGGTGGTGCCTGTCCCGGCGGGCAGCGCCAGTGAGATCGTACCATTCACCTGATCGATCACGCCTGCCGCCGCGCCATAGGTGAAGGACAGTATCTGTCTGCCTCTTGCCACCGCCGTGCGGGTGATGGTCACCGTATAGGTACGCACCTTGCCGTTTTCGGCGGTAACGGTGTAGGTGTTTTTGCCCTCCTGCAACGCGGCAGGTGCGGTAAGCGACGCGAACTCGGACCTGGCGATCTCCGGCTCCACGGCAGCCAGGTCCATGGCGTAAGGGATGGTAATGGCGATATTGTCGCCATCGATCACGCCCTCCGCGTCGCCCAGCTTATAGGCGGTGATGTAATTCTCTGAGGACTTTCTGGCGGTGATGGTCACCTTGTATTCTGTCCGCAGGTCAAAATTGCTGTTGGTCACCGTCAGCGTCAGGGGCGTCGTCTCGGAATTGGTGAAATCAAAGGAGCCGCTGTCCATACTGGTCGCCGTGCCTGTATGCGTGATAACCGGCGTGATAGCGCTCAGGTCGGTGCCCTCCGGCAGGTTCAGGAAGATCGTCTTAGTGGCTTCGTCGATTTTGGCGTACCGGGTCTTGCCATCCTTGGCGGTAACGGCGAAGGAGGTGACCAGATTGTCCGGCGTACCCGTTTCGATGAGGATGCTCCATGTGGCGCCCAAAGCGCTGTACCTGGTGCCATAGGCCGGATCATAGGGCGTTACCTGATAGGCCAGCGTTCCCTGCGTCACAGAGCCTGCCACCGAATTGGCGATCAGTCCGGTTCCTACCTCGACATCCACTGTTAATTTGGAACGGTCTATATTCTCCGGCAGCTTTACCGTCACCGTGCGGGCTGCGGCATCGATGCTGCCCACAGAGCCGCCGATGGTCACCCGGTCAATGACCGGCTCCTTGATGCGATTCTGTTCAACGTAGGAAAGATATTCAGGAACGATCTTCTTATAGATGATCCGCAGAGCAGCGGGGCTGACCTGACTATAGCCTTTTTTAGCAATATACTTTTGCAGATATTCCCGCATGAACTGAACGGCCTCCTCGCCGCCCGCACGCCACTTTGCTTCATAGGAGTCAAAGAGACGGTTGCCTCCCATGCCGACAGTATCGTCGTCATAAAAGGCGGTATCCATGCCTAGCCAGTATCCCAGTGTGCCGAGCATATCCGCATTGGCCGGATGATACGCGCCGATATTGGTCTTTGCCGCATTGATCTTATCTATTACAAGATAGAGCTGATGATAGGTATCCGCGAACAGCTCCGCCATACCCAGCAGTTCCTGGGTATTCGCTTCTGTCCACGTTTCCTTACTGGTAGCCTCCGCTGCAAAGGTATAGACTGGGAATGTCCGTCCATCTGCTGCAGTAAGGTTATAGCGAATCGGCCTTGAAAAATCATAAGAATTGTTAAGTACTATATCAGCTTTATTATCCTTTGAACTTTTCAGGTCACCAAAGTCGATGGTAGTTGGTGTCATCATATACGCACTTGCGTCAGCACCTTTTGGCACACTATAGACATTGATGAACCCACCAAAATCGCTATTTTTAGGGGCAATTACTGCATTGCCATTATAGAAGGTACCGCTATTCTGCAAATACCTGTCACCGCTGGCCGTACCGGTGGCCGGCCAAGTACCAACTGCTGCGAAAGCCTGCGCCGTCAGAGAAAGGGTCATTACCAGTGCCAGCAGCAGCGTCAGCACACGGCGCAGCGAGCCTCTTACGTTTTGTGTTGTCTTTTTCATATCGTTACCTCACTCAGAGCGGATAGCCTCGTTGGGGCTGATGAGCGTCGCTTTGCGGGCGGGCATCCACGCGGCGGCAATGGCTACCGCGCCTGCGAACACCACGCCGCAGACCGCCAGCCACCAGGGCAGCACGCACCGCAGCTCACGGGACGCGAAGATCACCGGTATGAGCCACTTGGCGATAAAGCTCAGCACCAAGCCTGCCGCGCCGCCTATCACGCCTACGATCAGTGCCTCCGAGAGAAACATCTTGAAGATGTCGCTGCGAACGGTGCCCAGCACCTTCAGCACGCCGATCTCCCGCGTCCGTTCCGTGATGGACATCATCATGGTGTTTGCCACGCAGATGGCGGAGATCAGGACAGCGATACCGCCCAGCGCGCCCAACATCCCCTGGATCTGCCGGGACTGTGTCCGTACCGTCTCCAGCATATCGTTGAGCGAATAGGTGTTCAGCCCCGTGTCCCGGATCAGCTTGACAATACGCTGCACGTCGTTGACGTTCTTGACCATGACCCAAACCAAGTCGTAGGTAGGACCGTTGGCCTTCTCCTCCGCTGTTTTAGTCTGGGTAGTCGCACCCATGTAATTGGCGTTGGCCTGCGTCATCTCCTGCAAGCGGTCGAAGGACATGAACGCGGCGGTGGCGAAGTTGTTGTTCAGGGTGGAGCAGATGCCTGTCACCCGCAGGGTATAGAGGTTACTGGAGGGCAGTGCCCGTCCGTCGGTGTCGGCCTTCGGCTCGCCGGTCAGGCTGGAGGAATCGAAGGTCATGCGGACAGGCACCTCCAGTAGGTCGATCAGGGCGTTGCCGTTCTCGTCCACCGCCAGTTCCCAGTCCTTGGCCTTGTTGGCAAGACCAGCCGCCACGTCGTCGGTGAACAGCACCTCCGGATGCAGGCGCGTACCGTCCTCGGCCATAACGCCCCGCTCCGGCGTCAGCATGAAACGCTCCGCCGTGGTCATGTCAATGCCGTAGACGCGCACCATGTTGACATAGTTGCCGGATACGATGTAGGCGGACTGCTGATAGACCGGCGTTACCGCCTCCACACCGTCGATGCCCCGGAACGCCTCCAGTGCCTTGTCGTTCAGCAGTGCCTTGCGCCCGTAATCGCCGGTGGCAGGCGTCACATCGATCTTTGTCAGGCTGCCCAGTGCCTCGATGCTCTCGCGGTACGCCTGCTCATAGCCCAGACCTACGGAGATCAGCACCACGATACACATGACGCCCACCGCCATGGATAGGGCTGTCAGCGCCGTGCGGGTCTTTCGCCGGAACAGGTTGGTGCAGCCGTAGCGAAACAGGTCTTTTGGCTTCATACATTCCCGTCCTTATTGCTTCCGTCGTGGGTCAGCGGCTTCTCCCCGATGTCCGGTGCGCCGCCGTCTGCGTCAAAGTCGTCGTCAAAATCGTCCAAGGCAGCGGTGTTTTCGGCACCGGGCCCGATCTCGCCGCGCTTATAGCGGATGATGACATAGACCACAATGCCGATCAGGATGAGCGCAAGGATCGCTATCAGCAGCCACAGCCACCAGCGGCTGCCTGTGCCGTCTTTATTTGCGTTGACGCTGTTGGCATCTGTATCCGCAGAGCTTTCCGCCACGCTCAGGGGCACGGAGATGTCCTGAGAATACGTCTCGCCGTTGGCGTCCTCATACTGGAGGATCATCTTGCCCACAAACGCGCCGATCTTGGAGAAGCCTACCGTTACATCGGCGCTGGTGGAGCCGCCTGCCAGCAGGTCGCCCACATAACAGGGGGTGGAGGCGGTCATGCCGTCCGTGGCCAGCACCCGGATATTCATAGCCTTGGCGCGGCCCATGTTGGTCAGCGGCACGGAGATGGTAGCTTCCTTATCCTTGCTGAGTGTGCCGTACACCTCCGGCGTACCGGCCAGAACATCCATCTTCTGGCTGACCGGCAGCATGATGTTCTGCGCCGCCTTACCGGCCACCGCCTCGGTGGTCTCATAGGTCAGATTGATGCCCAGCATGGCGGGGCCAACCTCCGCGTCCTGCTTGGCCATGATCTTGTATTTCAGGATCGTCGTACCGCCCGGCTTGATGGAATCGGCATAGGCGGTATCCGTGCCGCCTACGCACAGCGTCAGACCGGGGGAATTGGTGAATACCAGGCTGGAGATGATCTTCTTGGCCGTGTCATACTTGGAATTATTGATCAGGGTCAGGCGCAGCTCCGTCTCCTCGCCTGCCATCAGGCCGGATACCTCGGTATCGTCCACATACAGCTTATAGCTCTGCACCATCACCGACATGGCGGAGGCGTCATAGCCGTCGATCACAGTAAACTGCGTGGAGAAGGAGCCCTCCGCCGGGGCACTGTTCTCGAAATAATTTGCCTTGAATTTAATGGACTTGTTGCCGGAGGTGGCAAAGGGCGACACCGTGAAGGTGTAGTCCAGATACTTCACCTCGCCGCTTGGCCAGTAGTCAAAATACTTGCCCAAATTGGTGGAATCGATCACGAAGGGGAACTCGTCCAGCGCGGCAGAGACCACGGGATAGACCGTCACGCTGGTCAGGGTGCCGCCCACATTGATCACGGGGATCCGCATGGAGATAGTCTGATTGGGTGTGCCGGTAGGCACGGTATAGGAGCCGCCCGCGTTGGTACCCGCCACCTGAAGGCTGCCGAAGGCGGTGGTAACGCCGGACATATTGCCGTTGTCGGTAACGGTCACATAGGCACTGACCTTGAAGGTCACGTCCTCGGTGATAGTGGTGCCGTTCACGGCATCCTCCCGCCACACGGTGGCGTTGATCTTAAAGGGCACGGCATAGCGTCCCTTGCTGGCGAACTCGCTGATCTTGAACTCGAACCACGCCTCCGCCGTGCACCTGACCGGGAACGCCTTGGGGGGACTGTGCGCCGGTATCCATCAGGATCAGGGCGTTGGCGTCGCTGGGTATGACCTTGATATCCGTGTTGGGCTTCTCGTCCTCTACCGGAATACCGCCGCTCTCGTCGTCCAGCGCGGTCACGCCGCTGTCATCGCCGTTGGTGTAAGCGTCTGCGCCTTCTGTTGCCATTGCGACGGTGGGAAGCATGGATACCGTCATCCATACGCAGATCAACAGGGCAATCACCCGTTTTGCTGTTTCTTTTTTCACTGTCTGGTCTCCTCTCCGATGTGCTGATTCTCTGTCTCTATCTTTCCGTCGCTGAAATGGACGGTACGATCCGTATAACGCTCCATCTGCGGGTCATGGGAGCTGAGGATAAAGGTGGTATTCCGTTCCCGGAATATCTCACACAAAAGCTCCATGACCTCCTGGCCGGTCCGGGTGTCCAGGTTGCCGGTTGGCTCGTCCGCCAGCACGATGGACGGCTCAGTGATGATGGCGCGGGCGATGCTGACGCGCTGCTGCTGACCGCCTGACAGCTCCGCAGGCCGGTGATCTACATGCCCGCGTAGTCCCACGCGGCTCAGGGCCTGCCACGCCAGCCAGTTCCGTTCATCCTCCGGTACGCCCCGGATGGCCAGCGGCAGCGCCACATTCTCCAGCGCCGTGTATTGGGGTAGGTTGTTGTAGCTTTGGAACACAAAGCCAATATAGCGGCGGCGGAACCTTGTCCGCTGCTCCTCGTCCATAGCCTCCAAATGATGCTTGCCTCGGACAATGATCTCCCCCTCCGTGGGCGGCTCAAGACCTGCCAGCATATTCAGCATGGTGGACTTACCGGAGCCGCTGCGGCCTGCGACACAGACAAATTCGCCTTGCAGCACGGACATGTCCACGCCATCCAGCGCACGGACCGTGTTGCCGCCAACGGTGTAGTGCTTCTTCAGCCCCACCGTCCTGATGATCGTTTTTCGTTCACTCATAGTTCTCTCTCGCTATCTCAAATGTGGAGGGCGGCAGCACATAGTTCCGCTCCTCCGCCGTCAGGCCGAATTTGATCTTGATGCGCTCCAGCTTCCGTACCCATGGGTCGCCCAGCGCCCACAGCACCAGAAACGTACACAGCCCGTGGCAGAAGTCGAAGAAAAAGCTGGATAGATAGGCCGCGCCTACCGTCTGCCAGGTGATGGGGCTGACGTAGCCGATGATGAAATACAGGTTCATGATCCAGCCGTACAGAAAGCCGGACAGGAAACCATAAAGGCACAGCCGCAGGGGCGCATGGTCGGTGAGCTGCCGCACAAAATGCAGCAAATCGCCCCGGTTCGTATTCGCCGGACACAGCCTGTCCCACAGCTTCGCCGTGAAGTGAGGGCGGTTCTTTTCCGCAAACACACCTGCATTTTGCAGGATACCCGCCAGAAAGCCCACCAGCCCCCATGTGAACATCTGCCATGGCGTCCACGGCCCTTGTCCGAAAATGAAGTTGCTGACAAAGGCGGTCAGCGCGCCGGTAAGAAAGCCCGCCTCCGGCCCGAAGGCCACCGCCGTGATGATAATGATGGCGGAGCAGGGCTTGAAGTTGGGCAGCGGGATGATCTCAAACACCGTGCGGCCTACCACGGCAATGGCCGCCATCACCGCGATAGGCACCAGCTCACGGGCCTGGGGCTTCTTCTTATCGAATACCAGTATGAAGGGGATGGCGGACGCCAGCAGGAACAGCAGGCCCAGCAGAATATCCGAGTTCAATATGATGTAGTCCCAGAAAGTGCGGGAACCCACCGGATTGACCGCGGGGCGGTGGCTGTGGTAATAGCCGAAGGCCACCATCAGGGCGGGCAGCACCAGAAGGATCACCCACGCGGCGGCTCTGGTTCTTTTGCTGACAAAGAGCTTCGACACGACGCGATCACCTCCTCACAGGTAATGTCCATGGGGAAGTGCTCCGCCGCGATACGGTTGGCGTCGGTGGTATAGAACCGGTTTCCGGCAAAGAAGTCGTGGGGCTCGCCCTCGGAGAGCAGCAGCCCGTCAAACATCAAGGCGCAGCCTGTGGCGTACCGGGCGGCGAATTCCACATCGTGGGTCACCACCAGAATAGACGCGCCCTCCCGGCACAGTGCCAGCAGCAGCTGCGCCAGCTCCGCCTTGGCATAGGCGTCCAGCCCCTTGGTGGGCTCGTCCAGCAGCAGCACCGTGGCCTCCCGCAGCAGCAGCTTGCCTACGGCAAGACGCTGGATCTCGCCGCCGGACAGGTCGTAGGGATGCCGCGCCAGCAGTGGCGTCAGCTCCAGCTTTTCCGCCATCTGCACGGCCTTGGCTTTGTCCTGTTCGGCACTGTCCAGCAGCTCCTTCTCCACCGTATCGGCCACAAACAGCGACCGGGCGTTCTGGGGTAGCATACACAGCCGCTGACCTTTCGCCAGCTTTACCTTGCCCCGATAGGGCTTTCGGAAGCCGGCCAGTGCCTGCATCAGCGTGGTCTTGCCCGCGCCGTTGCCGCCCAGCAGGCACAGCAGCTCCCCCTGATGAAGCGTTACATCTGTGCCCCGCAGGATGTCCTTGCCCTTTTCGGTATAGCGGAACCAAAGCTCCTTACCCTCTAAAACGGCAGGGCGCTTCGTCTCTTTCTCGACCTTTGCGGTTTCAGGTACGGAAGTCTCTTCCGTGATGGGCAGCAGCCGCTCCAAGCGGCGGCGGCCATCCCGCACCGTCAGGGGCAGATCCTCCGTTTGCTCCAATTCGCTGAAGATACGGACGGCGGCGGGAAGTCCGAAATAGATGCGGCTCTTTTCCGCGCTGCCGGATAGCTGCCGCGCGATCTCAGCCGGCGCGCCGTCTGACAGGATACGGCCCCGATCCATAGTCACCACACGGTCGGCGGCGGGGAATACCTCGTCCAGCCGATGCTCCGTCAAAAGGATGGCTACGCCCAGCTCGCGGTTGATCCGCTGGACGGTGGCAAGCAGATTGCGAGCCGCCAGCGGATCCAGCATGGAGGTGGGCTCGTCCAGTATCAGCAGCCTCGGCCCCATGGCCAGTGCCGAGGCCAGATTCATCAGCTGCTTCTGCCCGCCGGACAGCTCCGTGGTCTTGGCACGGAACCACGGCTCCATGCCGAAGAAGGCAGCCATCTCTGCCACGCGGCGGCGGATCACCGGTACGCTCAGTGCCATATTCTCAAGACCGAAGGCCAGCTCATGCCATACGAAATCGGTGACGATCTGATTATCCGGGTTCTGCTGCACGAAGCCGATCTCCGCTGCGGCGGTCAGCTCCGGCAGCCGGGAAAGGGGCACGTCCTTATAAAAGGTCTCGCCGGCCCTTGCCCCCACAGGCAGCAGGCCGGGCTTGGCGTGGCGCAGCAGCGTGGTCTTCCCGCAGCCGGAGGGGCCGCACAGCACCACATACTCGCCCTTATGTATCTCCAACGAGACGTCGTCCAGTGCCCGCGTGTCAGCCAGCGGGTAGGAGAAGCTCAGGTGTTCAAACCGTAAGAGCGCCATCTGATGGCCTCCTTTGTTTCAAGAATACCGGGCAGGAACATCAGCACGGCGTAAAAGACAAACATGGTATAGCTGGAGCTGCCCAGCAGCACCGGCGTCATGGCGGGATAGAACTCCATATACCCGTGACCGAAGGCGCGGGCGGTGATGCAGACCCCTGCCACCGCCAGAATAAGACCCAGCGTCCGGGCGTCCCGGCCATCGAAACGGAACAGGTGGAAGGTGGTGCGCCGCTTGGCGCCATAGCCCCGGGCTTTCATGCTGTCCGCCGTTTCCACCGCCGCCTCCATGCTCATGGTCAGCAGCACCGACAGGTTCCGCAGGGCACTGCCCAGCCTTTGCAGCAGCCGCGTACCTTCCTCCTGCAACATGGCCTGCGATTGCCGGATCTCGCGGCGATTCTGCTGAAGCTGTGGGATGAACCGCAGCGTCATGGTGATCAGCAGCGACGTACCGGGAAAGGGCTTGCCGAACAGGTACAGGAACTTATCCGAGGTCATGACCTCCTGATAGCAGGTGAACCACATAATGACCGCGCACAGGGAGCAGCCGGACACCAGACCGTAGCACACGGCTTCCAGCGTGTACCACAGGTGATTGATGGTAAAAAGCATGGTCACGCCCCGATGGTTGAACAGGGGGTTGGCAAGGGCAATCAGCAGAAACATAGGCCCCACAAACCGCATGGTGTGGCCGTAGGCCCTCCAGCCTCGCAGCCGGATGGAAAACCAGCTGGCGCCGAGAAAGGACAGCACTACCGTGACCGGGTGCATACAGGCCAGTGTCAGGCCCAGCACCAGCACGAAGTACGCCATGCTGACCGCCGGGTGCAGATTCCCGAAGAAACGCATCCGGGTATCAGTCATGGTTATCCTTCCATTCCTTGCCGTAGCCGTAGGGATCTCCGTTTTCCAGATCGCAGCCAAGGTCGCAGGTGTAGTTCCACTCAATGACCTCGCCGGCCTTGACGAAGTACACGCCGCAGCCGTAGTTGGGATACCAGTCGTTGACGCAGTACATCCAGCCGCTCCAGCGGCCGCCGTCGAACTCATAGAGGTTATTGATGCCATCCACATAGCAGCCGCTGGACGTGCCGCCGCGATAGGACATGTGAATCTTATACTTATCGCAGACGTAGGACAGGACGTCAAAGACCGTGTCACCCTCCTCGATCTCCACCGTGGTCACCGGCAGGATCACGCCGGAGGCAGGGACGATGCCCGCCCACTTGCTCTCCAGATGCATACCATTATTCACCGCCGTATCGCAGCGAATGGTAATGGTGACGGTGTTTTTCTTGCTTTCGGGCTTCTGCTCGGGGGTAGGCGTAGGGGTGTTGCTGTCCTCGCCCTTCTGGTCGTCCTTTTTGTTGTCGTCTTTTTTGCCGCCGGAGTTGGACGGCTTGTTGGCGGTATCCTCCTCCGGGGTGGTAGAAGGCGTCTGGTCTGTCTTATTGCCCTTGTTGCCCTGCGGCGCATCTCCGGAGCCCTGGGCATAGAAATCCGCCACGCTGTTTTCCTCTTCGGGTTGGTCGGTATCCTCTCCCACATAGTCCAGATCCAATTCGCCGCTATTGCCGGCAGTGCCGGTCTGGGCGCAGGCGCACAGGCTCAACAGCATCATAATTGCCAGCAGAAACGCGATAATATATCTAAGATTTTTCTTCATTTCTATACTCCTTCAGCCCGTGTCAGGGCTGTTGATTTTGAGGATGCGGGAGGGGCCGGCAAACCCCTCCCGCTATGGAAAAGACAACGGCATTTGCCGTCTCGACTTGCCTTTTGCGGATTTGAGGATGGGGGACGGGGCGGCTTAAACCCCGTCCCCCTATGGAAAGCTGACAGTCTCCGTTCAGACTGTCTCGGCTTGACTGGGGTTAATTGCTGCGGATATTGTATCAAGTGCGGCTTCAGCGGAGGTCTCTGCCAAGGTGAGAGCCTTTGCTTCAGCCTCCGCCTTCTTCTTCGCCGCCCATTCTGCCTTAGCGGCCCGCTCCGCACGCTTTTTGGCGGCTTGTTCCCGTTTTCGCTGCTCGGATTGCTCCATCTTGCGCTGCCGCTTCTGCCTTCGCTCCTCACGGAACAACGGTTCTTGCTTTACCTTTTCCGCCTTATAGCGAGCGGTGTCGCGCAGCTTGCGCATGGAACGAGGCTGCGGCAGCTTTGCCGCCGCCATCGCGGCCGCCCAGCTGCCAAAACGCTGCTCAATAAATGTACCGCCATCCACTTCGCTGGGGGATGGGCTGTGACCCAGCGAGATGGCACACCGGCTCAGATACCGCGCCAGCTGCGGCAGCGGCGTATCTGCGTTTCGCTCGGCAAATGCTTCGTCACGCGCTTCCAGTGCTGCTACAGCCCTTTTGACTATTTGGTTTTGTGCCCACGCCTGAAAATCAATGGGACGTCCGCCGCGTTGAGACATAGTAACACTCCTCCTTATTACGAAAAAATGCCGGACAAACCCCTTCTCAGGGGATGACCAGCGACATTTTGGCAAGAAAAAACGCTGACAAAATCCGTCAGCGCACGCTCCTGCCCTCGTCACAGCGAGAGAGCGCCACTGTGTACCAAAGATCCTTGACCGTGCAATTCTCCTGCCCTCGCGCCACAAGGCTTTCGCCTTTCGTACATGATCTACCTTCTCAGAAGCTTCCTCCCAATGGCGGTATTACCCAACAGCTTTCGCCGCTTCGACCATTTCCTTGCGCTCACAGTGCCGTCCGCAGAGGGTTTCTAACCCAAATTCCTTTTAGGCTGCTGCCTGATCTTTTGCATATAAAAAGATCTTTACGACCAACACAGCCACACGGTGTCACCGGATCATATTTACTTGTCTGATGCAAATGAATGATGCTGCTGCGGTTTGTGCATACTGCAAAGTGTCAGCACACGCTCTGGGTATTTCGTAAATCATATACAATTTACGACAGAAAAGTTACCGCAATTCCATCTTTTACTATACATTGACTTACCAAAAAAGTCAACAAAAAATGCAGGAAAATTGTGAAATAGCAAGAACTATCTGAATTGCGATTCAAATTGCTTTATATTGTTTCCATCATCTGGAAGTTCAAAAGAAAGGATACCACGGCATCTTGTTTATTGCCGTCACAAACACCGTCAGAAAGAAGGGAAGATTACTATGTCACGTCGCGGAGAGAACATTTACAAGCGGAAGGATGGTCGGTGGGAGGGCCGCTATATTCGCGGCCGGACACCTGCCGGCAAGGCAGAGTATGGCTATGTATATGCCAAAAGTTATGCAGCCTGTCGTGAGAAGCGACGGAAGATGGAAGGAGTCATACCACAGAAGCCGACCCTGACAGGTGAAATGTCTGTGGCCCAGGCAGTTGCGTTCTTTTTGTCAGATCGCCGTGGTGAGCTAAAGGCTTCAACGGTCGGGCGCTACGAGTATGTGATCAGCCATTATATTGTCCCAGATCTGGGAACGGTCATGCTTCATGAGTTGACGGCGGAAAAGCTTTCTGCCTATTTTAAGAGATTGCAGAACCGAGGTCTATCAAACAAAACCGCGAGGGATATTGGTGTGCTGCTAAAGACAATTTTCAAAGTGGTGAAAAAGAAATGTCATTGTGATTGCCCCGGCCGGGATGTGGAGCTGCCCGCATATCGCGGCAAAAAGATTGAAGTATTTTCCGATCACGAGATAGCCCTGCTGGCGCAGAAGATCCTGGAGGCCCCGGACATCACAGGGCTGTGTATCCTTCTGGTGCTGAACACGGGGCTGCGACTTGGTGAGATCTGCGCTCTGCGCAAAAGCGACATTGACTACCGCTCCGGCTTTCTGCGAATTGAGCGCTCGGCTGCCCGTGTACGCGATGCTTCCGGGACACATCTGGTGGTGCAATCCCCGAAAAGCGGCAGTTCTGTGCGTCTTGTAGCCATTCCCAATGATATGCTGGAATTGCTGAAAGCGACCACCCAGAGCATTCAGAGAGACAATTATCTGCTGACCAACACGGACACGCCGATGGAACCGCGCACACTGCAATACCGATACCGGAAGCTGCTGGAACGCTGCGGTATCCGCTATCGGAATTTTCACGCCCTCCGACATACCTACGCGACAAGGTGCATGGAGAATGGTGTGGACATCAAGAGCCTCAGTGAGCTTTTGGGCCACGCTGATGTTCGGACGACATTGCAGACGTATATTCATTCTTCTCTGGCCCATAAAAGGCAGGCTGTTCAGAGCATATGTTTCTTACCCATGGAAGGGGCGGGCAGCGTTTTAATTCCGTCAAAAATTCCGTCAGAGATCTCAGCAATTACCGTGCCGCCAAGCAAAACAGGGACTTGTTTCGTAAATTGTATATGATTTACGAAAAACGAACTTTTCCTCATGCAGCCGTAGGCATCTGTGCCTACGGCTTTTTTGTTTTGCAGGCAAGGCGCGATCCGGCTTGCTGCATCGTGAACAGGGGCTAATCATCTTGTTATCAAGACCGTCTGGGATAGAACCGCTCGCCGACCCACTTCGCGGTCAGTTCTTTCGGATGCAAGACCAGCGTGGGCGTATGGTTCTCCGCAGCAAAAGCAAAGGCTCTGTTTTCCCCACTGTCCGTTGCTGACATATCCGCATCATGGACATATAGTACCACATCGGCAAGGCCGATGATCTTCCTATAGGCTTGCAGCTGTGCATCCGGCGTACCCACGGGACACACAACAGAAATATGGGTGCATTTTTCCAACATAGTAAAATAGCGTTCCCGCAGATACGGCGCCCACTTTGTGGCTTGTTCCTCATGTGGTATGTAGCAGAAAAGCATCAGGTCTTGGTCGGTGGTTTCCCGCAGACCATTGACGATCTCGGCTGCGTACAGACCTACGCCGCAGTCGCAGGCGGTCAGAAACTGAGTCACACCGCGCTGGCGCAGCGCCATGATCTGCTGCGCCAATTCCGTCTTCATTTTAGAACAAAACTTATCTTCTTCATCAAAACCCCACGGGAACCGCATGGGGTTCTGTCCTATGACCGCACAGCGGATTGGCTTGTTCATATCCCCACCTACCCTTACAGGATATAGTGTCAGCTTGAAAAAAGTGGTTTTTGGACCTTAAATTTCGCAAGAACTATGTCTGATTATACAAATGTACTTTTAGGATATTATAACATTGCCAAATTGCACATACAATACAAATCGTAAGAAAAGATTAGGAGATTTGGTTGTATGGTAAACTACGAGTTCATAGGCGCGCGGATCAGAGAGGCCCGTCTTCGGAAAAAGCTTTCACAGGAACAGCTTGCCGCAATGGTCGATGTGGGAACTTCGCATATCAGCCATATTGAAACCGGCGCGACGATCCCAAGCACAAAGCTGCTCGTGCAGCTGATGAATATTCTGGACTGTGATCCCAACGAGGTACTGTGTATGGAGACCCGCAGCACACGTCCGATCCTGAACAGTTGGCTCTCTGAGCTGGTCGCAGACTGCAACGAGGATGAAATCAAGATCATCACAGACACGGTTATGGCGCTGAAAACCAGTCTGCGCCGCAATCGAAATGAAGACAAATAATGTTCAAAGCCTCGCTCTTACGTAGAGCGGGGCTTTGTTTACTATATAGGAGACTGTAAAAAAACAAGCGTCGTATTCTGCCGATAGGAGGGAGGAACATACAGGCATTCGGAAGGGATTTAAAGCATATGCACAGCGGCGAATAAGCTATGAGCACGATACCAACGAAAAACGTCGTGCGGTGCAGAGGTCCGCCCATAATGGCCGTTCCCCCAACGAAACCATTATGATAAAGGAGGCCTGCTGCCATGCGGGATAGTCAGTACAAGTCGTGCGCGGTACAGAACCAGTTTACAGCCTATCTGATTGCCGCGATTCGCAATTACAAAAGAACGTATTTAAGGAGAATTTCCACAGCTCTTCGGACAGAACTGCCCATGGAGGGACACAGCGAGGTGATGGAATTATGTGAGGAAACGGACTTCTTCTGTGGGCTGCCGCTGATGCAGCGATTGGAGAATGAGCGTCTGTTCGCTGCTATGCAAGGGTTAAGCGAGCGAGAGCGTTACATATTTCTGTCTAAAGTCCTTGGAGAGATGAGTCTTTCGGAGATTGCGCTGTCGCTCGGTATCACCTATGGAGCTGCGGCCATGTCCTATCATCGCACGGTCTCGCGCCTGAGAAACGCTGTGGGAGGTGGTAAAGGTGAATGATTTCATGGAGCTGTTCATGAGTGCGAAGAACGGGGATTCGTCTGCAATGGAGGAACTTCTGCATATGTACTACCCGCTCTTATACAAGGAATCCGTGGTCAACGGGATCTTTGATGAGGATCTGCTTCAGGAACTGTGCCTGCTGTTCTTGAAGTGCGTGGCAAAGTTCAATATTCGATAGAGAGAACTCTCTCGGTCACGTTCTATGGAAATAATGGTTTAACCGCTGCAAGGAAGAAGCCCAGTTCGCATGAAAGGCGAGCTGGGCTTCCCAATTTCACTAATAACTATGTATTTTCAAGTCTCTCAACGGCTTCTTCATAGGTATATACCGGCAGAAACCTCGTCCCTTCGCAGACCGCCGAGAACACGGGTGGATGACCTCCTGCATCGCAGGCGAACACCCCTTCTGCCTCTACGGCGGCATTCAGTCGCTCCAAGTACATATAGAGGTTCCCGGAACGATCCATCCTATACTCCGGTGCAGAGCCAATCTGATGCTGCCCCATATAAAGCCGCGTTTCTTCCGGCAGGGGCATCAACAGCTTACACGTGGCTGCCCGCGATGGTCTTTCCACCATCGGAGCAAAGAGGCTGCTTTGCTCTCCAAACATGAAGCCGCGTGCGTGTACGCGCTCCTTATACGGGAAGTGACAGGTGTTTTGCCAAAACATAGCGGTTAGCCTGCGGACATTCTCGCACATGGCATAAGTGTCGATCATCTCATGGGGACGGTGTTCATTGAAATAACCTGCGCTGATATTGACAGCCGCAGTTTTCAAGTGCGGTGCGACCACAGAGATGTCACTGAACGAGCCGGAGTTCTCCTTGAAGCCGAAGCTGCAAACGAACTCCGTGAAGTCAGGGTTATCACAGTGATAGAATACGGCGTCATTTCTGCCGCGCCGATCCAATTCAACGATATAGTTGACCTCTGGACGCAGCTTGCTGTTGGTAAATTTCCTTGCACCCACACCGCCGAGCTCCTCGTCTTCGCAAAACAAGATATGACAATGGCACTCGTGCATCAGCATCAGGATCATATATACACCGGCACGGTCATCACCGCCGATCCCGTAGGGCGACATCAGGTAGCGTCCATCCTCGGAGCAGCAGATGATATCCGGCCGATGGGTATGAACCGTGTCCAGATGGGCAACCAGCAACACGGGGACAGTGCCTTCTGCATAAAGAAATCCGCTTTTACAGACGGGTTCATAGTCGTGCGCGCGCAGCTGCTGCACAAGATGTTCTTTCAGCTCGCGCTGGGTCATCTTCAAGATGCTTTCAAAATGGGATATACTCATTCCCATAGCTTCGCAAATATTCATTATGTTCCTCCTCACGCCACCGCCACGGTAGCTTTTTCACAAAGCGTATGACCCATAGCACGACAGGCGGAGGCCATGCTGCACGATGCGCAACCGGAGGTCAACTGCTGGTAGCAGTCCTGACAGACCTCCACCAAGGTGCCGCGCCGGTTATAAGCTGGATACATGGTGCCTAAAGTGGGGCGGCCGCAGGCGGCGCAAATATGCAGGCACGTCTTGCAGTAAAAACCATCTTCAAGATAGATTCCTTGACCACGCGCTACCGTCTGCCCGCATTTGCGGCAGACGGCCACCTCTTTGCAAGAACACTTGATGGCACCATTGCTCCGCAGCTCATTGCCGCAGCAGACACACCGAGCCGCAGCTCCGATGGTCAACTCCGTGTCCTTTCTATGTCCCTGCAGAACCGAGAGATTACCGTGATAATTATAGTCCGGATAATGTAAGCTGCCTCGGTAAGTCGAGAGATGGGCGTTCAAGTCAGGACGTTTTGTTTTCAGATACCAGAGGTTTGGTTCCGTCAGGCATCGGGAAATAGCCTGCTGCACCAGATGGCGGAACAACTTGGACACTTCCAGCGCGTTCCCTGTATCGGCAGGATAGAGCCGGGACTGAAACAGGGTGCCGTTTTCATAGAAGAACATCTGCCGGTATCGGCGTATGGCTTTGCGGTATTCCCCAGAAACATCGGCATCTACGGCATAAAATACCATGCTGACGCTATCGTTCATATAGGAAAGACAACCTGCTTGGTATCCTCCGTCGCTAAGGCGATGGCAGGACACCCATGTATTGGATTTGCTGGACATCTCCAAAAAGTCACAGGGATGTACGGAGAGAACACCGATCTCCTGCATGGTCAACGGGTTCAGAGCGTCGGCAAGCTGTGCAAAAACGGCGTTGTACCGGGTATGTCTATCGACGCCGTATTTCTTGCAGAGTTTTCCGATAATGCGGCTGGCCTTCTGATCTTTGGCACAGCGTATCCCGCCGCGCTGTCGTAGGATCTCCAGATTTTCTTCAGAAACGGTGCAGCTATAGCCTGACACAGCCGCATGCAGTGCTGTGCGGAAATCCTCCAGCTGCTCACCGCTGAGTATCTCAGAGGCGATGTCCAGCAGCGTGAAGGCCGTTTCATCTACCATATCAGGATGAATAGAGAGGGCCTGATTACAGTCGAAGATGATAGCCTGTTCATCCTCGTTCCAATTGGGATGACGCCGCAGCAGTGAAAGCAGATCCGCTTTCGCTGTCTGCCAGGCTGTCAGATTAGCCATAACACCCTCCTCCGAAAAACTCTTTTCGTATCTGTACATAACCTCATAAAACTCGTTTTTCAGCTCTGTGAGCTCTTTCACTTCATTCACACCTTTCTTGCATTTTAGAGTGGAGGGGTAGAGAGCACTGCGCTCTCTACCCCTTTTGCGACTAACGGCCGCGCCTCATTCTCCGATCATCTGGAAAAACTCGCCCGGCGACAGTACACGGATGCCCAAGGCACGTGCCTTGTCCAGCTTACTGCCGGCGTTTTCGCCACAGATCAGATAGTCGGTCTTTTTTGTTACAGAACTGCCGGCCACAGCACCCAACGATTCGATCTTCGCGTTGATGCCGCTGCGGGTATAGGGCTCGACCTTTCCGGTCACAACCATCGTGCAGCCCACAAACGGGTTGTCCTCCATTGAGTGCGTTTCGGTAGTTACGGTTTGGATTGTCACCATTTCTTGTAATTCCTCCCATAGAATACGATTCTCTTCTTGTGCAAACCATTGATGAATGTTTTGGTGCAGTGTTTCTCCAAAATCGGGAAGCTGTGAGAAATCGAAATCATTTTCCACGGCTTCTTCGAAAGCGGAAGGCGAGCTGCCAAACTGCTTCGCCAGCACTTTGCTGGCGTGATTACCTATCATCGGGATGTCCATGGCAATCAGATACCTCTCAAATGTGGTATTTCTGCTGCGCTGTATGGCACCCCACAGATTATCCCACGATTTCTTGCCAAATCCGTCCATGCAGATAATCTCCTGCATATAGTGATCCAGGCGATAGACGTCTGTGAAACTGTGTAGCCAGCCGCGAGCAATCAAACGCTCCAGTGTGGCCTCAGATAAGCCCTCAATATCCATAGCTTTTTTACTGGCAAAATGCACGAACCGCCGAAGCTTTCGCATGGCGCAGTCTGGGTTATCACAGAAGAGTGCCTTTTTTCCACCATCTGTAATATGAAACCGCGTTTCTGCGCCGCAGCAGGGGCAGTGCTTCGGCGTTACAGCATCCAGATCAAAATGCCCACGCTCCAGATTCTCCTCAATATGAGGAATGATCATGTTTCGCTTGGACACCAACACACGGCAGCCGGGCATCAGTTCAAGCCCTTCAATGAAAGACAAGTTGTGCAGGCTGGCACGCGATACGGTGCATCCATCGATCACTACACTGTCGAGTACCGCCACCGGCGCGATCTCACCGGTGCGCGAAGGTGTCCATTCGATATCCCGCAGGACGCTTTGGTATAACTCGTCCTCAAATTTGAAGGCGAGTCCATCCTTGAAGTGGTGACCGGTGCGCCCGCAGGTCCTGGAGTAGTCCACCTCATCGTAGGTCAGGACAAGACCATCGATGGGGAGATCGCTCTTTTCTGCGGCCTCGCGCATTTGGGCTATGAGCTGTTCATATTGTGCCTTGTCGCCATTCTGCAACTGTACGGCATGAATGACGCCGAACCCAAACTCAGTGAGTTTCAGAAGCCGCGCATGTTTTCCGTTTGCCCAGTCCGTGTACTCCTCGAATCCCTCCAAAACCGAGAAGGGAAGAAATGACACATGGCGCTGGGCGCAGATCGCTGCGTCAAAAGCCCTTATGGACCCGGCTGCCAGATTGCGGCTGTTCTTATACGGATTGCCTGCGCTGTCCGTGATGGATTTCAGGCTCTCAAAATCGCTGTTGTGGATGAAGCTCTCGCCGACGACCACCAATCGATCTTCATAGGGGATGCGTTCGGGAATGCCGGAGATCGCCTTTGCGTTGTGTGTGATATTCTCGCCGATATACCCATCTCCGCGCGTTGAGAGGCGGATAAGCTGACCGTTTTCATAGATCAACTCTGTTGTCAGACCATCCAGCTTCAGTGACAGATCAACTGTACGCCCTGCCTGAAATGCGATCAGATCCTCAATGCTCTTGGTCTTATCAAGCGATAGCAGGGGAATGTCGTGTGCGACCTTTGGTAATGCTGACACGACAGGATACCCAACCGTCTGTGTGGGCGAATTCGCCATGCAGACACCGGTATACTCCTCCAACGCCAGTAATTCATCGTACATATAGTCGTACACATCATCTGCTACGCTGGGGGCATTGAGGTTGTAGTATTCGTGCCGGTATTGGTTGAGTTGTGCGACCAGCTTTCTCATAGTGCTCATTTCTACTGCGTTAGCCATTATGTTCATTCCTTTCGTTGGTACTATCACCGAAATTCAGCTTTCGGATCATGGCAAGAATAGCGTTATCGTCATTCCACGGTGCAGACCATGGCTGCGGGGAAATGGTGTCATAACGCACGAAGACCTGGCCCTCCGAAATTTGCAAGGATACATCTGCGCGTTTTGCGCAGACGATGGCAAGATTCCCTAATTGTTTCATACTGTCCAACTCCTTTTTTAAGCTGCGGCCTTATCGGAGGCATACAGCACCCGCTGTTTCCATTGTTCAATAAATGCCGTGATCTGAGCCGGAGGCTCCTCGTTGTCAAAGCCTCGTGCCTGCGTAACCTGACCATCCTTTACCTCTACGGTACAAAGTGATTTGTCCGGCTCGTCAACACTCCTCACAAAGAGAATGACGCTCTTTTTTTCGGCAACATTTTTAACATAGAGTCTCACACAGTGATGAAGCGCCGCACCTTCATCCACGATCTCTTTTGCGGAATGCGGAGGGATCATCATGAGTTCTTTGCTCTGATACTGATACCGCTTCTGCCATTCGTCAAAGCTGCCTGCGATAGCTTTTTCATGCTCTGCCGTGCGTTTGTCCTTCAGTGTCTTTGCTACACTGTCATGGGCAGCCTTCAGCTCGCGCGGAAACAATATGAAGCTATTTTTCACGTCATATTGCAGTTCCTTGCACATACAAAGATAGTCATGGTAGTCGGTGATCAGCGTGTTAATCTTGTAATAGTCTACACGCTTCAAAGCCGCTTCATCTTCCGGAGCAAACTGCTGCTCCACATAACGCTGCAGTTTATGCACACTCATGTGAGCAAGCAACTCTTTCGCCGCGTCGGCATTGCTGATCTTGCTGGCAATAAACCACTTTATTTGTTCCGTGCTCGGTTTGTGATCTGCTTGGAGCAGCTGACGAATCAGATGTAATTGGTCGATTGAAGGATTCAACTCCCGTAAGAGTGGAAAATAAGGCCGATCAATACCTAATATGGCCCGCATGTTCTCACCGTTGAAATTGATGGCTTGAAGTGCGGAGTAACTATAACCTCCATATATGATGCCACTCACCAAGCGGTAAAGCTTCATCTTGATCAAATGCTCAATCTTGGGCCGTTTTATATATGCACTCAAGAATGTTGCCACTCCCGAAAACGAAGCGATGCCGGAAAATGCCTCCAGCTGTGAATAGGCCCACGGCGTATCCTTCAGCGTATCAGATAAGTTGCGTTGATATAAGACCCCGCTCATATCTGCCGTAAAATTATATTTCCACCGGTCGAATACCGGGCGGTATCCATTGCACCACGGAGTCAAATCGTATCCAGCCTTATAATGATAGTAGTAGGCATCAACGCTGCACTGTCCGCTCGATGAAAGGGTAATAAACTGCCGTGCATTTTCCCAGATCTCAAAATGGTTTGGGATGTCTGAGTCAGCAAACGAACGGTACACCTTTATGATCCGCAGTACCAGTCCGTTACCCTCCGCCTTTTGCAGCACTTGAACCGTTTCTCGGTCAAAAATACGTCCACGCCTTCCTCTGCACTTGAATGTGATCTTCTTTTTGCAGCGAGGGCAGAGGCCGGAGGTGTTGTGCTTAGCTGCCGCAATACGGACCTCGTGCCGGCAAGCGGTACAATATGCATGCCCCGGCGCTTTTCGCTGGTAATCATAGAAGATATACTGCGGCATGACTTCGCGGTGGATAAAACCTTTAAGGTCTCGGGGCAGCACTGGCACATATTTCATCCGGTAACTCCTTGCGGTATGAAATCAGCCGTTGCAGATAACCTAACATTGAAATAGCGCCGCGCTCACATTTACAAAAGCGAGCTACGCGAGATTCGTCCTGCCGCCGGTAGAAAGCGCATTTGGTGTCAAAACGGTATATCCGATCCAGAGAATCGAGCATCGAACATTGCCACGTTGCGCTGGCGTTTTCTCTGAGCGAAAGAGTAGCGAAATCATCCCGGCTCTGGAACATGACCCAGCGAGGATTGATGCTGCCTGTCAGAATGTGCTCCCTCTGATAGATATAGAGCACCAGGATACGCTGCCCGGCAATATTCCGCACTGCCGTGCGGATAATATAGGGGCAGCTCTCTACATGAAGTACGCCTTCATTCAGATTGAATTCCAGTTCCGGCATGGCAAACTTGCGGCAGGCGCGCTTGTCTATTTTACGCGTCATGCGCTCACCCCCAGGCTATCGAAAGAGATCTGTTCGTCCAAGGGTGCAGCTTCCGTTGGCGTGTCGGCTGGTTTTTCCTCCGCTTTGGCGGCGGGCTTCTCCGCTTTTTTCTTCTCCGCCTTTTTCGTCGTGCTGCTCCTGCCGCCGTAATACGGTTTAGGAACAAATTTTTCTTCTTGACCACGATCCTCCTTTGCGTTCATATCTTTGAAGTAATCCTCCGCCCACTGGTAGCAAAGCCCGTCCGGCACGTCGGTGCCGTAGCCTTCAGCCGAGGGCTTGACGTCATTGTCCTCCATCTCCTGCTTGGCAAACTCAAATGCCCTGCGTTTGATATAACGGAAGCAGTTGACCATGTTCTTGCGGGGGTGCATGACATTCCGGGCAAAGGCCACATCCTCAAGGCAAAGCGTCTGGATATACTCGGTGACGCACTGCTTCATGTTGCGGCGTGTCAGTCGTTCGGAATCGTCGCCCACACGCTTCATAGAGGCGGCCATCACTTCGTCATCGCTCATCGCTACCGCGTTTTCCCATGCGGCCTGTTCAGCTTCCTCCTTGGCTCGCTGCCTGGCCTCCCACTCGGCTTTCCGCTTGGCCTCAGCCTGCTCATGCTCCTGCCGCTTACGATCCTCTTCCGCCTTTTTATCTGCTTTCAGATTGGAAGGTGAAGGGGAATCATCTGCGTTTTGCTGCATCTGGGAGAGCAGAGCCTTCGCCTGCTCCTCCTCAGCCTGCTGCCGGTCGTCTGCCCGTCTGGACGCCAACTCTGCGGCATCCTGTATCGCCGGGCTTCGATCCTGTACATTATCCCGCAAGTCTGCGGCCATCTCTGAATATACTCCCATAAGGCTCCTCCATTTCAAAATAAAACGGCATTGGGCGGGTGATAGAAACACCTGCCCGATGCCGTTCGTGTATGGTGGAACAGCTCAGTGCCGTTCCCGTTTATCTTTTGCCAGCTTTGGCGAGAACTTTACCGGCAGGAATTTATCATTCCCATCACAGTAAAAGTATCTGCGCCCGTTTTCGTCAAAGAACTCGATCACCGTGGAGGGTGAAACGCTACGTCCATGATAGTCCGCAGGCAGCTCGCCGCTGTATCGCGCCGCCACCAGTTTCAGACGGATGGCGTCGTCCTGCTGCACCTCACACACCAGAGCTCCTTCATAGACCAGCGCGTACTCCGAGGCAGGCGGCTGTTCATAGCCGGCCTTCTGCAAAGCCCTGATCCCGCCAAAGGCGAAATCTGCGGCCTTGCCCTCAGATACATCCGGCTGGTAGATACGGAAACACTGCTGCGCTCGCAGGGATAAAAGATACTGCTCCAGTGCCGCGTCACCATCCCGCAAAAAGCGGGCGTACTCCTGCTCACTCAGACCCAGGTGATCGTGGAGCGTACTGCTGCCGGTGTTCCTCTCGTGCCATGCGGCGATCTCCTCACTGATGGCGTCAAAGGAACAGAGCCCGCAGACAAACCGCGTTCTGAAATTCATTTGAGAAACATCTCTTTGCTCTTTTTTCTGCCGCATGGCAAGCTGCCAGTCATCAATGCCTTTATAATTCGGATCCCACGTCAGGCGGCGGCACTCCAACCCATGGCTGCGTGCCATGAGATAGATTTTCGACGCGCCCTTGCTGACAGCGGCGTTGTGATACTTGTCCATATCCTCGGCTTCAATGATGACCTCTGTGCCATTGGCGGCCAGCAGCGCAAACAGCATATCCAGCTTGTTGACGTTGTTGGCACCTGCCGTAGCCGCAAAGGAGCGATCCATCAGAAAGGGAGGATAGCCACAGGTACTTTGTCCCGCTCTTGTCAGGGTCGCTCTCCTGCTCTCGGATAGGCGTATCCAACCGGATCTGTGCGCCGCGTATCATCCCATCAATACCTTTGGCGGGGATGATGATCCCTGCCGTGACGGAATTGAAGTTGACCGTCCATTTGTCATCCTTACCTACATAGAAGCCGGGAACGCCCTCCACCTTACAGCCTCGGCTGCGCAGCTTTTGCGCCAGTGACCGGCACAGGTAGAAGGGCGGGGTACTTTTGTACCCCAGCCGTTCTATCTGTTCGTCGGTCAGCCCGCGCACCTCCCGGAGATGCTTGCGGTGTTGAGGCGTAAGCGTCAACAGCTCCAGCAGCATGGAAAATGTCTGGTGGATCTCCTGCGGTGAGGCAAGGACGGATTGCTCAATCGCCGTCTGCTCCGGCAGCACCTTTGCGGTGTACTCCGGCACCGTAAGGCCGTTTTGCAGCGTGTCGCAGATCTCACGGTAGGCTTCAGAATTGCTGATCCCGTATACCTTTCCGTAGAGAGACAGCATACCGCCGCCTTCGTTGCAGTAGTTGCAGCGCCAGAGGTTTTTAGCAAAGTTGATGTTCATCTTCCCCCGCTTATCACCGCAGATCGGGCAGTCGGCATATACGCTGTCCGCCTGTCTGCGCCGGATATGCAGATGCAGCAGCTCAGCCACATCCATGATATTGAACGGGAACTCCTGTGGCTGCGCCACCGCGCCACCTCCTTACCATCATCTCGAACGATTCGTCTGTCAGCTGGCATTTGCCAGACGCTGGAGCTTGTCCAGCATCAGCTTGGCACCGGCCCGCAGGATATTGTCATCCCCGGAATAGCCCTTCACATACCACTTGAGGCTGGCTGGCCGCCGCTCGGCGACTTGCTTGAGCGTCTGTCCGCTGCATGTGCCGATGGGCACGATGATCTCCTCGGCCTCCGCTTCGGTCATCAGAGTGCAGATGGTATCCACATCCATGTCCTTGGTATAACTGGCGGCACTTGGCTCGTCATATACGAAGGGCAGTTCCGTTTCTACCACAGGCTCTACAACGGCCTCCGCAGGCTGTTCCGCAGAGACTTCCACCGGCGCCGTGTCAGGTACGGCTTTTTCTGCATGGTGAACCACTTCCTGTTCAGGTTGCTGTACGACCACAGGCTCAATGTCGGCCCGTACCGCAGCAGGTTCCGTTCTGACCTGTTCCGCTGCCGCTTGAGGTGCAGGGGCCGGCTCGCTCCGCATAACAGGCGTGATCGGCTCTGCGTAAGGCGTATCCGCCTTGGGCATCGGTGCGAACTGGACGCCGAAGCCGGCGTTGGTCAGCGCCATGTCCAGAGCATCATGCTCCGCAGCCTGAATATACAGACCGGCAGGTGCGTTTTCCTGTGTCATGGTGGCAATGTAGCTGCTGGCGGGGTCGGCATCATCCTTGTCGAAGAATACTTTTGCCTCGATGATCGCCAACTGATCCGTGATGCGCAGCGGCGTCAGCCGCGTGCGTCCGGCAGGATATTTCAGACGGAACCAGAGCTTTTTATATCGCAGGTCAAGCTCGTGTCCGTTGGCGGTCTTTTTCAAGAATCGCAACGGATCGAAGCCTGCGACACGGTTCAGCTCAGACACGACGGGGACAGCATTGAACAAAGTGGATTCGGGTGTATTCATTTCAAAAGCTCCTTTCTAAATAAAAACATGAGACAGGGCGTAGATTTAACGCACTTGCCTCATTTTTACAAAATATTCACAGTGATACTCAAGCACTGCGCTGCTGCACTTTGAACGTATTGGTATAGAGTGAGATCCTATGTCCTAACTGCGTGTTGCGTTTTCCGGTATCGTCTTTGTGAACCGCCATGTAGAGCATGCCGATCTGACCCACCAGAATGACCTTTGACTTAGCGCGGGTGATAGCCGTGTAGACAAGGCTCCGCGTCAGCATCCGGGCATGGCTCCTCAGCAAAGGGAATAGTACCACATCAAACTCACTGCCCTGCGCCTTATGGACGGTGGTAGCATAGGCAAGCTCCACATGGCCCATTTCCTCCATGGAGTACTCCACGACCCTCGTGGGCGAAAACTGGATCGATATGCGCATACCGTCCCGCTCATCATGGCGGAAGCTGCGGATAAAGCCAATATCGCCATTGGACGCCTTAATACTGTTCTTGTTCTGCATCACCTTATCACCTACCCGAAAATAGAGGCTGCCCACCTTCAGGTCGGCTTCCTCCGTCTGCGGGTTCACCAGCTCTCGGATCGCCTCGTTGAGTTGGTCAACGGAGGCCGCGCCGGTGGAGCGGAAGGGCGATAGGATCTGCACGCGGTCTACACCGTATTGCTTCACCTGTGCCAGATAGAGATTCCGCAGATGTTCGGCGGCTTCCTCCTGGTTGGCGCATTTGCAGACAGTAAAATCATTGCCGTAGAAAAAGCCGGTGTCATTGTTGTTGATCTTCTGCGCGTTATAGGCGATAAGGCTGTCCTTCTTCTGACGGAATATCTCATTGAGCACCGTCACAGGGATCAGCCCGCAGTCGATCAACTCACGGAACACATCACCGGCTCCAACGCTTTGCAGCTGGTCTGCATCGCCCACCAGCAGAACCTTCGTGTTCGGCCCAATGCGGGAGAAGAACTGCCGCGCCAGCCACATATCCATCATGGACGATTCATCCACGATGATAAGGCCTGCGTCCAGCATATCTTCTTCACCTTTCCGGAAGCCGCCATCCTCACCAAACAGTCCCAGCAGGCTGTGCAGCGTGCTGGCATTGTTTACGCCGGTACTCTCCGCCATGCGGCGGCTTGCCCGGCCGGTGGGGGCTGCCAGCAGGATATTCTCCGATGGCTTCAGCAGCTTGAACACCTCAATGACCGCTTTCAGGACGGTGGTCTTGCCGGTACCGGGTGAGCCGGTAATGATGGACAGATCGCTGCGGAATACCATGTGAACAGCCTCCGTCTGCCGCAGAGAGAGCTCGACCCCCAACTGACGCCGTACCCTTGTCAGCAAGTCCTGCACATCCACCCGGTCTACCGGGCGGCAGAGCAGCCTTGCGATGCTGCGGGCGGTTTCGTCCTCCTGCGCGAAGGTCTTGACCAGATAATAGTTGCCGTTGCTGTTAATGATCTTGCCTTGCAGCAGCATGTCGTCGATCACAGCCTCCAGATCATCTGCCTTTACCCGCATCTGAGGAACGGGGATCATGCTGTTCAGCAGAGCCATGGACTCCTTGCGAAGCTGCTCTGCATCCAGATACAGATGACCGCCATCTCCCTTTGCACCCTCCAGCGCGGCAAATACCGCACCGCGGATACGCATGGGTGAGTTCAGCGGCCAATTGTTCTTTCGCATGATCGCGTCCACGCGCTTGAAGCCAAATCCGGATATCTGACAGAGTTCGAAGGGGTTATCCCGCAGAATATCCACGCTGTGTGCGCCGAAATGGTCATAAATCTTCGTGGCGGTGGTGGGGGTGATCTGAAAGGGGGCCAACAGCAGCATCAGATCACGAAGGGTTCGGCTCTCGTTATAGGAGGCAATGATCTCCTCCAGCTTTGCCTTGCTGACGCCCCGTATCTCCAGAAGCCTCTCCGGTTCATTCTCCAGCACATGCAGTGTATCTGCGCCAAACCGGTCTACGATCAGCTCGGCGGTCTTGCCGCCAATGCCCTTGATAAGCCGCGAGGAAAGATACCCCTTGATCCCTTCGCGGGTCTGAGGTACGACCTCCTCGCATTTCGTCACATGCAGCTGAAAGCCGTTTTTACCCTCTTTCCACTCGCCGTCCAGTATCATGCTGACCTGATCGGTGCGCGGCAGCTCATAGCCCACGGCGGCAAAATGGATCATATTGTCCCGATGCCGGTACGCGCTGCGAGCCTTTTCGGGAATTGATCGGTCTGAGGTCTTTACGCTGATCACGCTGTACTTGTTGACAGGGTTATAGAAGATCGTCCGTTCATAGATGCCTGTATAAGCCAACTTATGCAGCCTCCTCTCGTCGTTTTTTCACATAGAAGCGCCGGCTTTCCGAAACAGTGACGTACTGCTCGTAGATGTCCGGGTGCTGCGCCTGCAAACGCTGTAGGTTGTCCTTACTGATGCCGGATTTACGCACAGGCTTATAGCTGATACTGTAAGCCGCTCCACGCCCCTGGCAGACAGCCGTGCAGCTTCGTCCCATTTCTGCGACGATACGGCCTTGCAGCCGCCGCATTTCCGCTTCAATGTGCTCATAGTTTCGTTTCTCCGCGTTTCGCTGGGTCTGAAGCTCCAGATACCGGGGGATCAGCAGTGCCATATTCCCCTCCAGTATCAGCTCCGGCGCCGATGGGTCAGCCGGCCCGAAATGACGCCTGACGCTGTTGAGGATCAGATCGCCGTCCTCCGTATAGGGTGGGGGCATGCCGGTGAGGATGTGGTTCTCCCAGAAATCCTGCTCCAGCGCGATCAGCTCCGCCTCATAGTCCCGGTCACGGTCGATATGCCGGATGATGACTTCATCTTCATTGTTGCCGTACAAGCAGCAGTAGAAGACCTCATCAATGTTCATCACGGCCATATAGTGCCGCCCCTGAGCCTCATAGTTGAGGGGAACGATCTCCTGCCCATCCTCGGACCA
>QWCB01003399.1_pt1 | contig 32623 bp, 25 predicted proteins | sample 1972511 | NCBI WGS metagenome assembly QWCB01 (sample SAMN09866719, study PRJNA288562) | Human gut metagenome isolate term5_stool, whole genome shotgun sequencing... | isolation source: gut | host: Homo sapiens | place: USA: California | reverse complement strand
GTCTATGATAGGGTACAAGTCCTCCCATACCAGCAAACTCTCTACCGGCAGTTCATGGCTGGTAATACCCGAAATGCGGCGAAGCAGCTCCTGATTCTGTGAGGTAGGTTGTTTAGCCACCAGCCGTATCATGCCTAATTGCTGCAACAGTATTTTCCGAAAAAACTGCCCGTCTTCCCCTTTCGACTGGTTCCTGGTCGCATCTTCCAGCAACCGGGTCAGTGTTTCCGCCCGTTCTTCCGCTTCAATCAGCCGGTTGCGCCGGTTACGGATATAAAGGGACACACCACCACCTGCAAGCACCAGTACCAACAGTGCCAGCAACAAATTCAGTTGTGCCTGCTTCCGTTCCACCGTCAGAATCAAGTTGGCTTGCGAAAGCGTCTCCTTCGACTCGTCCTTACGCCGGACAGTACTCTGCAACGCAGTAAGAGCATTGGCTACAGAATCATTATAGCGCGCCACGTCCAGCACATCAAACGTACGGTGACGTGTATAATCTATCAATGCCCTATATACCGCCACCATATTCTCTTCCGTCAGAAACCGGTTCCGGCCCTCGCCACGTTTCCTCTCCTTATTCAAATAGTATTCCGCCGAATCAAGCAGCCCTTCTTTCAAGAACACTTCCACTTTCACCAGATCTCCCATACGCAACTGCACCGGGTCGATGACATACTGCTCCATACGACGAATAGTAGCTATTGCACCGGAAGGTTCATCAAAAGAGTAAGCCTGCATCTGGGCATAGTTACGCAAATAATGCACTATCTTACTGGTATCTTCTGCCTCCACTGCCAGTTCTATGCTGCGCTCCATGTAATAGGATGCAGAATCATTCTTGTTCAGCCCCATGGCAATTCCCATAGAGAAGAAGCTTCCGGCTCTTGCGTCCAAAGCTATGGCGGTACGGAAAGTTTCTATCGCTTTCTCATAATCTTTCCAGACATACACATACCAGTATGCCTTATCAATCAGCATATCAGCCATTCTTCCCGTGTCCTGCAGCGCCTTGGCCAAAGCTACGCCGCTGTCAATGGCAGCTATACACCGTTCGTGCTCTTTCAGCCAATACCAGTACCAGGCTTTCAACTGATAGGAAAACAGATTCTTCGCCGTGTCGTTGCGGAAGACGTAATAATCGGAAGCAGGCAATATCAAGGAATCTTCCGCCATCGAGTTGTGCCGTTTATAGTGCACATAAGCATTCAGCCATCCATACAACAGCCTCTCCTCATCCGAAAGTTGCGATGGCCTCTCTATCTGTACCAGCAAGGCATACACGCTGTCCACATTCATATTCACCTGCTTTTCTGCCAGATGTAACAGATGTGCCTCATTCATCTGCCGGCAGGCAACAAGGCACAGCAACGCAAACAATAGTCCAAGGAAAGGTAATCTATTCATAATATAGGAGATATAGTTTTTTCTATCATTTGTCTGCAACCGCAGTTTCCAGTTGCTTCAGCGCCTGCTCCAACACCGAACGCGGGCAGCCGATATTCAGCCGCATAAATCCCTTGCCCGGTTCACCGAACATGGTACCGTCATTCAGCGCCAGGTGTGCCTGGTCTACAAATAATCTCACCAGTTCCTCCTGAGTCAGCCCCAATCCCCGGCAGTCCAGATAAATCAGGTAAGAAGCCTGCGGACGTATCATGCCGATGCCCGGAATATGCTCGCGCAGGTAGTTCTCCGTAAAATCGATATTGCCCTTTATATAGTCCAGCAGCTGTTCCAACCATTCCTCACCATGCATATAGGCAGCAGCCGCACCGATATAGGCCAACATGTGCCCTTCGCTGAACTCGCCCGCTTCCATGAACTCCTGAAAACGGTGGCGGATGTCCTCATTGAGGATAATGGCGTACGAACTTCCCAATCCCGGCATATTGAATGTTTTGCTGGGTGCCATGAAGGTGAGGGAATTCTGCGCGGCAGCCCCCGAAACAGTAGCAAAAGGATGGTGTTTGTAAGGTGGCAGAGTCAAGTCGGCATGAATTTCATCGGAGATGACAAACGTATGGCTTTCCGTACAAATATCAGCAATCCGGCGTAATTCGTCCACCGTCCATACACGCCCGCCCGGGTTATGGGGATTGCAGAGAATCAATACTTTGCATCCTTGTATATCCTTACGGAAACGCTCAAAGTCAATCTGATACTGTCCGTCTTTCAGGTCGAGCGGAGAGTAAACCACTTCGCGCTTCATGCGTTGCGTCACCAGGAAGAAGGGATGATAAACGGGAGTCATCACTATTACCCGGTCGCCGGGATTGGTGAAGCATTGCAATGCGAAGGCTTGACCGCGGACAATGCCGGGTACAAAAGTCAGCATCTCGCGAGTGACGTCCCAACCATGGCGACGACTGAGCCAGCTACAAATGGAAGTATACCATTCCTCACACGCAGACGTATAGCCCAGCACTTCATGTTCAAGACGCTTCCGTAAGGCTTCCATCACAAACGGAGGCGTGCGGAAATCCATATCTGCCACCCACATGGGGAGGAGGTCATCGCGCCCCCATACACTCTTCACACCGTCCCATTTCACGGAGTCGGTACCACGGCGCTCTATTACTTCATCAAAATTGTAAGTCATATGCTTGCTTTTTTATAATTCAACGCATCAATTTGTTTTGTTTTTATACGACCCATTACCGCTGCCTTATTTTTGTAAACAATAATCATATCGGGAAAAATATAAATACCGCCACATCCCACACTGCATGAGACAAGATAATAGCGGCAAAGCGGTTCGGAAAGAAACGGTAAAGCGCGCCCCATGCCGCCCCCACCACCAGAGCCGCCATGACCAGCATGAAGTTGCAGGAACCGGCATGCACCAGTGCATAAATCAAAGTAGCCACCACAAAACCCGCATTCGGATTCCAGCGTTTGGAAAGCGTGCGTTGCACATAGCCGCGCCAGAAAATCTCTTCCGCCGGCCCTATCAGCAACAGTAGCAATGCCGCCAACAGCCAAGGAGACTCTCCCTCTTTCATCCCATAAATGGAGTCCACCTGCGGACGGGCAAAATCGAACATCCAAGATGACACCTTGTCTCCCAACCAGAAAACGCCCCACAAAGCAACAGCAATGCCAATTCCCAGCAAGACATTCGGCAAGCTCCACTTCACCTCCCGCCACCAGCCGGGATTGAACAAGGTGGCAAACACGGACAGCGTGAGCGCAGAACCGGTCATCATCCACCAGAAATTCACGAAAGGAGCCGTCCAAGGCGAAAACATGACCGTCCACAGCACGGCAGCCAGCAGAATGGTAAAAATCAGCTTCTTCATGACAGCAGACCGGCTACAACGAACGACAACGTGAACAGCAGACTGAACAACAACTGGAGTTTTGCAGTCATCTCATCCAGACCGGCTATGGCACTTTCTCCCTTTCCGGGAAAACGGGACACCACCCGTACATTGCCTATGGCAGGAACCAGTGCCGGCATCACCAGCAGGGTCCATAAAGGAAGAGTTCCCGCAGCTATCAAGCCGGCTATCCAGCCAAAAGGAAAAAGGACTTCGGCACAATAAACGTACATCGACGCCTTTCCTCCCAGCTTCATGGCCAGTGTCTGAATCTCTGCACGGGCATCGGTACGCATATCCCGTGTATTATTGGCATGCAGAATGGCCACCGTAATCAGTCCCACCGGCAGAGCTATCCACAAGACATTCCAGTCAACTACTCCCGTAGCCACATAGCAGGTGCCCAACGTCGGCAGCAAGGCATACGCCAAAAAGATGACGACATCGCCCAACGCACGATACTTGAGCGGTGGATAAAGCAACGAGCAAGCTGCACCGCCTATACCTATATACAACAGCGGCAAGCCGGTACGCCACAACAAGCCGATACCCGCAACAAGGGCAACTGCCAGCAATGCCATCGACAAGCGGTATATCTCACGCGGGGTAAACATCCCATCAGTCAGTGTCTTGGCGCCAGCATCCAATACAGATATGCCAACGTCACCACCACCGGCATCGAAGAGGCGGGGAATGACCACGGACGCACCGCTATCATCCAATCTTTCAAAGAATGTTTCTTCATTTGTTATTTATCATTTATTTGTGCGCAAAAGTACGAAATATCTTCGCTTTTTTAAGTAATTTCGCGCACAAGATAAAAGAACCCCTTATGATAAAAGCTCTGTTTTTTGACATCGACGGAACCTTGGTCAGCTTCAAGACCCACGAAATTCCCGTTTCCACTATTGAAGCGTTGACTGCCGCCAAGGCCAAAGGCATACATATCTTCATTTCTACCGGACGTCCGCGCGTCATCATCAACAACTTGTCCGCCTTGCAGGAACGGAATCTGATAGACGGCTACATCACGATGAACGGCGCCTATTGCTTTGTAGAAGACACCGTTATCTACAAAAGCCCCATACCGACAGCGGAAGTGGATGCCTTGACAGCTTTCTGCCACGAACGCAACATCCCATGCATCCTGGTGGGAGAGCACGACATCTGCGTGAACCAGCCCGGCGAAGTAGTGGAGGAAATCTTCCATCACCAATTGAAAGTGGACCCCATCGAAGCAAAGCCCTATACCGACAGCCATGCCGACAAAGCCTTCTTCCAGCTGACTCCCTTTATCAACGCCGAGGAAGAAGCAATCATCCTGCCCTCCGTCCCCCACTGCGAGATGGGCCGCTGGCATCCTGCCTTCGTAGACGTGACAGCCAAAGGAAACACCAAGCAAAACGGTATCGACCAGATTATCCGCCACTTCGGCATCAAGCTGGAAGAGACCATGGCCTTCGGCGACGGAGGAAATGACATCAGCATGTTGCGCCATGCCGGTATCGGTATAGCCATGGGCAATGCCAATAACGACGTAAAAGCTGCCAGTAACTACACAACCACTTCTGTTGATGAAGACGGCATCGCCAACGCCCTGAAATATTTCGGCATAGTCGGGAATCCATCATAAATCTGAAATCTTTTGAGCTTCGTTCCCGATACACAAAACAAAGAGTTTCAAGATGCCTTGAACCTCATTCAGTATACCCGTCAGTCCGTATTCCTGACGGGCAAAGCAGGTACGGGCAAATCGACCTTCCTGAAATATATCTGCGCGAATACGAAGAAAAAGCATGTAGTGCTTGCCCCTACCGGCATAGCCGCCATCAATGCCGGAGGCAGTACCCTGCACAGCTTCTTCAAACTGCCTTTCTACCCCCTGCTGCCCGATGACCCGAACTTCAGCCTTCAACGGGGACGCATCCACGAATTTTTCAAATACACCAAACCCCACCGCAAACTACTAGAAGAACTGGAACTGGTCATCATCGACGAGATTTCCATGGTACGCGCCGACATCATCGACGCCGTAGACCGCATCCTGCGCGTCTATTCCCGCAACCTGCGCGAACCCTTCGGCGGCAAACAGATATTATTGGTGGGCGATGTGTTCCAGTTGGAACCCGTCGTCAAAGGAGATGAACGGGAGATACTGAACCGATTCTACCCTACCCCTTATTTCTTCTCTGCCAGGGTATTCGGCCAGATAGACCTTGTCTCCATCGAACTGCAGAAAGTATACCGGCAAACAGACAGCAAGTTCATCCATGTGCTGGACCACATCCGCAACAATACCGTCGGCTCTACCGAACTTCAGCTGCTCAACACCCGCTATGGCACCCAAATAGAGCAATCGGAAGCCGACATGTACATCACCCTCGCCACCCGCCGTGACAATGTGGACTACATCAACGACAAGAAACTGGCGGAACTTCCCGGTGACCCGGTCACCTTCTACGGCGAAATCATGGGAGACTTTCCCGAAAGCAGCCTCCCCACCTCGCAGGAACTGGTACTGAAACCGGGCGCACAAATCATCTTCATCAAGAATGACTTCGACCGCCGCTGGGTGAACGGCACCATCGGCGTCATCAGCGGCTTCGACCCTATTGAAGAGACCCTCTACGTCATCACCGACGACGGCAAGGAATGTGACGTCAAACGAGAGTCGTGGCGAAACATCCGCTACAAGTACAACGAAGAGAAGAAACAGATTGAAGAGGAAGAACTGGGAACCTTTACACAATATCCCGTGCGCCTGGCATGGGCCATCACCGTACACAAGAGCCAAGGGCTGACCTTCAGCCGGGTAGTCATCGACTTTACCGGCGGCGTGTTTGCCGGTGGGCAGGCATACGTAGCCCTCAGCCGTTGCACCTCGTTGGAAGGCATCCAGCTGAAAAAGCCCATCAGCCGTGCCGATGTATTCGTGCGTCCGGAGATTGTCAGCTTCTCCGAACGCTTCAACAACCGCACCGCCATCGACCGTGCCTTGAAGCAAGCACAGGCAGACCTTCAATACGTTGCCGCCGCCAAAGCCTTCGACAAAGGGGACTTCGGCACTTTCCTGGATGAGTTTTTCAAAGCCATCCATTCCCGCTACGACATCGAGAAGCCCAACGTGCAGCGCCTCATCCGCCGGAAGCTGAACATCATCAACCGTCTGAAAGAGGAAAACCGTGCACTGAAGCAAGCAGCATTGGAGAAAGAGAAAGCCCTCGTGAAGTATGCCCGCGAATACATCCTTATGGGTGACGAATGCCTGAAGCATGACATGAAGGAGGCGGCCATGAAAAACTATGAGAAAGCCGTCACCCTCTGTCCCAAATTCAAAGAGGCCTGGAAGAAGATAAAGAAACTGGAGAAAGAGATGCTAAAAAGGTGAATTGCTTGTTTATAAGCCGATTATTATCTATTTTTGCATGTAATATAAAACTCAAATCCATTTCTGCCATGCTTCTGAAACTTTATGAAAAAAATAACAATCCCGCCGACCTGCAGCAGGTGATCGACCTACTGAATGACGGAGGTATCCTTATCTACCCTACCGACACCATGTATGCCATCGGCTGCCACGGACTGAAGGAGCGCGCCATCGAGCGCATCTGCCGCCTCAAGGACATCGACCCCAAGAAGAACAATCTTTCCATCATCTGCTACGACTTGAGCAAGGTCAGCGAATACGCCAAAGTGGACAACAGCACCTTCAAGTTGATGAAGCGTAATCTGCCCGGAGCTTTCACCTTCATTCTGAACGGCACCACCCGCCTGCCCAAGATATTCCGTAACCGTAAGGAGGTCGGCATCCGTATGCCGGACAATTCCATCATTCAGGAAATAGCCCGCCTGCTGGATGCTCCCATCATGACAACTACATTGCCGCATGATGACAATGAGGACATTGAATACTGCACAGACCCGGAACTGATTGACGAGAAATTCGGTGATATTGTCGATTTGGTAATAGACGGCGGTATCGGCGGTACGGAAGGCTCTACCGTAGTGGATTGCACCAATGGGGAGCCGGAAATCATACGCCAGGGGGTAGGCTGGCTGGACGAAGGATAAATATTGAATTCCGGCCACAATTTCCAAACCTTTTCAACTTCTTTTATGTTTCTTTACTAAGAAATACAGGAACTTTATGAGCACAAAAGAACAATACTGGAAATATTCATTGATAGCCATCATTATCGGGCTGGGAATCATTCTTTTCAGACAAATAGCCCCATTCATGGGCGGTCTGCTGGGAGCCTTGACTATCTATATCCTGGTGAGAAAGCAGATGATGTATCTTTCCGACAAGCGGAAAATGAAGCGCAGCATAGCTGCCACCCTCATTACGGCAGAGGCAATTCTCTGCTTTCTGGTTCCGCTTGGGCTGGTGGTATGGCTGGCTGTGGTCAATCTTCAAAACATCAATCTGGACCCGCAAGCCATTATAGCTCCTTTCGAAGAAGCGGCCAACATCATTAAAGCCAAAACCGGCTACTATATCTTGGGGAAAGACACGGTGGCATACGTCATTTCAATTCTTCCCCGCATCGGGCAAGCCATCATGGGAGGTATCAGCAGTTTTGCCGTCAACATCTTCGTACTGGTCTTTGTACTCTACTTCATGCTGATAGGGGGCAAAAAGATGGAACAGTACGTCAACGACCTACTGCCGTTCAACGATGACAATACACAAAACGTCATCCACGAAATCAACATGATTGTCCGCTCCAATGCCATCGGCATCCCCTTACTCGCCGTCATACAAGGAGGAGTAGCCATGATAGGCTACTGGATTTTCGGTGCTCCCAACATCTTGTTCGCCGGTTTCCTGACCTGCTTCGCCAGCATCATCCCAATGGTAGGAACAGCGCTGGTATGGTTTCCGATAGCTGTCTACATGGCATTGATAGGCAACTGGGTTCAAGCTATCGGCCTGGCCATCTATGGCGGTGCAGTCATTTCACAGCTCGACAACCTGATACGCTTCATCATCCAGAAGAAAATGGCAGACATTCATCCGCTTATCACTGTCTTCGGAGTTGTAATCGGCTTGTCCCTCTTCGGATTCATGGGTGTCATCTTCGGGCCACTGCTCTTGTCACTATTCTTTCTGTTCGTGGATATGTTTAAAAGAGGGTATTTGGATGCAAGGGGGAAGACGACGGAATAAGTACTTAATAAAGCATGACCATAATAGGGTTACCTTCCTCTTCTACTCCCATTCTCCGTTGATTATCATCACTGAGTTCATCCGGTTGTAACAAAGCAAAAAAATGTCCATCCGAAGTGACTCCCCTGATTTGGATATGCTGATTATTCATTTTATCAAATAAGCTATCACCCTTTTGGCAAACAACAGTTTTCTTTTCCTTATGGTAAAATCCACAATATGACTGACTTTCTTCTAAATATAAGCTTGTATGAAAATGGAAATAGATGTACTCTGCATTCTCCAGAATATAGTCTATGGCTATTTTCTTATCACATCCTTCTACATCCAATTGCTGCTGCTCATTCCAGTGCCACTCACCCAGTTCAAAAACCAGATATGGAGTAAGTCCCTGCTCTGAAATAGTATAGATAGTATCATTAAAAGCTTGTTTCACTCGGATGGCATCCTTAGATTTCCATAACGAAGGGCTATTGATTGCCGTATAATATTTCCGGTCACCAACAAATTCTGCCATTGCCAAGTCACCTCCATAAGCAACATTGCCCCCCAACAAATTTGAAACCGACAAAACCTCATCCATGGGAAGCAGGGCTGAATTCCATGTAGCAATACCGGTCAATGACATCGTATTTCTATCCATATAAAAGACTGATGGCGTCTCCGGAGAGAGTTTCATTTTATTATGTCCCCAAATTCTGTCCGCATCCATCAAATAGTAATTTTGGGACAGAATACAATTGACTGTATCTTGTAATCGAATTCTATCCTTATATTTCCCATCAAATCCATATAGTAGGAAATCATTATTCCATCCCAATAGATAAACGGTTCTCCGAACCGTATCAGCCCAAAAGCTCACTTTCCCCCATGAATCCTTTGCATATCCTTCCGGATCAGTACCTACGTGTCCAATATCCCGAATATACTTCCCGTTAGTACGGTCAAAAAGCTTCAGATTTTGATGGACAGAAGATACCAATATCGCACTATCCATAATTATGCACTCCGGATATTTTCCTATAATAGCCTGCTCATTAGTCTCCAAAGGAATATAACTTATGCTGGAAAACAAATTTTGTACAGATTGTCCTTCTGACAATCTACTCATTGCTTCCGCAACATTAATTACATTGCCATCAATCTGCTTTTCGGAACACGAAGTTACAACCAACATCAATAATAAAAAGAATTTCCACATATATCTCATACCATTTCTATTCATTACTCTGAAAGTAGTAAAATATCACTTATCATCATTAATTACATTATTTAATCGATTCCGGCTCCATCACAAGGCGAAAACCTCCATACTCGTCACTATAATTCTCAATGTCGTAATCAATGTACGACACCCGACACCCCTTTGCTGTTCCTCCCCAACTTCCACCTCGCAATATTCGGCGGAAAAAAAGATAAGTACCCTCAAAAGGCCATCCCGGATGGATAGACTTACCACCTTGCTTGTATTCTTTAGTGTACAAATCACCACACCACTCCCAAACATTGCCACTCATATCATACAATCCCAATTCATTGCTTTTTTTCAGACCTACCGGACGGGTAGTTCCAGCTTCTCCATATTGTCCGCCAGAGGAATTCCCAACATGCCAAGCCACCTCACTTACCTTCCATCGGGCAATCTTCGCATCCCCCATTAAACGGCAAAATGGAATCAGTATCCATAACCGCCCTCCACAGCCTTTGAGTAACTTCATATTTTCCTATGTAAAAATCAGATACCGACTCCTTACGTGCTGGTTTCTCGTTATCCTCACAGTCACATCCCTGCTCATCTGTACATCCCATCATAAATGTACCTCCTTTCACAAAAACCATCTCAATAGAATCCCCATTCACAACAACTATAAGTTGCTGAATAGGAGTTTCATTCGACTGACATCGAATAAAAACAGTTATAAGACATATTGCCAAAACAACAGTCAATGCTTTAACTCTTCTTTTCATACTTTCATTAAGAACATTCTCTTCCTTAGTATTTCATACTATATATACGAATAGCACAAACATACTAAAAACAAATGAATTACGAAATTTACATAGAACTATTTTTCATTTTTCATATTCCACCACTTTCCTCAACGGAGCCAACAACCTTTCCAGTACATTCTTGTCAGCAAGGATAATGTCTGCCGTACCTTTCAACTCACGCGAAACAGGTAGCTGTTTGCCGTAGTTGGTCTGCATGCCGTCAGGCAAAGTTATTTCCACTATATACATTCCCTCTTCCGTTGGAGCAGGAGAGATACTTGCGACCTGCCCTTTTACATAGCCAAACTCCTGGTCGGGATAATTATTCAGACGTATATGCACCCGCTGTCCCACATGTACCTTACCCGAACCCTGCAAAGGAAGTAGAGCCTTACCTAACACCCTTGAACTGTCGGATGGCTGAATCGTGAAAACCGTTTCACCGGCTTTCACATTCTGGTTACGACTCCAAACCGTCATAAAAGTAACCTTCCCCCTGACCGGACTTTTCAATAAATAAGAGTGCTCCCATGCACTCAATTGCGCGGCTAACTGCTCTATGGCATTCTTTAAATCAGTCCGGCGACTCTGTTCCTCATCGTATGCTTGCTTACGTATATCCAACATATTTTCCTCATGTTGTACCAACTGCATTTCTGCCTGAAGCAAACTCATACGTACCTCTTCTTTAGAACGCAAACTTTGCAAATATCTGCTTCCAGACTCCTCAAATTCCGCAGCAATCATAGCCTTACGCACATATAGAATAGAATCACGGGTATACATACTTTCGGCAAGCCCGAGCGTAATAGTCCAACTCCATAAAACGTGCATATTCTGTAAGTGAAGTAATGAAAGCTGCAAAAGCCGATTGCAGTTCCCCCAACTGCCAGCGCCTACCGGCAAAAAACTCCACCCCTTCCCGCCAGTCATAATCTTGCGCTTCCCAGGCTTTCATCCTCTCCTTAAGAAAACGCACATCTTCAGAAGACGCAGCATTGCCAATCACTCCTAAATCCGCATCCGTACTCACCAGACTCCCATTCTTCACATAAAGTGTATCCAGCTTCCCCGTAGCATGTGACAGCACAAAGGCGGGAGGCTCTTCCGTAGCCAGAGTCACCTCTGCCGCCAAGGTGTCCGGATACCTGAATATCCAACAACCAACCAGTATCATCAGCAAAATCAACGCCAAGACAGTGATTCCACACCTCACTACCCAGGGAGAGATATGGTTCATCACCTCCTGCACTTCTTCACTGCGGAGTTCTATATCTTTATATTTCTTTTCTTCCTCCATTCATTAACTACCCAATTCCAACTGGTTCTTAACCAGCCGGTAATATAGTCCTTTCCGCTCCGTCAGTTCCCGATGGGTACCTTCCTCCACAATCCTTTATAGAATTCATGCAGATGTTCCATAATCTCTTTTTCATTATTTGCATCCAAGGCATTGGTGGCTTCGTCGAAGAAAAGAAATTCCGGATTTTTATACACAGCACGTGCTATCAGCAAACGTTGTTTCTGCCCTTGGCTGATACCATTCCCCTCCATACCGATTTTGGTGTTATATCCCAATGGAAGAGAATCTATAAAATCACGGATATTGGCCACCGTCACGGCGTGACGTAGCCGCTCCACATCAACCTGCTCCTCTCCCACAACAATATTCTGCGCAATGGTTTCCGAAAAGATAAAACCATCTTGCATCACGGCTCCCGTCTTGGCACGCCACAAATGAGGATTTATGTTCTCCAACGAAGCATCACCCACCTTCACAGCCCCCTTATTGGGCGAATAGAAACCAAGCATCAGTTTCACCAGAGTAGTCTTTCCACTCCCGCTCGCACCTACAATAGCTGTCACTTTATGTTCGGGAATCACCAAAGAGACATTATCCAGCACATAGTCTCTATCCGCTCCATCGTAACTGAAGCACACATTTTCCATTCTCAGCTCCCGCTTCTCAGGCAAAACAGACAATTTTGAAGCAATATCCTGCTCCTCGTCCGGCTTCCCATGTACCTCATTCAGCCGTTCCAGACTTATCTTGGCGTCCTGAAACTGCTGCGCAAATCCTATAAAAGAAGAGACCGGCGCACTGAGCTGACCGATGATATAAGTCAGAGACATCATCATACCCAGTGTCATCTCCCCTTCCACCACCGCCTTTGCCGCAATAAACGAAATTATAATATTCGTGGTCTGATTGAAAAACACAGAACCTACTTGCTGTACCTGCCCTAGCGTCAACCCTTTTACGCTGATTTTAAATAGTTTCACCTGAATACGCTCCCACTGCCAGCGCTTCTGTGTCTCGCAGTTATTCAACTTTATTTCCTGCATAGCGGTCACCATCTGCACAAGGTTACTCTGCTCTCCGGCTGCTTGTGCAAACCGACGGATATCCAATTCACGGCGATATTTCATAAAAGCAAGTATCCAGGCAATATACAAGCTGTTACCTAAAAGAAAGATTCCCAATACCACCAAATTGTAGTAAGCAAGTACAATAGCAAAGATGAAAAAACTGACAAAGGAAAAGAGCGTACTAATAGAAGAACCTGTCAGAAAATTCTTTATACGGTCATGGTCACCAATGCGCTGTATAATGTCTCCCACCATCTTCGTATCAAAAAAATGAAGCGGCAACTTCATCAACTTTGCCAAAAAGTCCGAAATAAGGGAGATGGATATACGCGTATTCACATGCAACAATATCCAGCTACGGATAAACTCTACCGATAGTTGTGATACCGAGATTATAATCTGCGCAACCAGCACTAAGGTAATAAAGCTCAAATTTCCGTCACTGATACCCACATCCACCAAGGCTTGCGTAAGAAAAGGTAGGATAAGCTGAAGTAAGCTCACCACCAACATGCCCAATATCAGCTGAAACAACTCTTTCCTATAGGGAGTCAGATAACGGAAGAAAAAACGCAACCCTCTTTCTTTCAGTTCCGGTTCTCCCTCACCATTATAAAAGTCAGGAGACTCTGATTCCAATGCAAAATGCAAGGCAGAGGAACATCTTCCGCCAATTGTTCAAAAGAGACACGAACTCCGGACGTTCTGAAACCAATAGACTCAGCAGCATCGCTGATGCCTAACATGGAAACGCCATTGCGAGAAATAAAAGAACGGGCACGCAAAGTCTGCAAAGAATAACTCTTTCCGTAATATTTGGCTATCATACGTAGGCAAGTAGGTCCACAATCCATAGCATCAAGCTGACGATAATATGGGAATATCTGCTTCATATCTTTAATGAACCGCTCTTACCAATTATGAAAATTCAGTCAACACTCTTATATTTATATAATAAGACAACGGGATTTGCCTCCTCATTCAATCCTGCAGCAATTTCTTTAGCTCTCCCTTTCAGCTCATTATTTTCATAAGTTTCCACCAATTGATTGGCTGCCAAGGTCTGGAAAGCAGCTATTTCATCATTATTCATCGGATGGGATACCAAATCTACACCTTGCAGTTTAGCAAAGTCACCATTACGCACAATAGCATCGAATACTGCATTTTCTAGCTTGTCATACACCACACCGATAGTAGGGAATCCACTTCTTTTGTCAAAATCGAATACCTTTTGTATCGTTTGCATAAAATAATAACGTTCTGTAACCGCCCCTATGGTAAGAAGAATTTCAGGATTCTCGGAAGGAGTTTTCACCAAAAACGGACATAATTTATTTTCCTTCGATACATAGTTGTACACCGTATCAGTAGATGTTTCCACAAGCAACCAATCACCTTTATACGGTATTATCGGACGTACAGAAGCTACTGCAATACCGTCCCCTTTTTGTACAAAAGGTGCTTTGACAATATCAAATGGAACTGGAATCCCTTTCACCACGCTTCCGTCTTTCTTTGATATTATCATATGATAAAACGGCTTTTCTTTCAACTTTCCCTCATTGTAATATACAGACATATCATAGCAAATCAAACTATTCTCATCATAATTGAACACATCCATAAATTCAGCACCTTGTACATAGTTTAAACTACGTTTGAAATTGCCAAACAAATCGTAAACAAGTATCTTTTTTGAAGGAGTACTGTTGACATACAACTCATTCTTACCTTCATCTAATACTATGCCATTAATAAAAGTATACTCCTCAGCGCCCTGCCCCCGACGATTCCACTTCCTCACTCCCTTACCAGTTTTTCTGTCAAAAAGGAAGATGTCACCATCATTATTCCAGTTTTTCACTACAATATATTTATTGTCAATAGCCATCACATCACCCTGCGTAATGAATTCATCATTCGTTTCCAACGGAATGTATTCCACATCCATAAAATCCTGAAGCACCAGTTCCTTTTTCGGATAATTTTGGGAAATATCTACTGTTACTATATCTACAGTCCCGCTATTTTCTCTACATCCACTCCATCCCAGCATTAAGAACAATACTACAACTACATTTATTCTTTTCATAACTTACGCATTTTTAATTACATTATTTACTAAAATTCAACTCCATCACAAGGCGGAAGCCTCCATACTCGTCACTATAATTCTCAATGTCGTAATCAATGTACGACACCCGACACCTCTTTGCTGTTCCTCCCCAACTTCCACCTCGCAATATCCGGCGAAAGAAAAGATAGGTGCCCTCAAAAGGCCATCCCGGATAGACAGACTTACCACCTTGCTTGTATTCTTTAGTGTACAAATCACCGCACCACTCCCAAACATTGCCACTCATATCATACAGTCCCAATTCATTCCATCGGGCAATCTTCGCATCCCCCATTAAACGGCAAAATGGAATCAGTATCCATAACCGCCCTCCACAGCCTTTGAGTAACTTCATATTTTCCTATATAAAAATCAGATACCGACTCCTTACGTGCAGGTTTCTCGTTATCCTCACAATCACATCCCTGCTCATCTGTACATCCCATCATAAATGTACCTCCTTTCACAAAAACCATCTCAATAGAATCCCCATTCAAGGCAACCACAAGTTGCTGAATAGGAGTTTCATTCGACTGACATCTAACAAAAATAGTTATAAGACATATTGCCAAGACAATAGTCAATGCTTCAACTCTTCTTTTCATATTAGTATAAAATAAATATGTTTCCACTTTCTACCGGCTTCTTTTACATAACATGACAAAGATTCGTAAGACCTATAGCTATTTCATAATCAGATGGAGAAGGACATAGCCATTGAAAAACACATCTATTACAAGGCTCTTTATCACGAACTCGAAACCATGACTCTCCTTCATTAAGTTCCTTACAAACTATATCATATACACTATCTTTATATATATTCCCTATTGGCAAGAAATTCATGTTTGCAAACACATCACCATTCGACATTATATTTATCTTACCAAAATCATAAGTATTAATCGCTTGGTTAGCAAAGATATTTTTTATTGATATTGGCATAGATAGAATATCCTTTTTAGAAAGAAAAACATATTCTTTAAAGAAAGCCATATTAGTACCATCATATATAGGCTTTATTTGATATTCTTTTATCCGGAACCGTTCTATAAGTTGCTCAGCATCCTGACAATCATTCAAAGAAGCAACATTAAATATATACTTATATGACAAATTTTGTTCCCTTAACGTTATCAAAACATCCTCCCACAATCTTATGTCAATAGGGAAATTGACTAAAACACAATACAAAAAATTATTCATAAAAAATGTTTGCGAACAAGGAATCTCCGTATATAAACAATAGACTTTTTTAAGAGAAGAACTATTATCCAAGAAAGACAATAACCTTTCATTATTCACAACATCATTTAGTTTTCCATAAATATTAAAAATTATTTTTGAGGGAACAGACTTCAAAAAATTCAAAAAAGCACATATGTCAGTTTCATTATTAACATGAATAGTTATTTCAAACAAATTCTCCAATAGATTTCTACTAACAGAAAAATTGTGCCTTTTATAAACTTCCAGTTTTTCATTATCCAAAAAATTGAAAAGGGGTAATATTTGAACAGGTTTTTCATTTGATAATGCAATATCTATTATATCCCCCATATATTTTTCACGTACCTCATCAACAAAACTTTCAACAATCCTATTTTGGATATCTTCATTTGTTAAATAAACAACACCTTGATTATTTCTTTCAAGTAACTTTTTAAGCAATTGTATAATCTCCACTTTATTAGATTCAATATACTCCCCGTCAAGAGTATTATACAATAGCACACATTCGCTTGTTAATCCAATATACACATATGGCTCTATTGTAAACCACCAACCTATTATAGAAGTTTCCATTATTATGATACAATTATTATATCTTCTAATATTTTAAAAAAATCATTCGGATGTTTCTCTAAAAAAGAAAATATTCGAGACAATTTAAACTGAAAATTTTTTTGATTATGAAAATAATGACATACCATTTTTTCAGTTCCTTCTTTTTTCAAATTTTCTAAATGGAACATACATAATCCACAGAATCTATAAAGATAGCAGTGCCGACAATATTTTTCCAAGCATTTATAATAAGCATTATATTGCTGTACTATTTGGGATACATTCAAGAATACGCCCTCATCAACTTCTCCCAAAGAATATTTATAGTCTATTCTTTCGCATGGCATTAGTTGACCATGAGTAGTAAGAAATATTTTTTTAGAAAAAGGAAAACACGTACTTGCTGGAAAATACTTATTTTCTACGCACAAAGTAGATAATATATCAGAGACATACGAATTTATAGAAAAATATTTCAAAAAATTAGACAATTCATGAAAAGGTAACAAATCTTCATGAAGTAACAAATTATCCTTCTCTTTATAATATTCTTTTTCACTATCTCGTATATCACGAAACATCTTTTGAAATAAATCATTTTTTTCCTCTACAATTCCCCCTCTATTCATTTCTGAAACCCGTGGAATTTTATGATAACGTCCATGAAAAAATTCATAAATACTTTTTACTGAATTTCTATTATGCAAAACTGCATTAAAATCAACATTGGTTTCGAAAAAATTAGGAAATTTTTCTTTTACAAAATCCAAATTCTCAACTATTTTCCGAAAAGAATTACGACCATTTTTCTGATAAATGCGATAGCTATTATTTTCTTCATTACCATCTAAGCTTACTAATATATGGAATCTATTTGCAACTAGATAATCTATATATTTGTCTAACAAGACAGCATTTGTCGTCATACTATAGCTTACATTTACGACTCCTGCATGATTTAGATTACAAACAAAGTCAACAATAGTCTTTATGAATTTTATATTTAATAAAGGCTCCCCACCATAAAAACTAATAACCAACTCGGTATCCTTATTGGACAATTTAAGTCCCCAAATATATCTCAACAAACTAAGTGCAGAATTAATATCCAACTTTTTACCCTTCCTATTTTTTCCCCATTCATACACACTCCCTAATGCACAATAAACACAATTTAAATTACAAGATTCTGTGACTTCGAATAAAATTTGTGGAGTATGGCTAAGAGCTTCTTTAACTTTAGCTTCACTTATTTCTGTATTAATATCTATGTAATCCATATTTGAAAAAAAATCGTGTTTTTTCAAATACATATACTTTCTCACATAGTAAGAATCCACATAATCACATTTTTCTGTTTCACAAATTTGCTTCAAAGCTGGATGTACAATCATCGAGAATCTATGCTTATCATTATAAAGATAGCAGTTCTTATTTTCTGATGTATATATAATAGATTGTCGCATAATTACTATCAAGTATTAACGTTTCTATACTCTTGCTATTCAGAATTTTTCATAAGATAAAGAATCTCTTATCTTAATTATAAAAAGAGATTCTTTATCATTACATTGGTACTAAACAAATTAATTATAGAAGACGTTATCGCCCAGCTAATGGCACATAAGCCGTCGCCGTATTAATATGTGAAGCAATAGGAGCCGCACTATAAGCAGACCAACCGCCATAGCATGAACATGTGCAATCACCGCAATCATTGCCACCTTTTAAAGCATCCATTTCACGTTTTTCTAACTCAACTTTACTCAATTGATTCAATTTGATTTTTTTTAAAACTTTCATAATACATTTTTTTAGTTAAACAATAAGTAATCAGTATTCATATAGTATATCCAATATAAATAGTTACACTTGCTATAAAATTGAAAACCAAACAATATCTCCATTCAGCAAAATTTACAACAGTATTTATCCAAATAATAGTTACGTAATAACCAGCGTATTTCATTATTAGGAAAATCATAACATTGCAATATTTCCAATTCAGGAATAGACGAAATTTTTTCTAATACTTTTTTTGCTTTTCCAGCCACAAACACATTATCAATATGCATTAGCCACCATTTTAAATCATACCAAAAATCTATAGAAAATAGAAATATTGGATCAATGCTTTCAAAATTTTCCCTTCTATAAAAAAGTTGTTCAAAACAAAGCACTATCTGCTCTACCATATGTAAAGACCGATCATGGCACTTTGAACATTTATTCCAAAGTCGGTATAAAAAATAGTCTGCTACCCATAAAAGAATCTCATACATGGAAAAAGGATGATTAGTTTCTTCCCATAAAGAAATCAAGAATTCATCTGTTTCTGCTAATAAATCATCCAAATCTGCTTCAATTAAAGAATTTTGCACTAAGCACTCTACCAAGCACCCCCATTTAGCAAGCCCCATCCCACTCGGAGCATCAGCCACATTCTGTTGTATATGCACCAACAATTCAAATGCTCTTTTTTCCATCAAACATTTTTCCTTTTCATACTCAGAACTAAAAAAAGATAAAAGACATGCTTTAATCTGCTCATCTTGCATCAAGTCAGTAATTGGATACCTTATTTCATATTGATTCCAAACCAAAGTATTATTGGGATAATAACTCCAAATTTCTTTTCCGAAAGGAAATTCTTTTGGGAAACAAGAAGGTCTATTTTCCAAAAAAGAAAGAAATTTGACATTCATTCTCATTTGTATCATCTTCATATTTTCGACATCTGATGAAAATGTTATCCTAATATGCTCTCCACGTTTTTCTGAAAAATTTACTTGAAAACAGTTAAATATTTTTTCATTATACTGATAAAATGAAACTATCTCCAACAATAAAGTAGTCCAATCTTTTCTAGAATAGAAAATAGAGACACAACTCCACGCCTTATTTTCTCGCAAAACATAATGCAAATCCATGTTATTTCAAAATTATTCGATTAGCATAATCAAAATTTCTAAATACGGTTCCACATCCAAAACCCTGAGAATTAATGCATTCATTATTATCCAAAGTTCTTTTTACTTTAGAGTAATTTAAAGCTTCCGTTATTAATAATACAACAGTAACTATAAGATCAACATCAGTCACCTTATAAAAATACCTATCACGATAGCATAGCCCTTTCTGATTATCTACAAATAAATACTTTCCATTTAATAAAATTCCGCCATCCACATTACACCACTCACCCTCTTTCCACTCTTCTTTCACAACAAAACGATATTTATCGCTCATACATTGTTCTATTCTGTCACATTCAATGTTATTTCGATTACAATTCATTGCAACATTATTTTGTAACGCTCCCATTCCCCAAAAGTGCTCTTTATACAACATTAATATACGCGTAGAATAAGGATCTATATAATCTAAATAAAGAGCATACAGCTTTTTTAATAGTGGTTCCTCAACAACTCGTTCATTATCTTCGTGCGTCAAAGCTCCATAAAAACTTTCTTGAATAAAAACATGTCTCCTATGTCCAATACAAGTCAAACGCTTAAATAAGTCAGCATCCTCTACACCATATCCCACCAGAAGTTCATTATATCCTTTGACTGCCATAAATGCTTCTTTTTCCAGACAAACTCTTCCAAATACATCACGTACACAAAGATTACTAGTATAAAATATTTTCTTCTTCTCTTGAAACTCCTTCAGCATAAACTCAGCAAAGCCCTCCCCCAAATAGTTATCAGCATCCAAATTGGTAAATCTACCGAATGCATAAGCTCCATCCAAACCTTTTATCTCAAGTAAAAAATCACCAACTAAGCCTTTCTGTAATTGTACTTTTCTCAATATTGGAAAGTCAATATTCTCAGTAGAAGAGTAAACAACATCCCCATTCTGAGAAATTACAATTTCAATTTCACCTATAGATTGATAGAACTCCAAGTCAATGGAATAGTCATCATTTAAGAATGCAGAGAAAGGAACATCCATTGGTATAGAACGAGGTTCTTGACCTGCTCCTTGAGGCTTTGTAAAAGGCCTATCATTAACAGACAACACTATTTCTGTATTAACAACTAGAATATTAAAAACGGCAGCTATGGCATTCATCGACAAGAAGCCATATAGACTTAAAAGACAAAAAAAGTTTTTCATTTTCATAGTACCCATGTTTGATTTTACGGCATAAAAATAGCGCAAAATACAGTGTATTACACAAAACACTCATGGACAAAATCTAATTCAATTAATCATATAATAATCAACTAAATAAATACTATAGTTTGTTTTTCTGGATGGACAAATACAACGGATTTGTTTTAAAGAACGCATTCAAATCATCTTGTTTTCCTAAATGGAGCTTTTCCTTCAAACGTTGTTTCTTTTTAAAAATAGAATTTTCCTCACAGACAAAAGCTGCGACCAACTCTGCTGTAGAAAATCCCAACTTTATCAACACAGCCAACATAAGGTTATGCTCGTTCAATTTATACTTCTGTCGCAAGTTAGTCACAAAATTGCCAGACAATAAATCTATATAGCCAAAGATGTTCAGCCATTCCTCTTCACTCAATTTTTTCACATTCAAATTTCCTTCTTTTAGCTGTCCTAAAAGAAACAAAGCACCTTGCTGAGAATGTTCACGTATTTCTTTATTCTCATTTTTCAAAACCTGTATCTTCTGGGCCAGGATTCCTATTTGTTCCTTAACAAGTACCTCAGACAACATTCCCTTTTGTGCTTGCTGATTACATTTCTTCAATTCCTCTATTTGACAAATATACTGTTCTATTATCTTTTCATTCTCTTGATAAGTTTTGAGCTCCTTCTCCATAAACCTTTTAAGGCGTTTTCTATAACTCTTTCTATATTGTTTTTTTATTTCCTGATATGCTACAAATCCCACAACTATAAAGGATAAAGACAGTAGCAGCCAAAAATATAGCTGAATCTGCTTTTCTTGCATAAGCAATTTATTCTCCACCACCAATTTATCTGCCTCATTTTTTTGCTGTATTTCAAAGATTTTGTGCTGCAAATTCATCTCCTGTGCTATTTTTTGCAACGAATCAGACTTTTCTTTATAAAGCAGAGCCTTAGCATACTCAGCACGTTTCTTTTCCAACAAATAAAGATAATGATAAGCACCGGATTGTGTATAGCAATCTTCCGAAGACAAAGCATTCCTCACATACATTTCTGCCCTTTCCAATTGCCCTAACTGCAAATAGGCATCTCCCAATGACAAATTATAATAAGGAATAAGAGTAGAAACTTGCTCATTCTTTAAGGCTGAATGAAAAAATTCAACTGCTTTCACATAATTTCCTTGTCGTTTTTCTTGTTCGCCCAAAAAGTGCGCCAAAGAAGAATATACCGGAGACAAACTATCCTGCTTTAACAAAGACATTCCCATCTTCGCATATCGTGCAGCATTAACATACTCTTTCCGAACCTCATAAATCCAGGCGATATTACGATAGCTATACACCATTTTCAAGGTATCACCGACTTTTTTATTATAAAAAATAGATTTTCGATAGTTGTCAAGTGCCATATCATACATTTCCGAGTCATCATTCAGCCTACCTACATATTGGTGCACCAAAGCCATCATCTTATACTCTTCTGTTTTCTCCAATTTAGCCAAAGCGCTCAAATAAGCTTGTATAGCCAATGTATCATTATCTTGCAAAGCTGCCACTTTACCATAATAAAACAATGCCTTTCCTGCTTTTACACCATCATCCTTATAATAATCTACCGCAATTTTTATCAACGAATCCGACTGCAAACTATCCAGATAGTTTTTATCACGTGCTTGCGTCAGCAGCAATGCATAGTCCGCCCGCTGCTTCCCACGAAGCTCCTCCGGATGAGGAATTTGCTCCAACAGCAGCAATGCACTGTCAGGATATACATCCATATACCTCTCTACCTTATCAAAAACATTGGATACGTTCTTCTCTACGCAAGAACCTAACAGTACACAAACGGACAAAAGCCCAAGATATAACAGTTTTTTCATATGAACATGTTCTTTACCAGATTATCATTGCGTATACACAGAATCCTTTTGGAGATAAATATTCACACCAGCCAACGGCAATCCTTTTTCCCCATCAGTCACAATGCCATTTGTCTGCGCATTAGAAACAACTGCACAGCAGAATGTTATGAACAGTACTATACATCGCTTCATAATCCATGTATATATAATTAAACTTTGGATGAGAATAAGCTTTTTTACGGCCTCTCCCTTCAAAGATACAAAAAACCGCTTCAACAATGTACAAAAACAAGATAAATGTGACAAACAAAACAAATAGCTCAGAGCTTGTTTCCCCTTACATAGGCTTCCTTTCCATTTTCTGTACGGAGTTATCAGCGCCTATCGGCCGTGATGCGCTCTGCCAACGGCCGTCAACCACTCGACTAACGACCGTCAACAAGGTGCTTCATAACCGTTGAACACCTATTATACTCATAGTTTCCCCATACTGTGCACCTATCTTATTCCTATTATGAGCCCAGCTGCAGTCTATCGGTAAACGGTCTTTTACGAAGTTAATACCGTGTTTACACGAAACGCATATCGTGTAAACAAGATATTTGCAAAATGCTGTACATTCTATTAATACACTAACAAACAAGATATTAACTTACTTTTCGGCGTATTTCCGCTGTGGAAGCAAAAGTTGCTTCCACCTTTTTGAGTTGCTTCCACAGCACTTGTAATGCCGATGAATAAAGGGATGCAGGAAGTAGGTGGAAGTGTGGAAGCAGAAATGATAAAACTAAGCAGAGATAATTTTCCCTTAAAAGCAATAAAACTCCAGAATCTGCTGGAGCAAAGCATCCTGCTTTCCCAGACCTTTTTCCAACTCCACACTTTTCAGGTTATAGAGTTGTGCCAGCAAAGCTGACGACTGCTTCTCGCAAAGACGGGAATCATGTACCTGCTCCATCCAGCAGACGGTCTCTCCCCAAACATCTACCGAAAGATGTGACAAGACTTCTGTCGGGGCTCCCCCCTTCTCCACCTTACGGAAGATTTCGACCAAAGCACACAACAAGCTGGACATTATCTGTTTACAACGGGAATGGGAACGGGATTCCCGGTTTCTGAAACGTAGCAGGAAATAGTACCCCAGCCATAAATAAACGGTGGTGACTTCTGCATGGATTTTCTCTATCCTCTTCCAATGCGCAACCAAGGCAGCATCAATTTCTTCCAGAATCGCATCCGTATCATCTTCTATGTAGTATTTCTGCGCAAGACACTCTATCACGCACCCCCATTTCGCCATATCCACACACTCTTGCGTACGCCCCATCCATACATGGGCTTCCTCCAATATCCGGAATGCCTTTTCTCCACATTCCGGAGCATCATAAAACCGATACTGACGAAACAACAGAAGAGACTGACATAATAACTCATCCAAAGAGTACTCCGCACTTTCCATATTTAAAATTCAAGTATCCATTCAGGTAACAAAATCGAGCAAAAGTAATCATTTCCTAAGAAAATCACGCTGTTTCAACACAAAAACCGGCAGGAAAAAGAAGATACCGATGACGGACATCACCAGTCCGCCAATGGTACCCGCCGCCAATGGAAACCAGAAAGCCTCCTTGTCCTCACCTATCATGAAAGGGATAAATCCCAGAATGGTAGAAACTACCGTGAGGAAAATAGGAACGACCTTCGCATTCCACGCCTTGACGTAGGCACGAAGAGCGGAAAGACGGGGGAAACGACGTCGGATGCTGTTGTACTCGTTCAGGACATAGATGCTGGCATTCACCGTGATGCCGCACAGCAGGACGAACGAGGCAAAACCGCCCTGGTCGAAGTTCAGCCGGAACCAATAGAAAGTAAGAAATACCCCGATATAAGAAACCGGAATCACAAAGATGATGGCAAGCGGCTGCTTCAGGGAGTTGAACAGAACGCTGGTCGTAAAGAAGATGATGGCTATCACCACCAGCAGAAGCAGGTATTGGCGGTTGTCCTTCTCGCCCCATGACCAACTGTTGCTGTCCGACTCGGCTGTATAACCCATCGGCAACAGTTTGTTGAACTCCTCCAGGTCACGTTTCTGTATCTTGTTGCCCATCTCATTGGAGCCGATATATTCGTATTGCAGGCAGAGGCGGTACTGCTGGTTTTCTTTGGCAATCTCCTGCGGCATCTGTCCCTTTTCCACAGTAGCCAGTTCGGAAAGTTTGTAATGCTTGCCGTTTCCTACTCCATAGGGAAAGAACTGCATTGCCCAGATGTCATATTCGGCAGACTGGCGGGAAGAGAGCTTGATTTTCTCCGTTCCCTGCTCGGCCGCTACCGAGCCAATCTCCAGATTCTTGCCGAAGATGGGGCGCACCGCAGAGAAAAGCACTTGCGCGTCGATGCCCTCTTGCGCCATGCGCTCCTTGTTCAGGTTGAAGTAGAATTCCTGATAGTCATCCTTCCACCAGGAGAACTCCGAATTGATGAGCACTTCCTTGATACGCCGGTGCGTCAGCAGCTTGGCCTTCAGCTTCTCCGCCCACTCATAGAGTTCGTCGTAGTTGTAGCCGTACATCCTGATGCGGTAGGAGCCGGCACTCTCGCGGACGTCATTACTGAACCCCTGGTCCTGCAATCCGTAGATGCCCCAGCTGCCGCCTCCCAGTTCCAGTGCCTTGCTTATCATATTGGCTTTCAGTGTATAGGGAAAACCGCTGTTCCGGGCTTCCTTCTTAAAATAAATCTGCATACTGGCACGCCGGGGGCTGTAAATGGAAGTATGAAACTGCCTGATTTCCTTGAACCGGCTGAGGTAGGTCTCCATACGTTTCATCAAAGTGTTCATCTGCTCGAGGGTGCTGCCATTGGGAAGGTTGGCGTTGGCATAGAGCACCACCTCCTCATTACGGGTGAAGTAACTGCCTTCGTACACCTTCTGTATGAAAAGCCGCAAGCTGCCGCCCAGCGCCTTGTCCACAACGGGTTTCACCGACTCCTTATAGGTATCCGAACCGAATACCTTATTGTAAGCAGCTTCCCATTTTCCCCCTCCTTCCAGTTTGCCGGGCAACAGAAAAACGGGCAGACCGAAACCCAACAGTAACAGCAGGCATACAGCCCAGCGCCAACGGCATAGAAAACGGATGAGAGCAGAGTAACAGCAGGAGAAATAAACGGGGAAACGTCTGAAAATCCGTCCCAACCTTGTTTTGAATGTTTGCGTCAGCCCCGGCAAGACAAGACGCCTCTTCTTCCCCGTAATCCGCCTCACCAGTCCTATCTTCTCAATCATCGACGGAACAAAGAACAACGCCACCATCAAGGAAACAGCCAGATTGATGATCACTACCGCTGCAAAGTCCTGCAGGTTGAGCCGTATCTTCTCGTCAAGGAAGAAAATGATAACAAGCGCACCCATCGTAGTGAGGGTTGCCGCCAACACCGACAGGAAGGCCTTGAGATTACGCCGATGCAGAATGTGGTCGGTCATGACAATGGTGCTGTCTATCACTAGATTCAGCGAGACAGTGATACCCGCCAGCGAATAAAGCTGCATCTCAAGTCCGAAGAGGTAGTAGAAGATAAGTGCCACCGCTATATTTACAGCCAGGCTGGTAACTATCAGAAAAAGATATTTCAACTTACGAGTAATGAGCCATACGAATACAAGCAGGATGAGTACCGTCAAACCGGTACGGAAGTAAATCTTGTCCAGTTCTTCCCGTATGTACTCGGTCGCATCATAGCTGGTATGCACTTCATATCCGACAGGAAGTACCTGCCGAACAGCTTCCATCTCGTCCATCACGGCACGGTTCAGTTGCAACTGGTTGGCAGTTTCTTCCGCAGTAATGGATAGATAGACGGAATTCAGCCCATTGATGCGGTAATAGCTTTGCGGCTCCTCCTCCATACGGACAGCCGACACCAGTTCGTCCAAGCGGAGCAGTTTCCCGTCGGTAGCCGTCACGGTGATGGCAGCAGGATTAAAACCAAGGGAGTTGCTCTCCGGCACCAGTACCAGGCGTATCCATTCCCGGCTACCGTTACCTGTATCCACATTGTGCGTACCCAGAAATTCCTTCCGGTAATGCCGCTGTACTGCCTCGCTGATGTCCGATAGGGTCACACCCAGCAAGCGCAACTGTTCACTGTCATATTCCAGTCTCCACTCCATGGGCGTGGCACCGCTGAGTTCCACCTTATAGATACCCGGAATATTTGCCAGCCGCGGCTTGATATGCTCCTCGGCATACTGCTGAATCAATATCGGAGTGGAAGGGGCATTCAGTGTGAAGGACATGAAAGGGCGTGAGGCGTTCTCGTCGGGCACTTTCATGTGAATGGTGGGATAGCTGACACCTTCGGGCAATTGGGGCCACGTCTGCCGGATGATGGTGGAAGCTTCGAAGCGGACTGCCTCGACATCGGCATGCTTGTCCAGCTCCACAGTAATGTTGCCGTAGCCGTTGCCCGAGGTGGAGTTCAGCCGCTTCACTCCGCGGATACGCGCCAGCATGGATTCCAGCTTGCTGGTCACTTCCATCTCCACCACCCGCGACGAAGTGCCAGGCATGCTGAAACCCACCGTGAAGCCGGGCAGGCTGCGTGACGGATTCAGCTTGACGGGGAGCAGCGGTATCAACGCCACCCCTACCAAAGCAAGGCAGACAAACGCCACTATGACGGTGAAGGAAGAAACTCGTTTCATCAGTTATTATAATCAAATTTTTCCGACAGCGAAAATCCGCTGGCAAAGTCGTGCAACGTCAGTTTCCGTATCTTGTAATAATTCAGCCAGTAGTCCTGCAAGGCGGAGATGTAATTGCGTTGCGCTTCCTGCTGGCGGTTCAGCGAGAGGGTCAGGCTGTTGATGTCTGCCTTGCCGATAATGAAGCGCTGGCGGGTTTCGTTATACGCCAGGATGGCAAGGTCGAGGGCCTCTTCGGCACTGGCGACGAGGGCTTGCTGGACGTTGAAGTCGCTGACGGTCATGATAACCTCCTCCTCAATGCTGATTTCACTCTGCCGGGCAGAAGTCTTCACCACGTTCAGATTGTTCCTCGCCATGTTGTATTTGCCTTTCCTCACGCCCCAATCCACCAGTGGAATGGAGACACTGACCGACACCATCTCCTGCTGCATGGGATGCCTGTATGCTTCACCGAATTTCTCTGCCACCTGGTTGAAGCCGACGCTGGCGTTGATGCTGGCGTTGAAGCGCGATTCCTTCTTCGTCTTGTCTACTGTCTGCTCGGCTTCCAGCACTTCCTGACGAAGCCCCAGAAATTCCGGATTGTTGGCTTGAGCGGCCAGCAAAGCCTCATCAACCGGTATGGTCAGCGCCCTCGGACGTCCCGGAAGCGACACCCTGATATCCGTGTTCTTCTCCATATTCAGGAAAGATGCCAACGAAAACATGGCGCGCTTCAAGGCACTGGCGGCATTCTGCAAAGTATTGCGGGCATTCACCACGTCGAGTTTCAGCGTCAGCAGGTCGGCACGGCTGATGGCGGCTATTTTCAAGCGCTGCATGCCGATGCGGTAGAGGGTATCGGTGGAGACGGCATTGTCCTTGGCCAAGTCATATTCCGCCTGTGCCATGGCAAGCGCAAAGAAATAGGTAGTGGCCTGCTCGGATACTCGCTCTGCATTGTAAATATACTCCTTCTTCACCTTTTCGTACTTCAGCGGCTCAATCCTGCGTTCCCAACGGAAAGGATTGTAACCGACCAGACTCTGCGAGTAGCCCAAACGAACCGGAACACTGGTGAACTGGGTATACTTGTTTCCACCGAAGCTCCGCATATAGCCCAGCTCCGTATCCAGATAGAACGTACCGCCCGTCAAGTCGAAATTCTGTCTGACGGCAAGATTGCCGTATGCATAGAAGGATTGCTGGCTGCGATAGATGTCAAGGTCCTGTTCGGAGTCGTAACGCTTGGTGATATCGCGGTTGTACTGTGCCGGAATCATGTTCAGCGTCAGGCTGGGAAGGCGGTTTGCCTTATAGGTGCGGTATTCCCAATAACCGGCCAGATACATGTTCTTGGTGCGGAAGGCTTCCAGCGAACTGTCATTCGCCAGGGCAATGGTCTGCTGCAAATCGAGCGTTATCCGCTGTTGGGCAAAAGCGGAAAGGGCTCCCAGACTGAACAAAAGTATAAGACTTAATTTCTTCATGCTCTTTCTTTTCTATAAATAAACCAATATATCAACGGGATGATGAACAGACTGACCAGTGTCCCCACGAACATCGCCCCAATCATTGCTATGGAAAGCGGCTTCTGCAGCTCCGAGCCCATGTCGAACGAGAACAGCAGCGGAACCATAGCGAAAATGGTGGTGAGCGATGTCATGATGATGGGCCGGAGCCTTCTGCGCCCCGCCTCGTGGATGGCCTCGAGCAACGGCATACCAGCCCTCCGTAATTCATTAATGGCATCCAGCTTCAAGATGGAGTCGTTGATGATGATACCGCACGTCACAATCAGTCCGATGGCAGACATCAGGTTCAGGGTATGCCCGCATATCCACAACAGAAGCAGGGCAAACGCCACATCTATCGGAATTTCCAGCAGCACGATGAGCGGCTGCACGAAGCTTTCGAACTGGGCGGCAAGAATGAAATACATCAGCAGGATAGAGATGAAAAGAATCACCACCAACTCGTCCAGCATCTGGCGGTTGGAGAAGAAACTGCCGGAGAAAGCCGTATCCCAGTCACCCGTGGCATCTGCCTCCCGCTTCACCTTTTCCATCAACTCCGGAGCATCGTCCACTTCATAGAAACGGAACGGTATATATTCACCGTTGCGTCCTGCCGTAATCGTTTTCAAATCCTCGGCCGGACGCACCTTTACCAGCTCCCGAAGCGGAATATGCTCCACTTCGCCCTTACTGTCCGGACGGGTCTGTATCAATGTCTGCTGCAGCACCTCATTCACTGTCCGCTCCTCGCCCACAATGCTGATAGGCAGGTATTGCTGGTAGGAATGGAGCATAGCTACGCTGTTCTCCTTGAACGCTGTCCGCAACGTACGGTAAAGCTCGTCATACGAAACGTCATAGAGCAACAGCTTTTCCTGCAAAATGCTTATGTCAAGCTGGTTCTCGAAAGCGATACCTACGGGCGCTGTCCCCGTAAGCTCCGCAAACTGTTGTTCCAGTCCGCGCAATTCTTCCGCCGCCGGCGCCTTCTCCTTATTGCGGGCATAAAGTTCCGCCACCACATCGGCCTCCCCGGTCACGAAAAGCTTCTCGAACACGGTTTCGGGTGGAGAAAAGGAGACTGTCGCCAACGGATATTCCCGTGTCAGCCACTCGCCCGCCTGCTTCTGCAAGGGAGCAATCCCGTCAGGCGAGGAAGTCTTGAAATACAATTCTGCCTCCGAAGAAGAGAGAGCCTGCTCACGGTTCAGCAGATAGTCCTGCTGGCCTATGGCAGCCGTCTGTTCCACAGTCTCGTCCAGCAACTGTCCGAACAGCACATTCACACGATGCCGGTTCTCGTCCACATGTATGTTTTCGTTCCATTCCACGTGGACTATCAGTTCATTCTGGTCTATCTGCGGCATACGCTCCTTGCCGACGGAATAGAACAGAAAGACACAAAGAGGTATAGAAACCACACAGAATACGCTACTTACCGTCTTGTGGGAAAATACCCAGTCGATGCCCGCATCATAAAAACGGTCCAGCGTATGTTCCTTCAACGGATTGTTGATGCGGATGCGGGAGAACCACGACCTGCCGCGCAACCCTGTCCGGTAGACCAGCATATAGAGGACCGGCAGCAGCATGATACCCGTGAAGTAGGAAACCAGCAACCCTACCGTAACAGAGAATGCCTGGTCATAGAACAACGCCCCTGCAATGCCGCTCATAAATATCAGCGGCACAAATACGGCAATAGTGGTCAGCGACGAACTCAGCATGGGCGTAATCACCTCACTCGTTCCCGTCACGCAAGCCCGCCGCAACGAATAGCCCCGTTCGCGATACTGCGAAATGTTCTCCGTCACAATGATGCTGCTGTCAATCATCATACCCAACGCCAGGATTAATCCCGACAAAGAAATGATATTGAGTGACATCTTGAACAAGTAGAAGAACAGGAAGCAGATGACAATAGATACCACCATACTCAACCCGATGATGAACGGTGATTTGATGTCACCCAAGAAGAGTACCGCCACAATGCAGATGAACAGGAAACCCAACGACAAATTTTGCTGAAGATTGGAGATGGTATAGTCCAGCAACTCCGTCTGGTTACGGCTGATGCTAAAATCAATGTCGGGATATACTTTCTTGAAGTAGTCCATCGTGCTGTTGATGGCAAGCTTCATGTCTTCCATATTCTCGTCCGCCTGCTTGATGACGGCAAGGGTAACGGCACGCTTGCCATTGCTCATGGAGACACCTTTCTCCTTGGCAGGAACAATCTCTACCCGGCAGAAGTCTCCCAAGCGGATGATACGTCCTTCCTTTCGCAGCAGGATGCCCTTCACGTCCTCCTCTGTCCGCAGCAGGGTGGAGAACTTAATGTTGTATTCGTAGTAGCCGTCGCGCACGGTCATGCTGCCCGGCTCCACGTTGTTTTGCGCCAGCACGTTTTCTATGTCTTCAATGGAGAGCCCCAACACAGCAAGCTTACCCGGGTCGGGCACAATCTGTAACTGGCGTTCGACCAAACCCGTGACATCCACCATTGCCACTTCTGCCAACTGCTCGATGCGACGCTTTATGACATTTTCGGCAAACTCGCACAAATCAAGAAACGCGCGTTCGTCCACCTTGCCGTATGCACTGTCGTTTTTTAGGGTCAGATTGAGGTAGAAGACAGGAATGTCCGTCGCACTTGCCTTTATCACCTTCGGGCGTTCGGCATCCTTGGGCAGATAGTTCATGGCGGCGTCAATCTTCTCGTTCACTTCTATGAAGGCAAGGTCGGTATTCGTACCGAAGTCGAAGCCCAGGCGGATGATGCCTGCACCATCGCGCGTCTCGCTGTCCATGTCCTTCAGTTTCGCCACCTGGATGAGCTGCTGCCGCAGAGGTTTCACCACCGTATTCTCTAATTCACGCGCCGAGGTATTCTGCGCCGACACCTGCACTGTAATTTCCGGGATGGCAATATCGGGCAGCAAGGATACCGGCAAGGTGAAGTAAGTCACCAGCCCGACAATGAAGCATGCTGTAAATGCCATCAGTACGGCAATAGGCCGCTGTATCAAAAACTTTATCAATTGAACTATGAATTTTGAATTACCACTTATCACTCATTATCTATCAACCACCTTCACCGATGCTTCATGTGCCAGATTCACATTTCCCGTCACAATGACCGTATCGCCTTCTTTCAGGGCATCGTCGGCCATACTATAGCTTTCCGCATTCTCCAGACCGGTCTGCACATAGTTCCACTGCGCCTTTCCGTCTTTCAGGGTAAACACCACCTGCTTGCCCGAACGCAACACCACGGCACTCTTCGGGATTACAAGCTGTCCGCCCAGAGAGCGGTGCACGTTCACCCTCACGTTCATCCCACTGAACAGCCGTCCCTTGCCATTGACGGCAGCCTTCACCTTAACCATCCCCTTGTCATCCACCAGAGGATTGATTTGGGTGATGCGCCCCTCCTGCCTAAAGCCGGCATCCGAATAAGGGGTAACAATCACCTTGTCGCCACTCTTTATCAACGGCAGTTCGCTTTCCAGCACCGTGAAGTCCACCTCCATACCTTGAGTGCCGATAATGGAGCAGAAGGCTTCCGAGGTACTTGCCTCGTTGAACGGTTTGGAGAACAGGTTCGCCACTACCCCGTCAAAAGGCGCAACCAGCGTGGCGTGTTCCTCTTCATACGCGGCAAGCTC
>QWCB01000807.1_pt1 | contig 32913 bp, 30 predicted proteins | sample 1972511 | NCBI WGS metagenome assembly QWCB01 (sample SAMN09866719, study PRJNA288562) | Human gut metagenome isolate term5_stool, whole genome shotgun sequencing... | isolation source: gut | host: Homo sapiens | place: USA: California | reverse complement strand
CCCCTGCTGCCCGGCGTTGTAGCCGAGGTCGTAGGTGAAAGCGCCCCCCGCCCCGATCCGCTGACGGTAGATCGTCCGATGGATCGTGTAGGCCGGCATACCGCAGTAAGCGCCGAGCACCTTCGCTGCCCGGCCCGTCGGTGCCAGGAGCCTCACCGGCACGCCCATGGAGACCAGCATCCGGGTCCAGGCACCGACGAGGCTGCTCTTCCCCGTCCCCGCATAGCCGCGGAGGAGGAAGAGTGAGTCCTCCTCCCCATGGCGGAGGAAGTGGTCCAACTTATCGATCACCCGAGCCTGTGACGGCGTCGGGGTGAAGGGGAAGAAGTCAAGTATTGCTGATCGCTCTCTCATACCGCAAATATACCGCTATGGGAGCGTCCCGCCACACGCTCCACTCTAATACCGGTATTAGTGAACTCTAATATCGGTATTAGTGATCTCTAATATCGGTAAAAGAATTGACCGAGGAAAAGACATCATTTCCGGGAGGCGAAGGATCCCGTCAGGGATCCCCGCTTCATAGCCACAGGTCGAGCCGCGAAAGCGGTGATGACCTGTGGAAAGGTCGATGTCTTGACCTCGACCCCGCCAGGGTGTCGCACTTCTCCCGTCCCCCTCTGCGACCCCAAGGGGTCGAGGATGTATGTGTCGGCTGATCCACGGGTCTTCGGGGCTGCGCCCCTCGACCTGTGGCTATGAAGCGGGCACCCCGGAGGGGTGCAGGCCCGCCCCACCGTGGTTGGCTGAGATAGATGGATTTCCCAGGTGAGAGCAGGTGTCCTCTGCGCCGTCCGACTTTTCCGACTCGTCCGACTCGTCCGACCCGTCCGTTAATATGGCGCGCCGTCCGACGATATGGTGCGCCCGGCGGGGAGGCACCCCTGTCGGGGTGCATCGCGGGATCGGAAGGCGGGGGATGCCCCCTTGCGGGATCGGTAGGAGAGAGCGCAAAAGAAGGCCGACGCCATAATGGTATGCTGGATCCCGTCAGGGATCCACGCTTCATAGCCACAGGTCGAGCCGCGATAGCGGCGAAGACCTGTGGGAAGGTTGATGTTTTGACCTCGACCCCGCCAGGGTGTCGCACTTTCCCGTTCCCCTCTGCGACCCCAAGGGGTCGAGGATGTATGCGTCGGCTGATCCACGGGTCTTCGGGGCTGCGCCCCTCGACCTGTGGCTATGAAGCTGGCACCCCGGAGGGGTGCACCCCCGCCTCAGCACCTCCATAGTCTACCGAGGAGGCCGGATTTTCCCAGGTGAGAGCAGGTGTCCTCTGCGCCGTCCGACCCGTCCGACAAGATAGTGCGCCTATGGAGCGGGCACCCCTGTCGGGGTGCATCGTTGGATCTGCCCGCAGGATGGATCCCTTCTAGGAGATCCTCTGCGCCGTCCGACTCGTCCGACTCGTCCGACTCGTCCGACAATATAGCGCACCGTCCGACAATAGGGCGCTATGGAGGGGTGGGTCAGAGGGTGCGCAGGTCGTAGGAGAGGTGCCGCCCGGCAAAGAGGGAGAAGCGGTCGATCAGCCCCCCGACACCGATGGGCGCCTCCTCCCCGGCGATGCGGAGGTAGTCGGCGTAGTCGGTCGGTCGTTGGTCGGGAGGGAGTGTCATCAGGGGCAGGAGCTTCACAGTCCCGTCGGTGAGGGTGACCCTGAGGTGAGGGATGGACGATCCCTCTGCACCCCGCCAGCGACTCTGCTCCGGAGCGTAGCCGTAGACCTCCGGCAGTCCGACGTAGTAGCTCGTCGGATCCTCCTCCTGCGGAGTCAGGGGGTAGTACCGCATCTCATGCGACCGATCCTGCTCGCGCCGGTAGGGGTAGCCGAAAAGTCCCCCGTCAAGCCGGTCGACCGGGAAGGCGAGCTCCACCAACTGCACCCCGGCGGCCCCGGCGGTATGCACCTCGAGCAGTGCCACCGCCGGGCGAAGCACCGGCGTCAGCCGTATCACTCGGTCGCTCTCACCGGGACGGGGCAGCTGTCTCTGCAGGTGTCCCACCAGCGGGATCCTCAGCGGCCTGTCGGCACGACGGGTGAGGGGGACGAAGTAGGCGAGCCGCTGTACGTCCCACTTGGTACGAAGTCGCTCCAGATCCTCCTGCACCACGTGAGACTCCTGCTCATTAGCGATGAAGAAAAACTCATAGGTCCCCTCCTCCGTAAAGATCGGGTCGCTGCAGACCAACTGCTGCGGACTCAGGTCTCTGTCCGACCCCTCGTAGCGGATCCGCTCATTGTAGGCGACCCGTCCCTGCAGGTCTGTAGCTACGATACGGAGCGAGGAGATCGCGCCGAAGTGGAGTGCCTGATCCTCCGTCAGCTCCAGCTGAGGTCGGTCAATGACAACGGCGACTCTGCCCGGACCGGGGTCCGGACGGAAGTCGCCGTAGATCTCGCCATGACAGGCGGAAAGAAGTATCAGTAGGAGCACCCACAGCCCTCCGGACCGGAGTGCTTCTGTGTGGATGCCTCGGACGATGCGGTGTGATCTGAGTGGGAAGGGTGACAGCATACCGATAGGGGAGGGTAGGGCAGTGCCTCGGCTCCGACGTCGGGGATGATCTAATTGTCTCACGCCCACACGTGCTCCCGATTACATCCGATCGATATCGATGTCGTAGCTGTGGACCATCCAGTTATTCACCTTGATCCAGACCACCTCGTACCCCTCACTACACTCGGGGCAGCGGCGCACCTTCAGATCCATGGTGAAGTCGTGGTCACAGAGTAGGTCCACAGGGGCGCCCTTCTTCGCAGCCATCAGTACCAGCCCCACCAGGTCTGCCTCATAGATAGGCTCGGTGAGCCCCTCCTGATGTATGGAGAGGAGACTCCCGTGACCGCTCGCCATCGAGAGCGTGGTTAGGTGCCCCGCCACCTCACCGTTATACTCCGGCTCGCAACCCGGCTCAGGCGTACCGGTATAGGTATTGGCCTTCCGCTCGATGGCAACGAGGTAGCTGTAGGGGGTACTCTGACCCCTCACGTCGAGCAGCTTCCCGAGACCGCTGTAGCGGTCATTGGCCGAGGTCACCTCCATGGAGATCTTCTCCGGCTCCTGTAGTCCGGTGAGACGGATGGTGATGTGGTTGGTCAGCTGGAGGAGGTTGACGCTCACCTGTGTGGGCGACTCTGTCCCCACCTTGTCGAGAGGAGCAAGGCTTAGCTTCTCGGTCACGCCCTGACGGATCACCCGCCCGGTCAGGTCGCGTCCCGCACGGAGTGCGGCGAAGAGCTCATCTGCCTTGGCACCGGGGGTGAGGTCAAAGGTCTCCTCGTCGAGACCCGACCAGGCGGCGATACGGACCGGGTCGGAAGTGGGCAGGGTCATACGTACCCTCGTCTCCGCTGTTACCGCCCCCTTATGGGTCTCGGTCGCCACCACCTCGCCTCGGTCGTTGTAGGCAACGAGGAGCACGGAGGTCATATCCTCAGGATAGGTCGGCTGAGCGTCGCACGGCGACTGGCTGAAGAGCGACACCTCCACCTCACGCGGACAGTCGTCCAGCTGCTCATAGACCATCGGATGGCATCCCCCGAGCAGCAGAAGCGAGAGGAGAGCAAGTGTCGTATGTAGTAATCTCGTAGTCATATCTGGCTCTGAATTAGAATTGTTTTTTATAGCTATGTATCCCCCAGCCGACGTTCGTCACCTGTACGTTCATGTAAGGATTCTGAATGGGCAGATACTCATCATTCGATGGCACCTTCTCATCGGGGTCGATGTTATGCAGATAGGTGAAGCGTGGGTCGTTAGGCTTCTTCACAAAGGGGATACCCGATAGCCCCATCTTCGTGAAGCCGGTGATGTGCATATGGTAGATATTGTTACGCAATACTGGTGATGAGTACCAGGTACGGTTATTGGTCGTATTAGGGTTCACCCAAGCGTAGTAGACCATCAGCAGACGGGTTTGTGTCATTTCATCGCTATTCGCACCTGAGATGGTTATCCCACGATATCTGGTCATAATCTCGTAGTTGACCACCTTGTCCTTGTGCTTAGCGGTATACTCCTCCACGTAACCGAGGCGCAGGTCGATATAGTCATACTTCCTAGCACCCGGTTTGAAAGAGGGAACCAAGTCGGGAGCCACCCTGCCATAGAGGTAGAAGTCCATCACACGCTGCTCGTCGGCGGTAAGTGTCTCAGCCTTAGTCTTACCATTCAGCACCTCGCTAAATTTATCCAGCAACTTCTGTGACGCCGTCGGTATTCCAGCCCCTGCTGGGATGGCCTCGGTAAGTTTGGTATACCACTTGTCAGTAGTCTTCAGCTGATGGATCACAATTTTTCCATTTTCTTTACGGTTGTCTACAGGAATGTCGTGGTAATTGAGGTAAAACTTCTGCGTATCCAGCGAGTAGTAGATGCGGTTGATGCCATGGGCATAGGTGAGAGGAGTGATATCATCTCCATCATCATAGGTCACCCCATCCACTGTTATTTTGCTAGCCTCCTCTTTCCGCTTATCTATTTCTTTCTGTAAATTAGCAATACTTTTCTCCAACGCCTTCTTCTCAGTTATTTTAGCGGTCAAGTCGCTTTCCAACTTAATATGTTTGTCGTATTCGGCAGAGCCCCCATGGGTCTTATAGTAGTCTTTACGCAGATCATCAACCTTTTTCTTGGCGGCAGCCAGTTTTTCATCTAACTTTAACTTTTCTCTCTTTTTGGGGCCTGCATTATCGTACTCTTCTTGTGCTTTATCCCGATCTTCCAAAGCCTGAGTATACTCTGCTGCCTTGGACCACTTGGTAGGATCTTTAAGCGAAGCTTCCATTTTCTCCAATTCTTTTTCGAGCAGTTCGATTTCTAACTCGAGGGTCTTGATTCTTTCTTTAGCTGCCGCCGCCTTATCTTCCACCTCTTTGATGCTTTTTTGGAGTTCCGCTTCTCTCTTCTTCCTTGCAGTTAGGGCACTCTCATCCCATGGGAGGCTCTTGATAGCGAAGGAGGCAATGACGGCAAAGAAAGGGGTATTCCCCTTGCGGTAGCCACTATCCTCTCCGGCACCCCATGGGTGGGTGGTCTCGGTCAGGTAACAACCACCCCATCGTACACTAGGAGTCTCATAAGGAAATTTAAAGCCAGTTTTATTGTATGATGCGTTATCTTCCACCTTTCCTGGCACTAATAGCACCTTTTGACGTAAGAGATTTGGTATCGCATTATCTGTGCTAGGGGGCATTACCATGCTTTTATTCACAGGAATAGAATTGCGGAAGAAACGCTCATCCTCGAGTGTAATGGGGTCAAAATTCTCCTCCCCGTATGGATGATAGGTGTTAAAGTTAATCAAGTCGGTGGGGGTAAGATCGTCATAAGAGGGACTCTTGGTATTCTTGATATTGAACCACTCACTATCGGAACGCTCGGCAATAGGGTAGAAGGTCGGCACAAAATTGAGCACCTGATAGTAGATGCCCTTCAGTTCCATCTTCTCCTTTTCAGAATCGCCCTTAAGTCCTTCTCCGATGATCCCCTCATCCCACGACACTACGGCCTGAGCCAGTACCCTGCGGACACTGACCGTTGCCAGGTTCTCGCGACTATTAGCCACCTCGTTCTCAGATACATTATCTGTAACGGCAACGTCCTCCTTTATGCCAGAGCACATGATGTGGTCTGCATATTTGACAAAATCACAACTACCTTTAACTGGGTCTGAATTAAAATCAAAGGCACGATTGTCAAAGGATTTTATTTTGTCAGTGCTAAAGCCTGTTAAGGATTCAGTTGTATACTCTAGTGAGCCTTCATTAAGACCCTTGTAAATGACCTTCTTGGCGATGTTGGGGTCGGGGCGGAAGCCTCCGAGCTTGGGGGCATCGGCTGTCGTCGTATAGGTCATACCGGCCTCTCCTTGAAAAGGAATTGGCTTCTTGATCGCCTCCAAAAAGCTAGCCTTGCTGGAGAGCGTTTGCTTTAGATACTCAACATACTGAGCTGGGGGATTGAGGAAGGCATAGATGGTCTTCTTCCCTGGTGAGGTTTGCCATGGAGTCAGTGTCAGTACGTTATTTTCCCACTTTTGTACGTTGGGGTCCAATACCGCTTTATTGGTCACTTGACCCCATGTTTGCCAGTCTTTACTATACTCAGCAGGAGAGATGATAATCTTATTGCTGGAGATGCAATGGACTTCGTCGCGATCCTCGGAGATAACGAATACGGCGAAGGAGGTGATGTCGTCGGTGCCTGCCCAAGCGCCTTGATAGTTGTAGTCTTGGTCCTCTGAAAAGCTACTGCCACCGCCGGTGCGGAGGTTGAGCGACATATAGGTGGAGCCGTAGGATGGGGTCACTGCGGATGCCGATGGGTCTGCCGGCTCCTCGAGCGTGGGCCGCTCCTTGGTGCAGCCGGCTGCGAGCAGCAGTGCCATCAGCGTGGCAAGCGATGTAACTCTGTATATCTTAGTCATCATCTTTATCTCTCAGGTCAGAATGTAATGGTGTAGCTCGTAGAGCGTGCAGTAATGCCTGCCGGCTGTCCCGCACTACCTGCGCTGTTTAGTGGCGCATTGGGAGCCGGTGCCTCCTCATCGGGATCGAGTGGTGCGTGGAGGAACTTATATCCATTGCCCTCCGGTATCCTTGGTACAAAGGGGATCGCTGAGAGTCCCATCTTGGTAAAGCCGGTGATGTGCATGTGGTAGATGTTGTTGCGCAACACTGGTGAGGCATAGGTAGTACTTGATTCCTTGGTGTTGGGGTTGAGCCAAGCGTAGTAGACCATCATCAGGCGAACGTTGCTGATACTGCTCATCTTTTCCTTCCCCTTGGTATCGACCGCCTTATTCCTGACATAGCAAGGGTAGCTCACCACTCTATCTTTATTCTCCTTTTTGGCGGTAAACCACGCTACATAGCCACTCTGGAGGTCTATCCTGTCGATACGCTCGGCACCACCGAAGTACTGCACCAATCCCGGAGCTACACGACCATAGAGGTAGAAGTCCATTGAGCGACGCTCAGCGGGGCTGAGGTCCGTCTCCTTTATCTCTTCATTCAGTAGTTGGCTCAGTTTATCTAGTAACTCTTTGGTAGGCTCTAGAACTGCTGCCTCAGCAGGTGCTCCATTGGCTTTGGTTGGAAATTTCTTGCTGTTTGGCAGATTGTTCTCCAGCTCGGTTAGCCAAGATTTATCTGCCTCGAGGTTGTGCGTCGCATTGCCACGGTTCTTCTTGGAAATCTCGTGGTAATTGAGATAGAACTTGTAATCCGCCTGTGAGTAGAATATCCTATTGATCCCCTGCTCGTAGATAAATGGAGTGTAAAACTCTTTGTTCCTTTTAGTAACTTGATCTTTAGGATACCATTTATCTGATGGGAGTACTGAGTCTCTTTCTTTCTCTATATCCGATTTGAGCCGAGATATCTCCTTTTTTAATTCAGCTATTTTGTTAGCTATGCCTCCTCCACCTTCTCTCTTTTCATCTATATCTTTAATCTCTTTCCAGAGACCACCCTTGCCGTCTTTACCAAACAATTCGTCGTACTTGAACCTGTACTTGAACTCGTACTTGTATTCCTCTTTTAATGCTGTCAAAAATTCATCCTTGAGCGTATTTAATCGAGTTTTGATTTGTTTGTCAAATGCCGCTCTATTCGTCATCTTACGCTCTCCCTTCCTGTAGATTGTACGCCAATGAACAATATATTTAAGCTGGTTTTTAACATTATTGTTAGGTTTCTCAAGTTCTTCATTATATTTATCTACTTTGCTCCTCCAGTCCTCAAATTTATTTTGTGCTTCAGTCCAAAGAGCTTCTGTATTATCCCCCTGCTCACCCTGTTCTTTCTCTAGTTTTTTTAGCTCAGCTTCTGCTTTAGCAAGCTTCTCTTCTAGATCTTTAACCGCCTCCCTATATCTCTTTTCGTCATCGCCATTTTTGGCTACTCCAGCATCTCTTGATGCGTCTCCCCAGGGGAGGGTCTCGGTATCAAAGGAGGCAACGACGGCGAAGAAGGGGGTATTGGAGGTGGTGTAGCCACTGGAGGCATCAGTCCCCCACTTTTGAGTACTCTCCGTCACGTAGCAGCTGCCCCAGAATGTAGTGGTGTGCTTGGGGGCAATAAGTCCACTCATTTGGCCAACTGGAACCCCATCCACTTCTCGATTGTTGCTAATCTCTCTTTCCCTCATTAGCTTCTGGGCATACTCAGGGTCGTTCTGCTTCAGCTCCTTTAGTGAAGGAAGGTCATAGACAAAGTGTGCCGAGCGGAAGTAGCGGTCGGTGATCAAAGTCTCCAGATCAAACGTCTCATCCTTGTACGACCAATTGTAGTTGGATAGGTTGACGCGTGAGCTATTGTCGCTTTTACCGCATAGTGGCGACATAGTATTGCTATTCCCCGGCCAATCGCCCTCTTTTGTGGTCTTAGCAATGGGGTAAAAGGTAGGGTCAAAGTTGAGCACCTGAAAGGAGAGCCCCACTATATGCATACCCTGTAGTCCGGAATAATTGGGGCGTTCAACAAGCGAACCCTCTACGGTCACTACAGCTTGTGCCAAGACCCTACGAGTGTAGACCTGTACCAGGTTGCGACCTTCTTTCTCTACCTCCTCCTTCGTGATATAGTCCTCGGGTAGATAGTTGTATCTTTCCCCTGAAGCAAAGATTCTATCGCTACGTTTATTAAAATTGAGCTCACCTTGCTTCGTATTTTTTGGCGTGGCTTCGTCGAAGAACTCATTTGGAAAGTCCACTTCGTACCATGGCTTCTCTTCGTCAAGCCCTCTACCAACTTTCGACATGGATTTTAACAATTCCATCTGCTCGCTTTTTATCACTTTCGTGGCGATATGGCTATCGGGGCGGAAGGCCTCTAAGAGGGGGGCATCCTGAGCGTAGGTGATGCCCTGTTCTCCCATATAGGGGATCGGCTCGGAGATACGCTTGAGGAACTCTTCTTTATTGGCTGCACCGTCTAGGTACTTCTGGTACTGTGTAGGGATATTGAAGAAGGCAAAGATCCGTTTGCTTACCGGTGCTGACCTAAAGGGTTTGAGGAGTAGCTCCTGTTTCTCCGCATCCCACGTCCCAAGCTTATCATCGGTTACCGAGCCGGCGATGCACTGTACCTTGTCGATCCCCTCTGAGACGATGTAGACGGCGAAGTTCTCGATGATGTCGTCGCCCTGCCATGTGGTAAAGCTCTCTTCGCCCGTCTGGCTCTCCTTGCCATCCTTAGTCCCCGCCTCTTGCTGCGTGGCGGGGTCAGTGGTGAGGGGAGTGGTGCGCAGGGCGAGGGACATATAGGTGCTGCCCTCCCAGTCGTCGGTGGTGTATCTGGGCGTCTCGGCGGGGTCCTCGACGGAGGGGCGCTCCTTGGTGCAGCCGGGTGCGAGGAGTGCCGTCAGGAGGAGTGCCACCAGCGTGGTGGCGGATAGGCGGCCGAGGGATCTCTGTATGATAGTCATAATATATAGTCAGTCGTTGTCGATCTGTATCGTGGCAGGAGGAGCGGTCAGGCGCCTCCTGCCTGAGGGGATTTTAGCTAAAGTACCCCATGGACTTTTTCTTAGAACTCGTGGTCGTAAGAGTGTACGCCCCAGTTAACCACGTTGATCTGTACTGACATGTAAGTATCCACTGGATAAAGAGTCTCCTTGGGATCGGGTGTCTTATCATCCGGATCCTTGGGGTCGTCACCATTAGGATTGAAGGGGTTGCCGGAGTAACCAAGCTTCTTGATCGCATTGATATTTACGTGGTAGATATTATTGCGAAGCACTGGAGAGTTAACTGGTTCTGTAATGACATCTGGGTTGAGCCAAGCTACGTAGTAGCAGATACCACCAGCGTACTTGATCACGTTGTCAGGTGCATTTAATTGATCGCTTTCAGGAACTGATGCAACCTTATTGGCAGTCTTAGCAGCCTCTAGATCCTTGTAGAACTTATGATCTTTGATGCCAAAGTAGAGATTTTTCTCGGCATCTAGTTCCTTGGCTTCCTCGCCTTCACCCCAATTCTTTGGAGTGATCTCTGCAGATACGATGACGTAAGCAGTGTTGCCCTTGCGGTAACCAGTCTTAAGTGCAGCGGTAGTATCCTCAATCTTCTTACCAAGTTGGTGAGTAGTCTCAGTGATGAACTTCATAGGAGTAGCTACGATCGCAGTAACATTAGCCTTGTCGTCTCCACTACGAGTGAATTGCTTAACCTCTGCGCCATTGAACTTGCGATATGCGTACTTGTCAGCTGCATTGTCTGTGCCAGTGGTGTAGTTGGCATCAGTCGTAATGAATTCAAAAGAAGGAGTCTTGCAGAAGGCAACCTTAAGAGCGTCCTTACCATCCGCTGTTGGCATTGGTGTTAGATAAGACTTCTGCTCAAACTGCATTACGTCCCACTTGAAGTTGCCAAGGGTTGCAAGGGTAGTCTCAGCACCCTTGAAAGTCTCTTTGATCTCGTAAGTAGTAGCGGTACTAGTTACAGCAGCTTGACCTACAAGACGGCGAACAGTTACTGTAGCACAGTTCTTGGCACCAGTCTTAGCTTCATTTTCCTTCACACCTGCAACCACTGTAAGATTTTCAGGCTTTACAGTATTCATCGCGATGATGTCGTCGGTGCCGTCAAACTTGGCATAAGCTTCATCTACTGCACCATTCTTCACGAGAGTATAGGTAGCTTTGTTGGCAGCTTCAAAGGAAGCTTTATCAGTAGCTGCATCAAGAGCTGTCTCAATGGCGGTACCAGCGATGTTGGTATAAACATAAACGATCTTGTCACCAGGAGTGGTCTTCCACGCCTCAGTGCGGTAGTCCCTAGTGTCAGGGTTGCCGTCGGGGTCTGTGTTGAAGTTATCAGTGTTGTCAAACTTCTTCACCTCAATGCTTTCATCAGTGGCATTGATCATGTAGATGTTTACATTCTTAATCTTGTCACGACCCATGAACTCGCCGATGGAGTTGAAGTCGGTGTCCTCCTTAACTGCTGCCTTAAGAGAGTTAGGATTGGCTGTAGAGAAGGTGACAGAGATGTAGGTGTCACCGGTGGCGGAGGTGGTACCTTCGTCCACCCCCTTCATAGACTTGTCGCACGCCGTCATTCCTCCCACGAGGGCGAGGGCGAGCAGGGTCTGAGTTAGTTTCTTAATCATAAAAACGTTGTTTAGTTAAGGGGGAGGGAACGAAAGGTACCCGAAGATGTTAAGTGCAAAAATGGCCGCTATACGTGATCAATAGTAGGAATTGGAGGGTAATGTGAGGGGAAATTGAGAGAAAACGAAACGGTTCATTTGTGTTGATTTTGTGTTAACTTTGTGGCACACCTCTCGAAGGATCATCGATGGATTGTTGATCGAGAGGTGACTAGTAGATGAATTAAGTCATAATCCTTGTCTTTTGGGGCTATATGCGGTTTTCGAGCCGTGTATAGCCCCTGCTATTGTCCCCCGAAAATCGGTTAATGAGAGGTCTTTTTGGAGGGAAATAGAGGTGGTGCCGAATGACCATCGAGAGGTCATCGACAGGTGAAAAAACACTTAGGGGGTGCATAGGGGGTGCATTTAGGGGGTGCATCCTCCGCAACCCGCTAAGTTACAATGTAACCCTTTAGGGGGTGCATTTTTTGGTATATCCGACTACCCTACGGACTGCCTTGCTATCCAAAAACGCTTCAATAAATGGCGTTTTTCGGGTTTATGTGGTGCGATAAAGCCACTGACGAAATACCATAGATCCACGATCGGGATCAGTCATAAAACCCCGAAACGCTGACTACAAGCGGGATTGCCACACTCCGGGTCCCCATAATGGGGCAAAAAGTGCGCACAGCCTATATTTAGGCCATTGCCATATAGCAGATGGACAGCTTGACGAGTGCAAGGTGCCGAATGGCCGCGCGTGGTATGTCGACCGGGTCGTAATCCGGATTGAGTGAGTGCAGCGATACGTAGTCATCCCCCCTCTCGCTCTTCCGCACCACCTTGCACACCATAAAGGTGTCAAACTCTATTACATAGTCGACAAAGTAAATCTGTCCATAAAGGATATGCCCGATGTCGTGCACGAGGGCGAAGGCGATGATGTCCCCTGCTCGGATCACCGGTGTCATAGAGCTCCCCACGACCCTCACCGCCCCGTCGCACTTGGGAGCGTTGGGGATGTGCAGGGTGTCCTCTATATACTGAGCCGAGTTGTCGATATTCTCCAGCAGGCCACCGGTCACGGAGAAGGAGTAGAGCGGGATGTCCTGCGACTCCACGCGCCTCTCATTCGTCCCCGCGAATGCGGGTGTCTCCGATACCTGCATCCCGGTATCTGTGTGGATCGTCTCACGAAGCATTGGACCCTCACCCGTGAGGAGCCAATCGGGGGAAAGCTCTGTAAACGATTTGTATATAGACTCGATATCAAAAGAGCCTCTGATAAACCATCCATTTAGCGCCTGAGGCGTAATCCCTAAGCGATCTGCGAAAGCCTTCTTGTTGCCACCTGTATAATGGTCAACCAGAGCTTGCAACTGTTCCTTCTTGTCCATGTCCTTGTCTTTATTTACAGAGGATAAGCGAAAAGTTTTGCTGTTATAAACATTTCGTTTATCTTTGTCACGTCGTTACGATGTAACGGGGCATAAATATACACAAAAGAGACAAGGACATGGACAAGAAAACAGAGAGGATACTGGTCTCCACCGCAGAGAGGCGGTGGCTGGAGGAGGCACTCGGTGTCTCCCGCAAGACCGTCTCCGAGGCACTGAATTACCGCTCATCGAGCGAAATGGCACAGAAGATCCGCACCCTCGCCCTCAAGCGCGGCGGGCAATACATCGCCCCCGACACGATGGCGACGATCTTTGAGTCAAATGGCGACATGGTGCAGACCTGGGGCAGCTCAGCCCGTCTTGTCGCCAAGCGCGACACCGGCGAAGTACTCGTCACCATCACCGGAGAGACCCCCAGGCACTACTCCTCCATGACCCCGTCGGAGCTCCTCGCGGAGCAGCGACGGATCGAGATAGCACTGGCCAGGTAAGCGATGGAGATGTACCAGGGAAAGATAGGGCTCACCTGGGACGAGCTGACGGAGGGAGATGACCCCATCGTGAAGCCCAATACACTCAAGAGCCGCCTCCGGAGAGGCACCACGAGGTACCTCCGTCGGGGGCGCGGGCGCGGCATCGCAGCCCTCGTCGAGTACGAGAGCCTCCCCGGTGCGGAGCGCAAGGAGTGGGTCCGCCGCCACGGCGACCCCTACGCCGCCACCCGTGATCCACGCACCATCCCCGCCGACCTCGTCCTCGAGGAGGATGCCGCCGCTCGGCGCTACTACACATACGAGTACACCTACGAGGATCGGGGGCAGCAGCTCCACCTCGCAGACAACCTCGTCGACGAGTACACTCTCAACGCCACCTGCCTCTCCGCTCTCATCCGGAAGCGCAAGCAGATGAAGCTCCTCGGCCGCGCCCACGGCAATCGCCGAGGCAGTCTCGCGAGTGAGCTCCTCGCCTACTCCGAGCGGCTCCGCAAGGAGTACGGTCACACCCTCCCCACAAGCGAGAAGCGCCTCATGGGCAAGCTGCGCAGGTATGAGCAAAAGGGGTACTCCTCCCTCATCAGCGGCAAGGTGGGCAATACGAATAGGGACAAGATCACCCCCGAGGTGGGAGAGTACCTCATCGGCCTCAAGCGCAGTCGCCTGCCCCGCTACTCCTATGTGCAGGCGTGGCGGAAGTACAATGCCGAGTGCGAGGCGAGGGGGTGGGCGCCCATCGAGAGTCTCTCCACCATACGGGACTACCTCGACAGTCCCCGCATCCGCCCCCTCTGGCTGGATGTGGCGATAGGTGAGGTGCGAGCGCACCAGCAGCTTGGACTCAAGCTCCACACCAAGCTCCCCTCCCTCCCCAATGCCCTCTGGTACGGCGACGGCACGCGGCTCAACCTCTACTATGTCACCCGCGGTGAGCGTGGCGGTGCTGAGCTCCACACGGTGGACGTCTACATGGTGCTGGATGCGGCGACGGAGTGCTGGATCGGCTGGGCCTACGGAGAGGAGGCGAGTGAGGAGACACAGTACCCGGCCTACCGGATGGCACTCCTCCGTGCCGGTGTGCGGCCGTATGAGATCGTGGTGGACAATCAGTCAGGTCACAAGAAGCTCGATCGACAGGGGTTCTTCCGCCGCATCTCGGAGCACTTCCGCACGACCACGCCGTACCGGGCTCAGGCAAAGTCCATCGAGCAGGTCTTTGGGCGCTTCCAGGGTGAGATCCTCGGTCGCTTCCCGTGGTTTACCGGGCGCAACATCACCTCACGCGGCGAGGAGCTGAAGCCTGATGCGGAGTGGATCCGTGCCAATGCTGACCTCCTGCCGCAGAGTCTCAGCGAGCTGAGGTCACAGTATGAGGCGTGCATCGAGGAGTGGAATGGTCGGCCCTGCAGCACCGATGCCTTCCGAGGCACGGGGCTCTCCCGCCGGGAGGCCTATGACGAGACGCCCAATCCCTCACTCCTCACCCTCGACCGGTATGCCCTCGCTGAGATCCTCTGGGTGGAGACGCAGCGGCCGATCCTCTTCACCGACTCGGGTCTGGAGATGACCGTCAGGGGCGACAGCAGGTGGTACGATGTCTATACCGAGGAGGGATACATCGACACCGAGTGGCGCATGGCACACCGGGGAGAGCGCTTCATCGTCAAGTACGATCCCGTCGACCGCACCACGATAGCCCTCTACTCGGTCGAGAGGGACGGCAGCCGCCGCTTCGTCCGCTGGGCTGAGCCTGCCGTGGTGGTGGCGCGTGCCCTCCAGGAGCGCACCGAGCGCGACGATGCGCTCACCTACGGCAGTCTCGACCGTGACAAGCGGCAGCGTATGGAGCGCATCGCCCGCGGACGAGCCATCGACCTCCGGCAGGGCAATGCCGACCAAGTCTACCCACGGGTCCCCGGTCTCTCAGAGGGCGAGGAGGAGTGGATCACCGCCCGCGCCTGGCAGATCGCCGGCATCGCCTCGAGGAGCACTCGAGAGCCTATCGAGCGGCGGTCGACGAAGCTCTCCCTCGAGCTGGGTCGGGTGCTGAAGGAGGAGTCCAAGCTCGACTCCATCCTCGACAGCCCCACGGAGGACCACTCCGGCGACAGCGGCAACACCGCCAAGCGGGTCGCGGAGAGATACTGAGGGATGAGTAATCAGCCGACGGCAAGATCAGACAACGACAAGACGGGGTCCATACCCCATAACAACGACAAGGAAATACAATCATGAAGACAAGGACAACAATGACAGACAGGAGAGCAGCCCTCCGCGAGCGGCTCCGAGAGTATATCGAGAGGAGTGGGTCCAAGGCGAAGGCTGCCACCCGCATCGGCGTGGCGGCAAGCACCCTCTCCCTCATCCTCGATGGTAAGTGGGAGAGCATCTCCGAGGAGATGCTCAATAGGGTGGAGAGCCGCCTATCGGGACCCTCCTCGGAGAGCTGGGTGCCGGTGGTGACCCACACGTACGCCGAGGTGACGCAGGTGCTGGACGACATGCGCGAGTGGCGCGCCTCCGCCTGGGTCATCGCCCCCGCCGGTGCCGGCAAGAGCACCACCGCCCGCCTCTATGCGGAGGCGCACCCCGGGGAGGCCTACTACATCCTCTGCAGCGAGGACATGCGTCGGAGAGACTTCCTCGAGGAGACGCTCCGCACCCTCGGCACGCGGACGGAGGGGCTGACCGACCTGCGGAGCCATCTCCGAGCGATTGAGCAGGAGCTGGAGAAGCACCCCGGTGCGGTGCTGATATTTGACGAGGCAGACAAGCTCCTCGACTCCATCATGCTCTACTTCGTCACCCTCTACAATCACCTCGAGGGGCAGGTGGGGATGGTCTTCCTCTCCACCAGCTATATGGAGAAGCGTATGCGCAGCGGTCTCTCCTGCAATAAGCGGGGGTACAATGAGCTCCACAGCCGCATCGGTCGCCGCTTCGTCGAGATCACTCCGGTGGGGGCGGAGGATGTCACCGCCATCTGCCGTGCCAACGGAGTGACCGACCGCACCGCCATCTCTGCCATCATCCGCGATGCGGCCGAGTATGAGTATGACCTGCGCCGGGTGCGCCGCGCCGTGATGCGTGAGCTGGTACTTGCCGATCGCTGATGAGTGCCATGAAGAAAGCGAAGCGCGCCACCTCCGTCCTCGGTCTCCGTCGCAGATCCCTCGAGCTGCCGGGCGACCTGAGGGACGCCTTCGGAGAGCCGGAGGCGTGCGGGACGTGGTTTGTGTGGGGCAAGTCGGGCAGCGGTAAGTCCTCCTTTGTGATGCACCTCGCCCGCGCCCTCAGTCATCATGATCGGGTGCTGTACGAGAGCCTTGAGGAGGGGACGTCGCTCTCCTTCCAGCACCTGCTCGCCCGGTCGCAGATGCAGCGGTGCGGGGGCAACTTCCTCGTCGCTCAGGACACCCTCGAGGAGATGAAGGAGCGGCTCCGCAAGCGTCGCAGCCCCCGGATCATCATCATCGACTCGATCCAGTACACGGGGATGTCGTGGACCGACTACCGCAAGCTGGTGGACGAGTTTGCCGACCGGCTCTTTGTCATCATCTCTCAGGTGCGCGGCACGCAGCCGGCCGACCGTATGGCGATGAGGGTGATGTACGATGCCATGCTCAAGATCTACGTCGAGGGCTACCGGGCACACTCCAAGGGACGCTTCCGCGGACCCAGGGGGTACTACACCATCTGGGAGGAGGGATCGCGGATGTACTGGGGAGAGTGATCAGCAATTAGGAATTAGGAATTAGGAATTAGGAATTATGAATTATGAATTGGATAGAATGTAAAGTTGCCGTAGAGGCAATCAATGAATCTGGAATGCTCCAGAAGGAGCATCGTTACTACTTGCTTAATGCCGTCACTTTCACAGAAGCAGAAGAGCGAATACATCGAGAACTCAGCACCACGACGGAAAAGCATGAGGTGGAGAGCGTCAAGGTTGTCAAATATGCCGAGGTGTATCGTAGCGGAGGGAATAAGTACTATAAGGCAAGACTGGGATTCTTAACTCTGAATGAGAAGAACGGAGTGGAGAAAGTCAACTACGTAAATGTGCTTGTGCAGGCTGATGATTTTGAAGATGCTCATGAAGACATCAAAAAAAGATTGTCATCGACCCTCGCAGACTGGAGTATATACTCCCTCACTGAGACTCCGCTCGTGGATATATATGACGAAGAGTTAGGATAAGGAGATGACAGAGCAGGAAGTGGCGACGCTGGTCGCACAGAGACGGGAGATGCGGATCTCGGGCGCCGGGCTGGAGACCCTCCGCCGTGCCCTCGAGGGGTATCTCTCCCTCCTCGGGCGACCCCGGTCGCTGAGGGAGGAGGCAGACCTTGCCCTCACTTATCGGCTCCTCGTGCGGATCCGCCAGCGCCTCGCAAGCCCCCGGAGTGAGTACCGCCTGGGACTCTCCCCCGAGGAGGCCATGACCCTCGCCCCCGTGCTCCTCATGCTCACCTCCGAGCAGATGGGCGTGTACGAGCAGACCGTGGGGTCGAGCGTCTTTATGCAATTAGGAATTAGTAATTAGGCTGCTGCCTATGAGTATATGAGTAAGAAGAGAGACTATACAGCGATCTGGGGGCTGATCAACGCCACCCGAGGAGTGCTCGAGGCAGAGGAGGCGAAGGAGATCGCCGTCTCCGAGGTGTCCGACGGGCGCACGACCTCCCTCCGAGAGCTATCCGACCATGAGCTGACGCGCCTGAGGGTGCAGCTCCGCGCTCAGGCCAAGAGCCTCGCCCCCTCTAAGGACAAGACGCGCACCCGCCGTCGCTCGATGTGCCTCCACCTGATGGAGGAGTACGGCATCGACACGCATGACTGGAGCCGCATCAATGCCTTCGTGGAGGACCCCCGCATAGCGGGGAAGCCCTTCGGGCGGCTCACCTCCGAGGAGCTCTCCGCCCTCTCGCGGAAGCTCCGGGCGATGATCCGGAAGCAGGGGGAGGAGCCGAAGCGTGCAGAGGCCACACCCGCACCCCTCCGGGGTAAGTACTACCTCCTTCATCGCAAGGGGGAGCCTAAGAGCAAGAGTATAACCATCCACTAACTAACATCACAACCCTATCATGAGCAACCTACAAGAGCCTGTCCTGCCCTGGGATGAGTACGACGAGGAGGGGCGTTACCTCGAGCCGGAGATCCGACTCTTCTACCTCCTCCACCAGCCGGCTCTCATATGCGCCGGGGCGCGGGGACACCGAGGAGTATCAGGGACAGACGATCCACTTCGCACCGAAGGGGCTCAGGTGTCCTCGTCCACAGCCCCCGAAGCCACTCCTCCACCGTCAGGCAGTCAGCAAGAGACCCAAAGTAAGGCAGCAAGCCCCACAGCTGAGGATGACTCTCGTACTGAGGGAGGAGTGCAAGGGCCATCGCTCGATATTTACATCGATCATAAGCCGGTGTCGACAGCTCTGCCAGGTGGAGACCTATGTATCCCGAGAGAGGTAATGGAGGGGCTTCTGTCCCTCTTATTTCCTCCTCATAGTAGCTGCGAAGAGCCTCAGGGTACTCCCTCCACTCGACCATTAAGACTGACCATACATCAGCGAGCCTTCGGAGATGATACAGGGAGGATAGCTCACATATCGTTTCTTCCAGCCAGAAGAGTCCCTCCAGCCGTCCTCTTAGAGGACCTCCTATCAGCCAGTGGCAGTACTCATGAGCCAGCTGGTAAGCAAATTGACAGATCCGACCGCCTTCATTTGCCAAAAGTATGAGACAGGTCTCAGAGTTTAGACGAGAGCACATAGGCCCGAGGGTGTCATCCCTAAGTATCACCAAGCGCTCATCGGGACGAGGAGAAGCCCCCAAGCGGGCCATCTCCGCTGAGACGAAGCTGAGGACGGCACGGCGAGCCTTGCGTGAGACGAGGTCGGAGTCAAACTCCTCCTCAAGCATTTCAATAGACATAGACGATAAAGTAATAGTGTAATAATAATGACAAATATCATCATGGAAGAGAAAGAAATCAAGGAAACGGTGGTGGAGCTCAAAGGCAAGGAGCTGGAGGAGTACCGCCGCTGGCAGGCGACGCGGGAGCGGAAGAGCTCCATGGAGGTGTACAATGAGCTGGTCGACGAGGCGATCGGCGACGTGCTGCCGCAGTACAGAGCCGCCTCCGACATCCTCAAGTCGCTCAAGAGTAAGACGCTCGACACCTTTGCGAGCGTCATCTCGATGAAGCGGGAGGTCCTCGGCCTCGCCAAGGAGGAGGGGCAGTGGAGCCACACCTTTACGAATAGCGAGGGCACCGCCCGGATCATCCTCGGGGTCAATACCACCGACGGCTACCGCGACACGGTGAATGAGGGCATCGACCTCGTCACCCGCTACATCAAGTCCCTCGCAACAGACTCGAAGAGCCAGCAGATGGCGGGGATGCTCCTCCGCCTCCTCGCCAAGGATGCCCGAGGGTCGCTCAAGGCAGGGCAGGTGATCAAGCTCCGCCGCTATGCCGAGGAGTCGGGTAATGAGGACTTCCTCTCCGGTGTGGAGCTCATCGAGGACAGCTATCAGCCAAGCGCGACGAAGATGTATGTCCGCGTCCAGGAGCGCTCCGACCGCTCAGGGGAGTGGCAGAGCGTGCCCCTCTCGGTCACCGACGTAAGTACAGAGGAGGACCCCGGGGTGACCTTCGGCATCCCGGGAGCCAACCGAGAAGAAGAGAAAGAGGGGGTATGAGCGTAGACTTCAGCGACAATGGTCGCTCAGCAGTTTGTCCCCGGCGGAAAGAGCTCATGGATGTGCAGATAGAAATTCGATATCCTAAGATGGACCGCAACGATGTACTGTCCATCTTCCAGAAGGCTCTCGCTCAGCATCCCGGGGCACCGGGTCTCACCTACATCGTGACGTGGCTGAAGGCATGTCCCTCGACAGCCCGCTTCAATGTCACCAGACGGGGAAACGGACTAACCATTAAGCGAATAGACCAATGATAATAGCAATCGACTACGACGGCGTCATCAACGCCGCCCCCTACCCGGAGGTAGGGGTCATCGTCCCCGGCGCCCTCGAGGGGATGCGCCGCCTGCACGAGGATGGGCACACGCTCATCCTCTGGACCTGCCGGGAGGGTACCGACCAGACCCGCGCCATCAACGACCTCCTCTCTCGCGGCATCCACATCGACGGGGTCAACTGCAACGCTCGAGCGAACATCGAGCAGTACTCGAACGACTGCCGAAAGGTGCACGCCGACCTCTACGTCGACGACCGCCAGGTGGGCGGCTTCCCCGGCTGGGAGGAGGTGCTCCGCTGGGTGGACTGCCTGGAGGCAAGTAATTCCTAATTCCTAATCGAGATGTCCCACCACGAGAACACGCTCCGCAAGGCTCTGATCATCCACGGCATCACGCGGAGGTACTACGAGCCGGGGCGGCAGGACAGGAGCCTGAAGCGCATCTGGCGCCTGCATGTCAATCCCTACTACCCGATGAGCTTAGACACCTACTACCGGCTCCTCAGAGTGGCGGAGACGTGGCTCGAGGCGCGGAAGAAGCCATACAAGCGTAATGACTGTTTGTGAATAAATTATAGTGTTACGATAAGGAGGGAGACGATTGTTGGTAGTAAGTTCTTGCTCTCTACTTATGTAGGCCGCCCGGGAGTCGTGAGACCCTCGGGCGGCCGTCGTATGCCCCTCGGATGAAGGAAAAGTAGGCAAAATGCCTACAGTTTTTGCAAAACGCCTCCCCGCGGGTGCATCTTTGCCCCACAACTCATGACTACAGGCGCAATGAAGACATTTATCCTCCACGACGAGACGGTCAATACCTACGGCTTCCGGATGCTGACCTCCGGGGGTGACCTCACGGCATTTCGGGCCAATCCGGTGATGCTCTACAATCACAATGACTGGGAGATGCCCATCGGCAGATGGGTGAATGTCCGCGTAGAGGGGACTCAGATCCTCGCTGAGGCGGACTTCGATATGGGGGATAAGCAGGCGGCTGAGATCGCCCGGAAGGTGGAGGCCGGCTACATCAGCGCCTGCTCCGTGGGCGCCTGGGTGAAGGAGTGCTCCTCCGACCCGATGACCTACCTCGAGGGGCAGACCGAGCCTACCGTGACCCGCTGGTCCCTGAGGGAGGCATCGATCTGCAACATCCCCGCCAATCACAATGCCCTTGCCCTCTATGATGCAGACGGCAAGCGAGTCCAGGAGGTGGACTACTCCACCATCCTACAGCTCACTGACATTATACCCACTCACTCAAGTAATACATCTATGACCAAGAAGATCAATGCTCTCCTCTCCCTCTCCGACGATGCCACGGAGGAGAAGGTGCTGGAGACCCTCTCCGACAAGCTGGAGCAGCTGACGAAGCTGGAGACCCGGCTCTCGTCCCTCCTCGAGGAAAAGAAGGAGCGCGAGGCGGCCGAGGCTCAGGCGCGCCTGGAGCACTTCGAGAGCCTCTCCTCCCGAGCGCTCGAGGACGGTGTCCTCACCGAGGAGCAGTCCAAGAGCCTCCGCAAGCTCTACGACACCGCTCCCGAGGAGGCTGTCCACTTCGCCGAGCTCCTGCCGAAGCGCAAGTCGATCGCTCAGCAGCTGACCGACCACACCCGGGAGACTCGCAAGACCAAGTCCCTCGCCTCCCTCTCCTGGGATGAGCTGGACCGCTCCGGTAAGCTGGCACAGCTCCGAGAGGAGGACCCCGACGCCTATGCGGAGAAGTACAAGGCGAAGTTTGGCACCAATGACTGACTAACTAACTGATATACACTACAACCATGGCTCTACAAAGAGAAATCTGGCTTGCCTCCATCCAGGAGGGACTATTTGCTGACAACAGCTTCCTCTCCCGATCGGTGGATCACTCTGACTTCGTGAACTACCGTACCGTCCACGTGCCTAATGCCGGTGCAGCTCCCGGTGTGGAGAAGGACCGCACCGTCTACCCGGCTCAGGTATCGACCCGTACCGACATCGACCTCGAGTATCAGCTGCACGAGTATACCACCGACCCGATCCGCATCCCTCATGCGGACCAGGTGGAGCTCTCCTACTCCAAGCGTGAGAGTGTGATCGGTGCCTCTCGAGGTGCTCTGCACGACAAGATCGCCAACGACATCCTCACCGCCTGGACCCCCACCTCTCAGGAGCATAAGGTAAAGACGAAGGGTGCCAAGATCACGCAGAAGGATGCCTTCGCCCTTCAGCTCGCCCTGAGTCAGGACAAGGTTCCCCTCGAGGGACGTGTCCTGCTGCTCTCTGCCGAGGCCTACTCCGACCTTATCCAGAGCCTCACCGATGCCCAGTCCAATGCCTTCCTCGCCTGTGCCGATGCCTCCAAGGGTATCGTCGGACACGTAGCAGGCTTTGAGGTGATGCAGCGTGCGACCCTCCCCGGTGGCATCCTCGGACTCGCTTGGCAGAGGACTATGGTAAGCCGTGCCCTCGGTGAGACTGAGCTCTTCGAGGAGGAGAAGACTCCCACCTACTATGGTGACGTGGTCGGCTTCCTCGTCCGTGCCGGTGGATCACTCCTCCGCCATGATGGCCTCGGTGTCCGTGCACTCATCGCCGGAGAGGCTACGCCCACCGGGAAGTGACCATGACTCGCTCGGAGCGAAATAACAACCCCGGCAACATCCGGCTCACCGGCGACCGCTGGAGAGGGCAGGTGCTGCCGCCCCCGGACAGGGGCTTCGTCACCTTCACGGAGCCCAAGTGGGGCTACAGGGCGCTCTTCGTGGTCCTTGAGGGCTACATGATCCGCCACGGTCTCGTGACCATCCGCTCGATCATCGGGCGCTACGCTCCGCCCTCCGAGAATGCCACTGCCGCCTACATCCGCAGTGTCTGTCGCGCCACAGGGTGGGGGCCGGACGACCCCCTCGACCCCTGCGGTCGCGTGATGCAGGATCTCGCACGGGCGATCACCCTCGTGGAGGGTGGCAAGCCCGCCGACGAGAAGGCTCTGAGGGAGGGATATGCCCTCTATGAGACCTCTCGGTAGTACCTACTACCCTTTGTCAAATCATCTACTAGTACTTAATATATCATCACCATGGACTGGATCACTCTTATCAGTGTGCTGGCTTCGCCACTCACCGGACTCGTCGGGTGGCTTGCCGGAAGCCGTAAGCGCAACCTCTCCTACCTCGACGTACAGCAGCACTCCCTTGAGGTGCTGATCCAGTCCCAACAGGACTTCGTCGATCGTAGCGTCAAGATGGCCGAGGAATACTCTAAAATCAAGAGCGAGAATGCCAATCTTAAGGCGGAGAATACCCGTCTCCAGGCTCAGGTCACGCGCCTCCAGAAGCAGGTCGACCGCCTCAAGAATCAGCTGGATGCTTTCATGGATGCCCGCAAGTCTCCCAAGGTAGAGCTATGAGGCTGAGGATCGCACTACTCGCCACCACTCTATGCATGCTCCTCCTCGTCGTGAGCTGCAGCCCCTCCCGCACGGTGGTGCGGGAGGTCCCCATCCACATCACCGACACCACGGTGATGCAGCCCCTCACCATCGCAGGCGACTCGAGCGCCATCCGACTGGCGATCGAGTGCCTCCCGACCGGACCCCGAGTCACCTCGGTGGAGAGTGTCGGAGGGCGCCCGCTCCTCAGCTGGAGGTGGGACCCCGAGGGACTCCTCCACATCAGCGGCGTGACACCCTCGAGGGAGATCCTCCGCCCCGTCCGCACCATCACAAGGGAGGTGCCGGTGGAGGTACCTCGGGAGGTGCCCCGCGCCCTCCGGTGGTACGAGCGGGGGCTGATGCTCCTCGGTCTCATCACCCTCCTCTCGTATCTCTACTCGCTCGCTCGTCTCCTCATAGAGATAGCCCGCAGGGCGAGGGGGTAATTCCTAATTGCTAATTGCTAATTACTAATTGAATAGATATGGCAACCAAAATCACCAGTGCCAAGTACAAGGTGGCCCGCCTCTATATGGCGGAGCCGATCTCCGATGAGGCAGGCATCTCCACCGCGTCGTGGAAGGAGTGCCCCTTCACCCTCCGTGATGACGTCATCACGATCAAGAGCGACGAGCCGGAGGCGGACGAGCTCTATGTCCACGAGATAGACACGCCCATCGATGTGGACTACGACCCCAAGCCGACCACCGTCAGCGGCTCCTTCGTGGAGCTGACGGAGGAGGATCTGCTGCGCTTCTTCGAGGGGGCCAAGCTGACCGCCGGCACCGGCGTCGCCCTCTACGGTAAGCTGAAGAAGCTCTCCGTCGCCCTCAAGATCGAGGGCAGGAGCGGTGCCTCCTTTGTCCTGCCGAGAGCTGAGGGCTTCGTGCAGCAGGAGATCGGCATCGGCAAGGGAGGGGTGGCGAAGTACCCCTTCAAGTTTACCGCCACCGTCGCCGGCGACAAGTGGCCCGCCGACATCGTCTACCTCAAGGGGTGACATCATGAGAGAGGAAGCATGTGACATGCTGCTGGGGAGGGGCGTGCAGTGGAGGCTGCCCGTCCCTCCTCCCCTTAGGTGGCTCCTCCCTCGCGGGGTGCGTCTCTGCATCCGCCACCTCAGGCTCGGCACCCTCCTCGAGATAGAGCGCCTCAGCGTCAGGCACCGACTGGAGGAGCGTCTCCTCGACCCGCCACCTGACGTGCTGGCGGAGATCACCGCCCTCGCGGTGCTCAACGACCGGAGGCTCATCCGTCTCCTTCGCCGTCCCCTCACGCGGTGGCTCCTCCACTACGTGACGGTGGACAGCCTGGTGGAGCTCTGGGGCATCATCCTCAGGCTCTCGAGGGTGGAGGATTTTACACGTATTACCGCCTCGATCGTGACGATGTCGATGACACGTCCGAGGACGGGCCACGACAGCGAGGAGGGGAGGTAAGGACCGATGGTCTCCATAGCCCCTTCGGTCTCGTGGGGAGGCTCCGCACCGAGCGGGGCATGTCCCTCCGGGAGATACTCTGGGACGAGCCCTGGGCCGTCCTTGTGCTGGAGACAGCCGACCAGCCCCGCGCCGAGCGCAGAGGGGACGATGAGGATAGTGACTTACCGACAATGGACTTTTAGCCACCATGAAGAGCGAACAGCGGAAGGAGCTCGCCAAGCTCCTCTACACCAAGGAGCATCTCCTACAGAAGGAGATCGCCGAGCGCGTCGGGGTGACCCCCCAGACGGTCAATCGCTGGGTGAAGCGGGAGTCGTGGGACAAGCTCCGCGTCTCCATCACCATCACCAAGGAGGAGCAGATCAAGAACCTCTACAACCAGCTCTCCGAGATGGCTGACGCCATCGCCCGGAGGGACGGCAACCGCTATCCCTCAGCAGCGGAGGCGGACACCATCAATAAGCTCTCCACGGCCATCCAGAAGCTGGAGACAGAGGTGGGACTGCCGGAGATCATCAGTGCCTTCAAGGGCTTCTTTGACTGGCTCCGCCCTCACGCCCTCGAGCAGGCGCAGGAGATCATCCCCCTATTTGATGACTACGTGAAGAGTAAGCTGCGATGAGACGGCTGACGATCGATGAGAAGGAGAGCCTCAAGGACTGGCAGGCTTATCTCCTCGCCCTCGTGGAGGAGAGCGGGGTGGACAGCTCTGAGCCGGTGGAGGTGCAGCGGCGGCGCGTACAGGCTCTGGAGGCGGATGTGGAGGAGTGGTTTCGCTACTACTTTCCCACCTTCTCCACCGCCCCGGCGACAGACTTCCACAGGGCGGCGACCCGCCGTCTCCTCGAGCACGACCGCTGGTATGAGGTGCGCTCCTGGTCCCGTGAGCTCGCCAAGAGTACTCGCGCCATGATGGAGGTGATCTACCTCGCCCTCACCGGCCGGGTGCGGAATGTCCTCCTCGTCTCCAACAGCCAGGAGAAGGCGACCGACCTGCTCCGCCCCTTCAAGCTGGTGCTGGAGCGGTCGCCCCGCATCACGCACGACTATGGCGTCCAGCCGACGCAGGGGCACTGGGAGGAGGACAAGTTTACCATCTCCCGGGGCTGCTCCTTCCGCGCCATCGGTGCCGGACAGTCGCCCCGTGGGGTGAAGAATAAGGAGGCGCGCCCCGACTTCATCCTCATCGACGACATCGACACCGATGAGGAGGTGCGCAACCCCGACCGGATACGGACGAAGTGGGAGTGGTTTGAGAAGGCTCTCTTCCCCACGCTATCGGTCTCGGGGAAGTACCGCATCCTCTTCTGTGGCAACGTGATCGCCAAGGACTGCTGCATCACCAGAGCCGGGGAGAAGGCGGATAAGTGGGACATCGTCAATATCCGCGACGAGGAGGGGCGCTCCACCTGGCCGGAGAAGAATAGCGAGGCGGACATCGACCGCGTCCTCGGGATGATCTCCACCGCCGCCGCCCAGCAGGAGTACTTCAATAACCCCGTCTCCGAGGGCGAGGTCTTCCGGGACCTCACCTGGGACGAGTGCCCACCCCTCCGGGAGCTCCCCTTTGTCGTCTGCTACGGTGACCCGTCGCCCTCCAACTCGAGGAGCCGACAGTCGAGCTATAAGGCGGTCTTCCTCGTCGGCTATCACGAGGGGAAGTACTACATCTACACCGGCTACCTCGACCATGAGACCAACGCCCGCTTCGTCTCCTGGTACCACGACATCCGAGACTATGTCCACGACCAATGCCCGGTCTACTACCTCGTGGAGAATAACTCCCTCCAGGACCCGATCTATGAGCAGGTCCTCCTCCCGCTCTTTGTCGCCGAGGGCACACGGCGGGGGATGATCCCCATCGCCCCGGATGCCCGCGCCAAGATGGACAAGTACACCCGCATCGAGGGCGCCCTCGAGCCCCTCGCGAGGCAGGGACGGCTGGTCTTCAATAGTGCCGAGAGGGGCAACCCTCAGATGCAGCGCCTGGAGGATCAGTTCCGCCTCTTCGCCCCCAAGCTCCCCGCCCCGGCCGACGGACCGGACTGCATCGAGGGAGCCGTCTGGCAGACCAGCCGTAAGCTCAGTGAGCTGCAGCCCGACAGTATCATATTCGGCGGCCACCGCCATAACAGCAAGCGATTTTAGCACCACCTATGTTTATCACTCCGGAAGAACTCAAGACCCACCTCTATGAGGCGAGTGTCCGCCTGATCCAGGGCGATGATGAGACGATCCTCCTCTCCGCCATCGACGGGGCGGAGGAGGAGGCACGAGGCTACCTCTCCCGATATGACCGGGAGGCGATCTTCGGGGCGGTGGGAGCCGCCCGCCACCCGCTCCTGCTTATCTACGTGAAGGACATCGCCGTCTGGCACTTCATCACCCTCTGCAATGCCGGGGCGGACCTCGACTTCCGCCGCATCCGCTACGAGCGCGCCATCGACTGGCTCCGGGCGGTGCAGCGGGGAGATGTCTCCCCCACGCTCCCGATCCTCGACGAGGACGGCGACGGTCTCCCCGACGGTCCGGGAGAGTACCTCTACGGCAGCAACCCCAAGCGCGAAAATCACTTCTAAGCCATGGAGCCGGTAGAGCTGGACATCAATATCAGGGGCAACGCCGCCGAGGAGTCTGCCCGCATCTCCTCGGGGGTGTCGTCCATCGGGGACGCCTCCAAGGGCGCCACGGAGGAGCTGCGCCGCTCGGTCGAGCTGCAGCGGCAGTACCTCGCCAAGCTGCAGAAGGAGATCAAGTCTATCGAGCTGGAGGTGAAGTCGAGCCCGCAGGCGCAGGCGACACTCGGCAAGCACCTCAAGTCCCTCAAGGCGGAGCTCATCGACGAGACGGAGGGGCTCAAGCACCTACAGAGCGAGCTGAGGATGACCACACAGGCCAAGGAGTCCCTCCGCTCCAAGATCTTCCAGGTCAAGGACGCCATGGCTCAGATGGTCAACGCCGGGGAGCAGGAGACCGAGGCCTACCGAGAGGCGCGACGAGAGCTCGCCACGCTCAATGACGCCTATCAGACGGTCACTCGGGAGCAGCGCCTGATGACTCAGGGGGCGCAGTCGCTCACCGGCATGATAGGTGCCCTGCAGGGACTGATGGGAGCGGTGACGGCGACCGCAGGAGCCTACGGGGCAATCTCCGGCGAGAGTGAGCGCTACGCCCGCATCCAGACCAAGGTGCAGTCACTCATGGCGATCACCATCGGCATGCAGCAGCTCCAGCAGTCCCTGTCGGCGACCTCCGCCTTCAGGGTGCAGACACTCGCCTCCGTGACCCGCGTCTTCGGCAGGGCGCAGCAGTTCCTCGCCTCCACCCTTCACATCTCCAATGGCGCCGCCAAGGCACTCACCGCCACCCTGACGATCGGTCTCTCGGTGGCGATCACTGCCGTCGCCACGGCGATAGACCGCTATGTCTCGAGGCAGCGCGAGGCGGCCGAGGCCTCCAAGGCGTGGTCTCGGGCAGTGGCAGAGGGAGCAGGGGAGAGCATAGCCCGATACGAGGCTCTCCGGAGAGAGTATGCCTCCCTCGAGGGGGACGAGGAGAAGAGGTCCCGCTTCGTCAAGGAGCACAAGAATGACTTCGATGCCCTCGGGGTCTCCATCGGGACCGCCACCGAGGCGGACAATATCTTCATCACTAATGCAGACGCCTTCCGACAGTCGCTCCTCGATCGGGCGAAGGCGGTCGCCTCCTTTGACCTCGCCGTGGAGCAGTACAAGGAGGCGCTCCGCCAGATGGACGAGGCAGATGCAAGGGAGGCGAACCCAAACATTTGGGATAAAGTAGGAGGGTTCTTAGCCAGCTTTGATGCGGGGTATGGCACCGTGGGAGGTCCTACGAGCGCCCGGGACTACGCCCGCCTCAATGCCGAGAAGATGAGGAGGGAGGCGGACGAGGCGATGAAGATGGCGGAGGACAGGGTCCGGCAGTACCTCGGCTACACCGCCAAGGCGGATCAGCTCATCAAGGATGCCGGCATCAACACGTCGTCGGAGGATAAGCCTAAGAAGGATCCCCCCGACGAGCGGGCCCGACTGGCGGCTCTCAAGCGGATCGCCAAGCTGGGCGCAGACGCAGAGCGATCCGTCACAGCCATGCAGATAGCCGCCATGGAGGAGGGACGGGCGCAGAAGCTTCGTCGGCTCGACGAGGAGCACCGGGAGCGTAAGGCTAAGATCACCGACCAGCTCCGGGAGATAGAGATGCTGGAGCGGGAGCACCACATCAACGCCACCCCGCAGAAGGCTCGTCTCAGGGCAGTCTCCGAGGCAGAGGAGGCGGACTACAGGCGTCGGAGGGAGGAGATCTCGAGGGCGTCTGACAGCGTGATCCGGGAGGTGGAGGAGGGAGCATCCGCACGCTTCCGCTCCGACCTCGAGCAGCGCCTCAGCGAGGTGGACGCTTACTACGACGGGCTCATCAAGCGGGCTCAGGAGAGTGCCGCCGATGAGGTGCAGCTCGCGAGGACTGTCGGAGAGGTGGAGGCGGCGAGACAGCGGGAGAGGGAGCTGAGGACGAGAGAGCATGAGCTGAGGCTGCTGGATCGGAGGGAGGAGATCGAGGTCCGTCGTATGTCGATGACGACGAAGCGGTATGACCTCGAGGCAGACCGGGAGGAGGAGCAACTGCGGAGGCAGCTCGAGCTCTCGGAGAAGCGACTCCGTAAGCTCCGGGAGATAGAGGCTGCCGGGGGCGATGCCGCCGCCGACATCGAGCGAGCTCGGGAGGAGATCGAGGGGCTCAAGCACGCTCTCGAGGAGATCCCCGCTCGTAGGCTCCGGGAGGTCGGCAAGGCACTCCAAGGGGTCCTCTCCTCGCTCTCCTCCGTAGGGGGCGAGATGGGGGAGGTCTTCGGAGCGGCCGCCGCTTCGGTGGGCGACATCCTCTCGGCTCTCAAGGAGGGCGCCACCACCATGGACGCCATCTCCTCGGCCGCCTCGGGGCTCTCCCGGGTGATCGGCATGGTCACCTCTCAGGCGCGTGCCAACGCTGACGAGGAGGCGCGCTATGCCCGACAGCTGGAGCAGTCCTACCACCGGGCGGCGATGGCGAGGATCCGGGCTTTCGACGAGAAGGATCGGAGCATCTTCGGTCTCTCGAACCCCTATCGAGGGGCGATCGAGGGCGCCCGTAGGTACCGTCAGGCGATGCTGGAGCTGGGGCGCAGCATGGAGCGGCTCCGCGCCGGCAGGCTGCAGGTGGGGACAACGCAGGTGGTCTCCGGTGCCAATATCGCCAAGGGAGCCGCCGGGGGTGCTGCCGCCGGTGCCGCCATCGGCTCCATCATCCCGGGGCTCGGCACCGCCATCGGTGCAGCCCTCGGCGGGCTCTTCGGCGGGATAGCGGGAGCGGCCGCCCGCCAGACCGTCCCGGTATTTAAGTCCCTCACCCGGCAGTATGGGCAGATCCTCAAGGAGGGGTCTCGGACCTTTGAGCTCAACCCCCGCATCCTCGAGGACTACGACCGGCTCGATGACGCCACGAAGCGCTTGGTGGACAATTGGGAGGAGATCCGCAAGGAGGCGCTCAGCGCTCAGGAGGAGATGAGGGAGACCTTCCGTCAGCTCGCAGGTGACATCGGCTCGCTCCTCAGCAAGGCGCTCTCGGATGCCTTCACATCGGGCGACTGGGAGACTTCCCTCGACCACTTCGAGGAGGAGGTAGACCGGATGATCGGGCGTATCGTCGACCAGCTCCTCCTCTCGGCGGTCTTTGGCCGTGAGCTGGAGAAGATGCAGAAGTCTATGGAGGACTCCTTCGGGGAGGGCGGTGACGGCACCATCGTCGATGAGCTGATAGACTTCAAGAAGAAGTACCGCGACCTCGTGGCGACCTACCGGAGGGAGCGGGAGGCGGCAGACCGGGAGCTGGGGCTTCAGGGGGTGAGCACCCACCGGGACAGCGCCGAGCGTAAGGCTGTCGCCCGCCGAGGGCTGGCGCAGGCCTCTCAGGAGTCCATCGACGAGCTGATGGGCATAGCCACCAATCAGCTCCTCCAGCTCCGGCTCCTCGTGGAGGCGTCGAGGGCGGGGGAGCGGGAGGCGAAGCTGAGGGAGGAGGTGCTGCGCTCCATCGCTCGGGACGTGGCGACGATAGCCTCCTACGCTCCCAGGCTCGACCTCCTCGAGGAGGTCTCTCGTGACATAGCCACCCTCCGCAGGGACGGCGTAATAATTAGGAATTAGTAATTAGGAATTAGGAATTACCATCCGGCTCTCACCATCATATATGACAATCATGAAGGAAAAGAAGAAAGCAGGCAGCCTCATCGTCCATGACCTGGTCGTTAAGGCTCCCACCCGTCGCCCCTGGGATGCGGCCGACTGGCGGCAGGCTCTCAGGGCTGCCGATCGTGGGCGTGTGGCACAGCTCTACGACCTCTACGGCGACATGCTCATCGACACCACCCTCGCCGATGCCCTCGACAAGAGGACGCAGGCGGTGATCAATAACGACCTCACCTTCGTCGACCCCGACGGCGAGGAGGTGGAGGAGGTGTCCGACCTGATCGACACCGAGGCCTTTGAGCAGCTCCTCACCATCATCATGAGGGGGCGGCTCCTCGGTCGCGCCGGTGCGGAGCTCGGCTGGTCGGAGGAGGGGCTCACCGTCGCAGACCTGCCCCCCAAGCACCTCGATGTGGACCGCCGGGAGATCCTCCTCGACCCGACGGACGAGCGGGGCATCCCCTACGAGGGCGACCCCCGGCTAATGGTCCTCGGACGACCGAGGGACTACGGCGTGATCCTCCGGGCGATCCCCTTTGCGATCTACAAGAGGGGTGGCTTCGGTGACTGGGCGCAGTGGATTGAGCTCTTCGGGATGCCTCAGCGCGTGGGTAAGTACAATACCTACGACCCGGAGAGCAAGCGTCAGCTCGAGGCGGCCATGGAGCGCGCCGGCTCAGCCCCCTGGCTGATCATCCCCAAGGAGGCGGACGTCGAGGTGAGGGAGTCCTCCGCATCCAACGGCATCTCCTTCAAGCAGTTTGTCGATGCCTGCAACTCTGAGATCCTCGTCGGCATCCTCGGTCAGACCATGACCACCATCGCCGGTGAGCGTGGCGCCCGCTCTCTCGGTGAGGTGCACCGGGAGGTGGAGGAGGCAAAGCATAAGTCCGACATGCGCTATGTCGCCCGGACGCTCAATCACTGCCTCCTCCCCTTCCTCGAGCGGAGAGGGCTCCCCCTCCGCTCCGGTCGCTTCGCCTTCCCGGAGGATGTGACCCCTGTATCGGTGGCGGAGCTCTCGACGCTCTCCTCCCTCATCACCATCCCGCCGGAGTGGATACACAAGCGATATGGAATCCCCATGCCCGCCCCTGAGGAGCCTGCCTCTGAGGAGAAGCCTGCCCCCGAGGAGGAGCCCGCCACCGAGGAGCCCGTCCCTGAGGAGGAGCCTGCCCCTGAGGAGGAGAAGGAGAAGAAAGGTCTCACGGATTTTTTCGCCAAAGCCCCGCACCGGCTCGCGGGGCGCATAAGGGACGCATGGACGAGCTGGACCACCTCTACCATCCCGAGCGTCAGGCTCGACGATGAGACCACGATAGACCTCTCACGGCTCCTCGAGGAGGCGCTCCGGGAGGTCTACGGCGGGGAGACCCTCCTGCCGGGGGCGCTCTTCCGCGCCAATGACGAGCCGATGCAGGTCGCCCTCTCCTCGGAGCTGGGAGGGGGAGATCCCGACCTCGAGCGGGAGCTGAGGTACAATATGTCGGTCTGGAGTGCCTTCAAGACGCACGCCGAGGCGGATGACCTGGCGCGGCTGCTGGTGGACTCCCGGGGGAGGATGAGGAGCTTCGCAGAGTTCCGCAAAGCGGCCCGCCCCCTCATCGGCAAGTACAATGATCAGTGGCTACGGACGGAGTACAATACCGCCGTCCTCCGAGCTCGGAGTGCCGTGCAGTACCGAGACGCCCTCCGCACGAAGGCTCTCTACCCCAGTCTCGAGTACCTCGAGAGCGACTCGGTGGAGAAGAGGGAGGAGCACCTCGCCCTCGTCGGCACCATCCGCCCCATCGAGGACCCGTGGTGGGACACGCACACCCCTCCGCTGGCGTGG
>QWCB01001865.1_pt1 | contig 33032 bp, 56 predicted proteins | sample 1972511 | NCBI WGS metagenome assembly QWCB01 (sample SAMN09866719, study PRJNA288562) | Human gut metagenome isolate term5_stool, whole genome shotgun sequencing... | isolation source: gut | host: Homo sapiens | place: USA: California | reverse complement strand
TTGAAATAGGATATGAACAGAGAGATTAGGAAAGTCAAACTAATTTCTAGAAATATTTTTAGCAGTTATAGTGTACTGTTCTAGATTCAAACTACCATAGTACCCTTTTTTCTCATTTTTCAAAAACCACTTGACAAGTTCTCTGCTTGGTAGTTCCTAAAATAAAACTATACCATTTCCCCTCTCAATCATCTTTAACCTATATTGTGTCACTTTCGCTTTTTTCTCAAAAGTCTTGTAAACAAAAGGTTTTCCAGCTTTCTTATTTTTCAATCTGACACTACTGCAATATGTCGCATTCTTATGTTCCTAAACGGAAATTTGCTAAGGCTCGGTCCTGTTGGTCTTGGTTGATACCGATGTATCTTTTGGTAATTGCTGCGCTAGCATGATTGAACAATTCCATGAGCATGGCAATATCCTTGTACTTCTGATAATAGTGATAGCCAAAAGTTTTTCGCATGGTATGCGTTCCAACATTTTCAACTCCACAATCTTCAGCAGCTATCTTGATAATGCTGTATGCTGCCTGTCTTGTCAACGGCTTGTTCTTTCCTTTGCGACTTTGGAATAAGTAATCGCCGACACGTTTGCCTTTGATGTGTTTATCCATTTCCCGTTTGAGAAAAGCATTCATCTTGACCTTGCGACGTTTCTTTGTTTTTCTTTCTATCAGCAAAAGATACCAGCCACGGACATTAGACACCTTTAGATTCAGAATGTCGGAAATGCGTAAGCCTGTGTTAATCCCTGTCAAGAATATCAAATAGTTGCGATAGTCCCAATCTTTTAGATAATCACACATGATGTCGATGTCTTCCTTGTTGCGAATTGGTTCAACATAGTTCATAGCCTTTTCCCTCCTTTCTTGCAGATAAATGAAAAAGCCAGTGCATTTCTGCAACTGACCTGTAAATCTGTCGGGCGAGTTCTGGTTATTCTTGAAAGGTGTTCCTCTGAAAACGAAAGGCTCTTGTGGGTATCTATCCGTCTTCTCGTTCCGACACTATCATAATACCAAGATTTTCATGAGAAAAATAGTAGCCTTTTTTCTCATTTTACAATTCCCCTTTTAATATTGCATACTGCTCCAAGATAATTCTACGACGGCGATAGATTGTAGCTTTGCTCATGAATTTCTGTTCTGCTATTTCTTCCCATCTCAGTTGAGGATATCTCCAGCGCAGATTAAAGATTTCCTTATCTTCATCAACTAGATTGATCAGTAGTTTGTTAATAATAGCTTTGAACCCTTCGAGAAATTTTAAGGTTGGATCATCTGCGATTCTGATTGCGATAGTTTCGGTAGGTTTGCTTATTCCTACGCTAGGACCACTCTGAGCATCTGGGTTTCGAGTTTCTAATTCTAGCCTTCTCAAATCTATTGTACGTTGAATGTTTTGAAATTTGAAAAGTTCTCTGTCTAATGTTTTGAAGTCTTCGTCGCTCAATTTCTTCAAATCCTACCTCCTGACGTGTTTTTATTATTGCTCAATTGATAATTTTTACTCATGATTCGTAATCACACTACCTGCACCGTTAACAGTGACCCAACCATGCTTCTCTCTAGCTTCTGCTTCTTTCATCCGGATAAGATTATCTGTGATTGAATCTGACTTAGCTTTGTTGGCCTTTGCTTCACCTTCTGCTTTGATGATGCCTGCATCTGCTTCGGCTTGAGCTTGAACTTTCTTGGTATCGGATTCGACCTTAGCTTTTTCCTGTTCCTGTTTAGCTGTGTCGATTTCCTTCTGTTTGACAGATTCAGATTTGATTGCTGCTTCAATCTCATCTCCTGCATCCTGGTCAGTTATTGTGAATGAAACAAATTCAAGATCATAAGATTCAAATTTCTCTTTTAGCGCCTTGTCAATCTCTTCGTAGACTTCTGTACGCTTATTCCCAAGAATGTCGTAGATGTCATAATTCCCAGTAACCGACTCGATAGCTCTCTGTACTGCTGGAGCAATTACACTCTCATTAACATTTTCTAGCTTTGTGTAGTTTGAAAAGATCGTCATGGCCTTTTCTTTATTCACACGATATTTCACATCGATATTAGTATTCAACCATTGACCATCTTTGGTCTGAGTTGTTATTTTTTCCATTGTCTTCGTCTGAACTGAAGTCGAAAGAGTATAGACGGTATCAATGAAAGGAATTTTAAGATGATAGCCTGTTTGTAGGGTGTTTTCTTGAACACCTCCGATTGCACTGACCTTTACTCCGACCGTATTAGCTGGGATGCGCTTCACGGCTGTGAGACGAAAAATTCCAAGTGAAGTAATAGCAACAACCGTGATGATGCCACCTTTTGCAAGTTTTGTAAGTTTAGTTTTCCCTGTTTCGTGATCGTATTGTGTAAACATTGTTTTTACTCCTTTTTTAAATCATTTTTCCTTCAAATACTAATGTAATAGTTCCTGTCCCGTCTCTATGCTTAGAGACCAGCGCTCGACAATCTGAACCATATTCAACACCATCAATCGTGATGCTATGCTTTATTTTATCAACGTTGATAATGGATCCATTTGATGTCTTAATTCTCATGTTCCATCTCCTCAATCAACCAATCCAGATTCTTGCGGGCCTTTTTCAAATCTTCAAGACCGTTTTTCTTCGGATGTCGTAGTATGTACTTCAAACTGTTACCCATATAGAACCCTTTCAGCTCCTCATCTGTCATGAAGTTCCTCAAAACATCGATAGATTGCATGCCATACCGACCTTGGTAGTGACTTGGGTTGTTCACGTTATCAATTCTGGGTTCATTTCTTCTCCTCCAAAATATCTTTATTTTCATAGATGTTGCCGATGATTGTAACATCTAATAAGTCTCCATCAAGCAAATCTTCCATTAATACAGAGTCTCTATTGGTAACATGAAAGCCGCCTTGACACCATTCTATAATACCTGTATTTATATATAGGGAATCGGACATTTCAGAACAATCTTCAAATTGTACTATATCCCCCTCAAATATTTCTACCCCCTTTTTATCAAACAAGCCTGTTGATTGCATAAGGTATTCTTCATCAATCGACCAGCCTTTTAAGTGATTGCATGAAAGCTTTTTGCTATCATTCGCATAGACATTGCCATTCCAGATAATCAATTCGTCATTAGCAAACATCTTGTGTCCGTGCTTATCCCACGCTCTGAATTTTGTTCTCATAATCTCACTTCGTCTCCAATTTTCAAAAATTCGTAGTTGTCTTGCGATACCACGAATATGCCGTAGTTCTGTATTGTGATCGTGTAGAGTTCGCCAATCTTCTCCTTGTGGACGACTCTGCCTTTGATTTCTGCGCCTTGATTATCAGCCTTGTAGATAACCATCGGCTTTTTTTCTTCTAGATTACGGATCTTGTCCATCTGCCAGATGTTCAATCCGGCAGACAGCAGAATCCATATTGCGATGAATCGTTTCATGTCTCCTCCTCAAAATAAAATTTACCATTAAAAGGCTTGATTTCAATGATTCCATAATCTAAACCAAGTCTAGATATAAATGGCTTGCTGATCCTCTCATGCAAAGTCGATATCTGTTCTCTGAATTGTTCTAGCGAGAGAGTAGATTTATAGAAATTACATTGATAGCACGCTGGCATATAGTTTTCAAAACTATCTTCTCCACCTAAATAATGAGGATGCAAATGATCCACTCTCAAAGTTTTCAAGTCCAAAACCTTGCCACAATAAGCACAGTGACCGCCGTATTTATCTAAAACCTTCTGCCGAGTGGCTTTCGATATGCTTTTTCGTTTCATTCTGTGACCTCCTTCTTCACAATTAGTAGTATAACCATTGAATGCAGTTGATTATTACATTCGTATAGGTCGAATTCTTTACTGAAACTTGATTTATTAAGATCCTGTAGTTTACGAAATTCGTGACAACTAGGACACCAAACACCTTGGATCTTATCCATCACTACACCTCCTCAATCTCAACACCTTCACAATCGAAAACCCAGCCGAAGCCAGCATCCTCTAATTCTTTTCGAGTAACTTTATAATTCCCAGCTGTTATATCTTGACTAAAATAAAGAATACTCCCTGATTGCGATTTGACCAAAGGCTGCCTATTTTTTAAAGTCACCACATACCGCTTCTCTTTCTCGACCTCGTAACCTAAAATCCAAGCTAGTGCGAATGTTTCTTGATTATCTGCCCATTGCATCCACTTTTTAATCTCGGTATTTTCTTCCAAGATACTCATTGCTCCAAATAGAGAACGCCCTATATTTTTTGAATGCGTTATCCAATCCGCCACAAACTGAGGGATTGCGATCTTTTCTGGTTCGTCTAGTTGTTCCAAATCTTTTAAAAAATTCTGACAAGCTAATTTTACTCCAAAATCAAATACATTTTCATATAACTCTTTATACTTTTCAATCAATCGCTGTACTTTCATCTTCCATTTTCTCAACTTTCCGTCTTAATTCTTCATTCCTTTTCCTCAACGAATCCCGTTCCAGCGCTCTGATTCGTCTTTTCCGTGCATCGCACGGTTTCGAATACTCGATTATCTTTTCTTCGTTTCTCTTGATTGATTGTTTATAGCCTTCAATCATTGTCTGTTTATCGTAATTCATTTTCTAAAAATCTCTCAATACATTCTTTGTAAGAGGTCTCAACCAAGCCGTCTAAGTCGTTCAGGGCTTCAATATAGTCTGGACGACCTTGCCCATATTGTTCTTTCAAAAATTCAACAAAGAGATGAATCTCCTGATAGGTTACTCCAATCATATTTATTACACCTCACTAAAACGGCAAATCATCATCTGAAATATCCATTGGCTCACCTTGTCCAAAACTTGGTGGCATCTGATTTTCCATGCTTGACTGGTTCGCAGTATTATCCTTCTTTTCAAGCGTTTGAAAACTTTCAGCCACAACTTCCGTCACATAGATACGTTGCCCTTGCTGATTGTCATAGCTACGAGTCTGGATGCGGCCCGTGATTCCCACAAGAGCACCCTTTTTGACCCAATTTGCAAAATTTTCAGCTTGCTTACGCCACATGATGCAATTGATGAAGTCAGCCTCTCGCTCTCCATTTGCCCCCTTGAAATTCCGATTGACTGCAAGGTTGAAAGTCGCAACAGCAACATTTGACGGCGTGTATCGCAATTCTGGATCACGAGTCAAGCGCCCGATTAACACTACATTATTGATCATCTTTCTTTTCCTTTCTTGCTGCACGTTCCCCGATTAAATATCCTAAGAACATCCATAAAATAGCCATTCCAAATTCTTTAATAAATTCAATCATTTTCTTCTCCTCCTGAAAAAGTTGCTAAATAGTAGCAATCCTTAGCACCGTAGTCGAACCATGTTGTTCGCTTTCCGATGTGCTTCTGAAACCTTGGGTGAGTAATAGCCGAGAATGCCCATTGATGGTCTTCCATATGCTCAATGAGTTCATCGACATTGTCAAACGTTCCAAGGTAAAACTTGCAGTGCCCGTTATAGACGAAATAAAGCTCTAACATCCCTCCACCTCAACTGGGTAAAAATTCCCAAAGGAACCCCTCAAAGCCTTGCCCACCTGCAATGCAACCGCACGAGAAATAAAACGCATAGCTTTCCGCTCGTCCGAATACGAGACATCAATGCCAGTCACACTAATAGCCACAGACATCAAGAACGGTTTGTCTTCTCTTGATCCATGTTTCAAAATAAACATCAGCTACCTCCGTTATCCAAGCGCTTCAGCATTTCCTGTTTCCGTTTTTCCAACTCTTCCTTGGTCTCCTCACTCGTCGTATTCACATAGTTAGGTTGTGACCATTCAGGAACATTTGATTTTTGATTCCCTGACTGACCCTTGATTTTACTTTCTCTGTATTGACGCTCACGTTCCTTATCTCTATCTCTATCTCTATCTCTGGTGCCTGTTCGTCCGACATTTGTCCGGACAAATGTCCCAAAAGTTTTTGGTCTTTTTCTAAAGCGATTTTTCGTCTATATTCACGCTTTCTATCCGCTTCAGTATTTGATGAACCAATAAAATTTTGGATATCAAGCATGTAGATGGCACCGTTATCTAATACCTCAATCAATCCCATCTCCTTAAATATCCCTACTGCCTTTTCTACAACTGCAACAGGTTGTCTAGTAATCGTAGATAACATCTGCGCATTATAAGGTATGCGGTCATTAAACATTAGTTTCCCATTGTTTTTAAGGCTCCTGAGATAAAGCTTTAGTAGAATATTTGAATAAAGTATCCCGTCAGGCATGCTTTCAAGGATTGCTACATCGTCATTATCAAAAAAATTTTCTCGCAATTTTAAGTAATAATATTTTTTATTGTCAGACATAGTCTCCTCCAATCTGCATCATGCCCTAGCTCCCCATTTTCGTTGATTTCTACGAAAATTCATGGTCATTTCTTTGTAGATCAAGCGCCCATTTTCTTCTAAGAGATTCGCATTTTGACTTCTTATAAGGTCATTCTTTCTTGCTTCTTCCTGATAGTCGCTAGCCAGTCTGTCATAATCTTCGATGCATTCTCTAAAATTATGAGGCACGTCCTCAATCGTTGAAGGAAGTCCGACAGGTGGTTGTGTGTCATAGGTGAATCCTCTATCACAGTTTTTCAAGTTTCTTCTTGCAACCTCTCTGAAATCTTCAGCTTCTTCAATGATGATCACTGTTTTTTGTTTAGTTTCTTCTTCATTTTTAGCAGTCAGTAACATCAGGATAAAGATCCCGATAAAGGTTGACACTAAGCCAAGCAATTGGCTTGATAAAGTTGGTTCTGTCATTTTGTTCTCCTTATGCTCTCAATTTTCGTACTTGTTTTTCTAACTCTAAAATCTCATAAACATCATTGACATCATACATAATATCTTTCCCCTGCTTACGAAATTTTAATCCTTTTCGTTCGAGCATCTTAACATATCCGTGAGTAAAGCCGAACTTCTTCATCAAAGCTTGTTGATTGATTGGCATGCGATCATTCTCTAACTGCTCCTTGACCTGCTTTTCAGCAAAGGCCAATAATTGATTCGTGAACAATTCAGCACTTTCGCCGTCCAATCGTAATTGTAATGTTATACCTTCCATTTTCTACATCCTCTCAACTATGCGGGCAAGCATTTTTGTGATATAATGGTTTAAATTGTTTAAGTAAGTGCCTGATTTCCGTCAGGTGCTTTTTTGTTTATACAATATTACTTTCCAGCGCCCTGAGCTCTATCTCATGGCTAACTTGTTTCAATAGCTTCTCACACGCTATTTTAGCTTCTCTGTACGTTTTAGATTCGCCGATGAAGTAATCAGCTAGTTCGATGATTTTATCTTCCATTCAACCTCCTATATCAGTCTCAAGACTGATAAAATTCCCTCCTAATTTGCTATAATAACCTTGACCAGGACCTCTCACTGTTTTAGTCAAAATTTCAACAGAAAGGAGGTGATTTTATGAAATCCTTTAAAGAATTTCGAGAATCTTTAACAGCTGAAGATATGCAAGCTATTGCTGCTAAAGCTAATGAAGCTACTAAACAGATTGACCATACAGACGGATTGCAACTTGGGATGGTCAGTAGTTTAACTTCTGCAATAACTACTATTGAGTTACTTGAGAAGTATCATGAATGGCTTCATAGCTAAGACGCATGAATTTTTCTAAGTCTATCTGAAAATTGATAGACTTTTTTATTTCCCCACTATACGGATACCGTTTTGGTCTCATCATCCTGCCTCCTCATTCAAAAATTTGTTGATAAAGTACTGCTGTCCTTTGCCAGTAACCTTGACGGTCTTGCTGACAGAGATATGACCGTCAGGATGTGTGATGGTTGACTCCTTGATTTCAAAAAGTTTCATTTCCATGCTTCGTTGTGTTGGCATGTTCCAGTCAGAGCCTTTTCGCTTGATCAAGTAGCCATTTTCACGCAACCAGACAAAAAGGCGATTTCCTCCGATTTTGTAGCCGTTTTGACTGATGAGCTTAGCAAGGTCTCCGACCAAGATAGATGTGTGACTAGCGCTCACTGCGTCGGCAAATAGCACCTTGGGCTTGTCCGCCTCGATCTGAGCTTCCAACTTATTGACTTTCCGATCAGCCATGAGTAAAGCTCTTGCCATGATTTTCTCAGGGCTGTTGAAGTCCTTTTCTACCTGAATGAAGTACTGTCGGACTTGCTTGCCTCGCTCTGTCCGCTGGATCATGGCAATTTCTTTAGCCATGTCTAGCTTGATGACGTGGTCAACCTTGTTGTGCCCACCTCGCCCTGTTTGCTTCACAAAATTGTTAAGCAAAAAATCTTGATTTTCTGTAAAACCATACTCAACCATTCTGTCGAACCACATTGAGTAAGGTGTTTTGACTTCCAGAGCTTCATGAAGTTGTCTTCCAGAAACAACAGGCTCATGGCTGTCATTAAGTGTGATATTGATTAGTTCATTCATAATATTCCTTTCTAAATTTGGTATAATTAAAATAAAAATTTGAGGTTATATATGCTTAGTGATATTATTAATATTATTTCCATCATTGCTTCTACATCAGTCAGTATTATATCGATTTACTATTCTCACAAAGCTGTCAAAATAGCTAGTGAAGCCAACAAACTCACAGCAGATATAACTGAAGAAGCAAACCGTCCTGTTATCGTTGCTTACTTAGATACTATAGAAATCAATGACTTTCATAAATATCTAGTTATCAAAAATTTTGGAAATACTTCAGCAACTATCCTAGATTTGAAATTTTCAAAAGATATTGACGGACTGGGTTTTAATATGTCATCTCTAGTCGGTTATACCATGGCTCCCTCGCAAAAATTTATGCACATACTTGATAATGGCTTTAAAGAGACCATTGTTGCTAATATCATTTATCAGAACCAAGCAGGTAAAGTCTACGATGAAGTATATCTAGTAAAAACTGATGCAACATCAAAACTATTATGGATAGGTAGTAATGATGCTGATAAAACTATAAAGCTTTTAAAAAATTCTGTTGAGGCTATTATCAAAAGCCTTAAATAATTATTCTGGCAACTGTGAATATTTCTCAATTGTCTCAACAGTATCAGTAAGAACTACTTTAGCCAGTCCGCTGTTTAGATTATGATTACGAAGAACTTGCAAAAGTTCTTTTTTTATTTTTTCCACTTCCTCTTCTGTTAGATATTCTGAAGCCATTCCCTCTCTCCTTTCTTCTCAGCAATATATGTCACGGTCCTCAATATCTCGTTGAGGGCTGTTCTTTCTAGTTCATTCATATTTACTCCTTTCTCACTTCTTAATTCACTTTTCGTGAAGTTGATGGTGTAAATATATCGCCAATATCTTTATCAAAATAATTGGCGATTAGAAACATCTCGCTTAATTTGAAGTCCTGTTTACCTAGTTCTTTATCACGATAAGTTGTTGTACTTTTTCCTATGATTTTTGCCATATCCTTTTGAGAAATATTATTCTCTTTTCTTAACTTGTACAAATATATTTGCACGTTCCTACCTCCTTATTTTTCTATTTGTTCCTCGCAATTCTGCTATAATAGAAGCAGAAAGGAGGTGATTTTAATGGATTTTCTAACTAACGATGCAAAGTTTCTACTAACATCCATGTACGCAGAATATCTAACAAGACGCAAGGATGAAGTTTCTAAAAAGCAAGCAAGAAACTTCCAAAACATAAATTATCTGAAAAATAACATTATGTCTGAATGGTCTGAAGAAGATATTTTAGATACATGTTTTGAATTAGACAAATATGGATATATCACTGGCACCATAGCTGATAACACGTTCTATACCCTGTCTTTAACAACCGAAGCAATCGCTGAACTTGAGAGTCAATTCAGAGAACCAACTCTCAAAGAAAGAATAGAGAATGCCTTAGATTTTGCGGCTAAAATTAAGTCTGTTATTCCTTTTGGTTAACTCTATCAGCCAATGCTTTTCTTTTTAAACCGTTAAGACCAAAAGGGTCTTCTTTGATATCAAAGCAAATTTTTTCTATTACTTCAGCTTGATTAAGAAGGAGCTTTCTGTCTTCATTTCTTGCCTTGAGTTCTGCATCTATAGACTCAAGGCTTTTGGCTATACGTTCAAGAATTTCTTTCAACATGTCTTTCTATCCTTTCTATTATTTTTCTTTTTTCGCTCTACGAGCAACAGCCTGCCAGGGAGTCGAACCCTGGTGCTACCGATCAGGCTACATTCATTTTGTCCTGCATTCCTGCGAATGCTGCATCGAAACGAATATCATCGATTTCGTCTTGAGTGAAGCCAGCATCAAGAAGGTAACGCTCTTGTCGTTCGATCTCTTCTGCCAACTCTGTCCATCCGAAAGCGAACTGACGGCAGTTGTTCCAGAATGATTCAAGCTGACCATAGAGGAAGCCTTCCTCGTATGTGTTTTGAAGTAAGGTTTCTGCAACTACTGCTTTGAAGATGTTGATGGCTTTCTCGTTTAATGTGTTCATGGTGTTTCCCTCCGGTTTGTTTTGTTATTTCCTTAAGCTTGATTATATTATACTTCACTTTTCGTGAAGTGTCAATACTTTTTTTGAAAAAAAACAAAAAAAACTTTTCTTTACGTGAGTTTTTTGTTATAATTCTTTTAGATAAAAAGGAGGGTAACATGACAGATAAAGAGTTAGCTATTTATATTGGCGCGAAAATTAAAGAATTTAGATTGAAACGAAATCTTACTCAGAAAGAACTTGCCAAAATAGTGAATGTAGGTGATACAACTATTGCCAATTACGAGAAAGGTTTTAGATCGCCTAAAAAGGATACAATGTTTGACCTAGCTAATGCTTTCAATATCTCAATTGATGACCTCTTCCCACCAGTTCAAAAAAATGCATTAGAATCCACCAAGCACCTCCCAGACTCTTCAGATTTGCTCACACAGCAGATTAACGACACGGTAGTACAATTAACCACCCACAATAAAAAAATCGTGCTACGGACGTCTGAAGAGCTTCTGGAGAGTCAAAAAAACGAAGAAGAAACGAAGATAAACGAAGTATCGGAAGTCATCAGCTTGTATCAAGTTGAGGTTGTTTCTGAGACGGCAGCAGCTTGCGGATTTAACTATGGATTTGGTTACGACGATACAGACAGAGAGACTATAGAGGTTGACGAGCAACCACCACGCCACGATATTGCTACCAAGGTCAGCGGAGACTCCATGCAACCTGACTACCAAGACGGTGACATTCTCTATTTAGTAGACAAAGGACTGACTACCTACAACGGAGATTTAGCAGTTATCGCATACGGAGACCGTTCTTACTTCAAGAAGATATATACCGAAAACGGACGCTTACGCCTAGTATCGCTCAATGACAAGTACGAAGACATCATCCTAGACTTCCCACCAGCCGAAGACACACACATCAAGATTTATGCAGTTGTCGGGGTGTATAGAGGGGAATAAAACCAACTGTTTCCAAAATGGAAATAGTTGGCAACAATAAAAATAAATTTAACAAAATACTTTAAAAAAATGAGACTTTCCCCTTGAAAAATAGATTAGTTTAGTTTATACTAGATTTAATCTTAATGAACGGGTGCCGTCGTGCCCAATCTTATAAAAGTCTCATACAACTACGTATGGGGCTTTTTTTACTATGTGGAGAACTTAAATATATGACAAAACCTTTCAAAACTATTGATGAGCAACTGGAAATATTAAAAGATAGGAACCTAGTTATAGATGATGAATTATTAGCTAGACAATCCCTATCTTTCTATGGATACTATGAAATTGTCAATGGCTATAAACAATTTTTATTAAATACACAAGCCGAAACTGAACGTTTTACTGATGGGGAAACATTCTCACATCTACTCTCTCTTTATCAGTTAGATAAAGAATTTAGAAACGGCATAATGGAAGCAACGCTTGAAATTGAACTTGTATTGCGCACAGCCATTGCTTATGTCATTGCAGAACAATTTGGAGAATTGCAATCTGATTATCTAAAATCAAAAAATTATATGCGTGGGAAAAAACGAGAAGGTTCAACACGCTATCCCTTGTATCAGTTATTTGATAAATTCGATAAAATCATAAATGATGATTTAGAACCCTACAAACATTATCGGGATTGCCACGGAAATATTCCTCCATGGATCTTATTAAAAGGGACAACATTTGGAAATCTAGTAACTTTCTATAAACTACTAAAACCAGCAGAAAAGACAAGTGTCATATCAATATGCTTCGGTTTAGAATCACGTTTTATAACCGAATCTGTAAAAAATATGTTTTCCCAATCGCTCAATTTGATTCATAGTTATAGAAACAGAGCAGCACACAGTGGACGGATATTTAGTTATAAATCTAAAAAAAGCATGGAATATAACGAAATATTCCATGAGTTTATGGGAGTTTCATCATCCGATTATAATAATGGAAAGGGAAAAACAGGTCTGTATACACTAATGGCTGCTTTAGGTTTATTTAAAAACAGTCGTGCTAACTTCTTGCTAGAATTTTCTATATATTACAACTCCAAGAAACATTGCGAGATTTATCCAAACGACTTGCTTTTACTCTGCCATGAAACTGAAATTGAATTAGATATTTTTGAAAAAAACATAGCTAAGTACAAATAAAAAGCAGCTACTTACAAAACGAAAATAACTGCTTGACAGAAATTAAAAAAAGAAATACACTAAGAATGTAAAAAAGCCTTGTTCGTCAAGGATAAACTCGTCTGGTGTACTTCTAAGAGGTACACCTTATTTTATTATCTGACGAGCTGCCAACTGTTTCCATTTTGGAAACAACTCAAAAAATCCCCACACTTTCCGACGGCAATCTTTGAGTGTGAGGATTCAACTTTCCATGTGACAAGCAATGGAAAAGATGATAAAAAAATACACTTATAGTTTATCATAAGTTCTACACCTTTTCAACTATGCGGGCAAGCAATCGAAAAGAAAGGACATTTTATGATAAAAAAATACATTACAAAAAAAGGAGAGACTAGATACCTCTTTCAAACATATCTGGGCATAGATCCAGCTACCGGAAAAGAAAAACGTACAACACGCCGTGGTTTTAAAACCATTAAAGAGGCTAAGGCTGCCGAACGTGATCTTCTCTTAGATGTTGAAGAAAATGGTTTTTCAAACAATGAAGATTTCCAGAATCCTACATTCGCTGAAGTTGCTGAGCTATGGCTTGAAAGCTACAAGAGCACTGTAAAACCAACAACTTATCAGAACACTAAGAAGAAACTTAATGTTATGATTGACTCATATTTTATAGATATGAAGATTCAGCAAATCAGTGTAGCTTATTGTCAAAAGGTTGCTATCAAGTTAAGTAAACGCTATATCCTATATGCTAATTACTACTCTGTCATCAGCCGTATTTTCAAGTACGCCACTTCTCTTGACATCATTAAGTCAAATCCCTTAGATAAGATTATCAAGCCTAAAAATAAACCCTTAAAGGGCAAAGAAAACTACTATACAAAGCAGGAGCTAACGGATTTTCTTAAAGTTTCCAAAGCAAATTTTAAGCCTGTAGACTACACTTTTTTCCACTTACTCGCTTTTTCTGGCTTGAGAACTGGAGAAGCTATCGGTCTCATGTGGTCAGATGTTGACTTTGAAAATAAACGGTTAAGCATTTCTCGCACGGCTGTCGTGATTGGCAAAAAACAAACTGTTCAGGACCCTAAAACCAAAAGGAGTAAGAGGGTTATCACCTTAGATGATGAAACTCTGAATGTTTTGAAACTCTGGAAACGACAGCAAATAAAAGAATATTTCCAGGCTGGTGTGCCTTACAAACATGATTTGAATTATATTTTTACGAATGACATAGGGGGATGGCTTTTAGCCGCAACTATGAAAGTGAAGCTTAGCAGATTCTTTTGTAAACACAAAGAACTTAAAAAAATTTCGCCTCACGGATTTAGACACACACATGCTTCTCTCCTATTTGAAGCTGGTGTTACAGCGAAAATCATTTCAGATAGACTCGGTCACAATAATGTTCAAATCACTCTTGATATGTATACCCACATCAATGATAATCAACGTGTATGGTATAAGAATTTTGTGTTTACAATTGATTTCCGTTGCTTATCGTTAGTTGAGTTTTTGCTTATTTTTATTTAAAATCATTTCCATTGATTACCGTCATTTTTTTAAATCGTATTCATCTTCGTATTCATTTTTATACCATGTTTGCCCGTATAGTTGAAAAGATTGCAATTTAACTCTAATAGTTTACAAACTCCCCGACCTCTGGACAAGGTCTATTTTTTTGAAAAAAAGTTAAAAAACTTTATCAAAACGCTTGACTTTCTCGGTGTACCGTGATATAATATAATCAAGATAAGGAAAGGGGGTGATGAAATTGAACAAAGAAGATTGGCTTAGGTTACTGGAAAAGGTAATAGACAATATTCCTGAAACAGTAACTGCTATCGCAAGTCTAGTGACCGCAATAACGGTCGCAAGGCAAAACAAAAAGCGTAAACCGAAATCCCGTCAAAGAAAAAGGTAAACGCTAAGAGGTTGGGGCGAAAGCCCCTCACACCTCTATTTTATCAAATGAAAAGAGGAAAAGCAATGGTTAGTGCAATAGCTATTTTTATAATTGCCATCAATGTATACATTTATCTAAAAAATAAAAAGGACAAATAAGTATGAGAAAAATTATTCAAGAATTATTAGACAGCCCGATGTCTACATCTGCTATTTCGCAGGGCGCTGGAGTTCCTTGGACTACTGTTTCTGACCTCAGAAAAGGAAAAACAAGCATGGACAAAATGGCGCTTCTAACGGCAGAAAAGCTCTATGAATTTGCTATAGCTGATAAGCAGTGATTTCGGTCACTGCTTTTATTATTGCAAACAAAAAACCGCAAGCCTAAGCCTGCGGTCTAGTGTAATAATTTTTTATTCTTTCTGTTTTATTTTGTGGTGATTAAGCCGTCAGGCTCTACAGTGAACGCAGCCTTGTCAGCCAATCGGCCATCAGGAAGAAGCAGATAGTAGCCACCATTGTAGGGTACAAATGTGTTCGATTTCATATCACCATTGACTGCATCTAGGTAATACCATTTTTCATAGTATTTAACCCAACCTGTCTGCATAGCGCCGTCACGATTGAAGTAGTACCATAATCCACCAATTTTCTTCCAACCAGTAACCATAGCACCACTAGTATCAAACCAATACCAATATCCATCAGTATGTTTTAACCAGCGCTCAGCATACATATAACCACGAGAATCAAAATAATACCAAGTATCTGCAATCTTTTCAAATTTTGAAGTAGGATACGAACCATCTTTACGGCTCCACCACCAACCAGTATCGTTTCGTTTCCAACCTGATTGGTCTTCTTCAGGTGGTACGATATAACCTACGATTGAATTGACTGAGCGCTCATTGTAACGGCAAGGCCCACCGACTTCGAGATAGTCCCAGTTGCCATCGATATTCTGCTCAATCGTCTTGATTGTAGAACCGTCAGAGTCCTCATAGACAAGACCAGTATGGCCATAATTCACTCCATCTCCCGCTACAAAATTCTTAACGAAGAACCAGCCAGCCTTAGGATATTGGGCGCCATAGACGACTTGTAAGCCTGCTGCTTCTGCGGACCGTAGCAAGTCAATAGCGTTACCCCATAGACGAGTACCGAAATACTCGTAGATTCCGTAGCACGTCACATCAGCGCATTGATAGCCGTACATTTTATCATAGTCAACCCCAGTCCCTGCATCAGCATGAGATTTTAGGTCGTTAATCATATCTTGTTTTTTAGACATTAGTGTCAGCCCCTTTCCAAGCATCGTTCATCTGCTTGACTGCAGATTCAATGAACGTTTCTAAGTCCTTATCAGTCATACTGATGTTGTATTTGGTGAGCTCAGCACGGATTTTAGTGCGTGCTTGTTCTAGCTTCTCCTCGCCCTTGTAGCCAGTTTCAGCAGACACCTGCTCCACGGCATTGACCGCATTTTGGGCCAAGATTTCAACAATCTTGATTGTTTTCTCTCCGCCTTTTTGGACCAGGTATTCTTTGACAGCCTTAACTGCGATACCTACTAAAATGACAAGGATGCTGATTGCTCCGTTTAGTAAAATTTCATTGATCTGTTGCATGTTATTCTCCTTTTTCAATTTTCTCGATGCGGTCACTCATCAGTGACACTTCACCCTTTAACCCACCAATTTCACGGGCCATAGCGCCCATTTCTGCAGTGGTTTTTTCTAGGTGATTCATCAAGCGGTCCTCTCGCTTATTACTCTCTTCCTTGGCCTGCTCATGAAAATCCATGAGCTTAGCTTCTCGCTTATCCGATGTCTTAATCAGATAGCGAATAACGAAGCCAAATAATAAAATAAATAAAATAGCCCAAGCGACTTGGCTTTGAGCTATTCGTTCTGCGTGTTCGATTGGCAAATGTGTACCTCCTTAATTTTTATAAAGTTTATCTTTGCCAGACATGTACAGTCCGACTGGTATAGAACCTTGAGTAAGTGTGAGTTTCCCATCCGAACCAACATACATTGGGCTGCCAAAGGCCCCTGATAATTTAGACGCAAAGAGAGTTGGCGCCAAAACCCTGATACTATCACCTTTTTTGGCAGACATACCAATATAAATACCTGCAATCAGCTGTTGAGGTGTATGAGGTGTAGCAAGTTCTACGTAGTTAAATCCTGCAGAAGAAGCTGCTAAAACTTCGCCACCCGTTAAGGTAACATCAGATTGGTAATACCGTTTAACAGTAAAGTCTGTTTCAGGATAGTTGATTGGGTATTCTGCATTGATAAACGTCTCATTGCCCCCTGATACACGGACCTTAATTGGATATTGGCCGTTTACTTGAATCGGACAGTTGCTAAAATTACAGTTGTTAAAATCAATCATGTGCACCGCGCCTCCTCTGTCATGGGTGTTATCAATGTTAATACCACCGCCAAAACCGCCATATTCAACAGCTGTTGAAATGAATGTACAATTGTTGTGCACTCTGTGATACGGTTTAGTTGAGTCAATTGCGTTAGGCTCGTGGATGTACCAAGGCTGTACAGGGCTCTCAAAATAACAGTTGTCGTATTGAGAGTAGGAACCTTCTGATGCACCTTCGCCCCACGCCCTGGTTACTTGCCAAACTTTTGACACATCACCACCGTTTTGTGTGCGATAGTCTCGAGCTCCTTTATTTCCGTAATGGATAAATCGGCAATTTTTAACCATGCGTTTCCAATTTCGGTCAACACCACTCGACTCATCATGGATGACATATCGACAGTTTCTTCCTGTAAATGTGATACCTTCAAAATTATTGTTTTTTGATACGTTAATAGTTGAGGTTTGAGTGATAGTGTTATCGTCGGCGTTATCTGGGACATCTCCGCGAATGATACATTTTGTTGGTTCACCGCTCGCCGACCGAATATGCACATAGTCAGGTAAGCGATCTCCTAACATGCTAAATTCATACGTTCCGTCGTCTAATATGATTGTGTAGATACGATTCGGACCGGAATTAACAACTGCATTGAGAGCTTGTTTAATATTTTGATAAGATTTGTTAGTCCCTACTAGTAGATCAATATACTCGACATTACCCGTATTTTCCGCAAATGGATGTACGTTGCCATTGATTTCAAAACCGTAGAATGTACCAGCAGGATACTGACTATATGAGAGGGCACGAATATCCTTAATCCCCTCAATGATAACCAGCTCAAGTTTCTTATTGTTCCGTGTCACATAAAGCCACTCGGCATCAGACGGTATATTATAAACGTAGCCGTCTTGATTACTATCAACATAGTTATCTAGCAAGGCTAAATTTTGCTTTCTAGAACTTAAAAAATGAGTAAAAGGTGATGACAAGTCAACATTTGAGCTAATTTTTGTGTTTGGTGTAACTTTGACAATATATGATGTGTAATCATTATTGCTGCCTCTTACCGTTCCATCTTGACCGATATTGCGGTTTGACCAATAAGTTTTTTCAAAAACTTGGACTACTTCGTTTTTTAAAATTTTTGGCAAATTTGAGACATTGGCAAGCGTGATAAAGTCTGCTTTTGATAGATATACACCATCGACCTCATAGCCCAAAACTGAGCCTGGCAAACAATCGTTATAGGACTTGCCAACTGCAAGGCTTGGATGATTAATAACTACCAATGTCGCCGTTGGTTTGTTGATAGTTACATGTAGCCATTGAGCGTTGGACGGGACTCGATAAACAAAATTTGATTGTTTAGTGCCATCTAGCGTACTGATAGCTTTTTTTGATGTGTCTAAAAAATGGCTAAAAGCTCCAATCATTTCGATATTAGAGCTAATGATGCTTCCAGGCTCTACATCGACTGTATATGCAACATAATCAGCGTTACTTCCTTGGGTTGTACCATCTTGGCCAATACTGCGATTAGACCAATATTTACCTATCTGTACATTCGTGATGATGTTCTTGATTGTTTTTGGCATATCTTTTATCCTTTCGCTAATTGCTCTCGTAGCCTCCCCTGCTGTAGCGTATGTCTTACCGTTTGATAGCGTACGGACGTCAACCAATTCTGTTGGTATCGTTCCATCTCCGGCAGTTGCAACGATATTATCAATCTGAGCTGACTGCGTTAGGATTTTATTAAACATATCAGCAACTACTTGGTCATTTTGAGCCAAGCGATTCGATAGCGTTGGACTTGAGCCTCTCGCCTTAGCCACTTCCATGTTTGCATTGCCGTTAGCCGTTGCATCATCATACGCTTGCTGGATGCCGTCATGGATAGCTTGTCGAACATCACGGCCGAAGACACCTTCCTTTATTATTTTTAAGTGATTATCAATTCCCATTTAAACTTTCCTTTCTAGATTTTCAATTCGTTTCAATAGATCATCTAAGTCAACTTTCTTTGAAATTAGCAAATATTCCAGTTTTTTCTTATCTTGAGTAGATAAGAGTTGGCTAGACTGTTCGTTCACGGTATTATTGACAGTTTCAACTGTCTCTGCAGCTGCATTAGCAATAACTCGCACTTCTTCCAATCTTGCCTGTTGCTCTTTAAGCTGATTAGTTGTAACTAATTGCCGAGTTCGCTTACGAATATTATCTAACTGCCACTCTTCCGCAGACTTAAATTTTTCTCCAATCGTCAAACTAGATCTCTCAACATTTAACAAATCAATCTGACGCGCAACTACTCTCAGTCGCTCGTCGATAAACATAACAGGATTGATAACCCTATATGTGTTACCTTCCTCAAACTCGTCAAAATTCGGGTTGATGTGCGACAAGTTGACTGCTGAAACAGAGTATTGATAAGCTACAGCTTTTTGAGTGGCTAGCTGGCTTTCTCCTGCCTGTTTTAGAGCAACAGGGTTCTCTATGTCATCAAACGTGGCAGTCTCCATTTTGATACCATACTCGGCAATCAAATCAGGTCTATCGATGTAGTCTTTTCCGTTGTTGACTGAGGCAATGCTGACACGCTGATTTGTCTCACTATTTTGCTTGCCATATACAAGCAGGCGAGATACGATGCCCTCTGGGTTGATATGCTGCTTTAATGACAATAGATTGACAGAGAGCTTGATTTCCGTGTCGCTGTCAACACCAATCTGCTTCTTAAAATCAAGATATCTCTTCCCATTCTCCTTGCGAATTTGTAGTTCCAGTCCATACTCGTTCAGGATAAGGTTTGTCAATGTGGCAAAAGTCGACTTGGCAGGGTCTACATCGGCTTCCATGTGGTCGCCTGTTGCGATTAGGTCTGTCAAATCACCTGGCAAAAATTCCTTATAAGATTCCAGGTTGTCATTGTGGAATTTCAAGACTTGTTTTACAAAATCAGATTTCTTCCCGCGGTAAATTTGTTGCCTTTGTTTGCTGTCGTTCAGAAAATCAAGCTCCGATTTGGCATTGTATGCAAATGTAAACACTCCACTTTCTGCCATGTCATTTGTGATTGGGGTGATACGACCGTAAAATACTTCTCTACCTGTCCGCATATTGACTACTTGTACCATGGTCTGTAAAGGCTTGATAAGAGCCTTGTAACCAGCGTTGTTTGGCAAAAACTGGAAATCAAACTGGGCAATCTTATTGATTTCAAACTTAATAATGGCCGACAAGAGCTTATTCCCGCCGGCCATTGAATCGTGTATCGGTGTCACGTTGGCACCGTTAATCAAACTAACTGCATACATCAAATCAGCTCCTTAAACCATTTGAACGAGATTCTGCCATTTCCTTTGATGCGAATTTCATTCTCTTTTTCGAGTGTGAAAAAGTCATATACACGACTACCTGGAATAATACTGAACTGTTGATTCCGCATAGTCAATGTCATGTTGCTGGTCGACGTAATCTCTGGTCGTGCCAAGCTGATGCCTGTGTTGACCAATAGAATATCAAGCGAACCTTTAACATCGAAAGCAATATCTTGGAATGCGTCTAGTTCAAAGTTAAATTCATCCCAGATATCGCTTCCTTCAGCTTTCTCGGAAATCATGAAGGGATAGGCTGTGAATGTGATTTTTAGCACACCATGCGCCCAATCCTCTTCAAAAGCACTATCCCCTTGGACTTCGGCTAGGAAATAAAAACCAGGAATTGCATCGTCATATAGAGGTGCGAGTCCAGTAGTACCCATTAGCCAGTTAATAGCACTTGTTTTAGCCATATTCATGGCTTCTTTCGTGCCATAGATTGTATTCTTGATTTTGATTTGATAGGTCAAGGTCCTCTGTTCGTAGAGCTGCCCGCCGTAAACCGTTGAAAAATCATATTTTTCATTTGAAAATGGAATTGGCACCAGTACCTTCTTTTTGTCAGGGATGCTAATTGACCGTTCATTTAACAAAAGCAAGCCTTCATCTTCAAATGAGTGCCTGCCATTGTATCTAATTCCGTAGTGTTTAGCCAACTGTGCCTCCTCCTTCGATAATTTGAATACGCTGTGCTTGGGCATCTGAAACATATCCCACAATCAATTGAGCGAATGTTTTGCCGTCAATATTTAAAATGATTGGTTGTGGATTTGGTTGTTCCACGTTCACAATAATCTTGTCTTTGACAGTAGACATGATATGATCTGCTATCATTCCAAGTGTGCTTTCGTTTAATGGCAATACCGCTTCTTTACCAGCCTCTCCACCACCCATCAGCCCATTACTGTTCATGCCGAAAATGGTTGGTTTGGTTAAAATACCACCTTTGGCAAACCATGTAATATCAATAGATGGCAATGACCCCTTACCACCGAATCCCCACGGTGCCTCGCCACCGCTGATGTTGAAGCGTGGTAGTTTCGGTCTAGGTAGTGACCATTCAAAGTTAAAGAAACCCTTCATAGCATTGATAGCATTGGAAACAGCATCTCTAGCACCGTTAATGGTATTCGTAATAGTATCTCTAATACCATTCCAAACACTGTTTACAGTATTAAAAATGCCAGACATTATACCACTAATTGTGCTCGATATTCCGTTAAATACATTAGAAATAGTATTGGAAATCGAGGTTACTATATTGCTGATGAATGACAATATGCTATTCCAAATTGTGGATACTATATTGAAAATCATGTTGAGTACAAATTGTATATAGGTCACAATCGCTTGCCAAGTCGTTTGAATGTATTGCTGAATAGCTGTGAGAACTGTCTCAATGATGGACTTGATTGCATTGATTAAGCCGTCTACAACACCTCTCATCGTCTCCCATGCGCCAGACCAGTCACCGTTAATCGCCTGCATAACTGCCTTGATGATTCCAAGTACAGTGTTGATTGCTGTCTCTACAATTGTTTTGATGACTGTCCAGACTGTCTCGATGACTAGTTGGATATTCGACCAAGCGGCTTGAATGAGTGGCTGTAAAGCTGTCATGACTGTGTTAATGACAGATAAGATGGCATTCCAGACTATTTCTGCGGACGACTTGATCAACTCTTGGTTTTCCGTCCACCAGTCCACAACCACTCCAAACATGCTCATGATGAAGTCAGAAACTTCACTTACAACTTTGTTAATGACTTCCAGAATGGCATTCCAAACTGTCATGACAGCGTCACGAAATCCCTCGTTTGTGTCCCATAGATACTTAATACCAATTACGACTGCTGCAATAGCGGCAACAATTAAAGCAGCAATACCGATTATGGGTGCAGCTGCTGCAATCATTGCTCCGATGGATGTTCCAAGCGCAACTGCTGCTGCTTGCAAGGTTAAGAATATCGGGACTAGAATCCCAGCGACTGTGACTACACCTCCCAAAATCACGATAAATTCTTTTACTGGACCAGGTAGACCACTGAACCACTCTGCAATATCTTTGACCATGTTCCCTAACACTTCGAATATAGGTGCTAGAGTTTCAGCTATTGCTGCGCCTAGTTCTGACATAGCCAGAGTGACTGAGTTTTGCGCTGTCTTAAACTTATCAATTGGATCCAGAGTAGCTTCAAATGTCTTAGAAACTGCTCCTACTGAATATTCAGCAGATTCTGCGAAATTCTGGAAGTCAAAAGAACCACGCTTGATTGCGTCAATCATTTGAGGTGCTTTTTTAGCACCAAATATTTCCATTGCTAGTCCCATTGCTTCGGTTTCGCTAGTAGTATTCTTTATCTTATCAATTGTCTCGATAAGACCTTCTTTCAAAGTTTTACCTTGTTTAGCATAAGTTCCTGCTGCTTTTGTTAAACCTGACAAAGCACCTGAAGCATCCACCCCGCTCGTTTCAAATTGTCCGAGCAACGCTACACCTTCTTCAAATGAAAGACCTAGCATTTTAATTTGCGGTGCGCCTTCAATGGCTTTTTTCATCAAGTCATCGACTGATACACCAGTCGATTGAGCTGTATATGTAGTAGAATCTAGGACTTTTGCTAAATCACTAGTTGATAGCTCGTAAGCTTCCAAGGCTTTACTTGCTGAAATAGTTGAATTGGTAATGTCTGTACCGTTAATTTCAGCAAACTTAATCATTTCCACTGATACATCTTTGAGGGCATCACCAGTCAGTCCAAACTGTGTGTTGACCTCTCCGACTGCTTCACCAGCCTTACTGAAATCAGTTGGGATAGTTGTTGCGATGGTTGAAGCAATACCTTGCATTTCTTTCAAACTATCGCCTGTCGCACCAGTTTTGGTCACGATAGTATCCATGCCTTCATCAACTTGCCTGAAGGCTTCTAGTGCATTCTTCCCAAAATCCACAAGTTTCTGACTAATGTCAGCAAGCTTTTCTGAGAATTGATTAAGTAGTTCAGCTTTTAAAAGATTGTTTGTCTCGCTTAAGCTTCCGCTCGCTTGTTTTCCTGCATTCCCGAGGTTACTCATCTCTTGAGAGAGGTTCGAGTAAGCTGTTTTAGCTTGATTCAACTGTGTTTCCATTTTATTGGCTTCAGCTGAATTTTCACCATACTCTTGCTTTGTAAGAGCTAGTTGCTTTTCTAGATTTTCAATCTGCCGAGCAACAATATCAGATTGAGCTCCAATCCTTTTCTCAGCAAGCGCGAATTTGTCAGCTTCACTTGCGTTAGCTCCTAGCTGACTTTCTTGCAATTTGAATGAACTGACTACTTTTTCATTCTCGCTAGCCAATTGCTTCTGCTCATTTTGCAATTCTTTTAATTGGTTCTTGTTGTTCTGAGTAGCATTGCCATTGCTTTCAAGGGCTTGATTGACGCTTGCAAGCTTACCTTCATATCCTTTTAAGACATTTTGCGTTACTTCAACTTCACGCTGGAAAGCTCGATACTGCTCTTCGCCAATCTTTCCTTCTGCAAATTGCTTTTGGACCTGCTCCTCAGCAGTCTTCAACGTTTCAAGCTTTTCTTTGGCGTTGGAAACCTGCTTGGCCAAGAGTTCCTGTTTCTGGCTAAGCAAGACAACGTTGCCAGGGTCAAATTTCAAGGCTTTATCAATTTCTTTGATTTCCTTGCTGGCATCAGAGGCAGACTTATTGACATTTTTTAAGGCCTTATCTAAGCCGGTTGTGTCGCCACCAATTTCAATATTGATACCCTTAATTTTTCCTGCCATGTGTCCTCCTTTCTTTAAAAATAAAAGTGCTGAGAGAGCGATTCTAGCAACGTTTTCCTTGAGTTAACAAGGTATTCATCGTAGAAATTCTCTCAAAGCACTTTAGAAATTATCAATATCGTCTTGTGTAGCTCTTCTTGTCTTAACTTCAGTCTGTTTGTCTGGATCACGAAGATTGACATAGTCTGTTTGGTAGTCAAGGGCCATGCCAAGTGTGATGTGTTGTAGCTCCTCTACTGACAGACCGACTTCTTTACAGCAGGATAAATAGGACTCTACTGTAAAAAGTTCATCACTTGCAGATTCGCTGTCATCGAAGGCTTTTTTGTGGCTATGTTTGCCTCCAGCATTTCCATTAAGACAGGAGCGACGTCTTGGACAGGGAAATATTCCAAATCCATGTAAAAATTGTCGTAAGGCTTGATCGTAGGGTCTCCCGATTTCACAAAAGTCCAAAACAGTCGGTTAAAGAAAGTCATATCGAAATCTTTCAACATGGACATATCTAGTTGACTGACATCTACTTCTTTCTGTTCCTGCGATAAGGCTACCATTTTCAATAGGGCGTCGCCTTGGAACATGTTCATCATATCCTGGAAATAGTCACGACCAAATTGATTTTTGTAAGCAATTGGTGTATAGCCATTAGTCACCAACCGAAATTCTTGGTCCCCAATTTGATAAAGTCGTTCCATTAGCTGCCTACCCCTTCTGTCGCTCCAAATGTCACGCCGTCTGCAGGTTTATAGACATTTGTAAACCAGCCGTCGTAAACTTCTTTGGTTGTGTTTGCTGTTGTCCGAGTCTTAACAGCTTTATCAGATGATCGTGGGACTGATGTAAAGGAAAGTTCCGTAGTGTTCGGGTCTCCTGACTTAGTTTTTGAACCCTGCTTTGGTCGAGTAACTGTACACTTGTACATTACGTGACGAGTAGCATTCTTATCCCCCTCAATTTGGAACATCATCGCAAAGGCTGCTTTCTCCGCATCAGCAAACTCAGACTGTGTTCCGTCTGAGGCTAGCTTCTCTCCTAAAATTTCAGTTTGGAAATACTCGGTCAAGCGAGCAATTGTCAATGTACCTGTGTAGCCCTTGTTGGTTGAACCGCCATAGTAGGTCACGTTGTCTGCTTGGAAATCAATCGTTTCTCCTTGTGGCTCAATTGTCAACTCGACGGCCCCAGGTAGTGCTTGTGGAGTGTCGTAAGTCAAATTGCCTAGGGCATCCTCTGAGGTAATTTTGGCAATATGGACTTTCTCCAAACCAAATTCAATTTTGTTTTCTGGTTTTTTCGTCATGTTCTTCTCCTTCTTAAATTAGACTGACATCATATATGACTTGATAGAGCCCTTCTGACTCTATATACATCTCATCGGAAAACTCGAAAAAGAGCTTGTTTTGATTAAACAGGCTCTTTAGTTTATCTTCCAGTGATTCATTTTTCTTATCTATAATCAGTTCTACCGTAACTGATTTGATAGTATGGTACGCTTCATTATCAGCATTGAGATTATCCTCACCATCCTGATAATAGATAGCATAAGGTGGTTTTGGTTTTTCCCCCTTTTTGAATTGACGGTAACGGCACGGTATTCCCAATTCATTCATGACAGCTGCAAATTCTGATAGTTTCATTGGCCAATTCTCCTGATGAGTTCTTCAAATTCGGCAATAGCTTCTTCTTCCACTGGTGCGATATGGACCTGCGGGCTCGTTCGTCCACCATCACGGTTGACATGCCCATTTTCAAGTAAATGGGTTAGGCGATAGTCAGGTCCTCTGACATATGCCACATAAGTTCCGTTCTTTAATCGTTTCTTGGCCCATTTCTTTCTATAGTTTCCTGTCATCTTTGGGCTGCTGACCCTTAACTTGGCTACAGCTTTATCGACAACATCGCTAGCAGCTTCATCAACTTCTTGCTCAACTTCTTCCGACCACTCTTCCAGTGCAGACATGATTTCGCTAGTTAGATCCAGTGCCATTTTTTACTACCTCACAAGTCAATTCGATGATATCCCCATTTTCAAATGTCTTGATGACCTCGTATCTCACTCCTTCAAAATCCACATACACCTGATTGTCATACTCAAAATCGTGGACCTCAAGTACCATGGAAGGATTCATGTTGGCTTGTGATGCAAAATAATACTCTGACCGTGTGAGAGACCGCTTATTGCATGATACCTCAACACCTACCTCTTTGTAGGTTGGTTGTAGCAACTCATCCAATGTCGGCTCTTCAGAAAGCGAAATTAGGGTGCAATCTTCATTCCATCTCATGACTCTGCCTGCTTCCTATATGTGATTTGATAGTCGTGCAGTTTCTGCTGTAGATAGCGTGGCATGGTTGGCTGGTCTTTGTTGATGTACTGGTAGTATGTCCAATCGGCAACAAAGGTAACATGGTGATGTAGATTCAGGTCAATGGCAATGCCCTTGACTTGTTCTAACTCATCAATAGAGCTTCTGATAAGCTTTATTAGATATTCGTCGCGTTTGTCGGACTTGATACCTTCTTTCATTTTAACCAGTTTCAAGACATCTGAATCTTCCATGGCTTACTCGCTTTCTTTAGAAGTTTTTCTACGAGATTTTCGAGTTGTAGTGGTTTCTGAGGACAGCTCGCTTGCTAACTCGGACACAGATTCAGAAACACTTTCACTTACTGATTCGGAATGCAGTATTTCGATTTCCTCCAAAACAGCTACAAGCGGTTCTTCATTCAAACCGTTCAGATAGTCTACTCGGTCTTTTGCCGTCACAAACTCCTCATCTTTTCTCCGAAGGCCAATCGGAGATTGGCTATCGGAAAAAGTTACGAGTGCTTTAACTCTTACATCAACTGACTTCATGGTTTACCTCCTAACCTGGTGTGTTAGCCTTGTCTGCAGCGAATGTCACATCTGTTGGTGCTGGGGCAACTGCTCCATCTTTACCTGATGCATTGACTGCCACGAAAGCCTCACCAAAGATTGGACGCCCGTCATAACGTGCAATACCCTTGAAGACAGTATTGTCCTCGATGAATTGAGCATGTTCAGATTGGGCCATGGTTGCTCCCTCACGTTCTGCTAAAATGTAAAGAGAGCCAAAGCCACCGATAATATGTCCATCTGGGATGAAGTTTAGTTCTTCAACATCACCGCCAATGATAGGCAATGTATTGTCAAGACCTGACGCGATTGCTGCAGCCGAGTTGAAACTCATCAACTTAATTTTCAAGGCTTGATGTGTTTTGCGAGACATAGCCCAGAAGACATTGCCGTCTGAGTAGTCGGCATCAATGACATTTAGCTTAGTAGCCAATTCCTGATAATATTTGATAGGGTCAGTGATGTTAGCAGGTACTACTGACAAGTGAGTAGAATGCAGGTCAGTCCAGTCTGGCTCATTCTGACCCCAGTAGTTAGGTTTCTGGGTTTCTGCCAAGCGAGTCACAATACCAACAGGCATCTTAGTCCCTTTACCGTAAAGGATAGCCTTATCAAGAGCAAGACCAATGGCTTGAGCGAGACCCAAAAGAATTTCGTTAGCAAGGTTGAGGTCTGAGTCCTTCAAGATGGAATTAGGGACAGCTGTAAAGCCACCAACCTTGTAGCCGTCAACTTCGACTTGATTGAATTTGAAATCAACTTCATTGAGTTTTCCAATCATCTCCGTCCAGATACCTTCTGGGATTGTACCAGCGATGTTCTGACGAGCTTCGCCCTTCACAGGTTTGAGCCAAACTTTAGTGATCAGTTTTGAATATTGGTCCATGTTGTTGCGAAGCAACTCCAAGAACACTTCTGGAATGGTCAATTCTGAACCATTGACAGCACGTTTTTCTTGGATAAGGCTGCGTGTGTTTTCTAGGAATGACTTGACTTCGCTGCGTTCTACCAATTCAGCCATAGCAGTGCGAGTCAATCCACCAAAATATTTGTTTCGTGTCATAGTTGAGAGTTCTCCTTTTTGTTTGTTTCGGTTTTCAGGTTCAGCAGCAGGTTCTTCTTTGGGTTCATCTTTAGGCTCCTTGCCTTCCAATGCAGCCAATTCTTCTTCAAGTTCGTCAATTTCGGATTGGATAGCATCGACTTTGTCTTGATATTCAGCTTGTTCCTTTGTCAAAGTGTCGATTTCTTCTTCGACAGCCTTGATTTCTTCGTCAGACCGTGCTTCTTCGATGGCTACTTCAAGCTGAGCACTGCGTTCATCAAAGTTATTACCGTCGTTCAGCTCAGACAAGCTTTCTTTCAAGACCTTAATTTTGCGACGGAGCATGAGTTGTTTTAGCATGGGTTAATTTCTCCTTTAATTGTTTTTTTCGGACTTCCAAGGTCCGATTTTGTAGATTTTCAAAATCTCGTTTCCGAGCTTGAACACTAGTAGCTTCATATGCTGGGAAAGTTACGATAGATACTTCATGTAGGTCAATCTTCTCAATTGTCCACTTGATTGTTCCATCTTCACGGAATTCTGTTGATTCTTCGATGATGTTAAAACCAAATGAACATTGATCCACATCTCCACGTTGAACACGAGCATACAGATTAAGTGCATCAGTATCTTGTTCGTTGATAACAACACGGGCCCATAGTCCCTTGTCATCAGCTTCCAAAGTCAATGTACCAGCCTTATTACGACCAAGTACAAGCTCTGTATTGTGATTGATAAGCGCTCGAATATCATTCTCGAGAGTATCATCAAATGCGCCACTTTTGATTTCTTCAAAAGCACCTGGCCACAATTCTGTTTCAGAGCCATAGACTGCAAAATAACCTTCAATTACTTTCTCTTGTTGGCCTTCTTGTTGTTCACGAACAGCAAGTTCAGATTTAAAGCTACGAGTCAGATAGGTTGTTCTCTCCACTTGTTTCTCCTTTCTCTAGTTTTTTCTGATCGCCAATCTTGTCCGCTGGAATAAAGTTTTCCAAAATGACAAGCTGGTCCAACCCTTCTTTTGGTGGCAAGTTTATCCAATTACGGACTTCATTCCCTTCCATCAATCCACGAATATAGAGATTTGAGCCAATTTCCGACAAAGCCTTGAGGTCGTAAGTCAGTAGACTTCTCCAGTTCAAAATAAAATAGTGATGTGGAGAAAGTAGCAACTTGGCTGTCAGTTCCTGTTGAATAATCTCAGCGATGGAGCGTATGCGAGTAGTGACAAAGTTGTCAAACTCAGCTTTATCGAATTTACCGACACCGACAAAAAAGGCTGGTACTTGTAAGATATTGGCAATGGTTGTCTTATCTACTTCCACACTGTCCTTGATAGCAATGTCATTCAGACTAAGTGGTTTGATTTGCTGGACATCTATCATCTCAGCAGGAATAATCCATGGCTTGCCAGCCGTAGAGTTTTTTAGGTACATGTCAAATACCTTGTCACGACCTTCTTCCGAAGCAAGCTCTGCCGTATTGGCATCCGTCTTGACAATCAGAGATGGCATATACTTCCCAGACATAAATTCATTTTTTGTATCCGAAGCCTGCTTGAGATTTTTCAGCAGGTCAGCCATGACAACCCTATACCCTTGCCCAAGCCAAGGCTTTTCAGGGTGGACATTCATGGCAAAGTGTAGCACTTCGTCAGGTCCATACACTTCTTGGTAATCATAGACAACTTGATAGTCAAAGCTGGTCCCGTCAAATCGTATTTTTGATGGTGGCAATGGTTTCAAGTCAGCAATCAAGCCATCTTTGTCAATGATTGGATAGACAACGCTATTCCCATCGCCTTCCAAAAGCATTGACCTGACAATGTTGGCTACCCACTTCTTACGGCTCATCCACTTGTAAGGATTGACATCAATCTTGCGAGATAGCTCATTCTTGAGCCGAATGTCGCCTTTTTCTGTGTTCTCCATCAAGTGGATGGTCATGGACGAAACCATGTCAGCAATCCTATCAACCGCCGTCCGAACTTCTGGACAATCAGCAAGCCGAATATAACCCTGTGACATGGATTTTTTGAAAAAATCCTCTGACACAAAGACTTGCATAGCAGATGATGGCTCAGACCGAATTTGATTTGTGTTGTTTTTCTTTCGTTTTTTCAATTTCTTCCTCCGTTCAACCAAGCAGAAGCGTTGCCTGATTTCTCGCTATCTTCTAGCATTTGACAAGCAGCAAACACCGACGCATCGAATAAGTCAATACGCATAGACTTCTCGACCTTTTCATACTGGATCATGTCATCGACCTTTTCAATCCCACGGACATTTCCGACACAATACTCATATGCGTCAGAATGGCAATAGTAAAATTTCCCGTTGAGTGACTTGGTTTCAATTCGTCTGAAGCCTTCCGACTTTTTCCAGAAATACTGTGGAGCATCCACAATCTTGAACTTGGCCTTTTTCATACCTGAGAAGAACTCACGACCGAACTTCTTATCAAATCCCACACGTTGGATCTTGAAACCCATATCCCTCATACTGACAAACCAATTCACGATGTCGTCATAGGAAACTGTTGGAGTGTTTGACATGGTCAACCATCCATCTTGTTCCCAACCAAACAATGGAATACCATCATCATTAGCCTTCTGATGTGCAGCAGTAATTGGGAAGAATGCATGAGTGATAACAATGTCCACATCTTCATAAGTTCCGTATAGAGCTGCAGCAGTCAAATCATGAAGCTTGGACAAGTCTGCACCACCATACCATTTGATAGGCAACTTAACCAAGTCTTCCAAGGTCCAGTCATAATTCAAATCAGAGTTGATAAAGTCCTGAACATTGAAATATGCCGTCATTGAGTTAGTGAAGACATTGAGGGTCTTGTTAAAGAATTCATTCCGTGTCTGTGGATCAGCCAATGCGACCTCTGCATCGTGGACAAGTTCCTTGAGCTCGACCGTCACACCAAGCGACGGATTGGCTTGCTGGATGTAGATTGGGTTAGTGAAATCGACTATTTTCCCATCTTTATCGGTATCCGCATCACAGATAAACAAGAAATAACTGTCATCTTCCACAGTTCCATCAAGAACCTTGTCGCAGTACTTCAACCGCTGGGCTAAGAAACCGTTTGGCTTGTCCCCTGCAGTCGTGATGGCCATAAGCAACTTATTCCGATAAGCCCGCTGGGCATTTTTCATCAGCGTGTACTTCTTGGATGACTTCATCCCGTGGATCTCATCTAGGATGATGATGTTCCCGTTGAATGAGTCCAGATTGTCTTCTTCAGCAGCAAGAGCATTGATGGTGAAAGAGCCTTTGGAAAACTCCTTACGGATTACATGCTCATTGTTGTTATCCTTGATTTTGATGGACTTATCTTTCCAGTACTTGACTGTATGCGTTAAAAAATCAAAACTCTCTCGTGTTTGTTTGAGAGAGTTGGCTAGGATATACACATTTGAGCCACTTTGGTTATCTAAGATAGCAGCTGTCAGAGCCAGGGCAGAGGCAAATGGTGTTTTACCGTTTTTCCGTGGCAACATAAAAAGCGCTTCAGTGAAACGCCTTATTGTTGTATTTTTACGATAAAAACCAAAGAGATTGACGATACAGAAAATTTGCCAAGGTTGCAAAATGAAAGGGGCATTTGTTAAGGGCATACCCTCCAAGGATTCGCCTTTCCTGTGTACGACCAAACCCTGAATGAATTTTACTGCAAAATCAAACTGCTCATTTCTAAAATCAAACTTGTCGCTTGCAAGGTCATCGAGAAACCTCTGGCAAGCCTTTATTCTCCTCTTGCCAGCAATTATCTTGCCAGAGACTACATCAGTTGCATAGTCCACCGCTATTTTGAAGTTGGGTGAATTGTTTTTGATCATCATAGCAGATTAGCAATCATGCCTTCCAGACCTCCAGCATCCTTTGGTTTAGGTGGTTCGATTCCGACAGCCTTTGGATTTAAGCCAAGTCTATCCGAATAGGTAACAATATCCTTGCGAAGATTTTCCATGGACTGAACCAACGGTGTCTTTCTCTCAACAATGGTGCCTCTACCTGTTTCATGCTCTTCTGTGAACTGTGATCCATTAGCCAAGAACTCTTCCCGAGCGTTCTGGTAGTCATAGAGCAAGCCAGAATAGATTTCGATGATGTCATCATAATGCTTTGAGTAGGTCCCCATTTCTTTCATGGACTTCACAATTCTGTTTTTGATTGTGCTTTGTCCTTTAGGCCTTGCCAAAAACTCACCTCCTTCCAAAAATTTCGTGTAAAAATGTGACAAAAATCCTCACAGAATCGTAGAGGGGGAGAACTTTCCCCTTCCCGGTCCCCAACGGCATAGCGTGATTTTAATTTTGAGGGGGGGCTTTGTGAATGACTGAAAGATTTTTATAAAATTCATCAAAAAATTTTTTTCGTTTTCTTTGCCACCACAAGCCCTGCCCTACAACTTTGTCGTTGGTTCTATCGTGAAAGGTTCCGTGTACTTTGTTAGTCAGACTAATAACATTCCAAGATATAAACTCCAGTTCTGGATATTCTGATACTGGATAAATGTGATGTACCATTTCAGCTGGAACAGTCTTGCCGTATCTCAACGATTCTTGACAGAGATACTTGTCACGTTTCATTGTACGACTTCGGAACTTATCCCAGCGACTAGACTTCAGCGTTTTACGAACAGGTTTAAATGTCACTGACTACCTCCAGTTTCACTTGGACAACCACATAATTACGACCACATCCTCTTTCCTCGAGCTCAAGTGTTGCCTTAAGTTTGCTTGAATAAGTCAAGGCTTGTCTATCACTTGTCCTTTGGTGTGGAGGAGAATATCTATAGTCAGTTCCATAAACAAATTTTCCTGTCTGTTTATTCATGATGCAAAATGTTCTCATGTTCCACTATCCTCATCAACAGAAAAGGACAACTCGTCCAGCTGTCCTACTTGTTTACAAAAATTCATGATACAAATATAACACGAAAATCGTGAGAAAAATATAGTGGATTGAAATAGGATATGAACAGAGAGATTAGGAAAGTCAAACTAATTTCTAGAAATATTTTTAGCAGTTATAGTGTACTGTTCTAGATTCAA
>QWCB01000800.1_pt1 | contig 33108 bp, 45 predicted proteins | sample 1972511 | NCBI WGS metagenome assembly QWCB01 (sample SAMN09866719, study PRJNA288562) | Human gut metagenome isolate term5_stool, whole genome shotgun sequencing... | isolation source: gut | host: Homo sapiens | place: USA: California | reverse complement strand
TGATTTCGGACCCGGTACCGCCGTTGAACACGGCCGTGATGTATGAGGTTAGGGCCCGCACTGGTTACGGGGCTACGGCTTCGACTACTGAGACGGTGGAGACGGCGGCGCGCGGCTGGTGCTACGTGAACGGCGGGGCGGGCTTCAACGAGGTTGCCCGGATACGCGACAACCTGAGCACGGATTACACGCGGGGGGTTGTGAAACAGCTGCACCAATTCGCGGGCAGGCGTTACCCGGTCGAATACCAAGGCAACGCGCGGACACTCAAAATCGGTATGGCGGGCCGGCTAGGCGGTGGATCTTCAACGCTTGAAGAATGGTGGAACGTGGTTGAGGCGACCCCGCCGTTGTGTTTCCGTGACGCCACATTGAAGGCGTTCGTAGCCGCGGGTGAGGTGTCAACGAGCTATACGCGTGTGACCCGTGAAATCAGCGTGGATTTCGAGGGGGTGGACTATGACGAATCAACCGGCTACCGCGGAGGTGTTGGCGGGTCCGCGGTCTAACGAGTACTGGACTGCTGAATTGCTTGATTGGTCGGATAGTGTCGTCGGGTCGCTTGGTGAGGTGACCGGCGGTAGTCTCACGATGAACCTGCACGCGTCTTTGAGGCGTACCGGGTCGATCACGTACGCGGGGGACTCGGTCGCTTGGCACCGGTACCGGGTTAGGCCCGTCTATCACTGGACCGGGGTTGACGGTATAGCAAGGTCTTGGCCGCTCGGTGTACTCATCCCAGACACTACCGGCGTCGAATATATGGACGGCGGACATACTCGCACGGTTGACCTATACGACAAGATAGACATTCTCGCGCAAGACTGTTTCACGGGGCCTTATACGGTACCGGCGGGCGTGAACCTCGTTGCAGCTGTAGAAGCAATCATCACGGCGGGCGATACGGAAGCCCGGCACGCTATCTACCCATCTGTTGAGGCGGCGCGCGTGAACCGTGTCTGGGAGCCCGGGACATCACGGCTACGTGTGGTCAACGACCTACTAGAGTCAATCAACTACGCCGCGTTGTATACGGATGATGACGGTATCTATAGGGCGGAACCGTACCGTGCGCCGGGTAGCCGCCCGTCTGTGTATGAGTTCGCTGACGACCATACGGGCATCTATAGCCCGGAGTTCTCGCATGAGAAGGACACTTACGCGGCGGCGAACCGTGTGGTTTGTATTGTCCAGGGTACGGACGATAAGCCGGGGTTGCGTGCTGTGGCTGAGAACCGCGACCCGGAATCATTGATTAGTTACCCGGCGCGTGGCCGTTGGGTGACCCGTGTAGAAGAAGGTCTAGAGGCGGCGTCACAGGCGGCGTTGCAGGCACAAGCTGACCGGTTGATCTTGGAGGAAGCTAACGCGGTCTCGAAATACGCGTTACGGCATGCGCCGGTTCCTATCGGGTTGGGTGACATGGTCGGTTTCACTCGTGACACGGAGGGGATACGGACACGCGGAACCGTCGAGTCTATCGAGTACAGCTTGGAGACGGGCGCACTATGTTCGACAACACTACGGGAGGTTGTGGCGTGAATAGTTTGAACCCTTTGGCGGGGCTAGTGTCTGACCCGGCCCGGCTCGGTAGCGAGGTAACGCAACGTTGGGGGACGGTGAAGAGCGTTGACCCGCCGGCCGTCGTGTTGGATGGCTATGAGGATCCGGTTACACCTACGGGTGTAGCGTCGCCTCAGTTCTGGCCCGGGCTAAGGGTGTTGTGTCTGCATCAGGGTACGCAGCTGAACGTGGTGGCTAACGCGGGCGGCGCTGGGAATCGTGAGCGCGTCGATATTAGCGGGTCTTGGGGTTGGTGGACTTGGGAGCCGGGCACGTATATCGAACGCGACGGCAAGAAGCGTTGGATTACCGGGCGTTTGCTTCGAACGGATGGGGGCAGTTTTGACCCTACAACCAGGGGGTACGTGTATAGCAACCTACCTGACGGGGATAAGCCGGCTTCCCCACGGACTTCGGTGGTGTGTGCTGGTGGCGGCACATCTGGACCGGAGTTTGTGAAGGTTTATTTTGATGCCGGCAATATGGTGTTGTATCCGGCGCGGTCTACAAGATTTGTTGATTTTCAATCGGTGTCTTGGGACGTCGCATAAGGGGGGCGGTTGTTATGGCTATTGAACTTGATGGTTTGAGTGTCGAGGAATTGACGGGGTTGCGGGACCGTATCGACAAGGAGTTAACACGCAGGAACGCGGCCGCGTACATCGAGGAACAGGTTACGCACGTGTATGAGTCGGCGCGGGGTGAAGGGATGATCACAGCGCCGGAGGCCGGGGTGGAATGGGTACAGCCGGCGGGCGCTCACGACGCCTATGTTGCGGGTGATGTTGTCGAGTACGCGGGCCGGGTGTGGGTGTCGATCGTGACCCCTAACGTGTGGGAGCCCGGCGTTACCGGTTGGAGGCAACAAGACACCAACGGCGCCGGCGACGGCGACGCGGCTAACCCTGCACCGTATCAACAGCCCGCCGGCGCACATGATGCCTATAACACCGGCGACCTAGTCACCTGGAACAACAAAACCTACCGCGCTAAACAAGACGCCGTAGTGTGGTCACCCGGCGATTGGCCAGCCGCATGGGAGCTGATCGAATGATGAGCGACGTAGACAAAGCAAACCATGACTCAGCACGGCTACGACGCGTTTTCATCGTCGCCGCCGCCGTTTACGCGCTAACCCGCGGGCTCGCGTACCTAATGCCACGACCAACACAAGGCCCAATCTGGGACGCCTCACTAAACGGCGAACTCATCCCATTATGGGGCGCGGTGTGGATCATCGCCGGAACATGGGCACTAGCAGGCGCAAAGAAAGCGACGATCAACCCGGGTGTGTTCCTCACGGTCGGGCTCATGTACGCGTGGGGCGCCATGTGGGGGCTCGGCTGGATATTCGCGCTAATCGAACATGACCTATCAACGTTTTGGTGGCAAACAATGGCGACCTATATAGGGCCCGCCGTAATGGTGACCGCGCTACTAGGCGTCACACCACGCAGATAGGGGGCGCGCGTATGCATGCAACAGCGTGGCAGGTTGTGGCGACGCTCGCGGGCGTGTTGATCACGGGCGGGTGCACGGTGTGGGTAGCGAGGCAGAACAGGCGCGTAACCCGCGAAGACACGCTATTGAACCGTTACGGTGAACGGCTCGTGGCGTTGGAGGAACGAGAACAGACGCAACAAGAACGGCTGGACGCGTTAGAAGTGAAGCTTGCGTTATCGGTGGACTATATCCAAGCGTTACGGCACCACATCTATACGGGCCGGAACCCGCCGCCGCCGGATTGGCCGGAAGGTTTACCGTAACAAGCTATAGGCGACCGCATAGACACTGACCGCGTGTTTATGGGGTCGCCTTTCATATACAGGAACACAAAACAATAGGGGGTTAGCTTATGGCTACGTGGCTTACCGGGTTAGCGAGGGTAGCGAGAAAGACCGGCTACCCGGTCGTTGAAGTTGGGGGCTGGAAACGCCGCGGGTTCCTTAGAACACCACAAGGCGCGGTGAAAGGCATCGTATGCCACCACACAGCACACAGTAAAGGGAACACGCTCAACGCGCCATCGCTGAACGTGGTGACGCACGGCCGGCCCCGGTTACCAGGCCCGCTATCCCACTACGTGCTAGGACGCGACGGCACAATCTATGTCGTAGCGGCGGGTCACTGCAACCACGCCGGCCGCGTGAAACAGGGCTGGCAGTCCAATAGCAACACGATCGGGATTGAGGCGGAGAATGACGGGGTAGGGCAGACATGGCCCGCTAAACAGCTAGATGCCTACGTGAAGCTATGCCGCGCGTTGATTGATGAGTTCAAGCTAGGAACGAAACAGGTTGTAGGGCATAAAGAAATCTCGCTTGAAGGGAAGATCGACCCGAACTTCAGTAGCCCGCGCCTGTCGATGGATGAGTTCCGCAGCTATATCGCGCGCGGCGGCTACACGGGTGTGAAGGCGCCGGACCGCGCCGGGAAAACAGCTGCGAAGAAGGCCGGCAAGGCGGAAGCGCAAGCCGCGGCGAAACCAGCGGGCAAGGTGTGGCCGGCCGTGAAACTACCGGTCACGGATCGGCACACCACAGCGAGTCATAACGCGTGGGTGAAACTCATGAACGATGTTGGGTTTCGAGACAAGTCGCTAACCAAGAACATTCAGTCCTGGCTTGCTAGCGCGCGGGTTGGCAGATACTACCGGGGCCGCATCGACGGGGTGTTTGGCCCTATGACTGTGACCGCGTTGCAACGCTTCCTGACGGGTAAGCGGCATTATCGCGGGTTCGTTGATGGGAAGCGCGGGCCGCTCACTGTACGCGCTGAAATCCAGTACTTGAATGATCAAGCACGGTTCTACAAGAACAAGAAATAGGTTAGGTGGTTAGTTGTGAATATTGTTGAACAGGTTCCAGCACGGACGCGTTCGGTCCTGTACCTGATTGTTGGTGTCCTCACGGTCGCGGCCGGCGCAGTCAACACTTGGTACGCGACAGTAGGGGAAGGCGTACCGGCGTGGGTTACCGGCGCTACAGCGGTGCTCGCATACGTTGCGGGCGCTACAGGTCTCATCGCGGCGGGCAACACCGACGTGACACCGTCCACGGGCAGACACGCCGCCGATATGGGGCAAGACGCGTTAGACGTCGAATAGAGACAGAACAGGCCCGCCGGGGAAGCCACAACCCGGCGGGCCCGCTTTTCTTGTGTCCAACCAACCAAGAAAGGAGACAACAACACGCGACCAGATAGGCGGCGTCTTGCTGTGTCTAGTGTATCAACAAAACATAGACGCTAGAGACACTTCGGGACAGTTTAGGACAAATGGGACAAACCAGCGGCGACGAGAGAAGACGAGAGAAGACGAAAATAAGACTTGCCCCGGTTCTGGTGCTGTTTTCTATGGCAAGCTTTGGTTAGAACCAATCAATGCCAAGCCCTGGAACCGTCCGCGCAACCCTAGCCACAACAACCCGGCACCAATCAAGCGAAACATAATGAGGCAGCTCAACATTCGGGAACGCGTCGGCAATCTCGCTACTGTGCATCGGCACGCAGATAGGCCACTCATGCGGATGCGTCTCATAATGCCGCACAAGGTACGCAACCACCTGATCAGTGTGATCGGCTAGCGCCCGCATCTCATCGCCAATACCCGGCGGCGGGTTGTAGCGACCGCGGTCCCAATTACGGGCGGTGGCCGGGCCAACGTCGAGATAGCGGCTAATCTCGGCAATTGAGAAGCCTAAGTACGTTCGTAGGGCCTTGAACTCTGCTGCCGTGAACAGGTCCTTATCCATTGCTTTCCTTTCAATAGGGGAGGCCCCGGAGCTGATAACCCCGGGGCCTTGGTTGCTTTAGCCTTCGTCGCGTTCCTACTTAGATCGCGCGTACTGCATGCCTCGGATTAGATCGCATAAAGCGAACGCGACATCGATCATTAAATTGAAATTGATGGCAATTTGGCCCCCCACGTCCGTTAAGGTTACGGGCTTCTTCCCAACACTTAATACGCATGCCCGCTTCTTTGCCAAAGAGGTCAAGGAGCTGATCAGGGGACAGGGTAGGGTTCCATGCTGCTACCTCTTCAAAGTCTCGCATGATGACTTTGAACACGTCTTGCGGGGTTGGCGTAAATAGATCCGATTCATAGGAAATGGTTTCCGGTTCATCGACCATTTCGAGGAGCTCGGACTCAAGGCCGCGGATGTCTGCAAGAAGTGATTCGGTTGCGGAGTTCATGGGTTTCCCTTCTGGGTTGTGGCTGGGACTGTTTCCCTTGCCTTACATAAACCACTATAGCCTAATGTTTTGGCTATGGCAAGTCTTGGCCAAGAAACTTTCAAAACCCACCGCCGGCCCGTGGTGATCCTGTGGTGACCTGGTGGTGACACAGAACATTAACGGACGTTGCAAAACAGTGCACAACGGTAAGCGCACGAACCCGCGAAACCCGCGGAAACACGGGCCAAAACCCGAATAACCCCGGAAACACGCGGAACCACACAGCACCCCGAAACAGCCCGTTAATTCTCCCACAGAATGAGTTGGATGAGTAGGTAAGGCCCTGCGACGGCAGTTAGTGCACCTGCGAGCATCGGTAACCAAACCGGCCCGTCGTCGTAGGTGTCGTTGTGGTTGGTCATCGGGTTGCCTTTCGTGGTTCAGCGCGGTGCCGTGGTTTGCGTCGCTGTATTCCGAGAACATCCGGCGCGATAGCTGCGATGATCAGGCCGATAACAACGGCGGTGATGATGCTGAGGATGATTGCGAGGATCATTTGCTTGTTGTCTCCCTTGGTTTGGTTTAGCGGTGTGTTTTCGCGGCTTGTCGTTCTTGGTAGTGCGCGATCCATTTGTTCGTTGTTCGCCAACGGCCGTTCGTGTTTGCTCCCAGCCGGTAGCCCTTTAGTTCGCCGGTATTCAGTAGCGTGCGAACGGTGTTGTGAGACACGCCCAACAGTTCCGCGGCCACGGGTATATCTAGCGCGGCGTTTTCGTTGCTGATGGTTCCCACCTCCTTTCTGCTTCTTGGTTCCAGCGACATGAGACACTACGGGTAAAATATAGGCGGCCTTAGCGGCCGCTATCGCTTACCGTGCGTTCACGTCTGTTGCATGTTTCGCAACGTCTGTTCATGTCTCTGCAACAGTATCCAGTCTACGCGCGAATTGCAACACCGTAATTACGTGAACGTCATTTAGCCCCGTGATTCCGCGAAAATATTGCTTCAACACGGCGCGTCGTTTTGTGCGTACAGTTAGACATGAGACGCCACCAACCAGGGGACCATTATGAGCCAACTGTCTAACCTCTTGAACCGGCTAAACACGCGCGGTCTCAGCTCCCGCCGTATCGTCGAGGAAGCCGCTAAACACGGGTACACGGTTTCACATGCGAGCGTGTCACGTTATTTGAACGGCACACACCCCGCCAAACCATCAAACGACGTCATCGAAGCGTTAGCCGCGGCGTTCCGGATAGATGCCGACCTCCTACGCGCCGCCGCCGGCATCCCCCAACACCTAGGCCCCTTCGAACTCCCAGCCGACGCCGCCGCCCTCAACCGAGAAGAGCGCGCCGCGATCCTCCAACTTGTCCGCGTCATGGTCAACCAGAAAACACCACAACAAACAGACGTGTACGGTCTCGCAGCTGACACTACGCCCGGCCACACTGTCAGCGACCTCATTGAACAGGAATGGCCAGACTATGACGAACCCGCATGATTCAAACTGTCAGGGTGTCATGGTGCAGTTGGTTGCATGTGGTGTCCATGGTCAGCCGCTCACGAAAGCGGGGTTATCGTGATCGAATCATGCCAGCTCCCGGCCGGTGTGAAAGGCGCCACCGACGGCCGCCGCGTCATATATCTATCCGAGACGTTACGAACCGAGATAGATAAACGGTGCACGCTCACACACGAACTAATCCACATCGAACACGGCCATGTTGGTTCACAGCCGGCCGCGATAGAACACGCCGTCCGTCTCGCTACAGCGTTACGGCTCGTTCCGGCGCGCCTCTACCGTGAAGGCGTCCAATGGACGCCGCATCTATCCGAGCTAGCCGAATACTGGCATGTGACACCCGGGGTCGCTCTAGACCGCATCACGGCCGCGAACAAGGGAGGCGTAAACCGGTGCGTGTAGATGATGCTTGGCATAACAAGGACCGGACACGTACCGCCCGATATGGGAAAGGTAAACGGTGGATCGCGGTATGGAGAGAAACACCCGGTAAGCCTCAACGCAAACGATCATTCACCACCAAGATAGCTGCGGAAGCGTTCATAACCGAGCGGCGACGTGAAGCCGAGAACATCGCGGCCGGCCGTGCTGTACGCCGCGAACCGATACTTTACGGCGCGCTAGTCGATGAGTGGCTAGCTCAACGAGGAACCCTAGCCAGAAACACGCAAGCGAGTACCAACACCTATTTGAAGCAATACATTCTGCCCCGCTTCAAAGATGAGTACGTGAACCGTATCGACTGGCTATCTGTGAACCAGTGGGTCAGCGACCTAGCGAGAACCGAACTAGAACGGTCAACTATCGGAACTATCTACAGCAAACTGAAAGCGTCGCTGAACTACGCGGTCAAGGCCGGGTATATCGTCACGAACCCGTGTAAAGACATCCAGCTACCTAAACCGGCCCCGAAACGGGTCAAGCCGCTCACGTCCGAGACGGTTCAACAGATCATCGACTTGTTGCCTACTGACCTTCCCGGGCTACGTGCCGGGGTCGTGTTCGCCGCCTCAACCGGGTTGCGTCCTAGTGAATGGTGTGGCCTCACCGCCGATAACATCGACCTCGATGCGGGCGTTATCCGTGTTGAACATCAGCTTGCCGGCAACGTGAAGAACTGGGAACTTGCGCCACTCAAAACCCCTTACTCTTATCGCGATGTTGAGATAGGGCCCGCGGTCGTTGAACTGCTGCGCCCCCTCACCGAGGAACCAGGGCCGGCGGGCTTGGTGTTCACGTATAAGGATGGCGGGCCGCTCACCTATCCGCGCATCTGGTTACCGTGGAAGCGGCTACGAAAAACGTTAGGCGACCGTATCGGGCCGGGCTGGCATCAACTCCGGCATTATCACGCGTCGCTACTGATTGCCGGCGGTGCGTCGCCCGTCGCTGTAGCTAAACGTTTAGGTCACGCTAACGCGAACGAGACGCTAGCGACGTATGCGCATTTGTGGCCAAGTGATCAGGCGCGCCTTGTATCGTTGAGTGATGGCGTAGTGAATCTAAGTCACCACCAGAACACCACAGCCCCCTAAAATCCGCATGTTTTAGCGGGTTTTTATTATCATATTGGGTCATCCACGTGTTCGACCTATACCCGGAAGGAATCTAAACAACATGATCGTCAACAGGAAAGGCGGCGCTTTCGTCTACAAAGACAACACCCGCAGCTACACATCAACCGTGCTCGTTGTCGTTGAACTTGACGGGGACACCGCACAGATTGAGTTGAACGACCATGACGCGCAGAAGATCGCTGACCAGCTCACGGGCAAGTCCCCTGATGACAGCCCGAAGGCGGCGGCATGACGGCGAATAACGGGATCACGGTTCATGAGTCGTTTGAGCAGGGAACACCGGCTTGGTTTGAGGCGCGCGCCGGGATCGTCACAGCCTCCAACGTCCACAAGCTCTTAACTCCGAAGCTAGGTGTAGCAGACAACGCGACGAGCCGGGCCCTCATCTACCGGCTAGCGATGGAACGCCTCACAGGCCACCCGGTAGACGCCGGCGCCACAACCTACGCGATGAGGCGCGGCACCGAACTAGAACCCTACGCGCGGGAACACTTCCGACTGCACTGGCTAGACGATGGGCAGACACTAACGGAAGCGGGGTTCATTACTCGCGACCACGACGCAACCGATACCGCGCCCGCGTACCGGATCGGGTATTCACCTGACGGGCTCATCGACGATGACGGGATTCTAGAAATCAAATGCCCAGGACCCGAGAAATTCTTGACCTGGTTCGAAGAGTCCGAACGCTACTACCAAGAGCACGGTACCCCGGGCTATGTACCGGCTGAGCATATGGCGCAGGTACAAGCGGGGATGTACGCGGCAGGTCGGTCTTATGGCGTGTTCATGGCGTACACCCCGGGCTTGGCACCGATTGTTAGCGATGTTTCGTTGTCGCCGTTTTGGGTGGACGCGATCAAAGCCGCCGTTCAAGCAGCAGAAACCCGCATAACTTCGTTGATCGACCAGCACCGCAAAGCGACCGCGGGCGAACCGTTCGACCAGTGGTTTGACCCCTTCGAAGACGAAACAGCGGAGATCGAACTATGACACACGACCCGGTCGACATGCGGGCGAGCATCACACCGAACAGCGACCAACTCAACTACGAAGACTTCACCGCCGGCCCGCAAACCTACACGGTCACGGACGTTACCCGCGGAACCAAAGACCAGCCCGTGTTCATCCACCTCGCGGAAGCGGGCGGGCGAACCTACCGGCCTAGCAAGTCCATGCGGCGCGTGATCGTCGCCGGCTGGACCGCGGACGCGAAAACCTACCCGGGCAAGAAGCTGACACTATACGGCGACCCGGCTGTTCGTTGGGCAGGGAAACCGGTTGGCGGTATCCGTATTAGCCACATGTCACACATTGACGGGCCGCTAACAGTCCAGTTAGTGACGGGGCCGGGGAAGCGTGAGCCGTTCACGGTTCAACCGCTACCTATGGATGAGGCCGCGGCGGCTGTGGACGAACCCGGGCTTATCGCGCAAATACATCAGACACGGACAGTCGAAGAGATTACGGCGCTCGCTGAACACCTCAAAACGATTGACGCGCCCGCGGCGGCTATGGAAGTGGCCCGCAAACAATGGGCGAACCTCACTAAACAGAACGGAACTGACCAGTCATGACAGATACACACTTGACCATCGTCGGAAACCTGACCGCGGACCCGGAACTACGTTTCACACAGAACGGGACGGCGGTAGTGAACTTCACGGTCGCATCAACCCCACGCATGTACGACAAACAGACACAGCAGTGGGTTGACGGTGAAGCGTTGTTCATGCGTTGCAGTGCTTGGCGTGAACAGGCTGAGCACGCCGCGGAATCGCTCGCGAAGGGCATGCGGGTTGTCGTCGTCGGGAAGTTGAAGGCGCGTTCGTATCAAGACAAAGAGGGCAACAATCGGACGGCGTGGGAGCTTGAGGCGGATGAGATCGCGCCTTCGCTACGGTACGCGACCGCGAACGTCACGAAAGCCAACAGCGGCGGCATGAACAACAGCGCGGCCGGTGGTTCGCCTTGGGGCGGACAACCACAACAACCACAGGCACCGGCGCAACAACCACAGCCACAGCCACAGCAGCAGGGTTGGGACCTACCCGCCGGCACACCACAAGCCGCGCCACCGTTCTAAACCACACCACACCCGGCTAGCCAAGAAAGGAGACACCCCGTGACGAAACAACGGGAACGCGCATGCCGATACGTGGAGCCACCCAACGCGAAACAGCGCCGCTACGACACCCACAAACAGGCATATATCTACGCGACCCAATGCGCAACCACCGTAGAGGAATGGCGGCCCATCCCAGGCTACGAACCCCGCTACCTCGTATCGAACCACGGCCGTTTGAGGAACACAGAAACCGGCCGTTACCTCGGAACTAGGGAGCACGGCGGCACCGGCTACATACGAGCAACCATCTACAAACAAGGCGCAACCAAACCAACCCGCGCCCGCGTCCACGTCTTGGTTGCGGCGGCGTTCCTCGGGCCAAGACCCGCCGGGCTCGACATATGTCACACCGACTCCAACCCCGGCAACAACCACATCGGGAACCTACGCTACGACACCCGCGGCGCAAACATAGCGGACGCGAAACACGCACAAACACGATGCGCTAACGGGCACCCATGGAACACACAGACCCGTTACGTGAGAGCGGACGGCGGCGGCTGGAAATGCCGCATCTGTAGGAACGAAGGAATCGCACGCTACCGGGCAAGAACAACCGGGCACATCACGAAAGGCAGGCGCTCATGGGTGTCACGACATGCCGCGGGATGAACGGGACCGTACACGGCTACCTACACCACCAACACCACCACACCCGGCCGTGTGTCGGATGCGTTACGGCGTGGCGACAATACCAGCAACGCGGCAAACCTAACCGGCGGTTAGGGCTCAACACGTGGCCGCTATGCGGGGCAGAACACCCCTACACGCCCGCCGGCTACACCTGGCACCGGAACAACAACACCCCGCCGTGTATCGGCTGCGAAACCGCACACAACGAAACCACACCATCATGAACCAGACCGAACAGAGCCTACACAACTGGATCACCGACCGGCGCGCACGCGAACGAACCAGAAACCAGCCGGCCCTAACAATCCACCAAGCACACGCAAACGCTAAACGCATCATGAACGCCGCACAGAAAGAAGCGGATAAAGCACGGTGTGAAGCGAAACAACGGCTAAGCGATGCAACACACTTCGCGGTCACCATCCAGCGACGCCGCGCAATCCTAGCGCAAGCAGACCTGAAACACCGCGCCATGAAACAAGAACGGCAACACTCACGACAGGCCCAACCCGAACGATGCGGCGTCTGTGGCGACTGGACACTCGATAGTCACTGCCACACATGCGAAAGGAGACACACATGCAGACCGACACAGGCCGCTACACCTATAGGGGCGCGAACCGCGACACAGTGTGCGGAGACAAAACCGGCACCAACGCAGGCGCACAACGCCACTACTACCGGGGAGAGAAACCCTGCGAAGCCTGCCGCATAGGAGTAAACGCGTATAAGCGGAAGCTCAGCCGCCGCGCAGGGGTAAAACCCCGCACGATCGCGAAGTGTGGGACCGCCAAGGGGTATAACAGGCACCTCTACCTTGGGGAGGTCGCATGCCGCCCCTGCCTGGATGCTGAGGCGGCACGTTTCGCTAAGAGGAAGGCCGCTAAAGGATATCGCCGGCCTGGACTAAAGCCGTGTGGGACGGATGCGGGGTACCGCACACACCTTCGCCGCGGGGAGCCGGTGTGTGATGCGTGCGCGGAGGCTCGCAGGCTGTATGAGCGTCAGCGTCGTCAACGCAAAGTCAAAGGGATTGACTGTAAGGCCCCTCAGCCGTGTAGCTCCGCCGGCTACGCATGGCACCAGGCACAAGGTGAGGAGCCGTGCCCAGCCTGCACCCGCTGGCACAACCGCGAGGCGCGGGAGGCGGAGGCAGCATGACCACTACAACCCACCGCAGACGAGTCGCCGCCTGCGGGACACCCGCCGGATATAAGCGGCACGCCAGGGCAGGGGAACCGGCATGCCCCGAATGCCGGTACGCCAAGCGGCTACAGAGCCGCCGTCAAACCCAAAAACGCAAGACCGGGATCACCTGCGACGCGCCGGAGCCATGCTCACCAGCCGGGTACGCGTGGCATGTATCTCACGGAGGGCGGCCATGCCCAGCCTGTATCCGATACACCGACGGGGTACCTGTGTTCGACGTTGATAAAGCCAGGCGAGATCTTGACCGCTATCTACGTGCCCGCAGAGCAAGGAAAGGAAGGGCCGCCCGTGACTAATACCCCGCACCGTACCGGCTACATGCGAGCCATCACCCAAGCCCACAACGTCACCACACAGCTCGCCGTCAATCGCGTCGTGGACTATCCCGGCGTCGACACCATCGAGGCGATACGCGCCCGACTCAGAGAATTCGAGCATCTATACGAGCCACCCACAGGCCAGACCCGGGACACGGTAGAGGCCGGGTATAGAGACGGGCAGCTCGCCGTGTCTGACGCGCTCGCACTCGCCCACCTAGACGCCCGACACCATGCCCGGTGTACTGGCGGCGACATCTACGCCGTAACCCGGTTCTTTGACGACCTCGAAGCACGCCTCACCACCAAAAAGGAGAAAAACCACAATGAGCACTAAGTTCACTGCCAGCAACGGCGTCGAAATTGAGACCAGCGAAATCGGCGGGATATTCGTAAAAGGAGACTACGGCTATTCCCAGGCTGGCACCGAAGGGGTCGAAGCCCTACGCGAATACTTCCAGCACGAGCGTGACCGCGAGTTAGGCCGGTGGCGTGACCCGGTCAACCGCGATCTTGTCGTGTACCGGCGACCTGAGGAGGATGACGACGACGGGCGCGCTGTCGCGGTGTTGGACGATTCCACAGGAGTCGCGTTTACCTACTGGGAAAAATATGGCCTGGACGGGCAAGGCGTCACGAGATACGAAAAGGGGCAGGAAGCGGCGGGCCGTTACTTCGCCGCGCACCCCGAGACGAAACCTTGGGAAGAAGCAGAGCAGGGCGAGATTTGGGAGCTAACTGATTCCGAAGGACGCGAGCAGCTTTGGGTCTGGGATGAGATCGATGGGTGGCGCTCCGTCCACTCGGACAAAGTCTCGCACCTCGTCGGCCGAGAGGCGACTGCTGGCCGCCGTATCTGGCCCGAAGAGGGCTGATCTATGACCGACCACTACACCGAAGCTACCAGGCTGATCCGCATAGCGCCCCCGACCCTACCCTCAGGTGAGATTCTCGCCCTCGCCCAAGTGCAAGCCACCCTCGCGCTTGCTGAGCAGCAACGAATCGCGAACCTTATTGCCATCCTACCGGGCAGCGAAATATCCGAAACAGGCGGGGCTGTAGCGCAAATCTATGGATCAGGGAACGCCCTGGATAAGGAGGCCATCGTCAAGGCCGCATTCGAGTCCATCGACATTAACGAACTCGCAGACGTGATCAGCGGTTGGCTCATCGGTAGCGGCTACTACAGCATTGAAATCTCCATCGACGAAGCCCAATACATCGCCCAAGCCGTCAAAGACTGGCTCACCGGAAAGGAAACATCATGACTATCGCGGGAGCGCTCGCCTTCACCGGCGGAATCTTCACCGTTGTAGCCATGGTGCTCGCAACCGTCGCCGGCGAACTATACGGACGAACCGGGAGGAAACTACTCATTATCTCAGGGGTCGCGTTCGTGGTCGCTGTCGGATTCTGCTTCGCTGCCGTTTGGGCAGCCGTCGATTGGACAGCCGCCCTCACCTAACCCCAACCGTTCTACATCTAAGGAGAAATCAATGAGCAACGACACCCTAACCCCAGAAGTTGAAGCCACGCTAGACAAGATGAAGCTATACGACTACCACGAAGAAGCCTGCAACGACATCGCCGCGTTGTTGTGGGATTACCTCAACAACCCAATCGTGAAGGAACACGACACGAAACTAACCGACGAAGACAAGGACAGCGTGGAGCGCGCCGCCAAATTCCTTTCCGCTATGGCGTGGATGCCCCTCACGTTCTATAAACAGTGGGCAACACACGACTACGCGGAAACCTGCTGGAACATCGGACAGTTTCTAAGCGATGACTTCGACCCTGCAGGGTTCGAAGCACGTGACCTGATGGGTTGGCTCGTTCGCGACTTCGTTTCTGAATGCGACATGATCAGCCGTTGGGATACAGACTGCGAAGGCTACGACCCGGAAGAAACAAAAGCAGTCTTGTTTGAGCAGCGGGCCCTATCGCCGCAAGCCAAGACTTCTTTAGCCGTCGCTGACATTTTCCTTGACTACATTACGCCGCTTGAAGATCAGTCGCTGACCGCCGCGGAACAGACCCTAGACGATGTAGGGATGATGCTTTACGACGTAGCGCATAACGACCCGGAAGCACTACCGATAATCTTTGACCGGCCCGGCGTGACACTCGTTCACAAGCTCGCTGACTACATCCTTGACGATTACCTAGCTAAGGGCGCGCCCGGCCGGGAACTGATCGAGTCGCTTGTTAGTCAGTACCTCGCATGCGGGGCGAACACTACGCAGGGCAAACCAGCCGCGCCGTCCCCCGTTAAGTCTGATTCGGACGCGGTACGGATCGAGTCAGACCCCCACTACACGGTCACACGCGCCGGCGTAGTAACCAACACCAAGTCGTTACGCGTGTTGAAGCCCTTTCCACGCGGGAAAGCTAACGGCCTATCGGTCAGCTTACCTAGCGGCACCCACTATGTGCACACGCTCGTTGCGGCGGCGTTCCTCGGGCCGCGCCCGGAAGGTCACGACATCATCCACCTAGACGGCGACCAAACGAACCTACACGCAGACAACCTCGCATACGTGACCCGGTCCGAACGCATGAAGGGCGTCTACTACCGCGCCCGCCGGAACCACTAGAGACAGAAAGGAGCACACAGGACTAATGGCACGCATCAGAACCATCAAGCCCGAATTCTGGGATTCGCCTTCAACGGCGTCTGTTTCGTTCCCGGCGCGGCTGTTGTTTATCGCGCTGTGGAATTGGGCGGATGACCACGGCAGAGGCACCGCAAACCTTAAAGAACTAGAGGGGTTCGCGTTCCCGAATGATGACGAATTTTGCAGTTGCGGCGGAAACACCGCACACCGTAGCGGAAATACCGTGAACTTCCGTGATCTTGTAGCGGAAGTTTCCGAGGCATTCGACGTGGTGTTCTACAAGGTGAATAATCGCCCTTATTACGAGATTCCGTCTTGGAATGAGCACCAGCGGAACGAACGGCGCGCTAAGTCATCGAAGTACCCAGGACCCGAAGAAGCAGACGACCTTGACCAGTCTGAAAACCCCGGAAATACGCGGGAAAACGAGCCTGTAGCGGAAACACCGCACGTTGTAGCGGAAATACCGTGCAATGTGTCGGAAACACCGCGCACTTCCGGCCCTGGAACATGGAACAGAAGGAACATGGAACAGAAGGAACAGAACATTAACCCTCAACGCGCTGACGCGGTTGAGGAAGAGCCCGACACCACGGCACCAACAACCGCGGACACCACCGCACCCCGCAAACAGAAACCGACCCCAACCCGGTTCAAAGAGTTCTGGGAACACTACCCCCGCAAAGTCGGGAAACGCGCTGCTGAAACCGCATACCGCAACGCGACCAAACGAACCGATGAGTCAACCATCCTCGACGGCGTGAAACGGTACGCGACAGACCCGAACCTGCCAGACCCGAAGTTCATCCCACACCCGGCAACCTGGCTCAACCGAGACGGATGGCTCGACGAACCAGAACCAGCCGCCGCGACCGGGACAGACGCACACAGGTTCATGACAGCCACCGAACGGAAACTACACACCACGTTGCAGGCCGGGCTCGCATGGGCAGCAGAAGAACCACCCAGCCTGGACGACACCACGCCGTTACAGCTCACCTACGAGGACAACCAGCAATGACACACCACGAACACCGGACGCTAACCCGTGAAGACGTCGTCAAGATCGTCGGCTACATCCAAGCCATCGACCCACAACACGACGGACACAGGCCAACCCTCGAACTATGGGAACGCGGACTACAAGGCTACGACCCGAACGACATCCGCGAAGCCGTGCTTGAATTCCACGACGACCAACCGAAAACGTACAGCGGCCAAAGAATCCGTATAACGCCCGCTGACGTCCGCAGAATCATCCACAGGCATAAACACGCACAGGAAGCACGAGAGGCCGCCAGAACCGCCCTAGAAGCCCGTAAACAACCCCGTTCACAGGCGACGTTGCCGGCAGGTGGCTGGAGAGAACTAATCAAACACATCGGCACAGGCGGCAAACAATGACGAACCCAGTCACACACATCACCATCAACCGGCCCCAACACTTGAAGTTCATGAACAGCAATCAGCGGCTACACCACCACCAACGAGCCAACCTAACCAGACAATGGCGAGCCCTAGGACGAACCGCCGGCGAAACCCTCCAAACCCACACACCAACCCACTACAGCCGCGCCCGCCTCACCTACACCACCACCAAAACCACGAGGCGACGCTACGACCCACCAAACCTATACCCAACCTACAAAGCGTTACTCGACGGGCTAGTAGACGCAGGAATCTTCGACGATGACAACAGCGACATCATCACCGAACACACCTTCACTGCCGGCAACCTCGGAGCCATCGAACAAGCAACCATCACGATCACCCCACTACCCGAACGGACACCATGAACAACACCCAACAGCACTGCACCATCTGCGACACACCCGCAACCCTGTACCTATGCCCAACCTGCACACGAGACCTACAAACATGGCTAGACAAGATCACAGGCGAATGGCTGCATGCGTTGTACTTGATCGCGACCGGGCAAGCGCGACCAGCAGACATCACAGCACGCGCAACAGGACACGGGCCACGCGCACCAATCAACCACACGTTGACCGCCGTACACACACAGCTAGCCAACACAGCACGCGACGCACACACCTACGCCCGAAACCCCTACGCGGCAGAACAAGCCCCCGCGATCATCAACGCAATCAAAACCGCTAACACAGTCATCCACGGAACCGAAACCCGGACCAGCCACCTACTCGCAACCCACCGGCTAAACACCATCGCCCCAATGCGAGTACCCGCCCTATGCGACTGGTACCGGGACACACTAGGCGTCAACCTCAAACCAAACCGCGTCTACGGATGGATCAAACGCGGCAAACTCAAACACCAATACGCCTACCACCCACGCGACATCTGGGAACACCTCACAGAACGCGAACGCACCAACATCACACACACGAAGCCGAATGAATGATATAGTCACAAACAGGGCAACAAGCGCGCCCAGAAACCCTGTACAGGTAACGCATACCTTGCAGGGTTCAACACTTTAAGGCGTGTGTTTCATGGCGACATCACGAACCGGAACCGGGCAATGGAAACGCGTAAGAGCCTGGGCAATCCGTGAAGCGTTACGCAACAGTCAAGAAACCTGCCTAGTTTGCGGTGTCTGGATCGACTACGGCAGCACACTTCAACACAACAGCCCCGAAGTCGATCACATCATCCCGCACAGTCGAGGCGGCACAGACACACAAGACAACGTCCGCGTCATCTGCAGACAATGCAACCAACGACGCGGCAACAAAACACACAACACCAAAGCACGACCCACGGCACTCACACCAGCGACAACAATCACGTGGTGAACGAGCCGGTAACACTCGGAGAGGGCAGGGGGCACCCGGTACCCCACCGCGTCGAGTCGCCCCCCGCCCGCATAGCGATCTCTCCCCGGTAATTTTCGGCGGGGCTGGCGTCGGCGGTGGGGCTGGTGGTGTTCTGACGGGTTTATTTCCACGGAGGGGGCGGTTATGGCTACTGGTTCTTTGAAGTCTGTTAGGGGCGGTTCGCGCGCCCGCAAGAAGCATAGTCTTGTTGAGGCGGCTGAAGCGGGTGACCGGCTCGCGGAGTTGAAGGCGATGCGGGTGCAACTCGCTGAGGTTCTTTCTTCGGGTGATGTTGCGCCGCGTGACCTTGCTGCGTTGACTAAGCGGCTCGCGGATATGGGCCGTGAGGTACAGGAACTTGAGGACCAGCAGGCCGCGGCGGTTGAGGCTAAGGCGAAGGCCGCGGCTACAGCGGATAAGCGGTTCAAGCTTGAAGCTATCTGAGGCCGCACGGCACCTGATTGTTCCGGAAGGTATCGAGTCCACGGCTTGGCCTTCGATCGCGGAACAACTGAATGTCATGGATTGGCCGCTTGACGAGTGGCAACAAGGTATCGGGCAAGTTGCGTTCGCGAAACGCGCTGACGGGTCCTACGCGGCGGGAGTCTCGGGCGTGGTGGTGTCGATCCCTAGGCAGGTCGGCAAAACCTACATGGTGGCCGGTTTCGTGTTCGCGGTGTGTTTGACGACGCCGGGGTTGCGGGTGATTTGGTCGGCTCACCATTCACGGACGCATCAAGAGACTTTTCAGGAGCTTGCGCAGCTGGCGGAGCGGCCGGGCCCTGTGTCGGCTGTTGTGAAGAATGTTCGGCGCGCTAACGGTGAAGAGTCGATTGTTTTCAAGAACGGCTCAAGGATCATGTTCGGGGCGCGTGAACATGGTTTCGGGCGCGGTATCCCGAACATTGGTGTCGCTGTGTTTGATGAGGCTCAGATCATGACTCAGAAAGCGCTTGACGCGGTCGTTCCAACACTGAACACAGCAACTAACCCGCTCATGTTCATGATGGGTACGCCGCCGCGGCCGGGTGACCCGGGAGAGGCTTTCACTCAGAAGCGTAATGATGCGCTTGAGGGTGATGACCCTGATTTGTTTTATGTGGAGATGTCGGCTGATCCTGACGGGCGGCCACAGGATCGTGAGCAGTGGAAGAAAGCTAATCCGGCGTTCGCTTCGGGTCGTGTGCACGCGTCGGCTATGCGGCGCATGTTGAAGGCGTTGTCTGTTGATTCGTTTCGGCGTGAAGCGCTCGGTGTGTGGGATGTACGGACGGCGGGGCGGCGGGCGTTCCCTGTCGGCGTGTGGGGTGACTCGGTGACGGTCCAGCCGCCGTCTGATGGTGTTGTGTCGTTTGGTGTGAAGTTCTCGGCTGACGGGTCGCATGTCGCTGTTGGGGCGGCGATGAAACCAGAGAACGGCCCCATCGTCGTCGAGGGCATCCGGCAAGCGCCTATGACTGACGGTACGCAATGGGTTGTTGATTTCCTCGTTGAGCGTGCTGAACGGGCGGCCGCGATTGTGGTTGATGGGCGTTCGGGTGTCGGTTTCCTGGTTGAACGGTTACGCGCTGAGGGTGTACCAGCGAAGACGATCATCACACCTACCGCGGAACAAGCCGTAACAGCGCACGCCATGTTGTTGGGTGGGCTCGTCGAGGGCTCAACAACACACACGGCACAACCAGAACTGGACGCGCAGGCTGAGGACGCTATACGCCGGAAGATCGGGAACCAGGGCGGGTTCGGTTGGGACGCTGGCACGGAAGGCGAAACGGTCGCGTTACTGGACGCGGTGACTATGGCGCACTATGGGGCGGCGACAACGAAACGGCGGCCGGGTAAGGGGATGAGGTTTATCTAATGGCACTCACTGCTTTCACAGCACGCAACATTCAGGTTGGTGGCCTGGATGATAAAGACGCGGCGCAGCTGATTGAACTGTTTGACGTGTGGGATAGCCGCCGGGTGGCGAACTATAACCGTTCACTGTATTACGACACTGAACAGGCGTTTAAAGACCTTGGTATTGCGTTACCCCCTCAGTTGAAGGCGGCGAAGTTTTATCTTGGGTGGCCTACGCAGGCGGTTCGCAAACACGCGTTGCGCACGCAGTTTGATGGGTTGCGTCTACCGGGTTCGGATGACCCTTTTGAATTGGGTGAAGTGTTGTCTTATAACCGGTTCCCGCTCGAATTCGGGCAGAACGTGTTGGCGGCCGGTACGCACGGGTTTTCTTTGGTGACGGTCTCGAAGGATGACCGCGGGTTTGTCCAGGTGCAGGGGCATAGTGCTGAGCATTGCGCGGCGGTGTGGGATTACCGTTCTCGTAGTGTCGGTGCCGCGTTGACAATTTCGGAGTTTGATAAACGTGGCCCGCTCGTGGTGACGTTGTGGCTTCCGGATAAGGTTGCGGTTCTTGCTCGTGGTGAAGGCGATGCTTGGAGCACGGTGCAGGTGTCTGTTAACCCGTTGGGGCGCGTGTTGGCTGTTGCTGTGACGCATGACCCACAGTTGCGTAAGCCTCTGGGCCGTTCGCGGATTACGCGTTCGGTTATGGCGCTCACGGATATGGCGGTGCGTACTTATGTGCGTATGGAAGGCAACGCTGAGTTCTATTCTTCGCCTCAGCTTGCGTTGCTTGGTTTGGATGAATCGGCGTTTGACGCGTTGAGCGAGTCGGAGGCTACGAAGTTCCGGCTTGCTATGAACCGTGTGATTGGGTTTACGCGTGATTCTGATGGTCGTGTTCCTGAGTTGAAGCAGCTGTCTCAGGCGACGATGCAACCGCACTCGGACATGTTGCGGACTGTGGCTATGGCGTTCAGTGGTGAAACTGGTATCCCGCCGTCTTCTCTCGGCATCATCCATGACCAGCCCGCTAGCGCTGAGGCTATCCGCGCGGCTGAACATGATCTGTTGATTGATGCCACTTACCATAACCGCTATGTCTATGCGCAGGCGGTCAGAGACATTATGGCGCTGGTTTTGATGGTTCGTGATAACACGGCCGCGCTACCTGGCGAGTTCCATAAGTTGACTGTCCGGTTTGTTGATCCTGAGTTCCGTTCTTTGTCGGCGCAGGCGGATGCGGTGCAGAAGCTTGCGGCGGGAATGCAGGACATTGCGCAGTGGGATGTTCTACTTGAGCAGGTGTTTGATGCCGGGCAGATCGCACGCGTGAAGTCTGATAAACGCCGCGCCGAAGGCGGTTCTTTGGTTGAGCGGCTCGCTAGGTTGCGTGATGCCGGTGCCGAAGCGGAGTGAAGTAGAGGCGTTTCAGAAGTCGATTCGGATTGTTGCTAGCGCGGCTCAACACGATGTAAAGACTGTTTTCACTTCACTGGATTGGAGCGAGCCGGGCGAAGCAGTTGCACGGTTGAAGGCGGCGTCACAGGAGATTCTTCCTGTCTACTCGAATGCGACTGTTGCGATGGCAGCGGAATGGGTGGAGGAACTCACAGGGCTGACAGCGGTGCTACCGGAAACAATGGCGGCCGAACACCTTGCTAAGCGTTTCGATTGGGCTACAGCTAAAGCATTCGATGGCAATGTTCAGCAGGCGTTAGAGACCACGCTACAAGTTGTTGATCATCTAGTGACGGGGCCGGGTAAGAAGACGGTTTCGGAAACGTGCGCGGCTCATGGGGTTCGGTTCGCTCGCGTTCCGAGCGGCGCAACCACGTGTGAGTTTTGTTTGATGCTTGCTAGCCGCGGGTTTGTGTATGCCAGTGCTGAGGCGGCGGGCCGGGTTGATCGTTTCCACGCTTCCTGTGATTGCGTGATTGTTCCGGAAGACGGGGTTATTCCTGATGGGTATGATCCGGATGCGTTGTATGAGAAGTGGGAGAAGCGGCGTGAGATTGGCGAGCTGAATGAAGTCTTAGCTGAGCGTGGTTTGCCAAAGATCACTGAGAAAGTTGAGCGGCATATTCTTGACGGTGAGCCATATGACCTTAAGAGAGGCGGCCATAGGTACGGCACCGGAAGAGTCACTAAGACTGAGTTCCCTAAAGAATGGACTGACGAACAAGCCGTTATAGCAGTCATTCACGTGTTGATGGCACCAGGTTATATCGACGATAGAGGGCAAAAGGTCAAGCGGCGCGGTATTATAAATGGTGTGGCTGTTGAAGTAGACGCTGATAAGCGGGGTAACGGCAAGGAACGTTTCCGGAGTGCATTTCCGCGTGGCGGGGATGGAGTTCTACGGAATCAGATTGACAAATCAACGGGTAATCTCGTAAAGGTTCCCGTTGGTGTACCGCATAGATTCTTGGAGGCATGAAATTGTTCGGAGGCGGCCCCTATAAGGCGGACTATGAATACGAGGCGTATGAGTTACACGCTGTGTTTGCTGAGGCGCTGGTTCAATCTGTTGGTTTACCTGAGGGTTGTTCCGACTTCATTCAAGGACCGCTCGAGGCAGGAGAGGCCTGGCTGGCTTTAGAGGAAACCGCTGACTTTATTGAATATTATGGCGCGAAAGTGGACCCTACTTTGTTTCGTCAAATGGAGGATGCACAGCGTCGCTATCTGGATGAGACCTTGCAGGGCGCTATTGAAACAGTGCGCCCGTATGTAACACCAGCTACCTAGTCTTTTCGATTCTTATAACCCACCCGGGTTTGCTCGGGTGGGTTTTCTTATACCCGAAAACAGGTTTCCCTACTACCGCCGGGGGTATAACGGCGGGCTAATCTACGCACATGATTGCGGCATGAATGGAGGGCACACATGTCCGAAAATGTTCAAGAGAACAAAGAACCACAGTCCACCGATACGCCGGGGTTTACTCCTATCAATAGCCAGGAGGAACTAGACCGGATTATTGGGAATCGGCTCGCTAGGGAACGTGAGAAATTTTCTGACTACGAGGCGTTGAAAGAAAAAGCGGGGAAGCTAGCGGAGGTTCAGGAGTCGGCACAGGCTGATCTTGAAGCTAAGCAGCAGGAGCTTGACAAGGCGATTACTGAACTGGACGGGTTGAAAGCGGCGAAGCAGGCAGCTGATACACGTGAACAGATCGCTGACAAGTTCGGTATCCCAGCCGGTGTTCTTCGCGGCTCTACGGAAGAGGAACTAACCGCGCACGCTGAGACTCTTACGAAACTCATCAATAGCGGCCCTGTGGTTCCTACGGCGCATGTGAAGCCTGGGCAGGCGCGCGGGAATGATGCGCTGTCTGCTGTGAAACAACTGTTTAAATAAAGGAAGGTTACGGCTATGGCTGTTTTTGGTACCAGTGATTCTCGTATCCTCATGCCGCGCACGATTGCTGACGGCATGGTTGAGGATGTTCGTTCTACGTCTACGGTTGCGGAGCTGTCTGCTCAGGAACCGCAGAAGTTTGGTGAAACTGACTATATCGTTTTCAACGATCTGCCTAAGGCAGAGTTTGTTGGCGAAGGTGAAGAGAAGTCGGGCACTAGCGCCGGGTTCTCGACTGTGACCGCTAAGCCACGTAAGGCACAGGTCACTTTGCGTTTCAATGAAGAAGTTCGCTGGGCTGACGAGGATCATCAGCTTGGGGTTCTGGATACTTTGGCGAATGCTGGCGCGCGTGCGTTGGCGCGTGCGCTTGACCTCGGTTTGTATCACCGTATTAACCCGTTGACTGGTACAACTATCAACGGTTGGGATAACTACGTTACAGCGACTGATAAGACCGTGCTTTTGGATGAGGGTACGGAAGCGGATGCTGCTGTTCGTGAAGCGGTTGGTTTGCTTGTTGGTGATTCGAAGCAGGCTACGGGGGTGGCGTTTGATCCAAAGATGACGTGGGCGCTGGCTAATCTGACCGGTAAGACTGCGAACGGGCAGTCTGATGGTGTTCAGCGTTATCCGCATCTTGGTCTTGGCGCTCAGGTTAGTACGTTCCTTGGTTTGGGTGCTTCGCAGGGTAATACTGTTTCGGGTGTTCCTGAGGCGAAGGACACTGGGGTTCGTGCGATTGTTGGTGATTTCACTTCTGGTATCCGTTGGGGTATCCAGCGTGAGTTGCCTGTTGAGTTGATTGAGCATGGTGACCCGGATGGGCAGGGCGATTTGAAGCGTAACAACCAGATCGCGTTGCGTCTTGAGATTGTTTACGGCTGGCATGTGTTCGCGGATCGTTTCGCGGTTGTGAAGACCGCGGCGGCTAGCGAGTAATCGTATGCGTTACCGTAACCCGGTTACGGGTGTGGTGTCGGTGGTTCCTGAGGCGCTCGCGGGGGCTATGGGTCTTGTCCCTATCGTGGATGAGGCTAAGCCGGCCGCGGGCCGTTCTCGGGCCGCTGGCGCGGGTCGGAAGCCGGCGAAACGTAAGCAGGATTAGCGGGGGTTGTTGTGGCTGACATTGTGACACCGTTCGCGGCGGTCGAGGATTTGAAGGCGAGGTGGCCGGACTTCCCGGCCGGGGCGGAGAAGCACGCGGCCGTGCTGTTAGAGGATGCGTCTGATTTCATTCTTGACCTTGTACCGGCCGCCGTGAACGCGCGTGAATCGACTAGGCGGCGTGTGGTGTGCTCGGTCGTGAAGCGGGCGCTATCGTCGGCTTCGGGTGAGGGTGTTTCTCAGTCGTCTTGGACGCAGGGGCCTTACACGATGTCGGCTACAGCAGCTAACCCTCACGGTGATTTCTACCTGACACGGAATGAACGCCGGGCGCTTGGTGAGGGCCGGCAGGTCGCGTTCAGCGTTGCCGCGTCGCCTGACCTCGAAAGGCGTTTGCATGCGTGGCTTTGATGTTATGGCGTCTATGTGGGGCGTTGACGTGACTGTTTTGCGGGGCGGGGGTCGTGACCGTTTAGGTGACCCGCGGCCGGTGACACGTCACCATGTGGGGCAGTGCCTGTTGGCGCCGGGTGAAGCGCGTGAATCCGATGAGTATGACGAACTACCTGTGACCCGTGCACGCTTGTTTCGGGCTAGCCGTGATTTCGATTTTGAGCGGGGCGACCGCGTCGAGGTCTCGGGTGACCCGGGTGTTTGGGATGTGGACGGGGTACCGGCGGTTTGGCCTGTCGGTGTAGTGGTTTCGTTGAAGCGCCGGGGGTGAACATCATGGCGTTGCATCGGATGAGGGGCAACCCTAACTATTACGCAGATGACCGGGGGCTAAGGGAGCTTGGTAACTCGGACGCGTTACGGGGCGAAGTGCTCGAAGCAACGAGGTCTATTACTCGGTCGGTTCAGAACGCTTCGGGCGTTCGGAATGGTTGGCGTGTGACGTTGACGACGTCGGCGCAGGGCTATGCGGGGGATAGGCGGCCTGAGGGGCGTATAACGCTACCTGAGGGCGCTAACCCGCGCCGGCTACGTACCGCGGTGAACACGGTGCTACGGAACATGGAGGCATGGACACGGTGAACACGCTAAACACGTGGTGCGATACGAGGGAGTTCCTACGGGCGGAATTCGAGTCCGCCGGTTATTCGGTTGCGTTTCACCTCGATACGCAGTCGGCTAACGGCGTCGAAGATGACGTGTTGCCGCTTGTCCTGATTTCTACGTTGATGGGTGGGCACGCGACCCGCGCGGAGACTGTGGACGTGTACCGGGTCGCAGTCTACGGGCACGGACGGGAACCGTTGCAAGTCTGTCACCGGTTGCGGGAGTTGATCGAGGGCGACCTTGTCACGTATGACGCGCCTGAAGGCCAGTACGTGATCGATCACGTGAAGATCGTGACACCGCCGGGCATGGGTACCGCGTCGGTGAATGATCGGCTTGATTTCGCTGACATGACGGTTCACGTTGTGCACCGTCCAACACGCTAACTAATCATCTATCTATCTATTGTTTTGGGGCTGTCCTTGTGGTGGGGCGGCCTTCACTATTTAAGGAGTTGCACAATGGCGACGTTTGACGAACTGCACACTGAGGCGCACCGCCGTTCCCTTATCCGTAAGGCGGTCAAGTCGGTTGCGTTCATCCGTAAGAAGGACGCAGACAATAAGCCGATTGAATCGATCTTCGGTTCTGACGGCTCGCTACTCGATTTGAAGTCTGAAGGTTGGTTGCCTATCGGTCTGGTGACTGATGACGGCTATACGTTCGGGCGTGACACGAACGTTGACGATATTACGAGCCATGGGTTCGCTAACCCTACCCGTAAGGACGTCGTGAGCGTTGAGCGTAGCGTTACCACGACTATCCAGGAATACGGCAAGCGTCATATCGAGGAGCTGATCCAGGGCGCTGATTTCTCGGGTGTGAAGCAGAACGCTAAGACGGGCGAGGTTGTCACGGATGAGCAGGACCTTCCAACGCCGGGCGAGTATGAGCTGCTTGTTATCGCGATGGATGGCCCTGTAGATAACCGCTGGTACTTGGGTAAGTTCTTCCCGTCGGTTCAGCTGTCTGAGGCGTCTGAAGAGGCGTGGGGCAAGGAAGGCGCGATTGAACGCGAACTGACCTTCGACGTGTTCAGCGATGAAGCGCTTGGCTTCCCTGTACGTCATTTCATCGGGGGCCCGGCGGCGTCGGCGTCTAAGGACGTTCTCGGTTACGCGGCTGGCTCGGAAGGCTAGCCATAGTTTTGCGGGGGCCGGCCGTGGTTCTTCGGGTGGTGGCGGCCGGCCTCCGCGTCTCATTCCCTTTTCCTTTCACTACCCGCATTTTGTTTTAGGGGGCACTGATGGGTGTTTTGCGTAACCCTGTTGTGTTGAAGCGTGGCGGCCGGACCGTGAAGGTTGTGACGCCGTCGGAGATTACCGCGTATAAGGCGGCCGGGTTCTCGGTTGTTGATGATGCACCGAAACCAGCGGGCAAGCCGGCAACGAAGAAGAACTAGACCTAGGAGAACCGGACATGACCACCCAGAAGAAGAACACTGTGAAACCTAATCTTGTGCTCGCTGATCTCGCGGCAGAGACCAAGAAACAACAGATCGAACCGTTCATTATTGATCTTGGTGACGGGGATAGTGTCGAGTTCACTGACCTGTATGCGTGGGATTACGAGCGGGCGGAAGAACTCGCGTTCCGTGCACAGACGGGCGCGGATCGTCCATCTGAAACGCTCAAGGCTTGGTTGGGTGACGCCCAGTTCAAGCTGCTTGTTAGCAAGGGTGTTGACGCGCGCGCTATGAACTCGATCCTGGAAGCAGTGTTTGAGTATTTCAACGGCGTGCATAAGCCGGGGGAAGGCGGCGCGTCGGTGAGCTAGTAGCTCGGTGGCGTGCTGAGATTCGGGCGGACCTCATGGAAACCTATGGGGTTGATTTGGCTGAGGCTGTCGCCGGTAACCGGTGGATGATGTTGGTTGATTTGATCGATCAGTTACCGGCGCGGTCTCGGTTCCATCAAGCGCAGATGGATGACCCGGAAACAGCAGCGCTACTACTTGAGCTCGCTGACGCGGAACAAGAAAAAGATGAACCTGAACCGTGGTCGCCGCCGTGGCGTGAATTCGGGACCACTGAGGTTCTACTACAGCAATTGATTAACAGTGTTCACCTTGTCGCCGCGAATGTTCAGGCGGTGGCGGGGGTGAAGAAACCGAATGTACCGGATCCTTTCCCGTCGCCTGTGACTGGGATTGACCGGGCAAGGAAACGCAGGGACACGGAGCATGCGCAAGAGCAGCTTGAAGCGTTCGGTTTCTAACTAGTTTTTTGGGGGTCTAAGGGTGGCTACGGTTGGTTTGGCTCACATTGTTGTGAAGCCGTCGTTTAAGGATTTTCAGAAGACCGTAGCGGAGAACACTAAACCGGCCGCACCAACCAAGAAGTCGTCGAATAAGCTTGGTTCGTTCATCGGCGGCGCGTTGAAAAAAGGCGCTATCGCGGGTGTTGCGGGCGCGGCCGGCCTCATGGGTACAGCCTTGTTTAAGGGTTTCGGGCGTCTCCAGTCGCTGGAGAACGCTAAAGCGAAACTAACCGGTCTCGGACACAGCGCTAAGACCGTTGAAGGCATCATGTCGGATGCTAACAAAGCGGTTAAGGGTACGGCGTTTGGTATGGATGAGGCGGCTACTACCGCGGCGGGCGCTGTCGCGGCTGGTATCAAGCCGGGCAAGGACCTTGAAGCCGTGCTACGTCTCACGGGTGACGCGGCGACAATCGCGGGAACCGATATGGCGTCAATGGGCGCTATCTTCAACAAGGTTGCGACGTCGAATAAGGTCCAGGGCGACGTTATCAACCAGTTGAACGAGCGCGGCATCCCTATCATTCAACTTCTTTCGGAAGAGCTCGGTGTCTCGGCTGAAGAGACTGTAAAGCTCGCGTCCAAGGGCGAGATCAATTTTGAGACGTTCCGCAAAGCGATGGAGAAGGGCGTTGGCGGGGCGTCGGCTGAATCCGGTAAGACGTTGCAGGGCGCGTTCAAGAATGCGGGCGCGGCGTTGGGTCGTTTCGGTGCGAACCTACTGAGCGGGGTTTACCCGAAGATCAAGGAGTTCTTCACCGGGTTTATTGCGTGGATGGAACCGCTGGAGGAACACGCGAAACGTATCGGCTCCGTGTTGGGTGATTTCATCGTTACGGCGGTGGAGAAGATCAGCGCGGTTGCTGTACCTATCGGGCGGGCGCTCATCGATGGTTTGAAGAATGTCGCTACGTGGGTTCGTGAGAACTGGGACCTTGTGAAGGTTCTCGGTATCGCTGTTGGCGCGGCCGCGGGCGCTGTTGGTTTGATTGTGGCTGCTCAACGCACGTGGGCGGCGGTTACACGCGGGCTAGCGGCCGCTCAAGCACTCTTGAACACTGTCATGAACGCTAGCCCGTTGAAACTCATCGTGGGCGCTATCGCGGCGGTTGTCGCCGGGCTGGTGGCTTTCTTCACACAGACAGAGACGGGCCGGAAGGCGTGGGAGCGTATTAGCGGCGCGTTCACCGGGTTTATTAGTGGTTTGGCGCCGGTGTTCCGTGCCGTGATTGATGGCGTCAAGAACGCTATCGGCGTCATGGGTGACGTGTTCAAGTCTGTTGGGGGCGCTATCAAGACCGGCTGGGAAGCGGTCGGGTCGGTGTTCACTACTGTTTGGCAGTCTGTGATTACGCCGGTGTTCGACGCGTTCAAGCGCGTGTTTAAGGCGATGTACGACAACGTTATTGCGCCGGTCGCTAAGGGGATCAAGACGGCTTGGGAAGCGGTCGGGTCTGTCGTCTCGGCTGTCTGGAAGAACACCGTTGACGGCGTGTTTAGCCTGATGCGTAAGGGTGTTGAGGCTGTAGGCAAGGCGTTCTCGACGGCGAAGGGCGTTATCGATACCGTTTGGAACGCCTTGAAGGGGATCGCGTCCGGTGTCTGGAACGCGGTTAAGGGTTCGTTCGACAAGATGAAGGGCGGCGTGAAAGCCGTCGGCACCGGTTTCGAGAAGGCGAAAGAAGGCATTTCGACTGTCTGGAACGGCGTGAAGGGTATCGCTAGCGGTGTCTGGAACTCGGTCAAGGATAGCTTCGGGAAGATGAAGGACGGTGTGGGAGCCGTCGGGAAAGCGTTCGAAAAGGCGCGTGACGCTATCCGGACCGCGTGGAACATGATTAAGGGGATCGCCGCTAAACCAATCAATTTCGTTATTGACACCGTCTACAACAACGGCATCCGCAAGGTTGTTGGCGCGGTCGGCAAACTCGTTGGCATGAAGACCCCGGACCGTATCGAGAAGATCAAGGGATACGCTAAGGGCGGCTACGCGCCTAAGGGCTGGGCAATCGTCGGTGAGGAAGGCCCGGAGCTCGTCAACTTTACGCAACCGGGCCGCGTCTACACCGCAGCTGAAACACAGGCGATGCTATCCGGCGGGGAACAGGCGCCGCTTGACGCCCTGGATTTCCTTGTTGGCCCTAAACCGTCAACGTCTATGGTTGCGGCGGGTGGCTTGTGGGAAGACCTGAAGAACGGCGCTAAAGCGGCCGGAAGCGCGTTGAAGAAAGGCTGGGACAAGGTGACCGGTTGGGCGCGCGGTAAATTGCGCGACACCGCTAACGTCATCTTGAAACCGATTCGCGCGCTCGCTGACAAGTTCATCCCTAAAGAAGGGTTCGCGGAGTTTATCAACAGGTTTGTTCACAAGTCGCTAGACAATTTCCTTGACTGGCTTGGGGGCGAGGATAAGAAGGCGAAGGCTGAAGAAGCCGGGGGTTCGTCGCCGGGCGAATACAAGGGCAAGCTGCCGGGCGGCCGGTTGATGCGTCCATCGCGTGGCCCGTTCACGTCGATGTATGGCCCGCGATGGGGCTCGTTCCATGCGGGCGTTGATATTGCGGGCGGCGGCCCAACCTATGCGGCCGCTGACGGTAAGGTTTCTCGGGTTGGCTGGAATGTTGTCCCGGGCCGCACCGGTATCGGCATTGTGCTTTCGCACGGCGGCGGAATGTACACCTACTACGGGCACAACCCGGTCGGTGGTGTGAGGGTCCGCCCGGGTGACACGGTGAAGCGTGGCCAGCATATCGGCGCGCAGGGCGCTACCGGTAACGTCACCGGCACGCACTTGCATTTCGAGGTGCACCGGGGCGGTATCGGCCGGAACGTGAACCCTATGCCGTACCTGCACGATCAGGGCGGCTGGTTGAAGCCGGGGCTATCTACGATCATGAACGCGACCCGTAAACCGGAAGCTATCTTGAATCCGTCGCAGTGGCGGGCGGCTCAACGCGCTATCAACCACACCATCAACAACAATCAGGGCGGGGTTCCGTCTGTGGTGAATGTTCGTATCGGTGAACGAGAGTTCACGGGCTATGTCGAGGGGATCACTGACGGGCGTTTATCGACGCACGCGCGCGGGGTTCGTCGGATTTCGCGGCAGTTCGCTACAGCATAAAGCGGGGGTTTGTTTTGGCTATTACTTGGGGTAAGACGGTACGGAATAGCGGCGGCAACACGCTGCAGGTCGGCATTGACATGTCTCAGTCGCCGTCTCGTGTTTCGGCTGGGACTAGTTCGGTTAAGGTTACGGCGAAGATTTATGTTCGCACTATCGGCCCGGTGTACTATAACGGGGCGCGTTTATCGTTGGCGGGTTCGTTTAGCGGCAATACTATGTTCAACGTTAGACACGGCTCGGGCGGTGGCACGACGCTTGTTAGGACTGTTACCCGTACCGTGAAGCCGTCCTACAGCGGATCAACAACGTCTAAGATCACGGCGTCTGTTAGCGGTCTATTTAACTTCGGGGTGGCTAAACATTCCCGTTCTGTGTCTACAGGTCGCCGCCCGTACTCGAAACCGGCGACACCAACCGGCGCTACCGTGTCGCGTTCGTCCGATACGCGGCAAATCATCCGGTGGAGCAATAAAGCGACAACCGGGGCGCCTTATGCGTCTATCCATATTGAGCGTTCAACGAATAACGGGGCTTGGGCGCAGATCGCGACCGTAAAGGGCGGGGCGACTAGCTACACGGACACCGGTACACGTAACAACGCTTTCTATCGTTACCGTGTGCATGCACGTAACTCTGGCGGATACTCTGGTTACGCTACGACTAGCTACGTCACTACGACGCCCGCTAAGCCGCCGGCACCGAAAGCGACGAAACGCGGCGCAACCATCGTTGTTGATACGGGCACTAACTTGCCGCGTGCTACTAACCGGATCGAGATTTTCGATTCGGTGGACGGCGCTAAACCTGTTCGTGTCGGTGCCGTGTCGGCTAGAACTGGTGTGAACACTAGGTGGACGCATCAGAACCCGGACACTACGAAAACGCACGCCTATACGGTGAGGGCGCGCGGCGGGGCACCTGAGGACGCGGCCGGCTATATTTGGGGGCCGCAGTCGAACCGCTCGAATACGGTTCAGCTGCTTACCGCGCCGGCGGCACCGAAACTAAAGGAGTCGGCGGCCGCGCTGATCCCGTACGGTGAGCAAGACACGGTTAGGCTTGGTTGGTCTCACGAGTCGATCGACTCCACCGAACAAAACGCGTATGAAGTACGGTTAGACTACGGCGACGGCGACGGCTACGAGTCGCTAGGGAAACAGGAAAGCGGCGCTGATAGCCATGAGCTATACATAATCTTTGCCTTCCCGCCGACAACGATACGGTGGCAGGTCCGAACCTGGGGTGAGCACGCTGACCCGTCGCCGTGGTCGCCGGTCGGTGTCATCGACATCAAAAACGCGCCCGCGGTCGCGATCATCGACCCAGCGGATGGGAGCGAGATCAACACGTCAAATGTTTCTGTGGCCGTCGAGTTTGAGACTGATGAGACCACTGAGCCGCAACGGTGGGAAGCGTACTTGGCCGAGCTTGGCAATAGCGAGAACCAGTTATGGAACGGTACAGGCCGCGCAGATACGGTTATAGAGCTACCTGAGATTGAGACACCGGACCAATACGCGTTAGCGGTTCGTGTTCGTGACACGGCAGGCATGTGGTCGCCATGGGCTGAATCATGGTTCACGATCCGGTTTCTACCGCCGCCGGCCCCGGTCGTTGATTCGGTTGATTGGGATATTGCGGCGGGCGCGGTTCACCTGTCGATCACGGCAGCGGAACCGGGCGCGGGCGAAGATGTGACGGAGTCGTTCGACGTGTACCGGGTCGAAGAGACACCGGCCGGGTCTGTTCGTGTCCCTGTCTTGTTGAATGTGACACCGGAAGAGGCGGGGTTGATTTCGGACCCG
>QWCB01001224.1_pt1 | contig 33112 bp, 49 predicted proteins | sample 1972511 | NCBI WGS metagenome assembly QWCB01 (sample SAMN09866719, study PRJNA288562) | Human gut metagenome isolate term5_stool, whole genome shotgun sequencing... | isolation source: gut | host: Homo sapiens | place: USA: California | reverse complement strand
TGCGGAAAGGGGGGCAGCGGTCTTGGGTAACGTTTTCATAGTCATTTTGCCCTGGGTATCTAATATTTTTATTTTTTCTAACATTATATTTTTTTGTCTTCTTAAATAGCTTTATAGCAACGTTTGCGAATGTTATTTTTCTTTGTTTTTATGAGATTTTCATTAGAAAAGTTTTACGAATAGCTTTATGTCAAGCTTTGTGCGCTTGACTTTATAAAGACTTGATATATACTTGAGTCAACAAGTCAAGAAGAGATAAAAAATAAAAAATATTTTTATTAAATCTCATCTGGAACTTGCTTATAAAATAAACTACATATAGAAGAGAACCTGAAAGAAAATCTTCTATACATATAAGAAGAAAGGAGAAGACAAAAGGACAAAATAAAAAGCGCTTATCAAAGCGCTAAAGATGATCAATATATAAGAAGAAAAAAGAAAAGGAGATATAAAAAATGGATCTAAAAGAACTAATAAAGAGCAAGGATCAACGCCTAAAAAGTGCAGCGCTAAGCGTTGCGGGTGGTGAACCAATGATAATACTAGAAATGTACGACTCCAGCGCGAGTTACCTTGAAGATAATATTGAAGCACAAGACGCTTTTATGAATCACTTAGAAAAAGTGATCACTAAAAATCTTGACGCTATAAAAGAATACTACAAAAAAATAAATTGTCCTATAAAAGGAGAACATATAAACGTATGGAACCTCTTAACCTTCCCATCCTTCGAGTACTGGATCAGATGGGGACAAGAAAAACGACTTTTTGAAGAATTTTTAAAAGGGGGCAAATAAAATGAAAAAATCAGAAGAAATCCAAGCTATGACTTGGAAAGAGCTACTAGAAGATGAGAACACCACGGTTGAAATCGAATTTAACACCCCGGCGTTGGCTTACGGTTGGTATGAAAGCGACGGATCAAGAATGGTAGTCATGGTAGACGACCTGCCGGAGATTTTTAACCAGCTAGGCTGGGATGATCTCCTTGACGGTGAGTATGACCTCATCATAAGACCGTATGTAGAAGAACTCAAAGCCTTCATCATCGATGAGATGACTTATAGTGAATCTTTTGAAGAGTAAAAGGAGGAAAAGGAAATGATTATAGATGAAAGAATTTTCAATGAGGTTGAAAGCGTGGACTTAAGCGACTATAGCTTTTTTGAAGAAAATTTTAACCTGCTATACGAGCTAGCGAGCAAGGAAGCGTACTCAGATGATGAAGAGGTTATAGAAGAAGCTTTATCAAATATAATATCAGTGTATAGGATACACTTAGACTCTTTACTATATAAAGCCCTTTTAGAGTGGTACGGCGGATTTGCCAACCTTGAAGAAAGCGTTCGCTCTTGTACTCTAGACGGTAACTATATCTACTTTGTGACGGGGTGCGGATACGATATCATAAGTGCCGACTTGCTGGGTGGTAGCGCGGACGGAAAAGCAAAGAAAGAGTTTATAGAGTTTTTAAATGAAAAAAATTAAAAGCCCCTTGCCAAAAAAGCAAAGGACTTAAAGCACCACACCCCAAAACGGGTGCTATGTAAAGTATAGCACCCTTTCTTATAGAAAGGAAGAAAAAGTATGAACACAATTTTTGATCACTATAAAAATAACTATATGGCGTTAGCGTGGATCTATGATCACTCAGGTATAGATGATATAGCTTTAGCAGACTACTTGATAGAAGAAAGTGGTACTTGTGTATCACTTAGTGACCAAGATAAAAAAAACTTGATAAGTCGCTTAGTATATCGCTTTGAAGATATGCTAGACGAAGAAAGCTTAGATTAAGTATGCTACAATACAAAATATAAAATTAAGAAAGAGGTTGCACCCATGACTGATCAAGAATTTAAAAAATTTGTAGAAGAATCACTAGAAACAAGGATTTATAGCGATAAGTTGTACGATATTAGGTATGATTTTAAATCGCTTTGTCTTGAGTATCAAAAAGACGACTTGTTCATATATACCAAAGAAGAGTATTTAGAGCTTCTAGAAGACGTCTTCTCAGACCTTGAAGATGAAGACGAATTAGAAAAACTTGAAAAAGAAAAAGAACGAGCGAGCGATTGCAAAGTGGTTATAACCAATCTTGCTTTGAATTGCCCCCGCTACTTATCATAAAAAAAGGAGATTAATTAAAATGAGAATTAATGTAGAAAATTTACTATATAACAAAATGGTTGAATGTCGCGATAATAGCGACATTCTAGCCTATAATTTAGATTTTTCTTTTGAATCAGGGTTAAAATTCACACCAAAAAACACCCTGAACGGCGAATTTATTCGCCTAGGTAAAGTAGATAGTGATAGTTACTATCAAAATTTTGATAGTATTTATTTAGATACTTTACTAGATTTGGTAGAAATTTATATAAAATCATCTGAAAAAGAACGCAAAAATTATTTTGGCTTTTACCTTGAGGATAGCGTGATAAAAGACTATGAAAGCGGTACTATATCGCTTTATACGTCACAAGACTTTGCGGACTATCTAAAAGAAGAAGACGACCTCTTGGACAAGCAAGCCAAGCTTCAAGAGCTGGGCTTATCTAGCTATGAAGAGCTAGAAGCCTTAGACCCTCAAAAATACGTCATTGAGGATTCTTGTAGCTACACAGGCTTTTTGCGGCTTTTCCATAAATAAAAGGTAGGTGATTAGATGAGAAATTACAAAAAAACTTTGTCCGCCTCACGGGCGGACGCTCTTATACGCTTTTTAAAAGATCAAGCGATTTTACTTGATCATAAAAAAGGAAAGTATATCGCCTTTGACACTCAAGACCTTAAGCGTGAGATACGCTTAAAGCCACGATTTAGAAGCTACACGATCATATATAAAGAAGAAGATAGCTTCAAAGTATTTATGACAGAAAAGGAAGAGAGCCTAAAAGCACTTATAGAGAGCTTATAAAAGGTGACCCCTAGCTAAATGCTGGGGGCTTTTTATTTGCCTATGTTTTATTGCACCTTACCTAAAACCACCCTTAATTCTTCCATTTAAGGCGTTTTAAGCGATCGTATGTATAAACACACGTTTAACCGTTTAACCCCTCATACGCCCTTTTTAAGCCTTTTAAAAGTAATCGTCAAAATAAGGCGATTTAAGGCGACCCGTTCTATATCATATAAAGATACAGGTTAGCTATTAAAGCCTCTTAAACTCAAGATTTAGCCCTAATTTTGCTATATCCACCTTAACCGCTACACAAAGCGATCCCTGGATTAATTCAAATTCTAATCAAAATTTAATAATCTTCTCTACAAACGTTGGTATAATCACATTTTCACAAAAAGCCAGTGTTATCAATATATGTAAATATCACTGATGAAAACACGTTATACCAGGGCTTTCATGTAAATGTTGGTAAATCAACATTTATAAAATGTAAGCTTGATAGATCAACGTTTTCATGCAAAACGCTCTACAAAGCCATTTGTTAGTGAGAGCAAAAATCACTTTTCTTCTCATATACTTAATAAAGATTTTCGGTAGCCACTACATGGTGGCTGGCTTTTTTAAAAAAAGGACAAAATAAAAAAAGAGATATTAGAAAAACTAAGGAGGACTTTTCGCTTTTTCTATATCTCTTTTTTTATTGAAGAAAAACACTAAACTGTAGAGGTGAAATTCAGTTTAGGAGGAAGAAGAAATGTTATTACTTTACATTACATATAATAACATATTTAACAGTGACTTTGGTACAAGTTTGGTGGAAAATTCCCAAATTGCCTATTTTTTTAATTTTATGACCCGAGCTTTGGTAATCGGTGACCAACGATCAACGATTAGCGTTTAGTATTTGGTATTTGGCGATTGGCGTTCAGTTGCCACACGAAAGAGAAAATCTTTTTCATTTTTTTAGCAAGTTGGAAAGCTTTCGTTTATGGACAAACCAAACACCAATGCCTAACACCAGTTGTGAGTGTAACACATAAAATAATCACTTGTCACTGTACTACATATTTTCCTTTTTACCTTTCACCTTTTATCTTTTTATTTTCAAATCACCCCCCTTGCCCCTGCGGATTGGTTGACCAGTTACCAACTGAGCGCTTCTTTAAAACCAACCAATCCGCTTACACCTATTGCGGTGCTTTGCCGTTGCGTTTCGTTTCGTACATTACTATTTGCGTATAACTATCGCTTTTGTTGTAATTCCTTGTGTTATTGGTTGCTACCCATAAAGAAAACGAAAGTTGACTACCCCCATACAAAACGAAAGTTGACCTAGGGGTATCAATGGTGAAACCAACAAGGGGGTATCGCTTACCAAGCCCCCATATCCTCTTTGGCGGTTTTTCGGTTGTGGCACGTTTCACACAAGGATTGCCAATTATCGTAATCCCAAAACAAGGTTTGATCCCCTTTGTGGGCTTTGGTATGGTCAACCACAGTAGCTGGTGTTAAAATCCCTTGTTTTAGACACTCGTTACACCACGGGTGCTTAGACAAGAATAATTTGCGTTCCTTATTCCAACGATGATTATATCCCCTACGATAAGCGGATTGACGGTTTTTGTCATACTTAAATGCCAAGTCTTGGTGATCTTCACAATATTGGTTTTTATCAATTGCAAACTTCGGACAACCAGGGGCTTGACACCCTCGCTTAAATAGAGTTCGTCTACCGAGTGATTTCATCTTGTATCACTCCCAAATCCCCAGCAAGGCGTTCCATAAAATCATCGTGATACTTCTTGCACGTCTTACGATCTCTCCCCACTAAATCAGAAGCGGTTCGCATAGAAACGGGGTTTGTTGAAAAGTAAATCAATCCAATTAAATCGCAAACCCAGCTCGGCGTGCGTTCCAGTCGTTCTTTAATGACCGCTTGTTGAAAGCGAATCTTGCGATAAACTAGATCATCAACGATTGAGATAACGGTATTCTCTAGCCCGTCTAACTTTAACGATCCATGACTACCGCCAATGTTTTCATCAGATTGAATATGAGGGTACATTTTAGACGTTCTCAACGATTCTAAATAAAGGTCGTATTTAGGATAATCCATTAATGCGATTTTGACTTCATCAAATGCTTGTTTTCGCAATTTATCACTCCTTTAAGAATAATTGCTTAAATATCTCTTCTAAAACATTAACAACAATAGCATTGCCAGCTTGTTTATATAATTGTGTATTGGAATTGACGGACTTCGCTTTATAAAAGCCCTCGTCTGAAATACCCATCAAACGCCAACACTCTAAAGGCGTTAGTTTGCGTATTTTTAAATTGTCAAATATTACAGACGTATCATAGGTGCTTGATTTAATAGTCCTGGATAAACCTTTCATATATCCACGAGTGAAATTTTTAGACGCTCCGCTATAAATCGTACCCAACGCTACAGGATCGCTTTCGACAACATAATTATCCTTTTGAACAGTAGTAACGGTATTTGACACGCCGTCTTTGTTGATTTCTAAACGTTGTTGGGTTTCTGTTCCACTTGTTCTGTCACTAGGGTTGTTTGGGTTTCTTCCCCTACTACCACCAATGAATTGAACGCCTATTTGGGGCGGTTGTTTATAACATGTTGCGGTTAGTGTTCCAATCGTCCCATCTGTTGAATAAACAACATCTCTTTGACCAATTTTTGCAAACGGTCTAGTCGTTCCAAGTGTTTTTATATCGTTTTTAAGCTTTGGATCAGCCAAGAAGCGATCTTGTATTTCTTGTTTTAAAAAATATCGATCTTCGACATTGGTTTCTAAAACAGAATTTAGGTTAGGTGTTGTTTCAAAAGGTTTCGGGAATACATAAGGGTCGTGATCCCCTAAAATACTAATGCAAAAAACACGCTCTCTGTTTTGCGGTATTCCATAGTGTTTTGCGTTCAATACGCTCCAATAATTCGTATATCCTAAATCAGATAGAGTTTTTAGCCATTCTTCAAAATGAGGTCTGTTCTTTTTAAATATCAATGCTTTAACATTTTCCATCAAAAGATATTTAGGTTTCTTACTTTCGATAATGCGTTGGCACTCCCACAATAAGCTGGACCGTGTACCACTTCCTTTTGCTAGACCTTTTCTCTCCCCCGCCACTGAAATATCTTGACAAGGAAAACTGTATGTAAACAAATCACAATTAGGTATATCCTCTGTTTTGATTTCGGTTATGTCACCAAGATTTAAGGTTTCCCCGTGGATTGCTTCATAAGATTTTATTGCAAATTTATCTATTTCACTAATCGCCACGACTTCGTGGTCAATATCAAGGTTTCTTAAAGCCATGCGTTGCGTTCCTATGCCAGCGAACGCTTCAAATACTTTTAACGTCATATAATAAAAAGAGTAGAAAACCAGTTTTTATATGCGCATAACTATCTCTACTCCTTTCTTTTTTAATGTTTAAGCAATTCGTCTGCGTGTTCTTTTAAATACTCGACCGCTTCCTCACGGGTGCGAAAATAAAGATTAGTAAAATATTGGATATTACCAGTTTGAACAATATCAACTAGATTGCGGTTGTGATCGTAAACAATCGTAAAGTTCATTTTCTTCGGTTCGTAAGTCACAATTAATCACCCTCATTAATATATTGAGAATACTTTAAATCCACGTCTTCGTCATCGTCATCTTCAAACGAAACGAATTTTATCTGTGCAATATTGATTAGATAATCAATTCCAGTGATTAGGTTTTGCATAACCACAAACCCTTGTTTTCCCCTTGTGAGTTGAACACAAAGGGAATCCACGTCTTCGGCGCTTAGGTACATGGTAGTTTGTTTAACGCCAAAATCAAAAGTTGTTTTAATAGATTTTTCCATTTTCTACTTCCTTTCGTTTCGGAATGTCTTCTGCTTGCAATTCAATTAGCGTCATAATACAATAGTTCGCCATATCTAAAAGCGTATCTTCGATCGATTCATCTTTGACCTTTTGATTCGCCTTTTTAGATAAGCTAGCAAGTCGGTTGTATTTATCTGAAATTCGGATCACCCCAGCGGATAAACCATGATCGGCAAACGACTTGCCAAACGAATCGCCATAATCATGGTTTTTAGCGATATACGTTTGTAGCATTTGTTCAGTAATTCGTTTAAATTCGTTTTGTTTATTCATCTTTACCCCCTAATATAACCATTGCTCGGATTGCTTCTTTGCTTAAAACAAAATCCAAATATAAAAACACAATAGACGAAAACACAATTATCAGTTGTTCATCTAAAACGTCTGACCATTCATTGATAAGATCACCCACAAGCGAAAAGGTGAAATGATTATAAAATATTAAGAGTGATAGGCATACCACAATCGCAATTATTTTCTTGAAATCAATCATAAGATAGCTCCTTTTTTTTAATTGATTCGCCAAACGTTCGATCTCATAACGAACAAACGCCTCGCTTTTCCACGCTTGAGGGCATGGACCGATATCTAGTCCAGGTATATAGTCATCAATGTGGTGACAATCAAAACCGATTGCATAAGTGCCTTTGTCCAAATAACCTGCAAAGGTCACCCCTCCGTGTACGTCCAATTGGAATGGTAACCTGTCATCGAAACTGTATAGGATCTTTTCAAAAAAAGCTTGATCTTGTGGCAACACAACATATCCACAAAGCGTGTCTAAATCAGTAATGCGAATGATCCCCGTGTAGCCAACTTTTGTTGTAAATTGTAATTTGCCGTAAGGGTATTTTTGTCTAAATTCTTCCCAAGGATTCATAATTATTCCTCCTCAATAACAAATTTAATCCTATCGCCTGATTTGTCATGAATTTCCAAGAGATTGTATTTGTCTTCATCAACGACCACTCGATAGAAATTCGGTTCGTCATAACCAGCTAAAACTTCCCACTCGTAATAATTTTGTTCGTTATAAATAAAAGAAGATTCATCATAAATCGGTGCTTCAGATCCATCTGTAAAACAATTAAGAATCACTTTTCTAACCACTGGATTGTCTTCTTCCAACCAAAACTGTTTAAACACCATTGGTTTTCCGTTCCGTCCCATTGATCCATAAAGCGTTACGATATACATTACCAATCCCTCCAAAACATATCCGATGGTTTTCTTCGTCTCTTCAAATCGTTGTAATGATCAAAGTCGCCTTCTCTGATAGTAACTCGGTAGCGATCTCTACCAATATAAAAATCTAAGTAATTGCACTTCCTACAGATAAATGACCTTTTATTCAAAAAGTTGCTATTGGTAAAGCCGTCAATGATTTCTTCTCTCGTTTTAGAATTGTCTTCTGACACCCAATAACTGTGTATGATGAAAAGATAATCACAACGGTTGTGTGAATAGAACGTTACAATATACATTATTTCACCTCAAACAAACACTTCTTGATCCGATCCTCTCCAACTTCTTCGACTGCTTTTTTAGCCATTTCTTCGCTTTCAAAATAAATAGCGAAAGGGTGACAACTGAACTTTGAATTCCAATAACCAATTATTCTATCTCGGTAGTTGTAATTAAACGCCCAATTGTCGTGACCTGGAACAAAATTCCTACCATACTTCATCAACTCACGTCTGATACGTTTACGTTCTGCGTCAAACTCCGCTTGTTCTTCGGTAGGGGAAATATCTGTATGATTAAAAATATCGTTTTCAAAATCAAAATTACTCCATTTGTCATCACAAACATTTCCGTAAGTGTTAACCCACCAGTAATCCTCGCCCACATTCGGCTTCCAACGATTGTCCGTTTCTTCCTCTGATCCGTATAATTCTTCGATCTTCGCTTTAAGTTCTTCCAGTTGCTTTAGGTATTCATTTTTAACTTCTTCGATATTCACTTTTAAATCTTCCAATTTTGTCATGGTTAATCCTCCTCAAATTCGATTAATTTTCCACAATAGGGGCAAAACTCAAAATCGCTATCGACGTAATCATAATTTTCGTCATCAAAGAATGTTTTGTAGCAAGAGGTTATGTAAGTAAATCTTCCGTTATATTCCCACTGGCATGTATCGTCTAACAGCTCATCAACACTAATACCAGCAAGGTCTGCTATGGATTTGAGATTAGCTTTATTAGGAAGATTGCGTCCTTTTTCCCAATTACTTACAGCCCCTTTACTAGTTTTAAATCTCTTTCCAAATTCTTCCATAGTTTCACCTAGATTGATTCTAATCTCTTTAATTCGTTGCTCTAGAGTCATCTCTATTCCCCCCCTTAAACGTTTAATTGCTTACCGATAATTCCAGCGTTGCGCAAGCAATTGATATAGTAGATCGTGAATTGTGCGCAATATCGATCATCATTATCATCTATATCGTTAATATCGTCTTCACTAAACAAAAGCCATGTCATATCAAAGTCCGACGTACACATAACCTCTAGTCGCTTTTCTTTGGTGTTGAATCGAAAAGAAACACTAGAAAAACCTCTACCAAAACTATTGTTTAACATTAAATCGTCATAATTCTGATTGATAAAAAGTTTCCAACCACATAAAATTAGATAACTTTCTCGCTTTAGTTTTTCAATCCGTTCTACATCGATAAGCTCAAAACAAGTGTTTTTACCAATGGTTATTCCTTTACAATCAAACTCGATCAGCTTGCTACAAAACGGACAATAATTAAAAAGTCGCATTTGTTCGTCATTACCAACGCTCATTCCACAATCTGTATGCCAACAAACATGACCGCCTCGAATGTATTCAATATGCCAAGTACAAATGTTGTTTAACTTCTTTGTTTCCATGTTTCACCTCTAAAACGTAATTTGTCTAATTGATAACCCCTAAGGTATTTCTCGGGATTCTCTCGGGATTGCGATTCTTTTAAATCGAACCCGTCTTTGTGTTGCTTGCGCTTATAAACTACATAACGAAAACCATCTTCCGATTCGTAAATTTCAATGTTTTCATAGGGAAATTCGGTTACTTTCTTAGCATTATTAAGGGGTAAGCCGTGTACTTCTTTTAATCCAGCCAAGCAAAACTACACCCTTTCGTTTTTCCTCTATTCGTTACTCTGCCAGCGTTGCAAAGAAAGCGTATGTATTCCTCATTTTTCAAGCCAAAATAATCGCCGCACTCTTTCATGTTTTTAAAGGTTTTATTCACTCGACCTGTGACAATGATAGGTACACCTTTTACTCTTCGGCGTTTTTCAGCCTTGCCCCAAAAGTAAAAGCGAATAATCTTGATCTCTGATGGGGTAAATTCAAAGTCGTCTGTTTTTGAACGTTCTAGGACTTCTTGCCAAATGTCATCTTTAGGCATTTTCTTAGTGATCCGTTGAACCAAATCCACCCTCTCCCCTCGTTGTTTCGTCTAGCGGTTTTCCAGTGACTAAAGCAATATTGGGTAAGGGCTGGATAATCAGTTGTGCAATTTTCGATCCCGCTTCGATCGATTCGTCACACTGTGGAACATTAGACGTTACCATGATCTTTAATTCCCCTCGATAATCTGCGTCAATAATCCCCTCCAAGACTCGTAAAGGCGTGCGTGAGGTTAAACCACTACGACCAACGATTCGTCCGTAATACCCCCTAGGAATTGCCAATTTAAGCCCAGTTGTGACTAAGATAGTTTCGTTTGATGGTGGAATGGTAAAGTCACTGTCACAAAATAGATCGAATCCAGCGTCAAATTTATGCGCTCGTTGTGGTAATTTTGCGTTTTCGGTAATGGTTTCTACTCTTAATTCAAGCATGCTAATTCCTCCAATAATTCGTTGACTGATGATACGATCACACCATCAGCCCACTTGATAATTCCAGTCGTGAATAGGTTGACGTAATGAAATTGATTTTCTCCGATAGTGTTGATTGCTTTTAGTTTTTGTTCGTTGGTTGCTCCTTGTTGGCGAACGTCTGTATAAAGTCCAATGATAGGACGACCTAAGCTAGCAAAATAACCTAGTTCAGTTGCAACGCCAACGTCCACGATTTGACCGTCTAGCACTGCAATTAAAATATCTGAATGTAATAGTTGATCAATATCTTGTTTGACGATTGCTAGGGAATCTGCGTAACGGTTCTTGTCGTTGATTGATTGGTTATTTTGTGGGTTATAAACTTCTACTTGAAAATGGTTGCGAATACATTCTTCTAAGTAGTCGTTGTATCTGCGGTCTGCTTCACTAAATAAGCCGTTTGCTAAATAGATTCTGCGCATTTCGTTCGTCCTCCTTGAAAATAGCTTTTAACCACTTCTTCGCCAACTGCTTTGATAAAGTGTTCTGCGTCTTCGATGGTTTCAAAATAGAAATAAGTTAAGAATTGAATACGCGACGTGGCAAGTATGTCAAGTTTGTCTTGCTCGTGGTCAAAAACAATGGTGTAGTTGAGTTTGTCTTTGTTGTATGAGTTGATCATTAGTTGTTGTTTCCTTTCGTGAAAGCCCTTGCGAATAAGATTGCTTCGCATTCGTCTTCGGGGGCATTGAGGTTGTAAAGGTCTTTGACCATATCGATTGCTTGTTGTTTAAGTCCGTGGCGCTTACCGCCTTTAATACCAACACGGGAACGCCATTCGGAAGCCTTAACTACGTTGACATAGTAGCCTTTCTCGATTAGGCAAAGTTCCAATGTTCCAGCTAGTTTTGCTAAGATTTCAAGCACTCGTGAGTTGTTTTGATATTGAACACCCTCAACGAATACAAAAGATGGTTGATGTTCGCTACATAGGTGTAAACATTTCTTGACCACCTTTAAGATTCGGTCGTTGGTATCGCCTTTTGGTTTAATGACTCCCGATTGAATGATTTCTTGCGTGTCGTAATTCATAATGCAATAACCAGTCTTTGTGGTGGATTGATCAAATGCAATAATTTTTGTAATCAAATATGTTGCCACTCCCTTTCAGGTGGATAAGACTCTTTAGTCTGTCCAACGATGATAAGTTTCTTCTTCGCCCTCGTGACTGCAACATAGGCTAGGTTCTGCGTGTCCATAGGACTGGGAAGATAAGCCACGGTGTCCCACTCGCTCCCTTGCGACTTGTGGATCGTTAGGGCATAAGCTAAATTGAAATTGTTCTTAAGCTCGTAAGGTGACTTTATTTCCAGTTCACGCCCCGTGAGATCATTCTTGATTCGATCCCAACTGATGATGGTGTAAAGTTCGCCATTGTAGAAACGTCCTCGCTTGTTGGTGGTTGCCACAATCTTGTCGCCAATTGAATAATCGGGGTAAATGCTTTGTTCACCGTTCTTGATTCGTTGTTGTTCGTTAGCTTCTTTCACGTTGGCGTTAGTAAAAGTGATAAGAACGTCTGCCCCACGGTTAAAAGCTTCTTTGATGGAATCCACTTGTTCAATATGTTCGGGAACAATGTTTTCATTGACGGCTTGTCCTAAGATTTCTCGCCCTAACATCACAATGTCGGGTGCTTCGGAACGGTGGTTTGCCTTAAGTTCAGCGATCGGACAAATGGTTTGAAGTTTCTCGAATGGTCGTCCATAGTCAATTGGTGGTAATTGGTTTTTATCACCAACAAAGATAAGCTGAGTAGTCGGTTCTAGTTGGCGCATGAGCTTGACGAACAAAGGGGTTGATAACATACCCGATTCGTCAATCACTACAACGTCATATTCTTTGGATTCGTGCGAATGAGCGAATGAATGGATCGTTCGGACGGTGACGTTGGCGGTTAGTTTTGATTGTAGGGCTTCCCTCGCTTTGTGGGTTGGTGCTAAAACCGCTAGGCTTTTTCGGTTGTTGATAAGTTGACGAATGATTTCAGCGGTTAGGAACGATTTTCCAGTGCCAGCCCCACCAATTAGACAAGTGACTTTGTGCCTTAGGCAAAGCTTTAAAGCGTTCATTTGCTCGCTTGACTTTTTGATTAAGGGTGGGATCGATTCGGTATCAATGAGGTTGTCGGTTAGCTGGTAAGGGTTGAGTGATTGAATGATGGATTCAGCTTTTAAAGTATCAACCGTTGTAAAGTTGTAACCATCACCCACTCGGACAATTCCCGTCCCCTCCCAGTCGGATAAGTAGTTGGAAACAACGTCTGATCGTTCCAGTTGCATTTGATCCGTTATTTCTGTAAAGATTTTTGCCTTGAGTTCTTGTTCGGGTGTATACGGAATGTCGTAACGTTCGATTGCTTGTTTGGCTCGTTTAAATCCAAAACGTTCTAATTCCATGAACACAAAGAACGGATTTTCAATTTTTAAAAGTGTTGTAAAAAAGTCAATAGGATTATATAGAACCTCTTGACCGTTGTAGCCATAAGCATTTGAAGCAAACGAATAAGTAAATGTTGCTTCAATGTTTTCTTGAATACTTTTAGAAAATTCTATCTGCATATAATATCAATCTCCTTTTGCGACAAACCGTCCGTCGCCATTCTTTGCTTTAATTCAAGCTCGATTCGTTGAGCTTCTTCTTTCCAATGTGCATAGTCGGGATCGTTTTGAACATCTCGCAAGAACAAAATACAAGAATGATAATCATTGTTACGTCTACCCTCTTCAAATCCAGTGGTGAGGGCTTCCTTACAAAGTTCCGCTTGCTTGTGGTTAAAGTCTAATAGGCTTTTTGTTGAGTGGGTCGTTTTAAAGGAAATAATGCCCGTTTTAGGGGCTTGTTTCCTTACCCTTACCATCGTGCCACTAACGATCGAAACGTCATCGTACGCCAACGGATAGCCCATTAGTTGGGATATTTTACATGAAGACTCATCAATCGGAATATCCAGCATTGAGCCAACGTGCTTGATGGTTTCTCGGTATTCTTCCTTGTTCATTTCCCGATCAGCCAAAAGAATGATTCGCCATCTTAAAGATTGGTTGAAATAGTATCTAGCGGTTGGATAAACCAAACCAAACAAACCTTGTGTTCCTAATCGTTCTTCTATGTCGGAACGTTGATAATCCCCCTCGTCAATGTCAATGGATAGTAGACGCTTACCACCTAGATAAGATTGATCGTTTCTTTGATTGTCCTTGAAACGACCGTCCAAGAAATAGGCTAGATGGTGCTTTTTGATTTCCTGATATTCTTCTTTGGTTGTTGCACTTGATAAAAGTTCTTTGCCTTTTGTAGTTTGTTGGTCTACCAAGTCCACCTCTGACAAGAACGTTTTTAAGTCCAGTTCTGCGTCATCTGATCCTAATGTTGTACCAACAACCCCTTGCATGAAATTGAGTTTTAAAGGAATGGAAAGCAACTTATCAATGTTACGTTGCATTTGTTTTTCAAGTTCTTTTTCGCTCGCTTCTTCTTGCTCAATCTCACGCTTGAATTGCTCGTCCTCATCAACGAAATTAAATCCGTTGAATCCAAAGGCTTTTGTGGGAACGATAATCCATCTTGCGTTTTCTTGACCGTATTTCTTGTTGGACTTCAATTGATAAATTCCAAGTTCGGGTATTTCTTTTAACGCTTCTACTAACGCTTTATTTCCAACTAGACGCTTAAATTCGGTTGGCTTGAATAAGTATTCCCCATCAAGTTCACGGTGCTTGCTCTTATCTAAAATGTTCAGAACATCTAAGATTGTTGACTCATCAACTGATCGATCTTGATAAAGTGAAAACATCATTCGATCTGCTTCTTCAACGTCTTTGATTTCTGCGATTATTTTGTAAGGATCAGCGTTGCGGTTTCGCATTTGAACAAATCCAATGTCGGGGAAATAAAAGAACCTGTGTCCTTCGTATTGAAGATTCAAGCTTCGATCGTCCAAAACAACGATTTCGGGCTTCACCCATTGAAATTCGTTATTCTTTCCAAGTTTTCGTTCAGCACTCATATAAAGCATGAGCGACTCTTCAAAAGTATCTGCCACATTCAAATCAATTATTCGTTTAGAAAAAGTTTCACCTTTAATCGCTTTTGTGACGTAATTGATTTTTTTAATGAATAATATTTTTTTGTGGTGCGTTTGTTTGATAAAATCACTTGTTAAGTTTATATTTGAATAAGTAATGATATCTTCTTTCTTAGCACCCATAGCGATTAGTAATTCTTCTGTTCGGTTATATCCACCAATCGCCACAACCAAAACTTCCGATTTCCCTAACGCCCTTGAAACACCATTATCAAAGACGTTATTAATTTTGTTATAAATCTTCTTTAAATTTTTTCGTGCTTTTTCTGTGGTTATTTCAAATTCCACGTTGACTTTTTTTCTCCTTTCTGCTATTCTTTAGATAAAGACATACAAATATACACTTTCTATCTCCCATCTGACTTGAAAAAGTTACAAGGTGGGAGATATATTTTTATATCTATAAAACACTTTAACCCTATTTACTAGCTGTAACTTTATAACTTTTTGCTTATAAACGTTGATATTATCACGTTCTTCGAGTTACAAAACGAGGTTATAATACGGTTATAGTTATAAGATTTTTATAAGTTTTTCTCATTTTATGGTTATTTTCCTTAGTTCATAACCAAAATATAACTTTTTTTATAACCCCGCTATAAACGTTGACAACTAGCTAATGAAAGCGGTTATTTGTTGCTTATCCTTAAAAAGTTTTATAACCGCCTAAAATGGGAAATCGTCCTCTTGGGTTTCTCCAGGTTCGTTAAAATCCAATGCTTCAAATTCATAATTCCGATATGGAAAGTCGGGATTCTTTTTGTTCTTAGAAAGCGTTAGGATCATTTTGAATTGTTTTCCAATTCCATCTTTCAAACGGTTGGCAATAGACGCCAAATCGTCATCTACCCCCTTGAGGTTGACATTAGCCATTTCTGCAATCGTCCAAAGCGTCTTGGCGTTGCGATCTAAAATAAATTCGTGTAGATCAGTGTCAAAACAAAGATTAATAAATTCTTGACGTCCTTTGGAATCTCCTGAAACAACCTCTAAGGTGATCGCCAATTCTTCACGGTCGTTGTTTTTGTTCACGTTGTTTGTGACTGCCTTAAGAGCCACTGGATATGTTCCAGCGTCTAAACGATCACTTGTTCTGATCTTATCTTTTTTTGGATCAAATCCATCTTTTGCTACCTTTGATAAACTGTTTAATACTGACATAATTAATTCTCCTTTAGTTATATTTTTTATTTTTGTAACTCGTCTAATAACTCCATTTGACCGATGGATTGTCGGTCTCCCATAAGCTGATCTTTTGCCTTTGTGCTTTGCGTTGGTTGTAGGACAATAATTCGTTTGCCCTCTTGATCGATAACCAATCGCCCAACCACTGGAATAATACCCATGAGTTCATTACACTTTCGCAAAGCAGGCTGGAATTGGGTATATACCCCACCGTTGGTCTTGGTAATCTCTACTTGCGTTTCGTGAGCAAAGATCAATAAGTTCTTATTCAACTTTTTAAGATCAGCAATCAATTCAACGGTGATTCGATCGATAATCCCATAGTCTTGAATCCTTGGCATACCATTATCATTGTTCCTACTAGCTTCGTTTAGCCAATAATTTTGATAGGTAGACAAATTATCAATGACAATATTGTCGTACCGATCCTTATTTTTAAAAGCCCACTCTACAAACTCTTTTAATTCTTCGGTGGGTTTTCTCGCGTCCATAACCATGATCCCAACATTGTCAAGACCTGATAGGACGTGGTACATTCCGTCAACGCTTAGTAAAACGGTGTTACCTTTCAACCCCTTTACCATCGTCGTTTTTCCTTTACCAGGCTCGGAATATATCAAGCAAGTCCAATTATCGAAACGCTTGATATTGCTAGCCTGCAACGTTTGCATAGCTTCACCCCCTTATCTAATTCTCAAGTGCGTTCCTTTCTCAAGGTGAACACCCTCGATTAATTCCCCCGTTTCAAGCATTTCGTCTTTTAGACGTTTCTTGTCCAACACTGGATTTTGCTTGAAATATTCCTTTGGGATCATCGATTCATCATCGACTATTAATGAATATTGGGAATTTTGAATTGATACCTTGAACAGATCCGTTTGAACGGTGTCTAGTCCAAAATATTCAAGGGTATCCTTTAAGAACGCTTTACCATTTTTAGCTTTGTTCTCTAGCGACTTTCGTTTTTCTGCGATTCGTTTTTCTTCTGCCTTAAACTTTTCTGCTTCTGCTTCCGTGTTTTTTAAGAAACGAACAAAGTTTTCAATTTTATTGGTTAGATCGTCTTCGCTCTTTAAGAGTTCCGACATTGCTTCCTTTTCTTCTGCTTCACTTTCCGCTTGTTCTATTTGTTGGAAAGCGGACAAGTAATTATTTGCAATTTCGTATAGATTCATTTCTCAACCTCGCTTTCTAGCCATTCGTGAATAGTTCGGCTCATACCAAAAAGATGGATCATAAAATCGTTTATGTCATCTGACATAAAACCGTCAAAGACATAACCGTAATCCGTTTTAAAATAATTTTCCCCATCAGATTCATAGATAGGGTTTTCTTGCCAGTCATAGGCAACGATTCTGTCTGTCATTTCTTTCCCCTTTTTATAATCGATCTAGTAATTTGACGATCAGATTACCAGCGTTGACGATATTTTCTATTTGGGATTCTTGCTCGATTGATTCAAATAGAACATCTAACAATTGTTCGATCCGTGCTTTTCTAGTTTTGTTTTCCTCAACACGTTTGTTTTTAATTTTGTCCTCAATGACTTTTATAGTTCGTTGCCCGTTGCTATTTGATACATTAGCGATTCCACAAGCTTTTAAGTCGCATACCAATTTCTTGGCATAGTTAAGGGATATGTTTAATTCTTTTGCGATTTCTTCATTGGTTGCTTCGGGTTCTTTTAAAAGAAACAAAGCGCATTCTTCAACTCTTGTCACCTTTTATTCCTCCTTTGTGTTATAATTAAGCTAGTTAATATTTGTTAAGCGCCTGTCCTCAACGGGTGCTTTTTTCTTTTCTTAAGTTATATAGTTTTTGTGACAATGCTGTTCTCGTTCTGTTGTTTCGCTCACAAAAACTATCAACAAAACTCTTATCTTTCATGACTTCTTTGGGTTCTCCATAAATCTTTAAAGCTAATAACAGTTCCTCAAGCTCTTGATCGCTATAGTTTTTCTTGTTAACCTCATCATCAAGATCTTCTGAATCCGTGAATTGGTGTTCAAAAGCAATCTTAATTTCCTCCGCTGTCATCTTGTCACCAATTGCTTGGATAGCCTTAATCACCTCTAACTTCATTTTTTCACACCTTATTTCATTAACTGATCCGCCGTCATATACTCACGGACGACGCTTTCTTTAAACAACTCTTCGTCAAATGCTTTCATTACGTCCTTTAGGTTCATTACTTGTTTTTCCAACGAGTTTATTTTTGCGTTAATTTTCGCCCGTTGGATTTTTCTAGGATTCACCTTATCAACTACCCATTTCTTTGGTTTACAAGGACTTTCTTTGTCAAAATTACGAACGTCCGTAACAACTGCCGTTTGCAATCCTTTAACTGTGTCTACGACAACAACGTCCCATTCAGAAACGTTAAGTTCTTCGTCACAATTGAACAAATATTTTTTATCACAATTTTCAAATAACACTTTTACGATTATCATTTTAAAAACCTCCTGATATTAAACTTGTAACAGTAATCGCAAATCCGATAACGCCACCGATCAAAGCACCAAATGTAGCGCCTATCGTGAAGCCCTCAAACTTTGATTGTTCGTAAACGGACTTCTCAAAAGCATTTAAATCCTCAATGTAAACCGTCTTTTCATTCTTCATCTTTTTGCCCCCTTATTTATCTTTCTAAAATTTCAATCAAGCTTTCTCTAATCTGATCGTTCAACACTACTTTCTCTAAGGTGATTGTTTCACCTTTTTTGTTTAAATTAGAAACTTTCATCGTTTCACCTCTTTCTACTTGGCAGGTGTTCTTGTGCTATAGTCGCTCTTAACGCAATCAAGAGGCTAGCAAATAAAGAGCAACTAGATAAAAGATAAAAACTGACCAATACTTATACCACTCGTTATTACAATCAAGTGAATCCATGATTTTCATTGAAGCCATTATTACTAAAAAAATAATTGTTAATTCGATCACTTCGTCACCTTTCTTAAACGACTGTTTCTAGTTTATTTTTAATAAGATTTTTTCTCGCCTTATCAAATTCGAAAATTTCGTATTCTTTTCCTAAAAAAATTTCATCATAACTAACGTCAAAAGCTATCATGTATTTTTTTAACAAAGAATCTTTAATGTTAGTTGAGTCTTTTTCAATGTTTTGAATAGTTCTTGAAGTTACACCAAACATTTCGCCCAATTCTTCTTGAGTAATATTATACGATGATCTTAAATCTTTCAGTGTCTTCATTTGTTCACCCCCTATCCCTTTCGGCTGACTATATGATAATACGTTATTTTCGTACTGTCAACACCTAATTTCGATTTTTTCGAATTATTTTTCTTATTTCTATTTACAACTGTTCGCTTTTTTCGTATAATACGAAATAGAGAGGGGTGAAAAAATGGATAAAGAGAGAAATAAAATAATAGCTGAAAACATTCGTGGTTTCATTAAATCTAAAAACATTACTCAAAAACAATTAGCTAACAATATTGGAATATCGCCATCGACTTTGAGCGATTATTTAAACTTAAGATCAAACCCATCTCATGGTGTGATACAAAAAATTGCTGATTACTTCGGTGTTGGTAAAAGTGATATTGATACAACTTTTAAAGATATTCCTAAGAGTTCCTTATCTTCTAAAGTAGTAAAGATTATGGAATCACTGGAAGAACCACGTCAACAGAATGTTTATTCATTCGCTGAACACCAACTAAAAGAACAGAATGAAAGTTCAACAGTTTACCTAGTTGGTCAAACTGCGGCTGGATCGCCTATCTCATACGGTGATACGAGCTATGAAACAATTTCTGCGGACGTTCCTAGAGGTGCTGATGGTGCGTTATTAGTTCGTGGAGATTCAATGTCACCTACTATAGAAGATAATTCAATTATCTTTTATAAATCACAACCAGTGGTTGAAAATGGAGAGATCGCAATTATTGAAATTGGAGGGGGTGAGGTAACTTGTAAGAAATTTTATTTCAATGGAGAAAAGGTCATTCTAAGATCAATAAATGACAAGTATGAAGATATGATCTTTGATAATGGTGTAAGGGTTATAGGAAAAGTTATATTATAGGAGGAATCGAAATGAAGAAAAAATTATTATTGTTATCAACGTTGTTTGCTTTTGCCACTATCTCCCCTACTCAAATACATGCCGATTCAGATGATATAGACCAACTAGAACAACAAGTAAAATCGGATTTCCGAAAATATCTATCTTCATTACAAGAGTTATATGATAAAAAGGGTGAAGATCATTTTAAACCAGGTATTCCGATACCATTTGATAACGATATGATAATTACTGTTGAAAGTATAGAAACAGATATACCAGACGAGTTTTATGAAAATGACGTAACTGGAACGATGGTTAAAGTCACTGTTACCGTTGACAATCAGTCTTCCGAAAAGCGTAAAATAACCGCTCACGATTTCAGTATGTATGACGGTGATCGTTTATCTTCTGAATTGTTAGCAAAAGATTACTTTATTGCTGAAATTGAACCAGGAATGAAAGCGGAGGGGACAATGTATTACAATGTAAAAAACCTGGGTAACATAACAGTTATATTAGGTGATACCAAGTGGAGTGCTAAGCTATAAAAAATAGCCCCACCGTAAAAGGTGGGGCTTATAAGGAGGTAAATTATGTTCTATAGAGTTGCTATATACACAAGAGTATCAACCTTAGAACAAGCGGAAAAAGGTTATTCGTTAGGAGAACAAGAAGATCAATTGCTTGCATATTGTAAAGCGAAAAGCTGGTCTGTTTATAAAAGTTATTGTGATGACGGTTATTCGGGGGCAAACTTAAATCGACCAGCTATGCAAGAATTATTACAAGACGCTAAGAAGAAGCAATTTGATATAGTGGTTGTTTCAAAATTGGATCGTTTATCACGGAGTCAAAAAGACGTTCTCTATTTAATCGAGGACGTCTTTAATAAAAATGAGATTGCCTTTACGTCCGTCAAAGAAACGTTGGATACTTCAACGGCATTTGGTAAAGCAATGATCGGTATATTAGCTGTGTTTGCGCAACTGGAAAGAGAACAAATAAGAGATCGTATGCAAAGCGGTAAAATCGGACGTGCTAAATCGGGCAAAGCGATGAGCTGGGTTGTTGATCCGTTTGGCTACAAAGTCATAGACGGACAATATCAGATCGTTCCTCTTGAAGCTAAAATTGTAAAAGAAATGTTTGACATTTATTTAAAACGTCCGTCCGTCACCAATCTTGTAAAGGTACTAAATGATGAGGGACATATTGGCAAAAAGACAAGATGGAGTTATCGAACGGTTAAGGTTATTTTAACAAACCCTATCTACTGTGGGTATAACCAATATGGTGGAAATAAATACAAAGGAAACCACGAGCCAATTATAAGTGTGGAAGATTTTGATTACACACAATCTTTGATTGAAAAGCAAAAAACCAAGGCTTCCAATCCTAGACCGTTTCAGTCTAAATATATGTTGTCGGGGTTGATCCGTTGCGGTTATTGCGGATCACCTATGGGAATCGTTTTGTATAAACCAAAGAAAGATGGAACAAGAACAAGAAAATACCAGTGTCTTGGGCGCAAGAAAGACAACGGTTTGAGAAAAGAATTTATTAAACATAATCCATCTTGTCCTAAGAAAACGGTGCTTGCTGATGAGGTTGAAAATTATGTTTTGAAAGAGTTGCAAAAAATTAAGTTGGAATACAATAAAAATAATGATAAAAAACCCGATGATAATGTTGATCTGTATAAGAAAGAAATTGATAAAATCCAAGGTCAACGATCACGATTAATTGACTTATACGTTGAGGGTTTAATTAATAGTGATGATTTCAAAAAGCGAGATCACTCTATGATGAAAGAAGAAAAAGCCCTAAACAATAAGATAAAATTAATTGGAGATCAAAAAATACAAGACGACAAACAAAAAGACGCTTTTATGAAAATGAGCGACAACATTTTTACCTTAAGTACAGATAAAAAGAAAGATATTTGCAATTTACTGATTGAAAAAGTTGAAGTAAAGAACGATGAGATCGCTATTCGCTGGCGTTTGTAGTCATAACCAAATCACGTTACACTCATCGAAATGCTTGTAACGTGGTTTGGTTGTATTGCCACTTTTTAAAAGATCGGTTATTATTAATTCAGGAGGTGCGGTATGGGAAGACGGATAAATGGAATGAATATCTCTTTCGATTATGATGATTTAATCGAAGAATTTAAAGCGGATATGCACGAGGGATTGTTGGGTGACTCTTGCTGGATTGTTCGTGGCGAAGAACAGTTAGGCTATAAACCAATTATTGATTACTTTTACGATCTTTCGATGGTCAAAGAGAAAGTGGAGTTGGCTAAGACTCAAGCGGTGTTAGATGAAATGTTGGAAATGAATCGAATTTTATAGAAAACGCTTGACAACTTTTTAAATCCAAGCTATAGTTGTGTTGATATTGGGTCAGGGGATCGCTTTTATAGTGATCTCCTTTCTTTTTATACACAAAAAAGAGGTGCTATAAAAGCACCTCGATCCCCTCATGCAAAGGTAAAGATCCTCGATAACGATTATCTTATTAATTCACGGATCACCCCCGCTTACGCGGGAAAAAGTCCTTGCCATGAGGGATATTGACTATAGTGTACAACGTGTATTGAATAAAATCAAGTCTTTTTATAAAAAATAAGCCCCCTACCATTTTTTCGGTAGAGGGCTTTTATTTATACTGCTTCAATTTTATATTTCTTTCCGTTCCAAATAAATTCGCCATCTTTTAAAGGCTCTGTTTGCTTTTCGGATTCCTCAACCTTTTCAATCGTCTTCCAATGAGCGTAAGACTCTTTGAGGTATTCTTCAAGAATCCATGAGTTGTATTTTTCAAGACGATACATAACTCGTGACGTGCCAACTGGAGTTATTGATTTAACGTCTGCGATCTTATCGGTTGTTCCTTGCAATTCGTCTTTGCGTTTAGATAGCATGAGCTTATTTTGTTGTGGATCATACCATCTAAAGTCTTTCGCCAAAGTCACAACATCGCCTACCTTATGTTCTTTATAAGGCATTTTAGGCACTTCGTAAGCGGATAGGTCTTCGGTGCTTAAACCTTGTGGGTTAAGGCTTACCTTACCTTTTGAAGACGCTTTCAACTTCTCTAATTCCTTAATAGTCATGTCAATGACTTTAGCATAAGTAAAGCCTTGCTTGCCGTTTAAAATTTGAGCAGGACACCATTTCTTATCGGGTGCATAGTCATAATGACGTTTGATTTGGGTGCGTGGATTAAATCCCTCACAATAACAAATCCAAGCCATAAGTTTACAAGTGTTCTCAATCGTTTTTGCATAATTACCGTCTGCGTTGATACATGATTCAATCGCAATGGTTGTCCGATTGCCAGGTCCGTTGCCGTCAGAAGCGTGCCAACAACCCACACCATGAGGGAATGACTGGATCGCTTCGTGATCGTCTACTTGATAATGCCAAGATTTTTGTTCCCAATTATTGGGGTTAGACATGTTGCGTTGATAATTTGCCATTGCTCTAGCGTTCTGTCCTCGACCAGGCGCTCCCGTTTGATGAAGCGTGATCCCTTTTGCTTTTCCGATATAACCAAAAGTTTTAGTCTGTGGTAAGAACTCTTGAATAATTTTTAAAGGTGCTTTTACTTCTACCAATTTATCTTGTCCTTTCTTCTTGTCGTACTTATATAAATCGTACTTATCCATAATTTCGATCAATTTACCGCCATAACCACTGTCCGTTGCATACGTTCCAGTTAAGGCTCTCGCTTGATCTTGTGGGGTTTTAGCATTGATTGCTTTCGCATAGACTTCTTTGTGGTAGTCCGATCGCTCCATCATGTTAGCGTGGTCTTTGACTGATTCTTCCATATTGTCATAGGCTCTAAAACGGCTATATTCCTTGCCTAGCTTGCCGTTTCGTTCCTCATAGGAATCCTTACCATAGGTTGATCCCGTCCAACCATCGCTTGCTTTATAGCCAAAATAATTGTTTGCGAATCGTGCTAAGTCAGATTGACCATAAGAAGATTCTATGCAAGCTTGAGCGATCGTGACTGAATTAAAAAAAGCACTAGGGTACTTGACCGCTAATGCTCCGATTTCTTCGATGAAGCTATTACTCACGATTAATATCTCCAATCTTCTTTTGATCATACAAACCACAAGCTCCTAGCCCTGATATCAACCCGACAATAATTGCATTAGTAAAAGGTTGACCAGCACTTAATGTAATTGTCATAGCTACAATAGCCCCCGTTACTAAAGACAACAGAGGAACATACCGATCTTGTAATTTGATGGTGTTCTTCAATACTTGCACGATTCCGCTTATGATTGGGATTAAAATGATTGCAATTAATTCTGATTGTTCTACTAGTCCTTTAATGATTTCCATTGTTTCCCTCTTTTCCGTTGCCGTAATGTTCTTTATAAGTAATCGTTTGGTGACCATTTGCCCGACTTGTTTCTAGCACAATCAATCGCATATCGTGATCGTCTAAACGGTCGTCATGGTCTTTGATCGCTTGTTTGTTTTCTTTTGTGATCTCGTTTAAATTCTTACGATCATAGTTTGATTCGACCGTGATCGCTTTTAGCTCTTCAAGAACTTTTAAAACAGGCGACATCTGTTCTCTAGTGATTTCCAACATTTTATTCTGATATTCTTTGTCTTGATTCAAGCGTTCTTTTCGTGCAATATCTAACTCTTTTGCTTTCCGCTTCTCCCAAGGCTCTAACATATATTTATAGCCAAACGCTAGAATCACGGTAAGTGGTGCAAGGATTCCAGCGATATATTTTATATATTCTACAATTGAGTCCCAAGTCATAACCTACCCCTTTCGACGCTTGTAAGTAGTGCGTCCCTCTACGATATTAATTGCATATAACATAGCCATCAACTGTAACACCTCCTTTCTAATTTGTTTGAGCTTCTGTATCATCGCTCGGTTGCTCCATCAGCTTGCCAACTAAGTCCATGACTTCCACGAACGCCCCTTGAATCATATCGGACTGCTCTTTACTATGAGCCACCGCTTCGTCAAGTTCTTTAAGTTTCTCATCGACTTTAAGTAAGGCTTGATCTAAACGGTTGATCTTATCTGTGGGGTCATACTCTATGGCGACTTGATCTAAGACTAGCTTAATTAATTCATCGTCCGACTTTTCGATAAGATCGCCGTTCAAGTCACGTTCAATCACTGTGTAAGGCTCTTGGCAAATGATCTGAACCGTTGTTTGATCGATCTCTTTCTTGTAAAGTGGCGACGCTAATAATTTATACCTCATCGTTATTATCCCCCTCTAAAATAGGTTTTAGCTCCATCAACTGAACGACTGATAAAGGTACGTCATAAATTTCTTGTTCAGTAAATGGAATGATATTAATTACTTGTTCAGTGTGCATGATCTTTAACCGCTCGTCTTCGTCTTCTTCTTCCCTTACGCTCTCAATGATGGGGTTGATCATTTCTTCCAATTTCATTTTATTGTGATACAACTTAAAGCGAAACGACCCTACCAACTTTTCGTTGATAAGGTCTTGAAGAACATTGTTAATATTTAAAATTTGATAATTTTCTAGTTTCATAAAACGCTCCTTTATCCGACCCTCAATCGGGTATTGACTGTGATTGTTGAATAAATCGTGTACTGTGGATTTAAAGCCATCAATTGATTTAGGGTCAATCCGTTCCGTATAGCCACTCTGTAGAAGCCCTCACCAGCTCTTGGATAGTCATACTTATAAGTTGACGATTTGTCAGGAACGGCTGATGATCCCGAACCCGAAGATGGAGGGAAGACTTTATCGACTAGCATATTCCACGAAATGTAATTGCCTGTTCCCGAATGACGAATATAAATACTGCCATCGTCCGCCATGAACAATTGCGATTTACCATAAGCGGTATTTCTAAATGAAACCCCTCCGCCTGCTCCACTCAAAGTAACGCCAGTATCAAATTGGAAAGCTCGATAGTGACTTTGGTGACTAAACATCGGACCATGAATAATCAATTTGGCGTTCTCTTGATTGATGGTAATTAAACTACGATGGATTTGTTCGATTGGGTCATAGTAACCGAACCAAATATTATGGTGTTCTAAGGCGGACAATCCAACGGCATTTTGCCCAGTATCGTATAACTCGTATCGATCTTTAACATACATGTTAGCGTTGATGAACCGTGCACCCTCGCCAGTATCAGAGTGAAAAGTCAAGCTTTTTGGCCCTAAAGTAATCCCACGATCCCCGTCGTAACCGTTGATCTGAATCGAATCACCAGTGATCGATACATAGTTATTAATCCCGTTCCATAGCGACTTAATAAATTCAGAGTTCATACCCGATATGCTCCTTGCGTCAATGTAAGTTGATATGAGTTTTGAAAATTTACCGATATAAGTGGTCACGTCATTAGCAACTAACGAATCCATGACGGCGTTCTTAATGATCGCTTTATTTGCATTGACCAGTCCGTCAAAATCAATTAAATCACCTTTAAATTTCAAGCCTTTTGTCGTGGCGTTAATGCTTGAAACAACATCGTCAGCACTCTTTATCTGAACGCCCCATGAATCCTCAAGTTGCGTTACTTGGGTTGATAGGCTTTTCAACTCAACTTGACTTGCTTGCCAGTTCTTGCCCTTGTTTCCCTCAACCAGTGTCGCCCACATTACATACATTTCACCGTTTACTGTGCTAGGATAGTTGTAAATCCGAAGCGTCTTACTATCGACTGTCGCACTACCGTTGTAACTTTCTCTCCAAACAAACGTCTTTTCGTAAAGGTTAGTGATCCCAGTTGATACTGCCACTGTGCCAATGCGATCACTTTTACTAACGTCTGTTAAGAAAACCGTACCGCCCGAATTATACAAGCGATAACTTGTCTTGTTATCAGGGATCATACCCGCAATCCGTATCGTATAAGTTTTCCCATCGATCATCTTAGACGCTAGATCGAAAGAGTGGAATAGATAATTCGTTGTGCGTTTAAAAGGTGTGAAAAGACTGTCAATCAAAATATTAGGGTTAGCTAGATTACTAATCTCCGTTTGATAGATTGAGCTTCCCATCACCAATCGTGCCACGTTGTCTTTATCGCCAATAATTTGTTGCATGCTGTCAACCGAATTACTAATGTGATTATAGTTAGTCGTTAATTCAGTGGCGCTCTGTCCAATGGATTCAATCGATTGAATGATTTGATCGGGTGTTGCTTTAAAGTCCGACTTCTTGTAAACGCCGTTCTCTAAAGCGGTTATCTCCGCTCGTATCAGTCCGTTTTCTTTCGTGATAAGCGTGTTGACATAATCTTCGTTGGCCTCTCTTTGCCAATCCGTCCAACTGTCGTTCCCCTCTGATCGTCTTCTGAAAGTACCGTCTGCACTTTCAAAGACTTGCGTGATATTAGAACCGCTATAATCTTGATACTGCACGTTAGTTGTCAACAAGCCATAATTGGTTGACCCCTCAACGCCCAATGTAGACCGTTGTTTAAATTCTCTAGCGACTTGATAAGGGTAATTCGCCCAATACCAACTAGGCGGTTGGTTGTCCGATCGAGTGTCTTTAACTTTCTTGTCATTCAAAATAGATTCATCGATATTTTTTTGTGTTGCGAATGAACTTAGTTTGTTAGCAATCTCTCGGCTTGCGGATCGAATGTCTTCCACGCCTAATCCAGTGAGGATTGAGTCTGCTTTTTGGTTGGATTCCGTTATTTTTTGATTGGCTTCGTTGGTTTGTGTTTCTAGGGCTTTCAGTTTGTCATCGATCATTGCTTTCGATAATAAACCGACTTCAATCTTCCACGTTCCATTAACTAATCGATAAATAGAATCATCATTTAAAAAGAACAAGTCGTTTTCTCGATATTCTTTAGGATCAGGTAACACTGAACCAAATTCCAACCGTTGACCTTGATTGTTAAAAACAAAATTCTGTAAAACTTGGTTCTGATTCCGTTGGTTGATTTCCCACTGTAAACGTTGTTCAGAAACACGACCATTGTTGATATTGTCTAACGCTTGTTTCATCGTCATTGATTCTGTAGAAAGTTTAATATTAGTTATTTTTTCAAGTGTTCCGTCAAATTCCGATTCAACAACTTGCATTTCCAATCCTTTTGGAAATTCGTCTGTATAAATCATGACTGTATCGTATAAATCCACAGATACCGTTTGATTGAATATATTTTTATACAATCCCAAGCCATCAAAAGAAACCGTCAATTTTGGTTCGTCAATGCCAACGTTTTGACTAAAGAATAATTCCGCTTCCTTGTTCAACGCTTCAACGTTTTCGTATTTGTAATGATTTAATTCGACCTTGTGTTCTTTTTCAAATTCTTTAGTCGTCTTTTCCTCGGTTGTTTCGTTTTGGTATTGAACAAACTTAGTAATGACGGGATAACCCTTGTCTTGTACTTTGCTTGAAATAACCGCCTTACCGTAAACTTTTTTCTCGATCGTTTCCTTGCTATGACGATCTTCTTCTTTAACCACTTGGTCATAACGAATAGTCGTCACGGGGATAATTCGTGTTACTTGTTCCTTGTTGTTACGTTTGATTTTCAGATTATCAATATAGTCGTTTTCGTGGATTTCAATAATCTTTCGTTTCCCAATATGGTCAGAGAAATGCAATTCATCTTCACGAACAAGCAATTCTGCACCAGTGAGGTTTAGAATCCCATTCTCATGAAATAACACGTCATAAGGATTGGTGTCTTCGACTTCAAAATCCACTTTGACCCTCGAATCACCCGTCACCCGACAATTTATAGGGGGATCACAAACGGTGGTTGCTGATTGCGCAACATCTTCTACTGTGACGTTTTCGAGCTTTGTTTCTTTGTAGGCGGATCGTTTCATATCCACAAATAACTTCAATTCAGCAACAACATAAATAATACTTTCAACTTTGTCATGTTCTGTTTCGTATATTTCAAAAACCAGTTGCCTACCCGATTCATCTACAACTTGTTTGATATAAGCACCTTTAACAATTTCATCAGCTAAATACCCTTTAGCACTGTAAGCAATTTTTGTTTCAAAGAACCCTTTTGTGTTCTTGGTGACAATTGGCGGTTCAACAAAATCACTTAAGATACCTAGACCTTCGTTTTTGAAGCCAAGCTCTTTTGCGATTTTTTCACTATACAATATAGTCATATTATAACCTCCAATTAGGCATTAGCTTCAATTGAGAAATGTTGCCCGTCCAATTAATCGTGGTACTGTATTTGTTGAAAATAGGGTAACGACCGTCATACTTATAATGAGATAAACTCTTATAGGTATTCTTTGTCGGATTTGCGTAAGTTCGCTTGAGGTAACTATCGATCAACACGGGGTATTGATCAGAAACATTTTTCAATACCGTTTCACTACTACCAACCGTTAAGGTAATATCGCCACTACCTTTTAACTCAAAAATTCCATCTAATACACCATAGTCAACTTGAACCCGATCGCCTTTATTTAAGACGATCGAATCGTGTTGATGGTTGAAATATCGTTCGGGTTGTAATTTAAAGGTGATCTTAGCGGTTTTGTTTTTGCCTAAAATCTTTGATCCTTGTAATTCACTAATCGATACAACATAACCTTTAAAGTAATTAAAAGGTTCATGATAAAAAACGAAAGTCAATTCTGTTTCGTTTTGAAGATCGTTTAAGAATACCATTTGATCGAATGTTGTTTCATCGTCTTTCGATAACAAAGAAAAATCAAATTCCAGTTCGTCACCTAACCAAGTGCTATGATCGATTGATAAGAAACCGTTACGACCTTTAAAGGTGTGGTCTGTTCGTTGCTTTATGCGTGTAATGTTTCGTGGTCTTGTTGAAACAAAAATACCATGCTTGTTGAAACTGTCTGTTTTTCCATCACTAAATTTAACTTGAATGTCACCAGCTTTTGTGTCGTGGTCAATTCGTTTTAATTTATAGTCCATCAGTTACCACCCCCAAATTGAATCGATTGTTTGTTTTCTTGGCATATCGTTCTCCAGCTTCAAGCAATGGTTGAATAATATTATCTGCTTGCGTTCTCGACAATGACGAACCAACCACTTGCAAATGAACCTCCAAATTAATATTGTTGTTGACGCTATTATCAACTGGTGAAGATTCGTTAAACCCTTTCGGTACTACCATTTTTTGTTGACCATTCAAAAACGATTGATCCGTACCATGAGCAAATTTAGGGAGATATTGTAATAGGTCTTTGAATTTAGAATAACGACTTGCTTCATTTTTCAAACGTCCAATTGATGGCCAAACTTTCGTTCCTTTAGGTAGTGAATATAATGTGTCCTTGTTAGGTGAAATACCAAAGTGTCCATGTGGGGTTAAGAATGGTTCTCTACGTCCACCATCACCAAGCACTGCTAAACCACCACGGTGATGACTTGTACCTTTAGCAAGTCGGATAGTTTTACGTCTAGTGATTATGTCAATGTAAGACGTTCTACTGTGTGGAACGCTGTTCATTGCTCGAATGGCGGTGTTAGCACCAGCTAAAGCCCCTGAAGCGTCAGCGGTTAATTTTGATTGATATTTACCATTGGCATACTTATTAGAAGCGCTTGTTGCTGAGGCAACGGGTGAAGCGGTGTTATCCTTAGCGTTTAAGGTCGCTTCATAATCACCATCTGCATAACCCTCACTCGCACTCGTTGCTGATGATACCGCGTCAGAAGTGTTGTCGGTAGCGTTTAATTCTCCGTTATAATCGCCATCACTAAATTCTGTTGCTGAATCGGTAGCTTGTTTAGCTGGTTTAGAAGCTTTGTCTACCGCTTCTAAATTGACCTTACCAAGCAATTTTTGAGCTAGCCAAAATAGAATCAATTTAGAAACCTCGCTATGAGTTTCTCCAGCGTTCGTTTCAGTTTTTAATACTTTTGTTCCCTCAGGTATTTGTCCAAATGCTTCGTTCATGTTTCTGATTTCGGCTTCTGCGTCAGGAGCTGTAGTAATAATGTTCAACAATTTATCTAAAAATTCTGAATTATTCCACAACTCTTGTTTAGTTATGGCGTCTTGAAGCGCCGGGGTTGCCAAATCTTCAACAATCGCTTTCTTTTCTTCGATCGATAAACCATTAAAATTAATCATATCAGTCATTAGGCTTTCGATGGTCTCTAAAGCGTTATCTCCGTTGATTTCAGCTTCATGGACTTTGAGTTGTAAATCGTTCCAATCAACGCCCAAGTTTTCGCAAACCATTCGCATGTCTTCGATACCTTGTTGGTCAACCCCAATAAAAGCCAAGATTTCGTCAAGTGTCATTGAGTTCCAAAACTCTTGAGACTTCATAGCTTTATCTAAGAATTGTTTGGTTTCTGCGTCCATTTTACCCTCTTTTTTGAGGAGTTTAAGATCGTTCCAGGTCAAACCAGCGTCTATTACTGACTGTTTGAAATCGTCAAGATTATTAATTACGTCATCGAAATTAATATCTTCAACGTTCTTACCGATCTTAAGAGAAAAGTCGGTCATCAATGAACCCCAGTCCGATACTGCATTAGTTAGTTCTTGGCTTGCGTCCGCCGTTGCGTCAATCATGTTGCGGATTGGTTTTTCAAAGTCTATTCCATTCCAAGCTTTCTCGACCTCTTCCCTAGAAAGGCTAAGATTTTCCGCTAGATAATCCAACACCTTATCCATGCGTTCTTTTCTTTGCTGGATTTCATAATCGCTGGCGTTTTTCCTTAGTTTATTTTCTTCATCAAACAATCGTCTTGAGTTTTGTACGTATTTTTTATCAATGTCACGTAAACGTGCGTCGTGGGAAAGTTGATTGTTGTAAATTTGATCTAAGTATTCTTGGTGTCCAATTGCACCTCGATTATATCCCTCTTCGGTGAATTGCTTAATTTGATCAAAGGCTTCGTACTCAGCGATTCGCATTTCTTCGAGGTGGCCTCTTCGTTGTCTAAGCATTTCTTTATCCATCGTTCTTATGTCGCCCATCAACGACTTTTGAATAGCAATTCGTTGTTCAGACGTTTTACCAAGAACGTTTGCATATGTTCCTATAATCTCATTAGATAAATTGGAAATTTGCTTTTGAAAAGCTGGACTTAAAACGCCGTTCTTATCTCTACCTTTTATAGATAACTCATTGATTTTATTTAATGCGTTTATTGATCGTTCGGTTTCTTCCTCGATCGCTTTTGCCATTCCCTCGAAAGCGTTTTTATTGATAGCTTTCATAGACTCAGGGAGTTTATCAAACTCTTCTCTTAACGCTTTTAGTCGTTCGGTATTAATGTTTTTAATCTCATCAACAATACCGCCTAGGGATTTGGTCAATCCGCTTACATCTCTACTTGTTGATAACGTATCAAGTTCAGCGGATATGCCAGCAATTGAACTTTCTGTCCGTTTTAAAGACGATATTTGCGACTCATCAATTCCGGGGATCTTGCTATATTTTTGAGCGTCTGCCATAGCTCGGTTATATTTGGCTAAAGCAACGGCAACCCCAGTCAATGCTAACGGTATTCCAACAAGTGGGTTCATTAATGATTTAGCACCCGTTTTTAAGAGTGAAAATGTTCCTTTTAGTCCAACCATTTTTAGATCAGCATTACCACCCTCGGTTGCGATTCTTCCAAGTTCATCAGCAATTCCACCAGGAATTACTTTTCTACCCGCTCTAAACCAAGAAAGTGACTTCATCAAACTACCAAGCATGGTTAAAATACCACCGCCAGCGGTCATAAACCGTCCTGTAAATGATAAAATTGGCCCTAAAGCAACGGATAATCCAGCCATTGTGACAATGAATTTTTTAACACCATCATCTAAATTACCAAACCATTTAGCCGTGTTTTGAGCAAATGACACTAAGCCATCAGAACTATTTAAAACATCAATAATTGCTGGGAGTAATGATTGACCGATCGAAATAGCAACGTCCTTGAATTTGTTTTTAGCAATCTCCCATTGTGAAGCGGTAGACTCTGCCATTTTGTTGTATTCTTGGATATGTTTCTTGCCATCTCTGAATCCCTCGTTTGACAACTTAATTCCATTTGCTAAGGTTTTGTGGCCTCTCGCCAAACGTAAAAGTGTATCACGTAAGCGGACTTCGGATATTCCCATGTCGGACAACGTTTTAACAACGTC
>QWCB01000798.1_pt1 | contig 33115 bp, 28 predicted proteins | sample 1972511 | NCBI WGS metagenome assembly QWCB01 (sample SAMN09866719, study PRJNA288562) | Human gut metagenome isolate term5_stool, whole genome shotgun sequencing... | isolation source: gut | host: Homo sapiens | place: USA: California | reverse complement strand
TGGAAACATCCGTCAGTGGTATTTATGCCATTGGCGATGTGAATGGACGACAAATGTTAGCACATGCTGCCACATTCCAAGGAATGAGAGCCATCAATCACATACTTGGCAAAGACGATAATATTCGATTCGACATCATGCCCGCTGCCGTATTCACCTATCCTGAAGCTGCTTGCGTAGGCAAGACGGAAGATGCATGCAAGGCAGAGAACATAGCATACAAAACTAAGAAAGGTTACTATCGTGCAAACGGTCGTGCCCTATCTATTGAAGAAACCGAAGGAATGGTAAAGCTCATCACAGATGAGGAGGACAAGATTATTGGATGCCATGTCTATGGTGCTCATGCAGCAGAACTTGTTCAAGAAGTTTCGGCGTTGATGAACTTGGATATCAAGCTCAATCAGCTGAAGGATATTATTCACACCCACCCCACTTTGGGTGAAATCTTGCAAGATATCGCAATAGGCTAAAAGCCTTGTCACGAATATCTTTACAAAGTTGGAAGATTGTGCCGCATAGTTGGGCTATCGTCTATTGATGATAGCCCAGCTAATCCATTTTCTTCCAACTTTTTTATTTGGCACATTATTTGCATTACCTTTTATGCGAATTCATAAAAACATTATTATACAATGCAAAAAGGTAATATTGGGGTTACAACAGAGAATATCTTCCCCGTTATTAAAAAGTTTCTCTATTCTGATCACGAGATATTTCTTCGAGAGTTAGTGAGCAATGCTGTTGACGCTACTCAAAAGTTGAAAACTCTTTCAAAACAAGGAGATTTCAAAGGCGAAGAAGGAGATTTGACCATTCACATTAAGTTAGACAAAGAAAAAGGCACATTAACAATCAGCGATCGTGGTATTGGTATGAACGCTGAGGAAATAGACAAATACATCAACCAAATAGCTTTTTCGGGTGTAAACGACTTCATGGAGAAGTATAAAGAGAATGCCAATGGCATTATTGGACACTTCGGATTAGGTTTCTACTCTGCCTTTATGGTTAGTAAGAAAGTAGAAATTATTACCAAAAGCTATAGGGAAAACGAGAAAGCCGTGAAATGGAGTTGCGACGGCAGCCCAGAATACACCATTGAAGAGACAGAAAAAGCTGACCGCGGAAGCGATGTCGTGCTTTATATCGATGACGACTGCAAAGAATTTTTGGAAGAGCAGCGCATCCAAACACTACTCAACAAGTATTGTAAGTTCTTGCCTATTCCGATAGCTTTTGGCAAAAAAACAGAGTGGAAAGACGGCAAACAGGTTGAAACCGCAGAGGACAATGTCATTAATGATACCGAGCCATTGTGGACAAAAGCTCCTTCTACATTAAAGGATGAGGACTATAAGAATTTTTATCGCACCCTCTACCCCATGCAGGACGAACCGCTGTTCTGGATACACCTCAATGTGGATTATCCGTTTAACCTCACTGGCATCCTTTATTTCCCAAAGGTAAAGTCGAACATTGAGCTACAACCCAACAAAATACAATTGTACAGCAATCAGGTCTTCGTTACAGATCAGGTAGAAGGCATTGTACCGCAGTTCCTCACCCTGTTGCATGGCGTTATCGATTCTCCCGACATTCCATTGAATGTGAGCCGTAGCTATCTTCAAAGTGATGCTAACGTAAAAAAGATTTCAACCTATATCACCAAGAAAGTAGCCGATCGCTTGCAATCTATCTTCAAAGAAGACCGTAAAAATTACGAAGAGAAGTGGGACGACCTCAAGATATTTATCAACTACGGCATGCTCTCTCAAGAAGATTTCTATGACCGTGCTAAAGACTTTGCCTTATTCAAGGACGTAGATGGCAAATACTTTACCTTTGATGAATACCGCACCCTCATCAAGGATAACCAAACAGATAAAGACGGACAACTCATCTATCTTTACGCAACCGACAAGGATGAGCAATACACGTACATAGAGTCAGCAAAGAACAAAGGCTACAGCGTCTTACTCTTTGACGGGCAATTGGATGTTGCAACGGTATCTATGTTTGAACAAAAGTTTGAAAAGAGTCGATTTAGTCGTGTAGATGGAGACATCATCGATCGTATCATTGTAAAAGAAGAGACCAAGGAGTCGAAGTTAGACAAGAACGATCGTGACAATTTGTCACAAGTTTTCAAATCACAACTGCCTAAAATCAATCAGGCTGAATTTAATGTAGAGGTGCAAGCTTTAGGCGAATCAGCCATGCCACTCATCATTACCCAGAGCGAATATATGCGTCGTATGAAGGAGATGAGCAAGTATCAAGCTGGCATGGGCTTCTATGGGAGTATGCCCGATATGTTTACATTAGTATTGAACAGTGACCACAAACTGATTCAAAATGTACTCGACAATTGCAGCAAAACTACCGCCGATGCCTTGAAGCCCATTGAGAGTGAACTCAAAGGACAAGAAGCAAGGTTGGCAGCCCTGCATCAGAATCAACAGAAAAAGAAGCCAGAAGAAATAACGCAAGAAGAAAAACAAGATGTCGAAAATACGCAAAAAGCAATCGATGAGCAGAAACAAAAGAAAGCAGACATCATTGCCAATGCGGCTAAAGACAATAAAATCGTACACCAACTCATAGACTTGGCTTTGTTACAAAATGGCATGTTGAAGGGAGCTGGTCTCGATAAATTCTTAAAGCGTAGTATTGATTTAATTCGATAAGAAGTTTTTCAAGGCTTAAAACATAGCGCTGAAAAACCATTTATATGTATCCAACGCCACTCACTGCAGTGGCGTTTTTTTATTTCTTTCGAAAAAAAGTTTGGAAAATGTTTGGCGTTATCGCAAAAACTCCATACCTTTGCAAACGCAATTACAAAAGTAATGCACTTCGGCTCCCTGGCTCAACTGAATAGAGCATCTGACTACGGATCAGAAGGTTGTGGGTTTGAATCCCGCGGGAGTCACTATCAAGGATGTGTTTTTCAACACATCCTTTTCTTTTTTCCCCTCGACAACATGGATTTTCGTACGCTGAATTGAATGATAATAAATGCTGAATTTTCTTTACAAAGTGCCTCTCATAACTCGCGTGAAAACAACCAACGGCAAAGTTGGTCGCAAATACGCAAGTTTTGAACAACTTTCATAACTTGTTGTTATTAAAGGCGTTATGCTTACATCGCCTCTTTTCTTTCGTGTTTGTATCACTTTTTGGCGATTGAAGCATTGAGATAAGCCTGCTATTTGCATGCTTTAATGCTCCTGAAGTATGTGAATAACACCTTTAATACATGTTTTCAAGCCCGTAAAGTCAATGTTTCAGCCTAAAAAGACGATTATTTTGTTCAAATCAGCGCATTTTTGCATGTCGTTTGCCTATTATTTTTTTCTATTTTGAAGATTTTAGATGACCGTTTTTTGGTAAAATAATAGGACAAAAACAACGAATACCATGACCAAAAATGATACGAAACAAGAAGGCGGCTTGGATATGTTCACTGGCACGGGGTTTCCCGATTAACTTCCATCTCACATCCAATCAGCTACTTTGTACAAACTCCTCTTAAGTTTGCTCACCTGATATTACTATGTTGATCCTCTCACCTCGTTCCTCGATAAATCTGCATGCGTTTTAATATTTCAATGAGATCAGAGGCTTACATCCATGAAACAGTTATCGTATGTTGGTAAGCAATCGCAACTCTGTGATATATAGTAAGATATAAGAATGTGTAAATATGGGAAACTTCTGAGTGAATAGGAGATTTCATGTGCTTACCAGCGCTTTAATTTTTTAATCAAAGAAAACGCTTTGTAAATTCATAAAAAAACATTAATTTTACCGCATCTAAAGTGAATGCGTATATGAAAAAGTTTTTTATCATAATATTGGGAGTTGTTGCATGCTGCAATACCTGTTTGGCACAGTCTACATTTAAGTATAAGTCAGAACGCAATCCATGGGATACATACATTGGTGCAAAGGGTGGCGCCATGTATTGCAAGTTGACAAATATTAAAAATAGTCCGAAGATTACGGGGTTTGGAGGTCTTTTTGCAGAATCTTTCCTGACCAAGCACTTCTCTGTTCAACCCGAATTCATGTTTGTACACCAGGGAGCAAACAGCGCAAAACCGTTCAAGAAAGATGCCCCAACGGAAAAATTTAATTACCAATTTAACTTCATCTACATTGACTTTCTGTTAAAACAGTACATCGGTAATCATTTTAGCATATATTCTGGCTTTCATACAGGAAAAGCACTATCCATGAAATGCAATGGGAAAACTATCAAGTCGGAACTCAACACCAACGATTTTGCCATTCCTGTTGGCGCATCAGTGACGTGGAAAAACTTGAGTTTGGATGCCCGTTACAACATTCCTATCAAGAAAATAGCCGAGACCACCAAAGCGAAACAACTTTTAGGACCTGCAAAGAACAACTCCATCATGTTGAGTTTAGGCTACCAATTCAAAATTTTCTAAAGATCGTCTTCGCTAAAACAAGAAAAATAGCATTCAGATTCTTGTTCGGCGAATCTTCCTGCTATTTTCTAAAGTTCTATTCATCTTCTGTTGGTAGTTGTGGGAGCGAGATATGAAATCTAACTGCAAGATAGCGAATGACACAAACAACCGAGAATACAGTAACAACAGTGACACTCACATCTACGCCTAAAGAATACATCACCCAATAAGTCACACCGCCAACGATACTCGCCAAGGCATAAATTTCTTTGTGGAAAATAACGGGAATGTTATTCAACAACACATCACGAATAACACCACCGGCACAACCTGTCATACACCCCATGATGATAGCTATCCAAAAAGGGAAACCACAAGCTAACGTTTTTTGCATTCCTGCAATGGTAAACAACGCCAATCCAAGGGTATCGAAGGCGAACCATGTATTATCCAATCGCTTCAAAGACTTGGAAAATACAATCACGAATACTTGGGCGAATATCGTACATATCATATAAATAGAGGAAGTCATCCAAAAAGGAGTAACTCCCAACATGACATCACGAATCGTACCACCACCAATCGCTACGGCAATGCCACATACAAAGCCTCCAAACCAGTCGAACTTCTTGGCGGCAGCGTGACGAATACCAGAAATAGCAAATGCAAAAGTTCCCAAAAACTCTATTACTTGCTGAAGTGAATGAATAAATTCAGGACGTCTGAAAAATAATTCAGGAGAATACATATTATCAAAAGAGGTATAATATTCTTGAAATCTTGCAATTATAAAAGACTAAAAATGAAGTTATTTGTTCACCACATTAATCGGTTTCCCATGCACAAAAGCCCTCACATTGTTGATGGCAATATTGACCAATCGCTTTCTTGCCTCCTGTGTCGCCCAAGCTATATGGGGCGTGATGAATGCATTGGGTTGCTGAAGTAGAGGATTATCAGCTGCTGGAGGTTCTTGACACATCACGTCAGCACCATAGGCAGCCAACTTCCCTGATTGAAGTGCCGCAGCAACATCCGCCTCATTCACCAAAGGTCCACGACCTGTGTTGATTAAGATGGCTCCCTTTTTCATCTTTTTCAAACTCTCTGCATTGATTAACTCACGAGTTTCTGGCGTCAACGGACAATGAAGAGTTAGGATGTCACTCACTGAAAGCAGCCCATCCAACGTTGTTTTCTGGATTCCTTCTGGTAAATCGACCGCATTCTTACTGGTGAAAGCATAAACTTCCATGCCAAATTCCCGCGCAATGTGTGCGACTTTGGTGCCAATATGTCCCAAACCAACGATTCCCAATGTCTTCCCTGCGACTTCTATCAAAGGAGTATCCCAGTAACAAAAATCAGGATTTTGGGTCCACCTACCCTCTCGAGTCTGCTGTGCATAATGTTCCACACGATTTGAAATCGCAAAAATGCTTGCAAACACCATCTGCGCGACACTGTAAGTGCTATAAGAGGGTATGTTGCTCACCACAACATTTTGTTTGTGCGCCGCTTCAATGTCAATATGATTAAAGCCCGTTGCTAACACACCGATATATTTTAATTGTGGTAGCTGTTGGAGTTCGTTCGCTGTTATTTTTGTTTTGTTTACCAACAAAATGTCAGCATCTATGGAACGTTCTACGACTTGTTCTTGCGAAGTACGATCATATATCTTCAATTGTCCAAACTCCTTAAGTTCCTCCCAAGATAAATCCCCAGGATTAGCGCAATGACCATCTAAAATTACGATGTTATATTTTCTCTGTTGTTGTTTTGAATCCATCATTTACTATGTTTTAATCATTTGTTTTCTGACGTGGATGCGTCTTTATATCTGTCGCCCCAGCATTGAAGCATCCACTGATATAATTTCTCTTCGGCAGGACTGTGTTGCCCATGCCATATTCTATGATGCTGCAAAGCATCTGGTAAATACTGTTGTTGAACGAAGTGCCCGGGATAATCATGACTATATAGATAACCATCATGATAGCCCAAATCCTTCATTAGTTGTGTGGGGGCATTCCTCAATGGCAATGGAACAGGCAAATTCCCCGTTTCCCGAACGATTGACAAAGCCTTATCAATACCCAAATAGGCTGAATTGCTTTTAGGACCGGTAGCCAAATACACAACTGCTTCAGCTAAAGGTATCCGACCTTCAGGCCACCCAATTTTCATCACCGCATCGAAAGCCGCATTTGCTAACAGCAAGGCATTGGGATTAGCCAATCCTATGTCTTCCGCAGCACTAATCACTAATCGGCGTGCAATAAACTGAGGATCCTCTCCTCCCTCTATCATTCGAGCCATCCAATACAGTGCTGCATCGGGATCACTACCACGAATGCTTTTGATAAAGGCAGAAATAATATCATAATGCATTTCACCTCCCTTATCATAAGCCAAGGGATTCTGCTGCAGCTGATGCTCCACAATTTGATCGGTCACCACCACTTTTTCGGTTTCGGCAGCACTAACGACTAATTCTAAAATGTTAAGTAGCTTCCGAGCATCACCCCCACTATAGCGAAGTAATGCACCTGTCTCTTGAAGTTCTATGCTTCGGTTCTTCAATATGACATCCTCATTCACTGCGCGATGCAATAGTTTCAAGAGATCTTCTTTGCCTAAAGGTTTGAGTAGATACAGTTGACAACGTGAAAGTAAAGGTCGAATCACTTCGAAAGACGGATTTTCAGTCGTCGCCCCAATCAGCGTAACGATTCCTCTCTCCACAGCTCCCAGCAAAGAGTCTTGCTGCGACTTGCTAAATCGATGAATCTCATCAATAAACAAGATAGGTGAAGCGGTTTGAAAGAAATGATTACCCTTTGCTCGTTCAATGACCTGTCGCACATCTTTCACACCACTGGTCACTGCACTAAGGGTATAAAAAGGCGTTTCTAACTTGTTTGCGACAATCTGTGCAAGTGTGGTTTTACCAACGCCGGGTGGTCCCCACAAAATAAAAGAAGAGACGTGGCCGGATTCTATCATCTTGCGTAGAACGGCATCCTTCCCCACCAAGTGTTGTTGCCCAACATATTCATCAAGCGTTCGGGGCCGCATTCGTTCTGCTAAGGGTTCACTCATATCGTCTTTCCTTCTTCATTAGTCCTCTTCAAAGGGTCTTTATCAATGGCTGTCTTTGGCTACTTTAAGCGCATCTCCATTATCGCAAAGATACGAAAACTTTCATGAACGAAAAGCATAAACTATGTTTTTTTGGCTTCATTCAAAAAATCGCAGGAAAAGTTTGTCAAATATAAATTAAGTATATATTTTTGCAGCGTGAGAAATGAGGAGGATTGATAGCGCAATAGGATGAGTAAAATAACGTAATCCAAAAAGCTATCACCACCTTCAAACCTATAGATTGATTAGTAATCAATAGCTTTCGTATTTTAGAACATTGTAAATAACAATTGAACGACGACTTAAAGATTTATGAAACAAAAAGATGCATTATCACTTAAGACACTGACCAAGAGCAGTGTGTGGGATATTCAAGAAAATGATGTTTTCAGATTGTGGGAGGCAGCAGAAAAGGATGCTGACCTCAAGGATAACATGCGTCATTACTTAGATGTGATTCGAAGTGCATTTGAAATCGAAGAGGTAAAGATTGATAAGCCCGTAATCATCAAAAAATATGAAGAGAGAGGCTTTAAGGTTAAAGCTCTTCGCATTGATGGAGCTAATAAGCAAAAATACGCTATCAAGAAGAAAGCTATTTTGCGCGTAACAGATTTGAGTTACGAAAACATTAGACATATCACAGCCAGCAAACTTTTAGAGGTACTTGACCGTAACTTTGGCGGTGGATGGGACTCGTTATCGCAAAGCATTAAGGACATTATTGAAAGCGGATTCGACATCAGTACAACCACATTGCCACAGAATAGACTGCATAACGCAGGAGGAATGTATGAGAAAAAAGTAAATGACGGCTTTGAAGTCTTAGAGATTGCAAAGGGAGCATGGGTAGAAGCTATCTTCGCTAAAGCGAAACCTGAGATGGAAAAGAAATCTTCAAAATTATCTTCTGCAAAATCTGATTCGGACGATGAATTCGACTTCAATGAAAAGAAATCATTGGACGAAGGAAAAGACATAGAGGATAACGAGGAAGATGATGACGACACGTTCGATGAAGACAAGCTTACCGAAGAAAGCTATCGTACCACATTTGATTCAGAACCAGAAGACTTAGACTTAGAAGCTGAAGATGTAGCAGACGATGAAGAATTCTAAATCTTAACTTTTTATACACACAACAAATTATTATGAGAAGGTGTATCTGCTGATACATCTTCTTTTTTTTATTTGATTCTAAGAGAGTGACATCAACAAATAGCAAGGTTAAACAGCAATTTTCACTCAAGACAAATACTAAAAGAGCATCTAACGCAAAAAACTCTTACCTTTTCGGGGTAAGAGTTTCTATAAGTTAAGCGTTGATTGTTTCCTAATCTTTGTTGAGTCGTTTACGCTCAGTATGGTCGAGTGTTGTCTTTCGCATGCGCATACTCTTGGGGGTTACCTCCAAAAGTTCGTCAGCCTTGATATATTCAAGACATTCTTCCAAGCTCATCTCCACCTTAGGTATCACACGAGCCTTATCATCAGAACCGCTGGCACGCACGTTGGTAAGCTGTTTGGCTTTGGTTACATTGATGACCAAATCATTATCATGCACATGTTCGCCTACCACCTGACCAGCATATACCTCTTCTCCGGGGTCGATAAAGAACTTACCACGGTCTTGAAGCTTATCAATAGAATAAGCGTATGCCGTACCTGTCTCCATGGCAATCATACTTCCATTGACACGACGTGTAATTTCGCCCTTGAAAGGTTGATACTCCTTAAATCGATGTGCCATAATGGCTTCGCCTTGTGAAGCTGTCAACACATTGGTGCGAAGTCCCATGATACCTCTTGAGGGTATGTCAAATTCTATATTTGTACGTCCTCCTTGGCTTTCCATAGATGTCATTTCTCCTTTTCGACGTGTCACCATGTCAATCATTTTGCTGGAGAATTCTTCGGGAACATTAATGGTTAGCTCTTCAATAGGTTCATAACACTTGCCCTCTATTTCCTTGTAAATAACCTGTGGTTGCCCCACTTGCAGTTCATACCCTTCGCGTCGCATGGTTTCTACCAGCACACTAAGGTGCAAAACTCCACGTCCGCTCACAATCCACTTATCGGTTGCATCCTCGAAAGGACGTACCCGAAGTGCCAAATTCTTTTCCAATTCCTTGTTTAGACGGTCGTTGATGTGGCGAGAAGTAACGTATTTTCCTTCCTTCCCAAAGAATGGCGAATCATTTATTGTGAACAACATGCTCATCGTTGGTTCATCAATAGCGATGGGAGGTAATGGTTCTGGATTTTCAAAGTCGCAAATCGTGTCGCCAATCTCAAACTTTTCAAGACCTATAACAGCACAAATATCACCGCTATCCACATGGTCGGTCTTCACGTGAGACATTCCTTCAAAGGTGTGAAGTTCTTTAATTTTTGTGCGTTCTTGCGTCCCATCACGGTGACAAATGGTAACGTTCATCCCGCCAGTGAGTACACCTCTATGCACTCTTCCTACAGCAATACGCCCTGTATAGTTGGAATAATCTAAGCTGGTAATCAGCATTTGCGGTGTTCCCTCAAGTTGCTTTGGTGCTGGAATAACCTCCACGATCTTATCTAACAGATATTCGATGTTGTCTGTGGGCTGCTTCCAATCTTCAGACATCCATCCATTTTTGGCAGAACCGTAAACAACAGGGAAATCTAATTGATCTTCTGTCGCATTCAAAGAGAACATCAAATCGAATACCATCTCATATACTTCATCGGGACGACAATTCGGTTTGTCCACCTTGTTCACTACCACAATGGGTTTTAGACCAATCTCTAATGCCTTTTGCAGCACAAACCGAGTCTGTGGCATCGGTCCTTCGAAAGCATCCACCAACAAAATACAGCCGTCTGCCATATTGAGTACACGCTCTACTTCACCGCCAAAATCGGAGTGACCGGGAGTATCTATAATATTAATTTTTACACCTTTCCAATTGATAGAAACGTTCTTGGAGAGAATCGTGATACCTCGTTCACGTTCCAAATCGTTTGAGTCTAATACCTGTCCACTGTTATCCTGTCCATCACGGAACAATTTTCCTGCTAACATCATCTTATCTACCAACGTAGTTTTACCGTGGTCGACATGTGCAATGATAGCAATATTTCTAATGTCTTGCATGTTTTAATCCTTAAAACGTTATTCCGTGCAAAGGTAATGCTTTTAATTCATAATTCTTATTTCATTATTCATATTTATAACTGCTACAACATATTTTTTCTATTTTTTTAATGTTCAGAAAGTGCCATACAGGAATTGCATGAGGACACGGCGCTTGCATTTAAGATAGTGGATTAGAGATGAAAAAGAACCTTGGCTCTTTTGTTTCACAAAAAATTGTAAAGCAGAAATCGATTCACATGTCTTGCATTCATTGCTTACCTCTTTTACTTTGTTTGTGGTAACAACAATGACCTTTCAAAGAAAGAGCTACGTCTCTTATCACATGGCCATCTGTGGCAAAGACATTGATTACTTTTGTCCTATTATTTTACCAAAAATCGACCATCTAAAATCTTCAAAATAGAAAAATTTAATAGGCAAACGCTCTACAAAAATGGGCTGATTTTACCAAAAAAGATGTCTTTTCAAGTTAGAACATTGATTTAACGGTCTTGGAAACATACAATAGAGGTGCTATTCACATGCTTCAGCAGCATTAAAGCATGCAAATTGTTAGCTTAACTCAATGGGTTAGCCGCCAAAAAAGGGTAAAAAAGGGAACGAAAAGATGCGTATTAATCGTAACACATTCAATAACAACAAATTACAAACCTCGCTCATTTTTCGCGTATTTGCGACCAACTTTGCTGTTGGTGATTTACACGCGAGTTCTGAGAGTCACTTTGTAAAGAAAATTCAGCATTAATTTTTAGTCCATGTAGCGTGCTGGCAATTTTATAGTTGCTATATTGTTGTTATTTTTCGTTGTAGAAGTTCATTCCATGAAAGAAACGCGGAATGAGAGTAACTAAATGTTAAAAAGCGACTGCGTTCGGAGAAATTATGAATGACAAGAGTTGGATTATGAATAAAAAGTATTACCTTTGCACCGCATTATTGCATTATCATTAATTTTTAACAACAAGTTCTATGTATTTAGACAAAGCAAAAAAAGAAGAGATCTTTGGCAAATACGGAAAGTCTAACTCTGATACTGGTTCACCAGAGAGCCAGATAGCATTGTTCTCATACCGTATTTCCCACTTGACGGAACACCTTAAGAAGAACCGTAAAGATCATAACACTGCACGTTCATTGACGATGTTGGTAGGTAAGCGTCGCGCTTTGCTCGATTATCTCTATGATAATGACATTGAGCGTTACCGTTCTATCATCAAAGCTCTTGGCTTACGTCGATAATTATCAAGTGCATTTAAGCTTAAGGAAAATTAAAAACTCCTCTGTAACAATGGATTACAGAGGAGTTTTTTATGTATCAAACATTCAAGTTACATCACTTTCGTCTAAAATTTCCAATAGAGGCTTCATCACAAAGTCTCGTTCATGCATGTAAGGGTGTGGAATTGTTAGCGCTGGCGTGTGGATATGTAGGTTGTCATACAACAAGATATCAATATCAATTACACGATCTTCGTAGACTCCATTGTGCGATTTTTCTGTTCGCCCCATAACCTTCTCTATCTTCTGGGTAGCCTCTAACACCTCTTCAGGACTCAAGAAAGTACGACAACGAATGCAAGCATTCATAAAGAGATGGTCGGACGAAAAGCCCCAAGGCTTTGTTTCGTATAACGAAGAGCAACGGTCGACAGTGCCTATCGATAGCTTTATCTGCTCTATTGCTTGTTGGATAGCTTCTTCTCGGCGCCCCAAATTAGACCCAAGCCCTAAATATACAATGTGTTCTGTGGACATAGAGCGCAGATTATTGATGACTAATCGTTCAGTATCAGCATCGAATCGCCATAACAACCGAACTTATAACCGTTCTTAACTGCCAGGTCATAAGCCTCCATCACTAATTCGTATCCACCGAAAGCTGCCGTTTCCATGAGCAAAGGTGACATACTGTGATAGAAATTGGCTATCATCGTGTCTGCCAAACCAAAATCATAAGGCGGGAAAATAAATTTACTGGTCCAGCCGTCATATTCTTTCAGTAGTCCATCGGTGCCAACTGCCGTCTCTGTAGCCTTGACAACACTTGTCCCAACGGCACACACATGATGCCCTTCCTGTTTGGTTCGGTTGACGATTTCACAGGCTTTGGCATCAATCTTCATTTGTTCCGAATCCATTTTATGTTTGGTCAAGTCTTCCACCTCAATGCTATTAAACGCACTCAAGCTGCAGTGAAGCGTGATATAAGTGTCATGTATCCCTTTAATCTCCATACGCTTGAGCATTTCTCTACTGAAATGAAGCCCTGTAGAAGGTGCTCTGACAGCTCCTTCATGCTTTGCAAAAATGGTTTGAAAGTCTTCCTGATCATGCGCATCTGCATGAGGTACTTCACGTCGATTGATGATGTAACGTGGTAAAGGTGTTTCGCCGAGCGCAAAAAGTTCACGCTTGAACTCATCATGTGGGCAATCGTAAAGGAAGCGGAGTGTACGGCCACGACTCGTTGTGTTATCGATTACTTCCGCCACCATCGTGCCGCTCTCATCAAAGAAGAGCTTATTCCCAATACGAATCTTACGGGCAGGCTCTACTAACACGTCCCAAAGACGCATTTCCTGATTGAGTTCACGAAGCAAGAAGACTTCAATCTTGGCATCTGTCTTTTCCTTTGTACCATATAACCGAGCAGGAAATACTTTTGTGTCATTAAAGATAAAAGTATCACCTTCATCGAAATAATCAAGTACATGTCTAAACTCAAGATACTGCCCCTTGATATCTTTCCCTTTTTTGTCCTTTTGAAACATATCAATGGTCTGTGATTTTCGGTGTAACACCATCAATCGAGATTCGTCACGAAGTGTCATTCGTGAGATTTCTTTCTTGCCTTGAGCATTCTTTATCTCATGATAAACACTATGAGGGTAAAGAGCAATGAGCTCTTCTGGCAAATTAAATTTGAATTGTGATAGCTTCATTGATTAATGTCCTTCATCTATTTCTTGTTCATTCAGCCACTCTTTGAAGTGGTCGAAGTTAATACTATTCTCTATTGTCAATGCACCAACACGGGTTCTTCGTAGTTGTATCAGATACGCACCACTGTCCAAAGCACGCCCAAGATCACGCGCAAGTGCTCTAATATATGTTCCTTTTCCGCAAACGATGCGCAGTTGTAGCTGCATGGCATTGGAGTCGAAATGAATAAGTTCTATTTCATCAATACGCACCGTTTTCGCTTGCAGTGCTACCTCTTCGCCTGCTCGCCTTAAATTGTATGCTCTCTCACCAGCAACCTTGCATGCGCTGTAGGTTGGAGGTGTTTGCTGAATCTCTCCAACAAAGAGTTTTAATACCTGCTCTATGCGCTCAAGCGTGATATGCTCCGTAGGATAGGTAGCATTTACAGGATGTTCGCAATCGTAACTGGCGGTAGTAGCCCCCAATTGTATCGTACATACGTACTCTTTCGTATGCGCTTGTAACTGCTCTATTTGTTTGGTAGCCTTCCCCGTACACAGCACTAAAACGCCTGTTGCTAATGGATCGAGTGTTCCAGCATGTCCTATCTTAATGCGCTTAATGCCCAACTTTCGAGATATGACATAGCGAACGTGTGCCAATGCCCCAAAGCTTGTCATACCGTACGGCTTATCTATTGCAAATATCTCTCCTTTATAAAAGTTCATGTTGTGCGTTTTTGAGTTGACAAGTGGGTGAGTTTTTCAACTCATCGGCATGTAAGCGTTCTCCAAAGTAAGCAACTCCATTCATTCACGTGTACAAAACAATTTCCATAAAAAGCCTCTCAACTTAAGGACTTAATCGACCATTGCCAAACTATGTCCCATCATGAGCCAAATCAAGATGAAGCCTCCGACGACGATTCGATAAACTCCAAAGACTTTAAAGCCATATTTCGTCAAGAAATTAACAAACCATTTCATTGCCAATAGCGCAACTACAAAGGCAACAGCACTACCCAATAGCAAGGTGGGGACATGAGCTGTCAAGGCATCTACTCCTCCGTTTTTGATGAGTTTGAATACATCAAGACAAGTAGCTGCAAACATGGTGGGTACAGCTAAGAAGAATGAGAACTCCGCTGCACGCTTTCTGGTTAGTCCTTGTGCCATACCTCCTACGATAGTTGCCATTGACCGCGACACTCCCGGTATCATGGCAATACATTGGAATACACCTATCATAAAAGCTTTCTTATCTGTCAACGAGGTCGATTCTTGACCATGATTAAAGATTCTATCGCAGAAAAGCATAAAGATGCCACCAACTACCAACATCACTGCCACGACAATGACACTCCCCAGCATTTTTTCAATCAAATGATTGGCTAACAATCCGATAATGGCAGCAGGAATAAAAGCCACCAATAGCTTCCAATAGAAATTCCAACGATGAATAAATGCTTTCACGGCTGGCGTTCCTTCTGGCACAGGAGTGTTATCTAAACGAAAAAAACGCTTCCAATAAAGTGTCACCACCGAAAGGATAGCACCAAACTGGATAATGACAATAAAGGCATTGATAAACGGATCGTCTGCCTGCATGCCTAACAAGTCGCGGGTAATAATCATGTGTCCTGTCGAAGAAACAGGCAGAAACTCGGTCAAACCCTCAACGATTGCCAGAATAATGGTCTCAAGTAAGCTCATAAATCAAACAACGTATTAGTCTTTTGGCTTTCTGATAATTGCAAAAATAATAGATACAAAGCCCAAGAAACATACTACTGGAGCTACTTTGATACGTCGCACACTAAAGATGTCAGGATTGTATGCTGTCTCCGTCGAGCCACTTCCACTCATCAACAGAAATCCGATAATCACGACAACGACACCAATCGCCAATAACATAAAGTTGACTTTATCGAACGCAAAATTTCTTTTATCCATCTGATAGATTTGTTTATTCGAACTTACCTATATATAATAAGGTGGAGTTCTGAATTGATTTTCAACGTTATTTTCTTAAATTTTATATAAATCTCCTGCCTTCATTCGCAAGAATTTGTTCACCGAAATGTGGGCGCAAATAGCCGTTATCACGAGTCCGAACAAGAATACGGCTGCACCAGTAATGACCATGTCGCGCCAAGTCACAACGGTCAAGATACCAGGCTCGGATAGATACAACGCATAAATACAGCCTGCCAACACTACATTGGCTATCAAACCAGCTATCAAACCTGTCCAAACGGCTCTACTTACAAAGGGCCTGCGGATAAATCCCCATGAAGCACCAACCAACTTCATCGTGTGTATGGAGAATCTTCGGGCATAAATATCCAATCGTACGGTGTTGTTGATGAGGGAGAAAGATACAAAGGTAAGCAACAATGCCAACACTAACATTACCAAACCTATTTTGGCAAGATTGCGGTTCACGCTGTCTACTAATTCTTTCTGGTAATTAATTTGGTTGATTTGTGGATATTTTTCAAACTCACTCACTATCCATTTCAGAGAATCGTTGTTCGCATAAACCGACTTTAAGGTTACTTCGATAGATGCAGGACAAGGATTTTCACCATCTGTAAACTCCGATGGGTCGCTCCCCATAGCGGATGTAATCTCCTTCAGAGCTTGTTCCTTACTAATATATTCGAGCTGTTTGATATATGGACGCTTCTGAATCACCGCACACATTCGCTGTGCTTCAGAATTTGTCATCTCATTTTCTAATATCAACTGCACAACTAAATTCTCTTTTACATAAGAGGAAAGGTTTCTTCCTGTTAAGGTTGAGAATACAACCAACCCCAACAAGATGAGTACCAAAGCTGTGCTTATACAAAGAGTAATAGCCTGTAATCCATGATGATTACTGGTCTTATTTTGTTTCTTTCCCATTCTTTTATGGATATAATGCACCAAATTTCTCGCAAAGTAACAAAAAAAATAGGGATAAAACGATGCTTTAACTACTATTAACGTGATTGCTCAATAAAAATAACGCCTACATTTCGGATTGATTTTGTCTATATAAGAACGAAGGTTGTAACACCCTGTCTTAGCGATGACCACCACATGGATTCTTTTATGCCAAACATTTGAAACAAGTTCATCGTTAGGTTCAATGAGAAATCATCACTTCAACCGTATTCTCCATAGAGATTAAGGAGACTAAAGCAATGCTCCAATTTCTGTAAATTATCAACCTGTTAGACCTTTCCCTTTTCATCAACCTTTTTTCATGAGTTGGATAGGCTAACAAACTTCCTGCTTTCAAGCCTCGTGTTCCATGTCGCAACTTATATAAAAGTACCTATTCATTGTAAATTTGCGAACTATATTTGTGGCATTCATATTTTTTCATTTCCTTTGTACGAGCAGAAAATGGCAGCTTATCAAACTGTCAAATCTGCCTATTGAGAATAATTAGCGATGAAAAATCGACATACCATACTAACGATTACAGGTTCGGACGGAACAGGAGGTGCAGGAGTACAAGCCGATATCAAGACCATTACGGCTTTGGGTGGTTATGCTGTGTCGGTAATTACTTCTATTACGATTCAAAACACCTTGGGCATTCAGAGCTTTTACGATATTCCTGCTGACATTGTAGCAGGACAGTTAACGGCATTGATTGACGACCTTGAACCCGCAGTTATCAAGATTGGAATGGTTCGCAATAGCAAAACGCTGGATGCTATCATTGAGATGTTACATCAGCATCACGCTTCCACCATCATTTACGACCCCATTGTGACCTCCAGTCAGGGAGAGCCATTGATGACACCCGACATGATTCATGCCGTGAAAGATCGTCTCTTCCCGCTTTGTTCATTGGTAATTATGAAGCAAGAAGATGCTGCTGTATTCATCAACAGTGCCGAAGTGACAAAAGAAAGCATGAAAACAGGAATGACACAATTTCTGAGTTTAGGCTGCAAAGGGGTTATGTTACATAGTGGAAACATGAACGACACGCTGATATGGCGTTCAGGTGAACAAATCAACCAGCATGAATTTCCAACGTTAAATCTCACAAACTCGCACGGACTGGGTAGCAGTCTATCTTCCGCAATAGCCTATTACCTATCCGTATCAACAGATATTCATGAAGCAGTATGCGAGGGAAAAAGTTATATCCAACAACAGTTGAGTCACTTTGGAGCCTTAAAAGGTCGAAGCAGCGAGCTGTACAACGAATTTATACAAGCCATAGAACTTCATTGTACCACCAATAACGATGTACAATTTTATGCCCATCACTTGGGCGTAAGCAGCCGATATTTGGCACAGGTCACCAAACGAATTGGACAAAAGACACCCAAGAGTCTTATTGATGAGCATCTTTTGACCAAGAGTAAACTACTCTTAGACACCACCAGTAAGACTGTTCAAGAAGTTGCATACGCATTAGGATTTCATTCGCAATCACACTTTAGCAAATTCTTTAAGAAGGCTGAAGGAATTACACCGAGTATATATCGAATCAATAAATAATAAACAAAATGACAGAAAGACAAATTTTAAATCGAAACTTAGCCCAGATTCTCAAAGGAGGAGTTATCATGGACGTTACAACACCCGAACAAGCTCACATTGCAGAAGATGCAGGAGCCTGTGCAGTAATGGCACTTGAGCGTATTCCCGCTGATATTCGTGCTGCAGGAGGCGTGTCGCGCATGAGCGATCCACACATGATTAAGAGCATACAAGAGGCGGTTAGCATTCCTGTAATGGCGAAATGTCGTATCGGACACTTTGCAGAGGCACAAATTTTACAAGCCATTGAGATTGATTATATTGATGAGAGCGAAGTTTTGTCACCCGCTGACAATGTTTACCACATTGATAAAACCCAATTCGAAGTACCTTTTGTTTGCGGTGCCAAGAACTTAGGAGAAGCTTTGCGACGCATTGCAGAAGGCGCAACTATGATTAGAACCAAGGGTGAACCTGGCACTGGAGACGTTGTACAGGCGGTAACGCACATGCGCATGATGCAATCAGAGATGAGAAGAATAAAGGCTATGGCTGAAGACGAATTGTTTGAAGCTGCCAAACAATTGCAAGTTCCCTACGAGCTAATAAAGTATGTTCATGAAAACGGTAAGCTGCCTGTCGTTAATTTTGCTGCAGGAGGTGTAGCCACACCAGCAGATGCCGCCTTGATGATGCAACTTGGAGCCGAAGGAGTCTTTGTAGGATCGGGCATATTCAAGTCTGGCGACCCTGTTAAACGGGCAGCTGCCATTGTTCAAGCAGTAACCAACTACAACGATCCGAAGCGATTAGCTGAGCTATCCGAAAACTTAGGCGAAGCAATGGTTGGCATCAACGAGCACGAAATAGAAGTGTTGATGGCAGAAAGGGGTAAATAGAGTAATGAGAATAGCCGTATTAGCTTTACAAGGAGCATTTGCTGAACACCAGCAAATGCTTCACTCTTTGGGGGTAGAAACATTCCAAGTGCGAAACAAGTGCGATTGGGAAAAGCCCAAAGATGGACTTATTCTCCCCGGAGGAGAGAGTACAACCATGACAAAACTCTTGAATGAGTTGGATTTACTGTTACCTATTCAGGAAGAAATCAGCCAAGGATTGCCCGTATTTGGTACTTGTGCGGGATTGATTATGCTGGCTCGCAAAGAGAACGGAAAGCCATCAAACCGACTTTCTACCATGGATATCGACGTTTGTAGAAATGCTTATGGCAGACAATTGGGGAGTTTCCATACAGAAGAGGCTTTCAAGGGAATCGAAGGAACGATACCTATGACCTTTATCCGCGCACCTTATATCAATGAAGTATTTGGAGACGCAGAAATATTGGCAACTGTTGATGGGAATATTGTCGCAGCAAGGCAGCACCACCAAATGGTAACAGCCTTTCATCCAGAACTGGACAATGACACCAGAGTTCACGCTTATTTCTTGAATAGCATTCTGAAAAAGTAGGTCAGCAACTCGCTGATCTACCCCATAAAATTGTAACAACTCGCTTAGGGCTGTTACAATTTTCCAATAATCCCAGCCTTTGTCGCTTGAATAAAGCGCACTATCTCATTAATTTCCTCACCATTTGGCACCTGCTCTTGTACTTGTAGAACGGCATCGAACACGCTTGTCTGGCCATGAAACACCAATCTATAAGCATTGGCTATGTGCTTTTGCACCCTTTCTGAGATGCCATAGCTTTGTAACATCATACTGTTCAGTCCAGCATATTTAGCAGGTATGCCACCAGCAATAATATATGGTGGAACATCTTGATAGAGAGTAGTGCCTGCTTGTATCATTGCATAATCGCCAATGCGTGTATTTTCGCTTTCGATGACGCTTGAACTAAAGATCACCCCATTCCCTATTTCGCAGTTGCCTGATATCTTTGTTCCATATCCCAACACACACTGATTTCCCATTTTGGTATCATGAGAGATATGCGAACCTTCCATGAGGAAGTTTTCATGACCTATAATGGTTTGTCCACCGTGATGAGTAGCTCGGTTTATCACTACATTTTCTCGAATAATATTATGGTCACCTATGCGCAATTCGGTATCATCACCTTTGAATTCAAAGTCTTGTGGAACCGCTCCTAATACAGAACCTTGATAAACCTGATTATCATTACCCATACGAGTTCCATGCATAATACTCACAAAGGGATACACCACGCAGTTGTCACCTATCACCACGTCATCCTCGATATATGCAAATGGATATATCTTACAATTGTTCCCTATCTTTGCACCTGCTGCTATTTGCGCTTTTTCACTGATGTCGCTTGCCATATCTGTTAATGATCATTGAATGAATAAATAAATTGATAAGGCTCATGAAACATTCACTTTTTGCCTTTTGTCATCGTAAACCGCTATTGTACACCACCTCCAAGAGCCTGATAGAGATTTACAATGGCTTGCATTTTATTGAAGTCGTCTCTTATCTTCGCTGTTTGAGCATTTAAGAGAGCTTGCTGTGCTGTTATTACCTCAAGGTAAGTACTGTGTGATTGATGCAACAGAAGTTTGGTATCTTCTACATTTTTTTGTAACACCTCTATTTGTTTCGCCTCTATTCTGCTCTTTTCATCGGAAGAATGATAAAGCACAAGGGCATTGCTTACCTCGCTTCCTGCTTTTAGAATACTATTTTGCCACGTGTTATAGGCTTTTTCGTATTGTGCATTGGCAACACGCAAGCCTGCTACTATCTTCCCCTGTTGGAAGATAGGCTGTACCAAACTACCCACAGCCGATAGCAACCATTTGCCTGGGTTCACCACCATGCCGCCCATACTATTGGTAAAAACGCCTGTAGGTGAGATGGTTAGACTGGGATAAAACCTGTTACGAGCCGTCTGCACGTTATAGAAACATTGAGCTAATTGCATCTCCGCCGCATGAACATCAGGACGATTGTTGAGCAACTGGACAGCTATCCCTGTGGAAAAACGCTGCGGTAAGGTTTGATTTTCGAGTTTTCCACGCACAATACTCTGTGCAGGTTGCCCCATGAGGAGTGACAGCGCATTTTCTGTCTCTCGTATTTGTCGCAATAAATCCGCACGCTTTGCTTCAACAGCATAATAATTTGCCTCGGCACTCTGTACACCAGTAGATCGGATTCCACGCCCTAAATCCATCAACACCTTCATCTTTTCCCACGTTTCTTTCGTCAGTCCGTGCATATCATCCACAATAGTAAGCTGCCTATCCAGCATCAACAAGGTATAATAGAGATTGGCTACGCCACTGATGATGTTAATCCTAACCAACTTCTGATAATCTTGTGACGCTAACAAGGCAACCTGAGAGGAACGCTTCTGACTTAAAAGATTTCCGAAAAGGTCGACATTCCAACTCGCTGCAATGGGCAGTTGATAGGTTGTTGTAGCACTTCCGCCATCCCATGAAGCGATGGTTCCTTGGGGTGCGAAGGTGAACGAGGGCAGAAAAGACAATTTCGCAGCCTTGAGCTGGGCTTCTGCCATTTTCACATTCTGTGCTGCATTGAGCAAATCTAAGTTATTGGCAAGAGCCTGCTCTATATGTTTTTGTAGCTGAACATCTGTAAACACTTGGCGCCATGGCATGTAGCCGAAACTCAAAGTATCGGTCACTACCAATGTATCTGTTGGAGATTGAACATCCCGTACCAGTCCTTCAGTCTTCACAGCTGGTCGCTCGTACACCCCATAGAGACTTTTACAGCCTGTCAAACTCATTGCAGAAATAGCAATCAAGAGGATATTTTGTATTTTCATATCTATCTGTTTTTTACGCTTCAACTTGTTTTGGCAAAGGTTTCCGTGCATATTGACGCAACTCAGCTGCCGCTTCCAAATTTTCTTCATCATCAAACTTTAATGGCTTTATCTTCTCTTGAAGAGCTTGGAAGATGACAAACAGGACTGGAACTACAAACAACTGGCAGAACGTTCCAATCAACATACCGCCCACAGCTGCCGCTCCTAAGGTTTGATTACCATTCTTACCAACGCCCATGGCAAACATCATAGGGAGCAAACCTATCACCATTGCCAGAGATGTCATCAAGATAGGGCGCAAACGTGCACCTGCACCAAGAATAGAAGCCCATGTGATAGCCATACCAGTTTGTCGCCTTTCCAGTGCAAACTGCACAATCAGAATGGCATTCTTTGCTAACAATCCTATCAACATAATCAAGGAAATCTGCATATAGATATCATTGTTATGCCCAAATAGTTGGGTAAACAGGAACGCTCCTGCCAAGCCAAAAGGAATGGAAAGGATAACCGCGAAGGGCAAAAGATAGCTCTCGTACTGTGCCGCCAGAATGAGATATACAAACAACAGGCACAAACCAAAGATCATCACCGTTGAGTTACTGGAGCTGTTTTCAGACCTTGACAAGCCAGAAAAATCGTATCCATATCCCTGTGGCAAGGTAGTAGCCGCCACCTCTTTAATAGCTTCGATGGCTTCACCCGATGAATAACCGTCATTGACGGTTACGGTTGCGTTGATACTGGTAAACATATTGAAGCGATTCACATTGGACGGGCCATACACTCGCTTGATAGAACAGAATCCATTGATAGGAGCCATGCCAGCTGGAGTACGCACAAAGATGTCATTCATGCCCTCTGGTCGTGCACGACTATCTACATCTCCTTGTATCATCACACGATATAACTTGCCGTAAGCATTGAAGTTAGACACGTACATACCTCCATAATACCCCTGAAGTGTGCTTAACACCGTGGCTGGCGATATTCCAACCTGTTTGCATTTAGCCACATCAACGTCAATCATATATTGAGGATAATTAGGATTGTATGAGGTCATCGCCATTTGTATCTCTGGGCGTTTGTTCAATTCTGCCAAGTATTGCTTCGTAATGTCAAAGAATCTGCTCAAATCTCCACCCGTCTTGTCTTGCAACACCAATGACACACCATTGCTAACCGAGAAACCCGGTATCATTGGAGGCGCAAATGCCAAGATCTGTGCATCTTTTATTTGAGCCGTTTGCTTATATATCATGCCCAAAACAGCCATGGCACTCTGCCCCATGTTGCGATCCTTAAAAGGTTTCAACTTAATGATAAACGTGGCTTGGTCAGAGCCTTGTCCTGCAATGAAGTTGAATCCCTGCAATTGTTCACGACTCTGAATGGCAGGATTGCTTGCCAGCATCGCATCAATTTGGTCTATTACCTCTTGCGTTCGCACTGCACTTGTTGCAGGAGGCATAGACACCGTACAGAACAGTGTACCCGTATCTTCATTAGGAACTAATCCTGTTTTAGTGGTTTTCATCGTTAAGAACAGGGCAATGGCACCCACCAAAACAAACACACCTGTAAGGATAGGTTTTCTGACGAGCTTTTCTACCCTGTTTTTGTACTTGCCCAAAACCTTGTCATAACTCGTATTAAACGACGCATGGAAGCGGTCTATCCTGCTCATCTCACGTTCCGACCCGTCCTCATTCTTGGGCTTGAGGAAAATGGCACATAGAGCTGGCGAGAGCGTCAGAGCATTGAGGGCAGAGATGAAGATAGATACTGCCATGGTAACTCCAAACTCTCGATAGAACGTACCTGACGTTCCGCCCATAAATGATACGGGGACGAACACGGCAGCCATTACCAACGTAATGGATATAATGGCACCTGCTATCTCGCTCATGGCATCAACACTGGCAGTCATAGCACTCTTATAACCCAAATCCAACTTGGCATGAACCGCCTCTACCACCACAATGGCGATAGCCAGTAACAGTGCCGACAAGGTGAGTAGGTTGATAGAAAAACCAAACATCTTCAGGAAGAAGAAAGCACCAATTAATGACACTGGAACTGCTATCATCGGGATGATGGTCGAGCGGAAGTCTTGCAGGAAGATGTACACCACCAAGAAAACGAGCAACAAAGTGATAACAAGTGTCTTGACAACTTCTGCAATGGAGGCGTACAAGAACTCGGTTACGTCATAGTTAATCTTATATTCCATGCCCGGAGGGAAGTTTTTAGCCTGCTTGTCTAACTCTTCTTTCACCGCCTTAGCAATGACATTGGCATTCGACCCCGCAATTTGTTGCACCATACCCATAGATGAAGGGTTGTTGTTGTTACGCATACTCACCGCATAAGTCAGTCCTCCGAGTTCAATCTTTGCAACATCTTTCAGCTTTAAGGTTTGTCCTGTCTGTGTACTATGCAAGATAATATTGCCAAACTCCTCTGCCGTCTTCAGTCTACCCTTATAGCGCATCACATATTCGTACGCCATATCGCTTTGCTCACCGAACGAGCCAGGTGCCGCTTCAATATTCTGTTCTGCCAGTGCACCAGCAATATCGGTAGGAATTAAGCCGTATTGCTTCATGACATCTGGCTTTAACCATATACGCATAGAATAGGTTTTCATGCCCGGACTCTGCACATCACCGACTCCTTGGATACGCTTAATGGCAGGAACAATATTGATATTGTTATAATTGGTCAAAAACCTGTCATCATATTTACCGTCTTCTGAGGTGAGCGTGTACATAATCACCTGCGAGGTTTGACGTTTAGAAACCGTCACACCGACACGGTTCACTTCTGCGGGCAATAGTCCCTGGGCTTGCGAAACACGGTTTTGAACATTGACGGCACACATGTCGGGATTAGTTCCCTGTCGGAAGTAGATGGTAATTTGTGCACTTCCTGCATTGGTAGCCGATGAAGTCATGTACTCCATGTTCTCCACTCCGTTGATACTTTCCTCAAGAGGAGCCAAGACAGAGTTTTTCACTGTTTCGGCATCTGCGCCAATATAAGTAGTCCATACCGAAATGGTAGGAGGAGCAATGTCTGGATATTGCTCTATAGGAAGCGTTGCCAATCCAATAAATCCCAAGATAACGATGACCACTGAGATAACCGTTGAAAGAACTGGACGCTGAATAAATCTTGTTAATGTCATAATTTATAGTATGTTGTCGTTGGCTCAATCGCCAACATTTTTGCCTTGTCAACGAAACACGACACTTGAAATATCTTTATTTGAAAGCCTCCTTCATCTTACCATAGTCACCTTGTATCTCCCCCAACTTCTCGGCTTCAGCTATTTTCTTTGCATACTGTGCTTCGGTAATGGGTTTAATCTCCATGCTATCAGTTAGCTTCGTAATGCCATGGGTAACGATTCGGTCGCCCACTTTCAAACCTCCAGTGACAATAAAGTTCTTCCCATCATTCTGTGGAGCGACTTTAATCTCCTGATACTTCACTTTGTTGTCCTTGCCCACCGTGTACACAAATACCTTGTCTTGTACCTCTGCGGTGTAAGATTGTGGAATGACAATGGCACCTTGGCTCACCTTTGGCACAACAATAGAGCCTGCCCCACCACTCTTCAATAGTTTATCAGGGTTGGGAAAGCGTGCTATCATAGACAGTGTTCCTGTCGCTTGATCGATGACACCACTCATCTTTACCACCTTGCCCGGCTGATTGTAAATCGTGCCATCTGCCAGTTGTAACTTTACCGTTGGCATGGAAGCAATAGCCGCCGACACATTGCCAGCAGTCTTTGTCATCTCTAATACATCTTTTTCAGTCATGGAGAAGTACACTTCCACAGTACTAATATTAGAAACCGTTGTCAATGGCTGTGGACTGGATGCGCTGACCAAGGCTCCTTGCTTAAAAGGAAGGCTACCAACCACTCCTGCCGCAGGACTTTTCACATAACAGAAGTTGAGCATCTCCTTAGCAGAGGCTAAACTTGCTTGTGCTTGAGCCACCGCACTCTTTGCCGTTTCGTACGTGTTCTGTGCAGATTGCAACTCGTATTGCCCTATGACATTACGCTTAAACAGTTGCTCACTATTCTCATACGTTAGTTTTGCAGTCCGCAGTTGCGACTTTGCAGAGTTGACCGCTGCCTGAGCTTGGCGCACTGAGGCTTGGAAAGTGCTGTTATCTATCACGAACAATAGTTGCCCAGCCTTCACGGTTTGTCCCTCTTGTACAAGCAACTTCGTAATGAAACCAGAAACTTTAGGACGAATCTCCACATCCTGAATGCCCTTAATGACCGCAGGATAAGTAGTCTGAGTGGATGAACCTGTACTCTCAACCGTTTGTACTGGAAATTCGTTGTCGCCAAATTTTAGGTTCGGCTTACCTCCACAGGCGGCTAAAAGCACAGCAAAAGCAGCCAACAAAAACACGTTTTTTCGTCTCATATCCTATTTATTTTTTATTATTTCTTCGTTTCTTTCTTTGTCATCCTGAATCGAATACAATAGAAAACTCAAATATGTATTCACGTTTTTACTTTGCAAAAGTACTTGTTTTTTATGAGAAATGCCGTACCCATTGGTTACTTTTAACAAATATTGCATTGTTTCTAATAAAAAAACGAACAGTTTTTTACATCATTACTATTTACTATATGATTATCTAATAGCGTTGAGCGTGAGGACAAGTAAGGAGTTTTATCCGCCAACGAACTTATCCATTGAAGTTGCAAAAAATAGGACAAAAGGACTTCATTATAGTTCACAAAAATGGTAAAAAATCTTGATTTGCTTGCCAAATACTCGCATATTTAGAAGCAGGTGCACCTTTGCTCGCAAATACGCGAATTTTACAACTCCCTAAACCTCAACAGATTATAAAAATAACGCCATATTTTCTTGGATTGAAGACATGCTTTAGCCTTTTTATCTCATTACTTCAAGCCCTCTAATGTATGTTCATAATGGCCTTAGAGTGTGTCTTTAGACGGACTAACCCATTGAGTTAACAACACAAGAGCTAAAAAACGGTCCGTTTGAAGCGTTGAGACACCTCCAAAAATTCTATTTTGCAGAATTGAAAACTACCAAAAAGATTTACAAAATTGAGATTGTCTTTTCGTCAAAAATCTACACAAAAAGCAGATGAAATAGCACCTAATAAAGACCTACCTGCATAAAAAATCATAGCTGACAGTTGACGATCGCTCGAAAAGCATTATTTCTCAAGCCCCATCTTTTTGGCTTTTTCTAAAAGAAGTTTCATCAAGGGTTCGCGTTCGTTAGGCACTTTGTTATCTAATACTGCATCCTTTAACGCCTGCTTCAGCGCTCCCACCTCTTGAGAAGGCTTGAGATGAAACAGCTCCATAATTTCATTCCCGTCAATACAGGGTTGCAGCAAGCGTTTGTAGTCACGTTCCTTCAAGTCATCAAGCTTTGCTCTGACAATTCTGAAATTATCCAAAAAGCGTTTTTTGCGCTGTGAATTTTTGCTGGTAATATCGGCTTCGCACAAAGTCATCAAATCATCTATATCCTCTGCGGCATCGTTCATCAACCGGCGTACGGCGCTGTCCGTTACCTCGTCATCAGCAATTGCAATAGGTCGCATGTGCATATCCACCAACTTTTGCACATATTTCATTTTGGCATCCAACGGGAATTTAAGTCGTCTAAAAATGCCAGGAACCATTTTAGCCCCAATAAAATTGTGGTTATGGAATGTCCACCCCACCAACGAGTCCCAACGCTTGCTGCGTGGCTTGCCAATATCATGAAACAAAGCCGCCCAACGCAACCACAATTTGTCGGTGTGCTGGCAGATATTATCCACCACCTCCAACGTGTGATAAAAATTGTTTTTGTGTGCTCTGCCATTTTTAGTGTCTACTTGATCCATCGCCACCAGCTCGGGTAAGATTAACTCTAACAAGCCACAGCGATACAATTCTATGAATCCTCTACTGGGATGATCGGTCATCATGATTTTGTTCAGCTCGTCAGCAATGCGTTCACCACTCACAATCTTTATACGTTCGGCATTGCGCCTCAATGCCTCAAAGGTTTCATCTTCAATAAAGAACTTGAGTTGGGTGGAGAAACGAACACATCGAAGCATACGAAGAGGGTCGTCAGAGAAGGTGATATCAGGGTCAAGAGGTGTGCGTATCAGTCCGTCTTCCAAATCTAACAATCCATCGAAAGGGTCTACCAACTCACCAAAACGTGCTTGATTGAGACAGACCGCCAAGGCGTTAATAGTAAAATCTCGACGGTTCTGATCGTCTTCTAACGTACCATTTTCCACCACAGGCTTACGCGAATCGTGGCTGTAACTCTCCTTTCTGGCACCCACAAACTCTATCTCCAGCCCCTTGAACTTAATCTGAGCCGTACCAAAATTGCGAAACACCGAGAGATAGGCACGTTTGCCCAACTTTTGTTTCAATGCTGCTGCAACTTCAATTCCGCTACCGACAACAACCACGTCAATATCATTGGATGGACGTTCCAAGAAGAGATCGCGGACATAACCACCCACCACATAACATTCTACATCTAAATGGTCGGCAACAGCGGATATTTGATGAAAGATATCATTATCTAAAAGATGCGCCAAATCGGCATTCGAAAGATTTCGCATAAGTCAAACGAGAGACTATCCCTGTCTCTTTCGGGATGAAGCTCTCAAGGTTATTTTAATTTTAATAATGAAGACAGACAACAACCGTCTTGAATGATAAAACTTCTTAAGTGGCTGCAAAGTTACTAAAAATAAGCAACGTTTTGGATGCGTTCATGCAGAAAATTAGTATTTTTGCGACATGAAGATTTTTACATGGTTGATATTGTGCGCCTTGACCATCGTCTCGTGCGCTCCATCTGAAGACGAACAGGCAGCCCACTTGCTCGCTCAAATCAAGGCTCTCTATGAACGAGGCGAATATATGCAAACACTCGACTCTATTACCGCTTTGAGAATGCAGTTCCCGAAAGCGATAAAGAGCAGGAGAGAAAGCCTGCGCCTCTGGCAACAAGCATCACTGAAGTTAGCGCAACACGACATTGCGCAAACCGACTCTGCGCTTCAAGCTATCCTAAGAGAGATTCCTGGGGAAGACAACCTGTACAAAGCCAACATGATGAGAGTAGAGCGCGACTCCCTAAAAGCCAGATACGAAGCCATGTGTGGCGTGGTGAGAATGATACGAATGAGGCAGAAACAAGATACAAAAGAATATCAGCACGCAGCTAACCAGTAACCATTTCTGTCAGACATCATAGGAATTGAAGAAAGATTGTTAATCAATAGGGCATCCTAACGCTTTCTTCATTTTTCGTATCTACACACTTCAAAACTTCTACCCGATAACAAACACAAAATTCACTCGTCACATTCTTTGGCTATTCCAGTAGAATTGATTAAATTTGCACACTATAATATGAACCATACAAAGACAGAAGAGCAGTTTAAGAATGTACTGGCAGAATGCCGGACACTATTTGAGAATAAGCTCCACGACTACAGTGCATCGTGGCGAATCCTGCGTCCGTCTTCATTGACAGACCAGTTGTTTATCAAAGCCAAGCGCATTCGGTCTATCGAAATGAAAAAGAAAGCCATGATAGAAGAAGGCATACGACCTGAATTCATGGCATTGATTAATTATGGCATTATTGGATTGATACAATTAGAGAAAGGCTTTGTCGACGAAGTTGATATCAATACCACGGAAGCCATGACGCTATACGACCGACATGTACAGGAAGTTTTAGAACTGATGCTCAAGAAAAATCATGATTATGATGAGGCTTGGCGAATGATGCGTGTGAGTAGCTACACCGATTTCATTCTTACAAAAATTCAAAGGATGAAAGAATTGGAGGATATTCACGGACAAGCAATCGTTTCTGAAGGCATAGACTCAAATTTAATGGATATTATCAACTACGCTGTCTTTGGCGTTATCAGGCTTAGTGAATAAAGTGAAGACTATCTTGACCAATGTGTGCCGACTGGTATTAGCCATAACCTTCATCTTTTCGGGTTATGTGAAGGCCATTGACCCATTAGGAACTCAATACAAGATACAAGACTATTTGGAAGCATTGTCATGCCAAGGAATGGTTCCAGACTGGATAACATTGGCTTCTTCCGTGGGATTATCTGCCATAGAGTTCAGTCTTGGAGTGTTTATTCTGTTGGCTATTCGTAGACGACTGGTGTCCAAGATAACACTGACGTTCATGGTTGCTATGACCATCGTCACGCTTTGGCTTGTCATTGCCAACCCTATTAGTGATTGCGGATGCTTTGGCGATGCCATTCATCTGAGCAACATGGAGACTTTAGTCAAGAACATTGTGCTGCTGGGGTGCGCTTTCATCATTGCATTATGGCCGTTGCGCATGTGGAGATTTATCTCAAAAACAAACCAATGGATTGTCTTCAACTACACCATTCTCTTCATCATCACCTCCAGCTTGTATTGTTTATATAAATTACCTTTCTTTGATTTCCGTCCTTATCATATAGGAGCGAACATCCCAAAGGGTATGGAAATACCAGAAAATGCTGAACAACCCAAGTTTGAAACAACGTTTTTGCTGAAGAAGAATGGAGAAACAAAAGAGTTTACACTTGACAATTACCCTGACTCCACATGGGAATTTGTGGACAGCAAAACAACACAATTAACAGAAGGATACGTGCCTCCCATTCATGACTTCAGCATTCAGACCTTGGAAGGAGAGGATTTAACAGAGGAAATTCTTGCAGATACGAGCTACACTTTCTTGCTCATTTCGCCACATCTGGAGAATGCAAGCGACTTGAATTTTGGCAATATCGACAGAATTTACGAATATGCACAAACCTATGACTATCCATTCTACTGTTTAACGGCAAGTACGAAAGAGAATATCCAACATTGGCAAGACTTAACAGGGGCTGAATATCCGTTTTGCAGAACGGATGAAACAACACTGAAAACCATTATTCGCAGTAACCCTGGGTTGATATTACTGAAGAAGGGTATCATTATAAGGAAGTGGAGTCATCATGATTTGCCTCAGGAAGCAGAACTTCAAAAGCCGTTACATCTGTCAAAAATAGGTACGATAGAAGAGAATAGCATCCCTAAAAGAATGATGATTATCTTTTTGTGGTTCGTGCTTCCATTATTATTACTTACAGTTGCCGACCGTTTATGCGCATGGAGCAGATGGTTAAGATTTAATCAAAAGAAAAAAGAACTGACACAAGAGAAAACAGAAGATAGTATTTCAACTTTAAACAATGATTAGTATATGAGAAAAAAAATTGTAGCAGGAAACTGGAAAATGAATTTGAACCTGCAAGAAGGTGTAGCCTTGGCAAAGGAAATTAATGAAGTGTTAAAGGCAGAAAAGCCTAATTGCGGTGTAATTGTATGCACTCCCTTTATCCACTTGGCAAGTGTAGCCGAAGTATTAGACCAAAATGTGGTTGCATTGGGTGCAGAAAATTGTGCTGACAAAGAGAAGGGAGCCTACACAGGTGAGGTTTCAGCTGAGATGGTGAAAAGCACTGGTGCACAATATGTAATTCTTGGACACTCTGAAAGACGTCAATATTACAAGGAAACTCCAGAAATTTTGAAAGAAAAAGTACTGCTGGCTTTGAAGAATGGACTGAAAGTTATATTCTGTATCGGTGAGACTTTAGAGGAACGTGAAAGCAACAAGCAGAACGAAGTAGTGAAAGCAGAACTCGAAGGTTCTGTATTCAATCTCTCCGCAGATGAGTTTAAGAACATCATTATTGCGTATGAACCTATCTGGGCAATTGGAACAGGAAAGACAGCTACAGCAGAGCAAGCTGAAGAGATACACGCTTTCATTCGTTCTATCGTAGCAGAGAAATACGGAAACGAAGTAGCACAAGACACAACTATCTTATACGGTGGCAGCTGCAAGGCAAGTAATGCACCCGAACTCTTTGCTAAAGAGAATATAGATGGCGGCTTAATTGGTGGTGCATCATTGAAGTGCGCTGACTTTAAGGGCATCATCGATGCATGGAAGAAGTAAAAACGCTTAGCATGAAGTGAGACATAGGTGAACAAATTCATTGCTATGTCTCGCTTCATCATTTTTATTTGAAGGAAAACTCACATGAAAAAATTCGTCACTTTATTGTTTATTTTGACATGTGCTACAATTCATAGCGAAGCACAGTCATTCTTGGATCACTTACAGAAGAAAGAACCAGGAAAAGCGTCTGTGAAAGTTAGCCAGAGTAAAGATATAGACGAATTGGTTAACGGAAAAGTCAAAATCACCATCACCACGCTACCTCAAGCACCAACTACGAGCAAATCGAAACAAGATGACAAGCCTTCTATCCATCCCCTGACACCACATAAGCAGGATAAGATTACGGATAAGACGAAAGAAGACAGGAATAATAAGCAGGAAAGTTCTGCCAAAACCACCGAAAGACGAGCTACAAAAGAGGATACGTCTACCTTTGAGTTGGACATTCCTACCATAGATATGCGCAAAAAAGTAATGCGCAAAAGCTACAAAATCAATGGCTATCGGGTACAAGCATTTGCTGGAGGTAACTCGCGAGCAGACAGACTTCGAGCTGAAAGCATCAGAGACAACATCAAACAAGTACTTCCAAACGAACCGATCTATGTACATTTCTACTCGCCAAGATGGATTTGCCGTGTTGGAAACTATCGTAGCTACGAAGAAGCTGCAAGAATACTAAAACAAGTCAAAGGACTTGGGTACAAACAAGCTTGCATTGTTCGAGGAAAAATTACCGTACAATATTAATCATAGAAGCACACAATACGCATGAATCAAACAAATGAATTTCGCGAAGGCTTGGATGACCTCGCATCACATTATCAAGAAATATTACAATTATTAGGCGAGAATCCAGATAGAGAAGGATTAGAAAAGACACCGATGCGTGTGGCAAAGGCAATGCAGGTACTCACTCGGGGATATACACAAGACCCTAAACGAGTGCTATTGGATGCACTGTTTGAAGAAAAGTATGATCAAATGGTCATTGTAAAAGATATAGACTTCTTTTCTTTATGCGAACATCACATGCTGCCCTTTTATGGAAAGGCACACGTAGCTTACATTCCTCATGGACATATCAC